>Ga0255346_1001023_pt1 | contig 41633 bp, 38 predicted proteins | sample wastewater_treat_FD_194410 | JGI IMG/M metagenome (GOLD analysis project Ga0255346, IMG submission 194410) | Wastewater microbial communities from Lulu Island WWTP, Vancouver, Canada - plant22 | ecosystem: Engineered > WWTP > Wastewater > Unclassified | place: Canada: Vancouver, British Columbia...
TGGCGGATTTTATAACCAAGTCAGTTTCTGACAAAAAGCATGCAAGAGTTGAAACAGATGTTGATATTTCAGTTTCTGAAAAGGACGGCAAATGGATTCTTAACGGTTCAGATGAACTTGCAAGCGGTATTATCGGCCAGATGGATAAATATACCGAGAAACAGGATGCTCCGGATGTTCCGGAAACCGATGAAGTCGAAGCTGATGATTCAGACATGCCTCAAATTGAAGAAGCTGAATAAAAACATTCTGTCTCAATGAAAGTCGTTATTGTTTCGGATTCACATGGAAATAAAAAGTCTTTTGAACGGATAATTGCCGAATCCCTGCCGGATATTCTGATATTCTGCGGGGATGGTTTTTCCGATATCCCGTCTGATTTTTCAGGAAAATTATATGCCGTACGCGGAAATACCGATAACGTGTATGCTGATAACGAAATTAATTTACGTATATCAGATATTAATATTTTCATTACTCATGGCGAAGGTTACTCCGTCAAAAGCGGGCTTGAGTATCTTCGGTTAAGAGCAAAAGCTCTGGGTGCAGAAGTTGTTTTCTTCGGCCACACTCATGAACAGGTTTATTTGAATTCAGGCGGAATCCGGCTGATTAATCCGGGAAGCGCTTTTTACGGTTATTATGCAGTATGGAATAATTTTCCGGATGGTGAACCCGAGTTAAAAAGATTTCAAGCTGAATAATGAGGTGTTTTTCTCAGAAGGGTTGTTTTGATTTCAGAAGAACCTATGGAAAAATATATTCTTCCTGTTTCAAGATTTGCCGGGTGATTTTCATGATTTTCTGTTTCATTTTTTTCATTATGAAAAGAGTCGTTTACAGCCTGGAAAGAGATCAATGAGGTTTTTTTCATAAGTCACCCGAAGTTTATTGGATACATTTTTAACCGGAGACTTTATTTGTCTACTTGTTTATCTAGTGATGAAAAAAATCTTTTGTTTGTGATTGACTTTTTTCCTTCAAATTATGCAATTGCTAAAAAGAAAAATTCTGGTTTTTTATGAATACAAAAAAAAATATTTTCATGTTCCTTTTGCTTCTACTTCCTGCGTTTCTATCCGCAAAGTTTACTTTTACGACAGTCAGTGATGTTGTCGATGAAGTTAAAAAGAAGTATGCTTCATTCGAAGGAATGAGCGCTGATTTCGTTATAGAAAGCGAGAAGGGCGGCAAGAAAACCGTTCGAAGCGGGACAATAAAAACAAAATTTCCTAATTACCTGCTGGTTGATTTTTTCAGCCCTGCCGGACAGAAGCTTGTTTCTGACGGACGTGTAATGTGGCTTTATATTCCGAGTCTGAATGTTGTTGCAGAGCAGGACTTGAAAGATGATGAAAGCGGTATTTTTTCGTCAAATTCAAGAACCGGCCTTCAGAGATTGTTTAAGAAATATCATTATAAGTTTGCCCAGAAAGAACAGCCTTTTACCGATAAAGACGGAAAGAAATATTATCTGATTCATCTTCAGCAGAAAGAGAGCCGAAGCGGTTTTAAGACAATGAATATCTGGATTGATGAAAATTATCTGATAATCAGAGCTGAAGGTGTTACTTCAGCCGGAAAAACAGTTAAAATACGTTTTTCAAAAATTGATACAGCAAAAGATTTTCCAAAGGGAATTTTCAAAATGGATAAACCGGCAAATGCAAGGGTGATAAAGAACCCTATGCTGTCGGAGGAGTAGAAAGTGGATAGTATAGGTGAAAAGCTAAAATCAACGCGCGAAGCACGGAAGCTTAGTCTTTCCGATGTTACCAAGGATACGAATATCGCGCCAACATATCTCGAAGCTTTGGAAAATGAGGATTTTGATTATTTTCCGAGTGAAACCTATGCGATGGGGTTTTTGAGAAATTATGCAGATTATCTTAGGCTTGATTCTGAGTCTATGGTTCAGGCGTATAAGGGTTTCAAGATTGGAGAGAGCGTAACTCCTCTCGAGGAACTTACTAAGCCGACCGGCAAGATGACTTCAATTAATTTCGGTGTGCCTTCTCTTGGAGGATCAAAAAGGGGAATTTTTGTTGTTGTCGGCTGCGTACTTGCGGTTTTTCTTTTTTTCCTTCTGTTTAGATTTATTTCGAGCGGGGTAGATACTTCTTCCGAAGGATCTATTGATGACTTGAAGAGTGAATACACATCAAAAGGAAAAACTGCGGATTTTGAAAATCTTCTGGCTCTTAAACTTTCGAATGACAAAGGAATGATTCTTGCTTCTAAAGATGAAGCAGTTCAGTTTATTGTAGGTTCTAAAGAGTGTTATTTTCTTGTTAAGCAGATAAATGCAAATTCAGTAGATATTCAGACTCATCCTGAAAAAACAAATTATACCCTTAATCTTGATCAGCCTTCAAAGATTGTTTTTCCGGGAGCAAACAGAGATGTTTCCATTACTTTAAAAGCATTAGCCGGAAGCAGAGGGAAATTCCTGATAGAGCTTTCAGGTGCAGCTGATTCGTCTGTTGATCAGGCAAATGCTTCCGATTCTGATTCGCCTCAGGTAACTGCTCAGGATGACCGCAATCTCAAAATTACTTTTGATGCTGAATTTCTAGAAAATACATATCTTGAACTCTATCTCGACGGACAGCAGAGAATTTCAGGTCTTGTACGTCAGGGAAGAAAAGAAAGATGGGAAGCGTCTAATGCTATTCAGGTAAAAATCGGAAATGCAGGCGGCGTGAAGGTTAAGATTAATGATAAGGATTTTGTTTTTGGCGGAAAGGGAACTGTTGCCTCGAAGACAATAAAGTGGGAAAAAGATCCTGCTAATCCGAATAAATATACTATTTCAATTAAAGATTGGAAGTGAGCCTGACATATCACATAATTTCACTCGGCTGCTCAAAGAATCAGGTGGATTCTGAAAGACTTAATGCTGCCTTGATTGAAAATGGGTTTATGCAATCGGAAGACATAGAGTCTTCCGATTTTGTCGTTATAAACACTTGCGGATTCATTCAGTCAGCTAAAGAAGAGTCTATTGCCGTTATACTCGATTCACTTGAGCTAAAACTTTCAGGCGCAAAAATTGCCGTTCTCGGCTGTCTTTCAGAACGGTATAAAAAAGATATTCTTGCTGATATTCCGGAAATTGATCTTGTCTACGGATTGTATGATGAAGGCTTTATTCCGGCAGTTAAGAGTCTATTTGAAATATCTGAAAATTTTGTAAAAACTAATAAACGTATTCCGCTGGAATTGGGTTTGCCTTATGAATACATTAAAATTGCGGAAGGCTGTTCTAACAGATGCAGTTTCTGTGCGATTCCGATAATCCGCGGCGATCATGTTTCTTTTTCCCCTGATAGCATTTATTTCGATGCAATGGACGCCGCATCACGCGGAGCAAAAGAACTTATCATTGTCGCTCAGGATATTGCTTCCTATTCTTACGGATCATCAGATCTTTGTTCGTTAGTTGAAAAAATTTCCGAGATTGAAACGGTTGAATGGATACGTCTCATGTATATCCATCCGGATCATTTGTCTGATAAAATCATAAAACTTATTGCATCTAATGATAAAGTTGTAAAATATATAGATATACCTTTTCAGCATGCTTCTGAGAAAATTCTGCGTTCAATGAACCGAAAGGGAAGTTCTGAAAAGTATCTTGATCTTATTGAACGCCTTAGATCTGAAGTAAGCGGAATTAAAATCCGTTCGACATTTATGGTCGGTTATCCGGGGGAAACGGAAGAAGATTATAATGAGCTTCTGGATTTTATGAAAAAAGCCCGCATTGATAAAGCTGGTGCTTTTGTCTTTTCTCCGGAGGAAAATACTCCTGCGGCGGAACTGGCGGATAATCCTTCAAAGATTAAAAAACGCCGTTTTGAGAAATTGATGAAGCTTCAACAGGAAATATCACGCGACTCTCTTGTGAAAATGGTGGGTCAGAAGGTAAAAATTCTTGTAGAAGAAAAACTGGATGAATTCCATTATGCCGGAAGAACAGAATATGATGCACCGGAAGTTGACGGAGTTTTTTACTTAACTGATGAAAAAAATAAAGTAAAAATCAACGACTTCTGTGAAGCTGTTATAACTGATTCTACCGAGTACGATTTAATTGGTGAATATTATGATTCCTAATCTTATTTCGCTTCTTAGAATATTTCTAATGCCGTTATTTCTGTATCTGATTTTTCAACCTGAAAGATCCATGAAGTTTGCTGCGCTGATAGTTTTCAGCATAGCTTCACTTACAGATTTTTTTGACGGCTGGAGCGCTCGCAAACTCAAGCAGGAATCCGAGTTAGGAAAATTCCTTGATCCGCTTACAGACAAAGTTCTGGTTATTTCTACATTAGTCGCATTTCTTCTTATAGATTATCTGATTCCTTTGTGGATGATAATTGTTATAATCGGACGCGATGTGCTTGTGACTGTTATGCGCTACATTGCTGTTAAGAAAGGAATGTCTATACGAACCTCACGTTTCGGTAAAATTAAAACAGCTTTTCAAATGATATCTATACTGGTTATCATTATGATTTTTATTGTCCGCGGTGCAAACATGACTATTCCGGAAGAAATAATGAAGGGACACTATATGTCGCTTGTTCCGGCATGGTCAATTACTGTTTCGAATATGCACGACAAGTGGCTAATTGCAGGGCCTTATTGGCTGATGCTAGTAGTAACAATTCTGACTGCCTGGTCGGGGATTCGTTATCTTGTTTTTAACTGGCGTGTTCTTCTTCCGCCTTATAAAGGAAAAGATAAATGAAGACTATCGCAAGATTTTTTTACAGCGGTTTTTTTTCCGGTTATTCTCCATGTGCTCCGGGAACCTTCGGGTCGATTGTCGGTTTTCTCTTATTTTATGCTGAGAATTATTTCTTTCCGATTGAAGCTTATTGGATAAACGCTGTAATATGTTTTATTTTAATTTATCCTTCCATAAGACTCGGTGATTTTGCTGAGAGGGATTTAAACTCAAAAGATCCGCAGGTTGTTGTTCTTGATGAAATATTCGGATATTTTGTTTCTGTATTGTTCATTCCGTATTCACTCAAAGCTGCTCTCGCAGCACTTGTTCTTTTCAGAATTTTTGATATATTAAAACCTTTCCCGATCAATAAAATTCAGAAGCTCAAAGGCGGACTTGGAATATTTATGGATGATATTCTTGCCGGTGTAATGGCCAATGTTATTGTAAGGGTCTTAATTATTGCAGGAATTCTATGATAGAAGGTCATTTTTTTAATTTCAATAAACTTGATTATGTAAAAAAAAAGAAATTTGGATGTATCCTCTGCTCATTGATTGATAAATCATCGGATTCCCCCGATCTGGAAATATATAGAAGTCATTTATGTGCCGTCTCAATGAATCTTTATCCGTATAATTCCGGTCACGTGATGATTTATCCCTTAAGGCATATAGAGTCGATATGCGATCTGTCAGATGAAGAAGCGGCGGATATTCACAAAATCAGTGCGGATTCGGTCAGAATTCTTACGGATGAACTAGGACCTACGGGATTTAATATCGGATATAATATCGGTGAAAATTCAGGTGCAAGCATCAAGCATCTTCATCTGCATATAGTTCCGCGTTATAATAATGAATTGGGATTTGCAGAGGTTATTGCCGGCAAAAGGGTATGTGTTGTAGATCCGGTTTCTCTTTTGGAAAAACTGCGCGCAAAATACGCGCAGTTATAAATTAATTTTCTGATTGTGTGATGCAGCTTCCGTTGAATACAGCGCCTTTTTCGATGAAAATTTCCGGTGTTACGATATCCCCGTGAGTTTCACTCTTCTTATAAAGCTCAACAAGCCTGTCTGCTTTGACTTTACCGTTAAGTTTGCCGTTGATAGCTATTGAGCTGACCTTAACGTCAGCACTGACGCTTGCTTCCTGTCCGATTATAAGGTGACCGTCTGATTCAATTTTGCCTGAAAAACTGCCTTTTATCTTAAGGGAGTTTTTGAAAACCAAACGTCCCTTGAATTCAATATCCTCGGCAATAACAGTACTTATTTTATTTTCGTCTTCTATTATTTCTTTAACTTCGGTCATTTGTCACCTTCCACGGAAATTCTAATATGCCGTACGCGTGTGTCAAGAATATTTGAAAACAATGATTATGCCTTTCTTGCGACAAGCTGAACCGTGTGACGGCTTTTTTCTTCAAGAATGATTTCTTTGTTTAACGATACTCTTTCGATTGTTTCCTGATCGTAATGACGTATAGTTATCAGTTCAAGTCCGGTATTGTATTTTACTGTGAATTTTGATTCGAGAGTATCTATAATTTTTGTGAGCTTTCTTTCATCATGATCGATGCTTACGGAAAAGCTGAGAGCAGTATTCTGCATGACATTGACTTTTACACGCAGATCAGAAAAAATCTGAAAAATATCACGAAGATTTTCCTCAACTATGAAAGAGAAGTCTTTCGGTGAAATGGTAATCAAAGTCTGATTAACCTTAAATATGAATGAAGGAATCGGATTGTTGACGGTACAGTCTTTTACTGTAGTTCCTTCAGCAGAAGGATTTACAAAAGATTTTACATAGAGCGGTATATTTTTGTTTTGAAGAGGCTTAATCGTTTTAGGATGTATGACGCTCGCTCCGTAATAGGCAAGCTCTATTGCGTCATAATATGTTAAAAGATCAATCTTGACTGTCTTTGCAAAATACTTAGGGTCTGCATTGAGTACTCCCGGTACATCTTTCCATATAGTGACCTCGTCGGCATCAAGACAGTATGCGATAATAGCTGCTGAATAATCCGATCCTTCTCTTCCGAGAGTTGTCGAAAGATTTTCAAGTGTCGAACCTATAAAACCCTGAGTGAGATATACTTTGCATTTAGAAAAATCGATTTCGGAAGAACAGTTGAGTGTTGTCTGATTCCATAATATTTTAGCATCGCGGTATGTGTTGTCGGTTTTGATAAGATTTCTTGCATCGATCCACTGGTTTTCTACACCCGCCTGGTTCATGTATTCGCTGACGATGATTGTTGAAATAACTTCTCCAAGGCAGACAATCTGGTCATATTCATAATCATAATTTTCTGAAGGTTTAACCAATAGAGATTCATTTAATTCATGGAAAACATGATCAACTTTTTTATAAGCCTCATGCTCTCTGTTGGCGAAAAGTCCATCCATTATGCTGTAATGAAAGTTTTTCATTTCTTCAATAAGTGAATCTTTTTCTTTTTTAGATTCCATATATGAATTAAGAAGAGCTTCAAGGGCATTTGTAGTTTTGCCCATTGCAGATACGACAATTGCGATATTATCTTTCGGAAAAAGTTTTAATATTTGTACAACGTTTTTTACAGCTTCTGCGTCTTTTACTGAAGCTCCGCCGAATTTGAAAATTCTTGTCATTATTTATACTCCGAAGTAAGTTTAATTTTGCCTTTTATATAAGTTATAAACTGATTAGCGCTTCTTCCGCTTCTGCCTTTCTGCTCAAGAGCCCATTGAACTGCAGAGCGTTTCATTTCATCATCGAAAAGAATTCCGTGTTTTGAAGCAATTCTTTCCGCAATCGCAAGAAATTCATTCTGATCCGGCGGAAGAAAAAGAAGAGTGATGCCGAATCTGTCGGATAGAGAAATTTTTTCATTATCCGTATCCTGATCGAAGATATCGTATGTGCCGGTGAGGGCTTTTTCGCTTACCATATGACGTCTGTTTGATGTCGCATATATTGCGGTATTTGCAGGTTTTTCGGAAGCGCATCCTTCGAGAACAGATTTGAATTCTGTGAAGGAATGTTCATTTTCATCGAAAGAAATATCATCAATGAATAATATAAATTTAAGTCCGCGATCCGCAAGTTTATTGAAAAGTTTTTCAATGCCTAGAATGTTTTTTTTGGAAACTTCGATTAATTTTAATCCGTCTTTTGCAAAATGATTTGCTGCGGCTTTTATCATTGAAGATTTCCCGCATCCTCGGCTTCCGGCAAGAAGAATGTTGTTTGCCGGATTACCTGATAAAAGAATTCCGGTATTTTCTATTATTGTGTTTTTATAATCATCATATCCTGCAAGATCTGCGAAAGTAATTTTGTCGAAAGAATAAATAGGAAGAACTTCCGTTCCGTTCCATTTGAAAAAATGACTTTCTGAAAATATTCCGCAGCCCCGGTTTCTCCAGATTTTCTCGAGGTGATCAAGAATTTCTTTTTCGTCTGCTTCGACTTTCGGAAAACGCAGATTAAAAAGAGGGTGAAGAGTTTTTTCTTTATCTGCAGGTTCGGAATTAATCGGATTATTTTTAAGTAAAGATAATATGAGTTTGATATCATTTTCAGCAACAAGTCGGATTTCAACAGGTATATTTTCTCCCTTCTCGCAAAGAAGTGAATAAGCATTTTCGCTTTTTGTCAGAAGGTTGATGACGGTCAAACTGGTTTCACTGCAGAGAATTTCAGCAATTTTTGAAATAGACAATGATGCTCTTTTCCGGTCATTAGTCAATGACTCATGGAGCTGTTTTAATTCAGAAAAGAAGGGGATTGAGAAGATGTCTTTAAACAGGACAATTCTGTCAAACGGCATTATGGTTGAAAATGCTCCAATATTTTAGAATCATATTAGAGGCTATTTTTGCAATAAAATTGTCAAGCGCAAAGACCGGCTTTTTTTTAAATTGTTGAAAAATTTGCCGGTCTTTTTACAATAATCAAACGGGGGCGATAATGGAATATTTTAATAACCTCAATGAATTCTTCAGAGCAAGATCGCTTAAATATTCAGGAAAAATTCTTTTCGATGAAACGATAACATACGGTGAAGCTTACAATCTCGCATTGCGCAGAGCGGCATTTTTACGTAAGAAGAAATTATCAAAAGGAGATGTAGTCGCAATATTGGCGGAAAATTCTGCCGAGTGGGTGATAACTTACATGGCAATAACTCTATGCGGCTGCGTCGCTCTTCCGCTGGATACCAATCTTTCGGAGAAAGACTACCTGCGCATGACGAAAACCGTTAAGACAAAAGCAGCTTTTATTTCTCCGGGATTTAAGAAAAAGTTAAAAGGATTTCCATTATTTGAAATATCCCTGGATAAAAATATCGAGAAAAAACAGTATATTTCGGATATACAGATTACTCCGGATGACCCTGCGACATATTCCTTTACCTCAGGGACTACTGGTGAACCGAAGATTGTTGTTCTATCTCATGGAAACATTTTCAGAAGTTCAATTTCATGTCTGAATTATCTTGGAATAAATGAAGAGGACAAGTTTCTCTGCATTCTTCCTCTATTTCATTCATATGCTTTTATGGCTAATTTCGGAGGTCCGTTCAACGTCGGTGCTTCATTTTATTTTCTTCGTTCCTTGAAAGGCGTTGATATAATAAAAACACTTGGCGAACACGAATTTACTATTTTTCCGGCTGCGCCTCAGCTCTGGGAAATATTCATGGATACGATCATTAACAAGGCCCGTGAATCTTCAAAATTCAAATATGCTGTTCTGATGTTCTTTCTTACATTTCAGCCATTGTTCAAATATACCGGGCTGGGTTTTATTCCGAAAATTGTTTTTCGTCCGATAAGAAAGGTTTTCGGGAAAAAGATGAAGTATTTCATAAGCGGCGGTGCACCGCTGAAGAAAAAATATTTCCGTTACTATAAGAGAATAGGTCTTCAGATAGTTGAAGGTTACGGTCTTACTGAAACTAACGGACCTATTGCGATTTCGCATCCGAAGAAAAACAAAGAAGGATCTGTCGGACCTGTGATGAATGGCAATATTCCAAAAATTAAGAATCAAAATAAGGAAGGAATAGGCGAAATATGGCTGAAAGGAATTTCGGTCATGAACGGTTATTATAAAAATGATAAAGCTAATAAAGAATGTTTTGATTCTGAAGGTTATTATAATACGGGGGATATCGGAAAAATAGATAAAGACGGTTATCTCTTTATTACAGGAAGATCAAAAAGTACAATTGTTCTTGATTCCGGTAAAAATGTCTATCCGGCGGAACTTGAAGCACATTATAAGCGTTCATCCATGATAGAAGAAATATGCGTTTTCGGAAGAAGAGTAGCCGGAAGAGAAACTGTATGTGCCGCGATTGTGCCGCGCAAAAAAAATTCTGAAAGCTTTGCTTTGATTAAAAAGGAAATAGCATCTCTAAGCAAGGGACTTCCTTCGTATAAAACCATTTCCAGCTTCTCGCTGTCTTTTGACCCTCTGCCGAAAAACACAACACGCAAAGTTCTGGTACATGAAGTTATCCGTCTTGTTGAAAGTGGAAAATTTATGACTTCTGAAAATGATACAGTTGAAACCAAGCTTCTTTTTGTGCCAGAGAATACAAAGGAGGAACTTGTTGCTGAAGTTCTTAAAAAGAGACAGAAGTTAAAGGAAATAAAATCGAACGATACTCTCTCTGATCTTGGTCTTGATTCTCTCGGCGTAATCGATTTTGCTTCGTTCTGTGAAGAGAAATTCGGAATCCGTGTGAATGCTGATAAAATAAGATCAGCTGATACCGCAGAAAATCTGATAAAAATGATTGCTTCGTTTCCAGAAGGATCTTCCGTAAGCATAGATGAAAAAATTCTTAAAACACCGATAAAGCATAAGTCAAAAATGTTTCCGAATCCTGTCGTATCATTCGCTTTCTGGAAGATAAAGAAAATTGCGCAGATTTTCTGGAAGGCTGAATTGTCGGGTTTTAATGAAGCAGATTTTGAAAACAGCATTATAGTTGCAAATCATTCATCAAATCTTGACAGCCTTGTGATGCTTTCTCTGATGCCGAAAAATATCAGACGCAGAGTCTGGGTTATAAGCAAAAAAGAACTTCGTTTTATCAGATATCTTTTTCCGGGATCGAACGGTCTTTTCGTCGACAGGGGCGGTGATATTATTCCTGCAATGAAAGCCGGCGCTGATATACTCAGAGGCGGGGCTTCTCTTCTGATTTTTCCTGAAGGAACAAGAAGTTCATACGGGGTTTTGGGAAAATTCAAGATCGGTGCAGCATATTTATCTAAAAACATTTCCAAAGCAGTTATTCCTGCCGTGATAAAAGGAAGTTCGGAAATATGGCCGAGAGAAAAAATGTTTCCAAGATTTTTCTGCAGAAAGAAGATGACCATAAAATTTCTTGATCCGGTTAAACCCGAAAAATACAAGGATGTAGAATCTTTAAATTCTGCACTTGAGAAAATGATTGCTGCTGAACTTACTAAAGAATTAGGACAGAAAAATGAAAAGAATTCCGGTAAAAAACCTGTTAAACTCAAAAGAGGAAATAAACGAGTTAAGAGTATGCGGTTGGATAAGAACAAAAAGAGAAGGTAAGGGAATCTGCTTTGCTGAAGTAAACGACGGTTCATCTCAGAAGAATATTCAGCTGGTTGTTGAAGAAAATGCAGACGGGTATGCCGGTTTTTTGCAATGCGGAACGGGAAGTTCCGTATCGGCGTACGGCTCTCTTGTTAAATCTCCTGCAGCCGGTCAGGCCTATGAAGTCAAGGTGTCATCTGTTGAAATATTGGGAGAAGCTCCGGCTGATTCATATCCCCTTCAGAAAAAGCGTCATTCGTTTGAATTTCTCCGTGAGATCGCGCATCTGCGCCCGAGAACTAATACATTCGGCGCGGTTTTCCGTGTCAGAAATTCGCTCGCAGCTGCTGTTCACTCATTTTTTCAACAGAACGATTTTTACTGGGTTCATACACCGATAATTACCGCAAGCGACTGCGAAGGCGCAGGCGAGATGTTCCGCGTAACGACTCTTGATATGAAAAATCCTCCGCTTAAAGACGGAAGAATTAATTATGAAGATGATTTTTTCGGCAGGGAATCTCATCTGACAGTGAGCGGTCAGCTGGAAGGTGAACTGTTTGCTACCGCTCTCGGAAAAATATATACATTCGGTCCGACATTCAGAGCGGAAAATTCCAACACATCGCGTCATCTTGCAGAATTCTGGATGATTGAACCGGAAGCCGCCTTTTCAACGCTTGAAGATAACGCGGATCTGGCAGAAGATTTTCTGAAGTATATTTTCAAATATGTTTTGGATAACAATCCGGATGAGATGAAATTTTTCGATGATTTTGTTCAGAAAGGCGTTATAAGCCGCCTCGAAAAAATTGCATCTTCATCATTTGAGCGTCTTAGTTATACTGATGCGGTAAAAATACTTGAGACTTCCGGAGAAACTTTTGATTATCCGGTTAAATGGGGAATAGATCTTCAGAGTGAACACGAAAGATATCTTACTGAGAAAAAATTCTCGGTACCGGTTATCGTTACCGATTACCCAAAAGAAATAAAAGCATTTTACATGCGGCTCAATGATGATCAGAAAACCGTCAGAGCGATGGACGTTCTTGTTGCCGGTGTCGGTGAAATTATCGGCGGAAGCGAAAGAGAGTACCGGCTTGATGTTCTTGAAAAAAGAATGAAGGAAATGAATCTTGACCCTGCTGATTACTGGTGGTATCTGGATACCCGCAGGTTCGGAACAGTTCCGCATGCCGGGTTCGGACTCGGTTTTGAGCGGGCAATGCTTTTTATTACGGGTATGCAGAATATCCGTGATGTTATTCCGTTTCCGCGTACGCCTGGAAACGCATTATTTTAGACGGAGGATTTATGAAAATTGCAATAGCATCGGATCATGCAGGGTTTAAATTAAAAGAACTTATTAAAAAAACTTTTGCCGATATTAATTTTGAGGACTTCGGTTGTTTTTCCGAGGAATCAGCAGATTATCCGGATTTTATTCCAAAAGCCGCACGCGCTGTGCGTGACGGGAAGGCTGATAAAGGAATTGCAATATGCGGAAGCGGAATAGGTGCGTCAATTACTGCAAACAAAGTTAAGGGAATACGCGCTTCTTTATGCTTCAATGAATTTATGGCGGAAATGACGCGCCGGCATAATGATTCCAATGTTCTGGTTTTGGGTGCGCGTATAACAGGTGATGATCTTTCACTTGCCATTGTAAAGAGATGGCTTGATTCTCCGTATGACGGCGGAAGGCATCAGCGCAGGGTCGATAAGATTTCGGCTCTTGAAAATGAGGAGTGCTGAGTTTGAAAAAAGTATTCGGATTTGTGTTTATTTTTTCGGCGTTAATTATTTTCGCGTCGGATATTCGTACCGGCGGAACTTTACGTTTTAGCGCCGAAGGATCTTCTTTTTTCAACATTGATAAAAAGAAGGATGTTCACGGACAAACCGAATACAGAATTTCTGATCTCTCATATAAGGAAAGCGCCTCTTCCGGTTTATCGGATATGGTTATTTCATTTAATAATGATAAATTTCATTTAGATGATACCCGCAGATATAAAGTAAAGAACGCGGTTTTTAATCATGTGAAAGGAAAGGGTTCTCTCGGCGGAGGTTCAGCTTTCTTTTCGAAAAAGGATGACCGCGTTGATATAGTTTCATCAAAAGGTCTATGGCTTGCTAATTCCGATGATCTTGGTTCATTTTCAATCGAATTCAGAATCAACCCGGCAAGTTTAAAAGACGCCGTTATCTTTTCCCGCGTGGGGCTGAACACAGGCATTAAAAACGGAATTGAAATCAGGCTTGAGAAAGGCAGAATAAATGCTTATTTCTATAAAGTATTCAGTGATTCGCAGGGTCGTAGAATCGACACAGCTCTTACGAAAGGCCCGAACATACAGGTCGGAAAGTGGAATCATTATTTTCTTTCTTTTGACCGATTGACCGGCAAGCTTTCACATCTGATAGGTGAGAACGAATATGACTACAGGTTCATGACAGAGAAGGGAGTTCCTTCTTCTGACGTAATGATTCCTTCATTTGCCGACGGGGATGCTCCTATTGCGAGAATAGGGAAAGGATTTTCGGGACTATTGGATGAATTCCGGATCAATTATCTTTCATATGAAGACGCCAGAAGCCAGACTGATCTTGCGAGCAAAAATTACCGTGATGTTAAGCTAATCGGACGGACACCTGTGAACAGAGAAGGTATAATATCAAGTAAAGTTTACCAGTTTGAATATACCGGAACAATGATTAAAAATTTTAAATGGGACGGAATATTTCCGCCGAAGACTTTTCTCAGATGTGAAATACGGATGTCTGATAAATATTTTGATGCTGAGGATTCTGAGCCGAAATGGTACAAGATTGACAACAATCAGAGAAATATTTATCTCGCGAAAACCGATGACGGTTATCTTCGCGGAAAGTATTTTCAATGGCGGGCAAGACTTATTGCTACACCTGAGGGTGAAGAGTCGCCGGTTTTTAAATCGGCTGAAATAGATTATGAGCTTGATTTACCGCCGTCGCCTCCGCTTTTTCTTGAAGTTGTCGAAACCGGAGATAAATATGTTATAATCCGGTGGAAGAAAAATGTTGACCACGATATAGCCGGTTACAATATTTACTACGGAATTAAAAACGGTGAATCTGAGGGTATTCTAAGATATGCCGCCGGAAAGCGTGTTGCGAATTTTTCAAATTCGAATTACGTTACCGTAAAAATCGACAATAATCTGATTGAGGAAAACCGGGGAAGATACGTGCGCGGAATGCTTGAATATCCCGAAATGAAAAACAATGTATTGTATTATTTTTCCGTATCGGCTTATGACTCTTATAAGGTTGATACGCAATATAATCATGAAGGCCGCAAAAGCGCTGAAGTGTATGCCAGACCCTCTCAGAAATCAGAAATAACAAGGTAATATGACAAAAATTATTCCCCTTTCCATCCCCGATAAATATATTCGAGGGATAGAAAAGATTTACTCGACTTTAGAAAAAAACGGAAATGAATGCTTCATGGTCGGCGGTGCCGTCCGCGATCTTATAATGGGTTCACCCGCAGAAGATTATGATTTTGCTACAAACGCCCGTCCTGATGTTCTGATGAAAATATTCCGTCACGCGGTTCCGACAGGAATAAAACACGGAACAGTAAGCGTTATAGTTGATGGTGAAGTTTTTGAAGTTACCACATACAGAAATGACGGAAAGTATGATGACGGAAGACATCCGAACGAGGTAATCTTTTCTGATTCGCTTGAAGTCGATATTTCGCGCCGTGATTTTACAATGAACGGGCTTGCTTATAATTACAGAACAAATGAAGTCGTAGATTTCTGCGGCGGCATCGAAGATATAAACAGGCGTGTTATCCGAACCATCGGTAAACCCGTTGACAGATTTTCCGAAGACGGTCTTCGACCTTACCGCGCCTGCCGCTTTGCATCAAAACTCGGATTTGATATAGAAGAAGAAACCTTTAACTCAATAAGACTAACTCTCGATGTTTCCGCGAAAGTTTCTGCTGAGAGAATACGCGACGAATTTGTTAAAACTGTGATGACTGACAGACCTTCCGTCGGACTTGAATACATGCGGAAATCCGGTCTTCTTGAACAGTTTCTGCCGGAGCTTTTCGCGTGCTATGGAGTCGAACAGAACAAGTATCATGCATTCGATGTTTATTATCACTGCGTCTATTCGTGCGACGCAGCTATTAACGATAAACTTGAAGTTAAACTCGCGGCATTACTTCATGATATAGCGAAGCCTCAGGTTCGCCGCAAAGGCGCAGACGGTGAAAACACTTTTTATAATCATGAAGTGGTCGGAAGCCGCATGGTTAAGAATATCATGAAGCGGCTCAAGTTCTCAAACGCCGAAATTGACTGCGTTACGAATCTCGTCATAAATCATATGTTCCACTATACGGAAGACTGGAATGACGGCGCGGTTAGAAGATTTATGCGCAAGGTCGGAGTCGAAAATCTCGGTGATCTTGCGCGCGTGCGACTTGCCGACCGCGCCGGAAACGGTTCGAGAAGCGGTATGCCTGCTCCGATACATGAACTTTTCCGCCGCATCGAAAAGATTATCGAAGCAGAGAACGCTATTACGGTTAAGGATCTGATGATTAACGGCAATGATATCATGAGCATGTTTCAGATTAAGCCGGGCAGAATAATCGGTAAAATACTCAATGAGCTTCTTGAACTTGTTCTTGATGATCCTGCGGCAAACACTGCGGAAAATCTTGCCGCGAAAGCCGAAGAAATTTACGAGAAGGAAGTACGCGGTGAAAACTGAAAAGTTTATAAACCCAAGAATAGAAAAGCTTACTCCCTTTATTGTAATGGAAATTCTTGAGCGAGCTAATGAAATGACTTCGCGCGGAATCGATGTGATACATCTTGAAGTGGGTGAACCTGATTTTGATCCGCCTGAATGTGTAACTGAAGCAGTACGCCGTTCTCTTTCATCCGGTGAAACTCATTATACGCATTCTCTTGGAATGCGTGAACTTCGCGAGGCGATTGCTTATTTTTATAACAGTGAATATGATGTTGAAGTAAATCCCGAATGCATTGCCGTAACTTCCGGTTCATCGCCTGCGATTCTTCTTGCGCTCAATGCTCTTTGTAACGAGGGCGATGAGGTTGTAATTTCGAATCCGGGATATTCGTGCTATAAAAATTTCATTTATTCAGCGGGCGCAGTTCCGGTTGAGGTCAATGTCTCTGCTGCAAACGGATTCCAGTATGAAAAAAAATCTTTTGAATCCGTAATAACTGATAAAACGCGCGCGGTATTTCTGAATTCACCGATGAATCCGTCAGGTGTTCTCGCAAGTGATAAAACATTCGAAATGCTTGCTGAAAGCGGTATTACGGTTATTTCTGATGAAATCTATCACGGACTCGTTTACGGCAGCCGCGCACGGAGCATGCTTGAGTTTTCACGTGACTCAATAATTATTAACGGTTTCTCTAAGCGCTTTGCGATGACGGGACTCCGCCTCGGATACTTGATTGTTCCTGAGAAACTGATACGTTCTGTTCAGATACTTCAGCAGAACCTTTTTATCTGCGCTCCGTCCATTGCACAGCGTTCAGGTATCGCAGCCTTGCAGTGCGCGGGAGATGATGTAAGAAAAATGGTTTCGGTTTATGATGAGCGCAGAAAGTATATGCTTTCAAGGCTTGAAAAAATTGGTTTTTCTGTAAGTGCAGAACCAATGGGGGCATTTTATATTTTCTGTGACGCGCGAAAATTTACTAATGATTCGTATTCGTTCGCGCTTGAAATTCTTGATAATGCATATGTCGGTATAACTCCCGGTGTCGATTTCGGAACTAACGGAGAAGGCTTTGTCAGATTTTCTTATGCCAATTCGATGGAAAGAATCAAGGAAGGCATGGACAGAATCGAAAAATATTTATCATCAAGAAAAAAATAATTATCTGAACTCAACAGAATATCTTTTATCGGTCAGTTCGAATTTGTCCTTTAAGTTTTCTGTCGCAATAATTTTAAAATATTTAGTTATGATTACTGCTGTGCCTGATGTTTTTTTTATCAGTTCAAGTGCTTCGTTTGAATTCATTATGAAAACCTTACTCATTGCATCGCTCTCAACTGATGTCTGTGCGATGATTGTCGCGCTTGCAATATCCGATTCTGACGGATATCCTGTTTTCGGATTGATGATGTGATGATATGATTTTCCGTTTTTTTTGAAAAAGCGTTCGTATGCTCCTGATGTTGATATGAAGCAATCGGAAAGATTAATAACGCAGACAAATTTTCCTTTTTCACCGTCCGGAGACTGGATACCTATCCGCCAGGGTTTGCCTTCCGGAGATTTTCCCAGAAGACCTATATTACCTCCGATGTTGATGAATGCCTTTTTTATATTGTGCTTCTTATAAATATTTATAACTTCGTCGGCTGCGAAACCTTTCGCGATTCCTCCGAGATCAGCCATCTGACCTTTTCTTTTTAATTTCGCTGATGAATTCTTTTCGTCGATTATTATATCTTTATAATCGAGCAGGGGAAGTAGCTCTTTAATTTTTTTTTCGGAAGGAATATCAGCGCCGGGAGAAGTCACCTTCCAAAGCTTCGACAAGGGTCCTGTCAGAATATTAAATGCGCCGCCTGTGATAACAGAATAATATACCGATTTTTTTAAAAGAAAAAGAGTTTCTGCTTTTAATGGTACAAAGTTTTCTCCGGCATTTAAATTCAGCTTTGATAAGTCGCTTTTATTATCATGAAAACTAAGTTCTTTTTCAAGTTGCGCAAGCCGTGCGCTCGCTTCGATAACAGCCTTTTCTGCGTTATTTCCATAAACAGTCTGGGATATAACGGTTCCCATTCTGCTTTCTGAAATTTTAACGGGCGGTTTTTCCGCGCACGCCGCAAAAAGCAAAAGACATACAGTCAAAGCTAGGCTATTAGAATTTAATAGAGAAATAAATTTCATCAGTTAAGTTTTTTGCCGGCAAAGAAATCTTTATACTTCATATCCGTGCCGAGAATGTGCCCCATCAGCCAGTCTTTGAGAAAATTCATTATCGAAAGACTTATGGTTGTTTTGCCTGATTCTATCTGCGTTTTATAATCCTGAACTTTTTTAATAAGTTCATCATGTTCCTTCTTGTGCTTGAAGAAATCAGGGTATGTCTGGTTTGCCATGTTTTCTTCTTCGTGAGCGAAGTGCGTAATCGTATAATCGATAAGGTCTTTTAATGTTTTTCCCATAACTGCGTCGGTTTCTTTCATCAAAAGTGCAAGATGCAGCCGGTTTATTATTTCAATCAGTTTTTTGTGTTCATTGTCAAAGATTTCAACTCCGACACTGAATGAATCTTCCCATTCTATATAAGCCATGATTCCTCCTTGATGTAATCATTATAACTATAGCGCGCGAAATCTGCAAATCAAATATTTTCGGTTTTTGCATGGCTACCGTGCTTGTACAAAAGGTGCTCCTTGCGATGCCTTTTATTGCAACCTCCTGTTGCATATTGAAGGCATCGCTTTGCAGGGATCGTTCCTGCTTCCTTTTAAATCCAACTTTTCCGAGTTTCGGAAAATAACATAAGGCTTCGCCTTATATATTCGTTATCTGCATGGATCATGCAAGAATATCAAAAGGGTAAGGGCTTCAGTCGCCAGCCCTTACCCTTTTGCAATCCCATCCCGGCTTTTTACGCTTCGATTTTCGCACCGCTTTCAGCGGATTGCGAAAGCTCAGCTTATATTGTATCAGCCTTCGGCTGATGGTTTAGGTGCTATTGCTGTCAATAGTTACATGCTTTGTAAATGGCCGCTACTCGTCCTGTGCACCAGGATGGCGCGAATCCAATGCGGACAGGAAGTCTATACGCGTTGGACAGTGAGATCCCACTCCTGGCTTTTGTCTCGCGTATTTCTCGCACCGGCTTTGCCGGATGCTGCGGTCGCCCGTTGCGAGTCGCTTTTTTCCAAACATCCTGTTTGCGTTTGAAGCGACTCGATGGCGGTTCTCCTACCGCCTTAGTGTCCGCTTTCAGCGGATTGCGAAAGCTCCGCTTATTAACGAGGCGCTTTTATTCCGACTTCCTGTCGGATATTGAAGCGACTCGATGGCGGTTATCGTACCGCCTTAGTATTCGGCTTCGCCGAATGGTTTAGGGCTTTTTCTAATTATTCATCTTTTGCTGAAGTATTAACTTGAATGAGAGAAAGCCCTCTCCCTTATTTATCTTTCCATTGGCTTAACCAATTTGTAATTATATCTTGGGAGAGGGCGTGCGAGTTTTTGCATGGAGGCAGATATTGACAGTATTCTCTTTATATGATTAAATCATGCGGGGGGTACTATGAAAAAATTCGTTGGTATTTTAATTATATTATGTATGACTGTGTCCTTTTCAAACCGCGTTTTTACGGCGGACTTCGCAACCGGCAAACCTTCTGATATCGATTCAAAGAAGGATTACTTCAGAGCGGGAATGGACGCCGGATACAAAAAGGATTTTTATTCTGCTGCAATCGAGATGAGATATTCATATTATTCAAAACCCGATTCGTATCGTTTTTTCTGGTATCTTAAACAATTGTCTGATGCAAAGCTTTATGATGCTGTTATTGCCGAGTTTAATGCTGCGCCTGAGGAATATCATTTTCATAAAGCTTATCTGTTCGGTGCAGTAAGATATTACGCTCAGGCGCTTCTTGAAAAGGGCAAAAGAGATGATGCAGTAAAAGTTCTTCTTAAATATTATGCGAAGCAGAGAGATAAAGATATCGCAGTCATGCTGATGATGCATTTCTGGAATTCCGAAAAATGCGGTAATGTTTTTATTTTAAATTCAAAGCATGATGAAACGACAAAGGATATTGCTGAAAATTTTCTTTCAAATTATGATGAAAAGAATGCAGCTCTTGCTGCGGCGTTTTTCGATCATATGAGTGTTGCTGTTTCTCAGGCGGCGATAAACGGAATTAATGACAGAAAGATGAATGAAAATTATATTTATCGGCTTGGTCTGATGAAAAAAGTTTTTGATATTTGGAAGATTGATTCAAAAAACATTAACCGCAAAGACTATGAGGCTCTTTTCCGCGCGTTTGATTATTTTGCGAAAAATCCTCCTGCCGTCAAAAAGCCATATGAGTTTAACTGGCTTAATATCTATATTCCGCGTGTTAACTCTTCCATTATTGTAAATGGAAAGACTAAACCGATAAAGGTTCAATTCTCTAAAGAAGAAATTTCCAGGCGGATTTACGATACGTCCATGCACTTCAACACGCTTAGCATTTTTTATTATTATTTAAGTTCCGGAAATATTCTGATGAAGCCGCGTTTTGAAATAATTGATGCGGAAGTAACACGCTCGGATACGGCGTCGAGCATCCAGTCAATTGTTACAGAATCTGTAAAACCATATCCATCAAAACTGCTTTATGATGATTTTAGAAAATACGACGGGGTGATGTGGTTTTTTCCGCATTACGAAACAGCGACTTATCTCGGCGGCGTAAAGAGTCTCGTTCTGGTTCCGGACTTTCTGAGCGCGAAGGATTTCAGAATGTTTACTAAAATGCCTACATCTGCTTCATGGAGAGTTCTGATTCACGAAGTGTTTCATAACTTCGGTCACTTTTGCGGAGTTGATAACGGGCATATTTTTGCGGAAGCTAATAAAGCTAAGTGGCCTGCGTGGTACGCGAAGCTCGTCAAAGATAACGCAGGAAAGAACGGAGAACTTTTCTGGTACGAAGGTCTTATTTCTCGCAGGGATAATTCTGATAATTTTGCCGTACTTAAAAAAGCGAAAGAATCTTATCTGCCGCCCCGCAGTGTGTTTGATAGAGCTTTGAGTTATTCTTCCAAAACTTCAGAGGATGCCTCTGCTGCTGCCCGCGAACTTTTATTAAGCGCAGACAAGATTAAAAATGATACGAAGAAGCAGACTGATCTTTATAAACAGGCGATTGATAAGGCTCCATTTATGCCTCTTCCTCTTTTTAAATATGCCTATGCCGTGCAGTGGCGCGAAAAGAATTTTGAAAAATCAATTCCGTATTATGAAAAATATCTCGAACTGTTTTCGGGCTTCGATGACTCGGATACAGCTCTTATTTATGTATCAAGTTTTTATACTTCAAAGAATCCTTCTCTTGCTCTTTCTCTTTTGGAAAAGCACGGACAGAATCCATCGAGTGAAAAGATCAAAAATGAATTTGAAGCGCGGAGGATTAAGATTCTGAAGTTGTTGAAAAAGAATAAGTAATTCATAAGGCTTTGCCTTATGAATCTGCTTTTCCCGAGCGTCGGGATACTTTCAAAGACTTCGTCTTTGGAATCTGTTTTTTGCATGGTGTCATGCAATACGCAAAAGGTGTTCCACTCCATTTGCTCCGAGTGTCGGAATACAACATAAGGCTGACGCCTTATGAATTTGTTATTTGCATGGTCTCATGCAATAATATCAAAGGGCGTTCCACGCCCTTTAACCGGTTTTGCCGATTTCTTTTGTCTCGTCACAAAAGAAACCGGCGAAAGAAAAAGACGTCGCTCAGTCGCCGCGCGGCTTTTTACGCTTCGATTTTCGCACCGCTTTCAGCGGATTGCGAAAGCTCAGCTTATTTGGTATTCGGCTTCGCCGAATGGTTTAGGGCTTTTTCTCTAATAATTCCTTTGCTGTAGTTCTTTGTAAACCTTCTGTCATTTAACTTCCTAGCGCGCTTTCTGTCATTATTCTGATTTTTCCGTCATCCCTGCGAATGCAGGGATGTCTTTCTGTCCTATTAAATTTCTGAATTTTGATTCGCTCAGTAAACGCGTAATTTCTGTTTGCTCATGTGATTTATTTTGCGTTTGACATACTTAAGAAACTTATGTATTAAGATTTTAATGGTCATACGACTGAAAGGATGTTGATGGAAGAAATAAGTCTCATTGATCATGTTTTACGTATTCTGTAAATATGTAGTTATGTGCAAAATTCAATTTGCATTTTATAAAATGAAATACTAATAATTGTGATGACTATTTATGAATGATTATAATGAATTATAAGAATAAAAATTGAAGAGGGTAATATGGTTATATTTTATAAAAATCGCGGAATTTTGGTTCCAGTATATTTTATTTTATCAATAATTGGAAGTATAATTATTGTTTCAGAAATATCACGAAAATATGATTTAGATTTGAATAGCTATCTTATGATTAGTCCAGGAATAATAATTTCGGCTATATTAACATATTTATTTAGCGAAGATTATATCAAAAATGAAAAAGGAATTAAAATTAAAGTTGAAATTGATAATTCGTTCTATTTTATTAAAATGAAATGGTGGAGTTATATTTTCATAATTTCTGGAATTATGGTATTGGCATATGGTGCTTTTAAAATGCTTTCAAAATAATATGACAGAATGATTTTACTTTATAATACAGTCGTTTCGAAATTAAGTTTATATAAGATAAATAGCTTTGAAAATGAATGGAAGAAATATTGACTGGTTTTAGCGATATGCAACTTTGTTATGCAAATCGAATTCATCGCTTAACATTGCGCAAACGCTCCGCTTCGTGCTACGCCACATTGGCTTACGCGGGAGCGCTCCAGCCAACGTCGTCTGTGCAAGGGATGTGTTCTCCATTTTACATAGGATGGGAATCATGATGTTGAGATTAGTTATTGTATTAATAATCCTTGCCGCATCAAATCAATACTTATACGCTAATGCGGGTACTCCATTATTATGGGGAACAAGTTTTCATTTATCCCTTGCAAATATTGTTATAGCAATCATTGAATCATATTTGATTTATAAATTATCAAAAAGATACAAATATTTAATAACATTTGTAATAATATTTATGGCAAATATTTGTTCAGCAATAGTAGGTTGGTTATTTTTATACATTTATTCGCTTATTAAAAGTGATGGATTACTAAATTATACAGCTTATGAAGGATTTCTTGCATTTATTGGGTTATTTTTTCTCACTTATATATTTTCAGTAATAGTTGAATTTCCATTTATAAAATTATCATTACCAAAGACATATACTAATAAAAAAGTATTTTTGGTAGATATTCGTGTAAATGGAATATCTTATTCAATATTAGCAATAATTTACTTTATATTTTTTATGATGAATGGTTTTTAATACAGCAAATCGGCGTACAACAGCGGCCAAACCCTAAGCTCTGGTTTTGCTGTGTAAAATCAGGTGCTTGGACTAATGGCACATTTTTGTTTCGCAAAAACGTCATTTAGCTGCGGAACGTTAAGTCTAGTGCAATGACAATTTGACTTATATGGGGTATAATAACAACCCCCCCCCCAATCACTATTTTATTGATTATAAAGGAGCATTATGAAAATATTTTTGACATTTATTTCTGTATTATCATTTTCAATGTGTAGTATTAGAAATAATGATAGAATTATAAAACAATACACAATTGTTAATAAACAATATAAGTTTTCTTCTCCATTGAAATTAAACATCGAATCAGAGAATTTTCAAACAAGAATAGTCAGTAGATATGGTCCGCATAAAAATCCATTTACCGAAGAAATAATATATTCTAACGGTATCCAAATTATTGGTACTTATGGTGAAAAAGTTCATTCAATAATTTCCGGAACAGTAATCCAAAAAGACCAAAGGAATTTGACAATAAAAAATAATGATTTAATTGTTGAATATAAATATCTAACATTGATAAATGAGCTCAAAATTGGTGATAAAATCAATATAAATGATGTAATTGGTTATATAATGAATGAATCATCAATTGGAAGAACATTTTGGATATACATTAAGTTTGAAAATGAATATTTAGATCCTGAATTTATTTTGAGATACGCTGAATGAGAAACAAATTGTCACTTCACTTTACGCGCGATTAACGCTCCGCTCCGTGCCGTAAATCACTAAATAAAAATATTATTTTAACGTGTCATTGACCTTTTAATTATATTCTTGGGTCTCGGCTAAACTATTTATCATTGATGATAAAATAATAGATAAATAATCTATTATCAGTTATATATTGATTATGGATATAAATGATGTTAAAAGAACTATAGTCGATGTACTTAAAACTGCTGATGTAAAAAAGGCGAGTTTGTTCGGCTCTTTTATCTCCGATAATTATACATCTTTAAGCGATATTGATATTTTGATTGAGTTTAATGACAAACAAAACAAGTCGCTTTTAGATCTGATCGAATTAAAATCCCTTCTTGAAGAAAAAACTCAATCCAGAATAGATTTGGTTACATTTGATTCCATTTCTCCTAATCTTAAAGAATATATTTTATCTAACAATGAATCAATATATGGTTAAAAATCCGAAAATATATATTGATCATATTATCCAAAGTATTGAATTAATAGAAAATAATTAAAAGATTATAATCAAAATGATTGTAATGCTTCTGTCAAATTGCAGGATCTTGCATGTCGTCGGTGATTATCTATTTGTCAAATCGGGTAAATTGTGCTTTAATTGTGATGGAGAATATCAGTGTAAATAGAATCACAGGTTTCATTCAACTTCAACCATGATTAGTATTCTTATGAAAACATGATGAAGAACAGAATCAAGCGCTTTTATTTTGATCAGACTGTAAGATCATTGCTGACACAATACATTTTATCGGAGTAATCATGAAAAAATTCGGAATAATATTAGGCGGATTTCTTCTTTCGTTTTCAGGCGGTGCCGCATATTCGTGGGGTGTATTTACAGTTCCCCTCATGGAACTTTTTGAATGGAATAAGTTCGAAGCTAATATTTCGTTTACTGTTTTTATGATGGTTTTTGCAGTCTGCATGCTTCCGGCAGGAATGGCGGCGGATCGTTTCGGTTATAGATTCGTTTCCCGAATCGGTTCTTTTTTGCTGCTCCCGGCGTATCTATTGGCTTCTCTTGTCGGTGCAGTGGGGCATTCTTGGTGGCTTCCTTTAACGCATGGACTGATTGGCGGAATCGGATGCGCGTGTGTGTATTCTGTTATTGCTCCTGCCATCCGTTCTCATTTCAAAAAAAATACGTCTCTTGCAGTATCTGCCGCAGTTATGGGTTTCGGTCTTGCGTCAGTTTTTATCGCGCCTATAAAAGTCAAATTTCTGATTCCTGGTCTGGGAATTTCAGGTACTCTCGTAGTGATGGGTATAATGGTTTTTATCGGATCATTCACCGGATCTTTTCTGATGCCTGATAAAAATATAAATGAAAATAAGATTATAATTATACCTGCAAAAGTTGTAAAGGATGCTTTATCAAATTATAAATTCTACTTACTTTGGTTTATTTTCGCTTCTTTCGTAGTAGGAGGTTTTCTCAGCATAGGTTTATTTCCGTCTTACGCAAGATTAAATATAACTTCAGAACCTGAGTTTTCAGCATTCGTTGTTTTACTATTTTCCGGAGTTAACGGATTCGGCCGTCCGCTTGCAGGTTATTTATCAGAAAAAATCGGATATTCTAAAATTATTGTAACATCCGGATTTGTTCAATTTATATTTCTCTTAATGCTCGGCTTATTGCCGCCTTCTGGTAATCTATTAATCATGGTTTCCGTCGTTACCGGATGGTCTTTTGCTGTCATACTAGGATTATATCCTTCTTTTACCTCTTCTATTTTGGGAAATGAAAATTTGGGAACTAAATACGGCATGGTATTCACCGGTTTCGGTCTTGGAGCCATGGCATTATTGGGGGGAAGTTTTCTCTATGATTTAAGCGGAAGCTTCAGTACTGCGTTTATTTCGGCGGCATTGGCATCCTTTGTATCAGTAATTCTTATTTTTCTTTTGATGTATTTACGGAAAAGGCAAAGCAGAGGTGAAGCGTAATTGAAATGGAGTATGTTTTATTTCGAGATGAGTTCAATGACAAAGTGTTATTAATATAAACTTCTATTGGTGTTATAAAAGCTAAGACTTTTTCATAGTCGGTTGTTCAGCTAATCTTCAACCTTCGGAAAGGATATTCTATTTATAAACATATATTTTAATTAGTTGTTCTTCTTGATTGAAGTGGCGGAATATTATATTATAAAAAAATATTTTCCATGTTACTTTTCTGAGCTTTTACCGTATATATTATGACTAACTCATTGAGCGATTTAGGTATCATCTCGCTAAATGGGTATGTTTTTTGAGCGATGATATTGTAAATACAGCTGGTTTACACCTCGAAAAACAGAGTAATTTAATAATGATGAGGAAATATATGTTCACAAACTATTCCTTGCTCATGGAAGAATGTTCTAAAGGTTATCCTGAGAAATTCATTCATGTTTATGACTACTATTTTAAAAAGATATATGATTTTGCATATTACCGCACATGCAGTCGTGAAAGTGCCGAAGATATAACCAGTCAAACATTTATGCGGGCACTGGAAAAGGCAGACACTTATGATAAAAGCCGTGCGAGTGTATCAACATGGCTTTTCAAAATTGCTTCAAATCTGATTATAGACAATTTTCGGGCAAATAGAAAAAGCAGTAGTCTTGAGGTCATTGAAGAACTTGCGGCTAAGGATGATCTCGAAAATGAAGTATCAGAGAAAGAAATACTTTCGCAAGTTATGGCTTTACTTAAAAAACTTCCGGAAAAGAAAAGAGAAATCATTATTTTACGTATATGGCAAAATATGTCCTACAAAGAAATTGCTGAAATATCAGGTGCAAGTGAAGCATCATGCAAAATGATATTTTACCGTACGATTGATGAAATTCGCGAAAAAATCCCGTTAGATTCGGCGGTGATAATTATGCTTTTATTTGCCGCATGCGGAATGGAGGTTTAGCTATGAAGATAATTCAATTAATTAAGAACAAAATAAATATAAAATCAATAGAAAAAGATTTAATTGCTGTTGATTCAAATATTTTTTCCGATTCAGAAAAAACCCGCAAAATGATAAAAGCGCTGATTTGCTTGCGTCCTAATATTGTAATGCGTCGTACTTATAAAGCGGAATTACGTAAAGAAATTGAAAAACAGATTGTCCAATTGCAATATAAGAAAAAACCAATTTCATTATTTGAATTTCTACGATCGCACAAGAAAATATTATCTGTTTCAACTGCCACTTGTGTTATGATTGCTGTGGTGATGAGTGTTGTATTAAGAGAAAGAATTAATGAATTTTATTCCAATCTCGTGGGAAAAGGAGATTGGGCTCTTGCAGACACATCACCCCTTGAATCAAGTGATAGTTTAAAATTATTCCAAAATGATTTGTCTTCCGATCAAGCTGTTTCGGGTTTTGATAATGAAAGTAGTATGCGTGTCAGTGTTAGAAAGAATAATGATAATATTCAAAATCTAAGATGGGCTCCTAGTAGTCCATCAACTGATGAGCCATTGGAAATTCATGGCGGCGGGCGAATTGGTCTATTAGAAAAAAAAGAAGTTTTAAGCAGTGAAACTTATAAAGAATTTAATACAGAATCTTATAATCTTGTAATTGACAATGATTTTCTTGATCCTGCCAAAACGCCGCTTTCGACTTTTTCTGTTGATGTTGATAAAGCGTCATATTCAAATGTCCGCCGATTCATCAATAGCGGTGTATTACCTCCTAAAGATGCAGTTCGAATTGAGGAGATGATAAACTATTTTTCTTATGAATATAAAAGTCCAAGTGAGTCCGAGCCTTTTTCTGTTAATACTGAAATCGGTACTTGCCCGTGGAATCCGCAGAACAAAATTATGCTTGTCGGTCTTCAGGGAAAGATTCTTTCAAAAAAAGAAAAACTGCCTTCAAATATCGTTTTCTTAATAGACAGCTCCGGGTCAATGAATTCACCCGAAAAGATGGGATTGTTGAAAAAGTCTTACAAGATGCTCATAGAAAAATTGGATAAAGATGACCATGTATCAATTGTTGCTTATGCTGGTTCTGCAGGTGTAATTCTTGAGCCGACTTCGGGGAACAAAAAAGATAAAATAATCGCAGCGCTTGACAGAATAGAATCAGGCGGTTCTACTGCAGGGGGAGAGGGCATAGAACTTGCTTATAAGGTAGCGGAAAAGAATTTTAACAAAAAGGGAAACAACCGCATTATTATCGCAACTGACGGGGACTTTAATGTTGGTGCTTCAAGCGATGCGGAAATGGTACGTCTTATTGAATCAAAACGTAACAAGGGTATATTCATTTCCGTCATCGGTTTTGGGATGGGTAATTATAAGGATTCAAAGATGGAGATGATTGCAGATAAAGGAAATGGCAATTATTTCTATATAGATACGGTTAATGAAGCCAAAAAGGTTATGATTGAAGAGATGGATTCTATGTTATTTACGATCGCAAAAGATGTTAAAGTCCAAGTAGAATTTAATCCGGTGAATGTCGCGTCTTATCGTCTTATTGGATATGAGAATCGTGTTATGAATGCTGAAGACTTTAATGATGATAAAAAAGATGCTGGTGAAATCGGTGCGGGACATAGCGTGACAGCTTTATACGAAATTGTTCCGCGAAATAACGGAATATTTAAATGGATGAACACTCTCCGTTATCAACAGATTAAATCTAACAGTAATGGTGAAAAAAATAAAGAAATTGCTTTAATAAAGCTGCGCTATAAACAGCCGCAAGGAGAAAGAAGCCAGTTGATAGAATATGTTGTCAATAATGATTTAAACAATGCAAGCGCAAATCTATATTTCGCTTCTGCGGTTGCGGAGTTCGGCATGCTTCTGAGAGATTCCCAGTATAAGGCAAAATCGTCATTTGCAAGTCTTATAATGCGGGCTGAACTTTTTAAAGGTAATGATAAGTTTGGATATCGAAGAGAGTTTATTAATCTTGCGAAGAAAGCAAAAGCAATATCATCTTCAGAAGAGAAAAAATAGAGTAAATTAAAAAGCCGTGTTGGAATAAAATGGCAACACGGCTTTTATGTCTTTTCAATCATATAGTTTACTAGGTTCACATTATCTCCATTACCTTATCAGCAATAACTTGTGCGAGTTCTGCATGGGCGTTTTCATCAAGGTGTATCGCGTCAAGCGGAGTTGCTTTTATGTATTTTGCTGAATCAATAAAACTGCAGTTCTTCGCGCGCGAGGTTTCGTGAAAGTATTTGCCGAGCTCCTTCGATTTATCTTCAGAGTCTTCGAATAGTTTTTCAAAGTCTGTTCCGGCCAAGTTTCCTACTTCGGGAGGCGCAATGAGAATAATGTTTCGAGCCGGTTGATCAAAGAATCCGCTCTTCATTATTTCGTCTATAAGAGAACCGGCTCCCTGAGCAATATCCCATGCACTTACGTTGAATTTTTTCTTTAAATCATTTGTTCCAAGCATTAGAACTATGCAGTCAATCGGTCTGTGCGTTTCAAGGATTAGTGAAATGTAGCGCTTTCCGTTTTTATTCTCACCTTCATAGGGATCGTCAAGAACTGTTGTTCGCGCGCAAAGCCCTTCGGTAATTACCTTATAGCTTTCACCGAGAATTCTTTCCAATATTGATGTCCATCTCTTGTTGTATGGAAATCTTGATTTTGTTTCTGCGTCATAGCCCCAGGTGTTCGAATCGCCGTAGCAGAGAATAGTTTTGCTATCATTTGATAAAGAAATCATAATATATTCAATCCAATATTGAGATTAACGAAAATATGATGCCCCATCAATATTAATTGTGTCATTTCCCAGTTCAATTTCAAAAGAGTGTTTACTTCCTGTCGGTATCTCAATGAAATCTGAGGCATAAACTGTGGTTTGTATTTTAATCATATTTTTGCTCTCTGAAATTGAATCGATTTTATAAACTGCTGTATAAAGTCCGATGCAAATGATGCAATTTTCGAAAAATTCATAAGACCAAAGAGTGCAAAGTGGGTCAGTTCCAGGTGGAATATTTGACCAATATCCTTGGTTCTCCTTTTTATTTGAAATAATGTTATATATTTTGGACGAATAAGAATGAGATGGTATTTCTGAGACTATTTTTTTTAAATTAAAATCCCCATATTCAACATAATCCCCAAATATCCAGAAAGGTTCATTTTTGATCCCGTATTCAAAATAACATTTGAACCAATAGTTTTCACTTTTTCCAATTTTGAATTTTACTTTAGTTTTTTCGAGTATAAAGACTCCCATATATTTGTTTAATGTTCCTATTGAGGCTGAGAAAGATGACGGTTCTGTCCTCATGTTTACGAAGTTTCCTGTTATAAATCCGCGTGTATTAACATTTTCGCAATCTATTTCATTTGCATTGATTGAAAAGCAAATGAAAAATAAAAGAAACAGATGTTTCATGATTAAATACCATAAATATTAAAATATAAATTTATTGCAATATCTATAACACTTTGGAGAAGATTCGTCAATTCTAAAAAAACGCAATATTAAATGTAGGATGCCTTTAAGTTGAATAACTTCGTTAATAATTATTATATCTATTTTTGAACTTCATTCCCGTTTCGACATCATCGGTAATTATCATGTCTGCATAATTGCTCACGAGTTTGAAATCCTCAGGATTGTTTACAGTCCATACTATTATATTTTTAGAAACTGATCTGAATAGAAACATTATGAGTTTTAGATTGATCCCTTTAATTAAGTAGAAAAACTCTAGCGGTATATTGATAGAGTAGGGACGTAGAATCAAAAGAGAAATGAAAAGCCTCAAAAAACCTTTCTGAAAATGTTCGCGTTCAAGAAGGCATCCTGTTTTATATCCGCTTTTCTTATAATCGGGAAGAAGGCTGTGTTCAAATGATGACACGATTATTTCATCGCGCCGGGCGCGAAGCTGTTTTTCAATTTCTTTAAAATGAGAAGTTCGTATTGTTTCGGCTTTAAGTTCCGCATTGATAATTTTGCCGGAAGGAATATTTTCGAGAAAAGATGTAAGCTGCGGAATGCGTTCTTTTCCAGAGCGCAATTTGCTGAGTTTTTTGAATGAGCTTTGGGCGATGTCCGTAGTTTTTTCGTTTGAAATGATTATTTCATCATGAATTATTACAAATTCATCGGCACATTTCTGCACATCGAATTCGATTCCGTCAGCATCGTACTCAAAGGCTTTATTTGCTGAAAAGAGGGTGTTCTCTCCGTAAAGTCTGCGGTATCCTCTATGGGCGAGTATTGATATTTTGCTAGTTCTGCTTTGGTTTTTTTTCATAAGTAAAAGCGGCGCTTAAAGCGCCGCCTGTATGTTACTGCTGTATTTCTTTCTGTTCCTGCGCGATGTTAAGAAGAAAGTCTCCAATATGTTCGAGCTGTTGAAGAATATCAATGTAGAGAATTTCCATTCTTACATTGGCGCCGCTTTGTATTCTTTTACGTGCGTTTTTCTTAAGACTGTTTCTGAAAGCGTTAATTTTCTTTTCCATTTCGTGAGCAAGAGAAAAATCGCGTTCTGATATAGGTTTGTGCATGTTGCTTGCGATAAAATTGAGAAATCTTTTAACTTCAAGAAGAAATGGTTCTATTTCCTTATCCATTTCATCGGTGAAAACAATTTTTTTCTCGGTTTTCTTTTCAATGATCTTGGTTAGATTATTGCACGAATCTCCGATACTTTCAAGCTCATCAACTATTTTCAGCATATGATTCAGATTCATTAAGCTTTTATCACTCGGAGCTTCCTGTACGCATTCCGCGATAAATTTGGAAATTTCTTCCTGCATCTGGTCAGTATAATTTTCCATTTTCTTGATTTTGTTTACATCGTCAGAATTTACTCCCTTTGATGAAGAGAAAAATGAAATAACATTGTCGTACATTTCAGAAACTTTTTCCGTCATTTTGATAATTTCGGATTTCGCTGTTATGATATTGATTTCAGGAGTATCCTGAAGTGCCGCGGAAACATATTTAAGTTTATAAACCGAATCATCTTTTATTTCTTTGCCAGGTAGTATTTTTTCAATCAGCTTGGCATATGCCGGAACAAACCAGATGAAGATGGCGCTGTTTACAACATTGAACATTGTATGAAACATCGAAAGATGACTCGGAGTGTTTTTTGAATCTGTTGCTGCGCCCGGAACGATATAATCGATGAAAGTTATAAAGTAACTGAATGCAATGAGCATCCAGATGACGCCGAAAACATTAAACATTGTATGAGCCATTGCCGTGCGGCGCGCGTGAATAGATTGGCCGAAAGCGGCAAGCTGAGCAGTGATTGTAGTTCCGATATTTTCACCAAGGCAGAGCGCGCATGCCGTCTGAAAGTCAATCCATCCGGCGAAAGTCATTGTGAGTGTAATAGCCATAGCGGCGCTTGAAGATTGAAGAATAACAGTTAACAATGTCCCTATTATGACAAATATTATATTAGAAAGAAATCCCATGCCGGTGAAACATGTTAGCATTTTAAGTGCTTCAGGATATTTATTGATGTCTGGAACACTGTCTTTAAGGTACATCAGACCTATAAAAAGTATTCCGAATCCTATAAGTGTTTCTCCGAAATATTTCTTTGATTTTGATTTAGTAAAGATGAACGGAAAACCGATTGCAATTGCAGGAATGGCGAGTTTGATAATGTTGAATTTGAAACCGAATATTGAAACAATCCATGCTGTGACTGTTGTACCAATGTTTGCTCCCATTATGACGCCGATTGCTTGAGTGAGTGTGAGAAGCCCTGCACTGACAAAGCTTACGACAAAAACGGTTGTTGCAGATGATGACTGTATTATTGAAGTGATTCCGAGACCAGTCAAAAAAGCGGTAAAGCGGTTATGAGTCATGTAGCCGAGGAGTTTTTGGAGTTTTTCTCCGGCTGAATTTTGCAGACCGTCGCTCATGAGCTTCATTCCGAAAAGAAAAAGCCCGAGACTTCCGACCACCTGTATTACTGCTGAAACAATATCCATAGAATCCTCCGAAACAGCTTAAGCATTTTTTTCTATGAAGATACTGTCAAGGAAATATTAATCATTGTAAAACGGTATTTTTGTTATCAGCTTGTAAGCCGCGCCTGATGTTGAAAGAATACTTTCATACAAAGAAAGTTCTTTTGGAAAGAATGAACCAAAACTTATATTTTCATAAAGAAGAGCTTCGTCCATAAATGTTCTTGTAGGCTGTTCTTTGAAACGGGCAAGGGTTACATGAGGGTGAAACCGCCGGGTTTCTTTTTTTACACCGAATTCTGCGGCAATCGAATCGGCTTTCTTAAAAAGATTCGTTATCCATTGATCCGTGTGAACTCCTGTCCAGAAAACTTTTGCGTCACAGGCAGATGGAAAAAATCCTATACCTTTCAAATCAATTTTTTTAGAAATAATTTTTTCTGCTGATAATTTATCTATAAGAAGAGGAAGAACGGATGCATCTATATTACCGAGAAATTTGACTGTTATATGCAGATTTTCTTTGGTAACGAAATAACCTTTAGAGCTTATTGCAACAAAATTCCGTGAGAAAGAAAAAATCTTTTCTTTGACTTCTTCATCTATGTCTATTGCCAGAAAAGCTCTGACTTTACGTTTAATGACAAATCCTCCGGATAACGGGGACTATTAGTCCCCGTAGTTTTTTCTAGAATACGACTCCTGCAGAGAAACCGACAGTAATGGCTTTCTGTTTGAAATAATAGCTTACAGGAACATCTATTTTCAATACTGCTAGCTGAATCCCTGCTCCGAGCATAATCTTCGGAGACATTAAAGTAGGTGATACGCCGGAAACTTTTGCACCCTCGAGACTTACTGTTCCGACTGTATCATTGCTTGCATTTTTGACATCAGAATCGGCTATGATATCAGCGGCGCAGTCGCCGAAAACGAAGTCTACTCCTGCTCCAGCTGAAATATTTAAAAAGAAAAGAGAAAATGCTGTTGTTGCTTCCAACGGAACGGTATAGACAGTCGAATCGGCTTTCAGAGTCAGCTGAGGATCAAATGAAAGGCCGGAATATGTAAGAGAGGCATAATCGAGAGTTACTTCTGATCTCTGTTTTGCCATATAAAATCCGGAGTTTATTGCAATACCTCTCCAGCTTCCGACAACGAAATCAAAAGAAGGAATTAGCTGATAGCTTAGTCCGATTCCGAAAAAATAATTATCTATTTTTGCACCGGCTATATCGCTGGATGCTTTCAGCTTGCCGTATTTGATGTTAGCGTAAAGAGCATTGTCAGGATCAAATCCGAGGAGGGCTTTTATTAAAGTGATGTTTACTCCAAGATTAAAAGCGAAATTGGCTGAAGCTCCGGCATAAGCATCGCCTTCATCTATAAGCTTCTTTTTAGCATCTTTCATGTCTAGGCCTGAATCGATGTCCTTTGTGACAACACCGACATTGTAACCGGCCATTAGTGCGAAAAGTGTATAGTTCTGATATGAGAATGTAGCAGCGGCGTTATGTGAAAATGCAGCCGCTTCTCCCATTCCTTTAGCAAAATCCTTCTGGTCTCCGAGTTTTGTTAATGGGCTGTTTGCATTGATGTATGTCGCGAATGCATCCATCACAGCCTGATTACCCGCATCAGTAGCTGTTATCGAAACCGTAGCCGGTTTGAGATATGAAAAAGAAGCAAGAATCAAAATTAACAGTGTTAGTTTAAGTCTCATATATCCCCCTGTGGTGACATAAATTGTAATCTGTTCCTGAATTAAGTCAAGAAATATGTCATTTTCTTGAACGCCTTCTGCTTTCAGGCTCAGGTTGAAGCATAGCCGTTGGAACTGTTTGTTCGGCAACTGAATATACATCTTCGCATATTCTCTTACCCTTCAAGCGGTTTAATACCCCCTTGCAGTCATATAGTATTCCGTAAATGACAGGAGTTACAAAAAGTGTAATGACTACTCCGAAAACAAGACCCCAGCTCATTGCAATAGCCATCGGTTTTATAAATGGATCGTAACCACCAATTCCGTAAGCAGTCGGCATTAATCCGAATACAGTTGTAATTGTTGTAAGAAGAATCGGACGTATCCGTTTAAAACCTGCGTCGATTATAGCTTCTTCGAGAGGTATACCTTCGCCTCTTTCTTTGTTAATAAAGTCTACGTAAACTATTGAATCATTTACAACAACTCCGCAAAGACCGACTATACCCATAAGTCCCATAAATGAAAGAGGAAGGGAATGAGACCAGAATGACCATACAAGTCCTATAGCCGAAAGCGGAATTACCGCCATAACTATCGCCGGCTGATAAAGATTTCTGAAAACGGCAACAAGTATAATGTAAATACACATTATCGCGATTATAAAAGACTTTAAAAGCTGACCCATCGATTCCTGAGTGTCTTTGAATTCTCCTTCATAATTGACGGTATAGCCTGTGTATTTCTGAGGAATGTCAGCGAATTTTTTTTGAAGCATGCCGTTTACACTGACTGAAGAAACTCCTTTCGCGGTCGGATCAATATCTGCCGTTATCTGTATATTTCTTCTGAAGCCGTTGTGGGATATTACAGAAATTCCCTCATGCGATGAGAATGTTGCTATTTGATTTAAAGGAACTAAATTACCTTGTTTATTTGATACCTTTAGAGTTTTCAGTGAGTTCAGGGATCTTCGCATATTATCAGGAAGTATGACGCGTATACCTATTTCTTCTTCTGTTTTCTTGATTTTTGTAGCAACTGTTCCGTCATAGCAGGAGCGTACTGCGGTTGCCACGTCATAAACGCTGACTCCTGCCCGTGCGGCAATTTCCGGTTTTACTCTGACATGAAGCTCTTTTTTTGAAAGTTCATAATTATCCTTTACGTCTTTTACGCCTTTTATCGTTTTGAGATAATCTTTGAATTCTTTGGATATTTCTTTAAGTGTAGCAATATCATCGCCTTTCACAGCGACAGAAACCGGCATACCTGTAGGCGGTCCGTTTTTTGCCAGATGAACTTCTATTTTCGGAAACAGATTGGAAAACTGACTCATATCCTGTCGCATTTTATCAACAATGTCAGAAGCTATTCTTTCTCTATCTGTTTCAGGAGTAAGATTGACAACGATTGAAGCATAATTCGAACCTCGTCTAGTATCCGGATCTCCTTCTTCGATCTGGCTCACTCCGACAGTAGTCGTGAAGCTGTCTAGTTCTTCTTTCGGAAGTTCGGAAACTATTTTCTCGATTGCGACAATGCGTGTGTTCATTTCTTCGAGAGCTGTTCCGGATTTACCTTCAAGTTTAATTATGAATTTCTCAATTCCGGTTGCCGGAAAAAGATCGAATTTTAGATGAGTTGCTCCGAAAAATATCGAAGCCCAGAAAATAACAAAAATTAAAACAGCGGTTTTATATTTGTTCCTTACTGTTGTTGTAAGTAAAAATTTATATTTTTTACGAATTTTCAACGGTGAATGTATGTCTTCAGGCTTTTTTGATGCATGGTGATGAGCACGTTTCTTTTCCATGTCATAGATATGACCGGGAAGAATAAGCATCGATTCAAACCATGAAAAAACAAGGGCTGCTGAAACAACTGCCGGAAGAACTCATACGAATTTCCCGATTATGCCCGACATGAACATCAAAGGAGCGAAGGCAACTATTGTTGTCAGAATTGTTCCCGCTACAGGAACTATAACTTCGCTCGTACCCTGTACGACAGCCTGTTTGAGCGGAACCTTTTCTTCAATGAGTCGGTATATGTTTTCGCTGACGACAATGGCATCATCGACAAGCATACCGAGAACCATGATCAAACCGAACATGGACATTAAATTGATGGAAACATTTGCTGTCTCCATCCAGAAAAATGTTCCTGCAAATGAAAGAGGAATTCCCATTGCCGCGACAAGAGCTATGCGCCATCCGAAGGCAAAAAGAAGTGTCGCAATTACAAGTGCGAAACCGAAGGCTGCGTTGCCCTTTAATACATCAAGTCTTCTTACAACGTATTGGGAAAGGTCATCTGTTTCAACAATCTTGAAATTCTCAGGTATGTTTTTTTCAAAACTGCGGACTTCCTTTCTGACGCTTGTAACTAGTTTTATGATGTCATAGTTCTCTTTTATTCTGACCGTGAGATTGATTGACTTTTCTCCCATGGTTTTTGCGATTTCTCGTTCTTCTTCGAATGAATCCTTGACATTGGCCACGTCGGAGATTTTTACAGGAACACCTATATCGTTTGAGCGGATTATTATGCGCGAAATTTCCTGAGCTGTTTCAACCTGTCCGATTGTTCTTATAAGAATTTCTTCGCTTCCGGTTTTGGCAATACCCCCTGGAAAATCGACATTCTTTCCTGACAGGGCATTTATTACATCGTTTAATGATATGTGGTAATCATTGAGTTTTGAAAGATTAACTTCTACAAGCATTTCGCGGTCGCGGTAACCTCTTTCCGGAACTCCCGAGACTCCCGGCATGTCCTTTATTCTGTCCTGGAGGGCTTTAGCATACTTACGCAGTTCAAATTCGTCTGCATCGTTTTTGATTCCGTTCTTATTTACAACTGAATAGACGACGACAGGATGCTGTTTCATCGAAAGTTCTGTTACAATCGGATCATCCGCGTCAGCAGGAATGTCTTCTGCGTTGTCTACCGCAGAACGGATGTCAGTAATCGTTTTGTCTTTATTTTTGAGATTAGGATCGAGTTTAATCAATATGGTTGAATTTGCCTCGATTGACCATGAATATATTTCTTCGATTCCGTCAACTTCGCGGATCTTGTCTTCAATCGGATTAGTTAAAAGTTTTTCAACATCGGAGGCTGTTGCTCCGGGATAAATCGTTTGAACTGTGACCATGTCGAAGTCTACTTTCGGAAAAGCTTCCTTCCTTGCAGTAAGAATGAACATTGCGCCGGCCACAAGCAGGGCGATAGTGATAAGATTCATTATAAGGGTGTTATCTACGAAAAATTCAATAAAACGTTTCATGTTGCCTCATATCCCTTTTTGAGAATGAGGGATATCTAAAAGGCATGCGTTTTATTAGCAATAAAAATTTTTAGTCAATGAATTCGGTTATTTGATGATTTAAAGGATATCCGCAGCCGTGTATAAACAGCTGCGGAAGGAATGTTTAAAATCTATAGCTTGCTCCGAGGGTTGTAAGAAGGCAGTGAAGTTTTCCTTTTTTGTCGAAAATCAGCTGATATTCGATATCACAAGTAATAAATAAAGATCTTTCAATAACTTCATATGCTGATGAAAAACCCATGCCGGTCAGAAATGCAAATTCTCTCTGAGGATCGGTTTCGCCGTCGTCATAATCAAGAATTACTCCTCCAAGAGTAAATTTGGGATTAAGGTGCAATCTGCCGAAATTGATATTCTTTTCCATGCTTGCTGTAAGAGGAATAAACCGCATATAAAGACCGGAATGTTCGCTTTTGTTTTTCGCGAATCCTGCTTCAAAATTGATTCTTGTGTCTTTTATCAGCTGAAAATTCATGCTGCTGCCGAGATAAATGCCTATTGCCGGTTTTAATTTTGATCCCTGAGAATTTAACGGATAAAAAATTCCCAGTCTTGCATTTATTGACGGATTAAGCGTGATGATCTCTGTCTGCGACATCTGTTTGATATCTTTTTTACTTATGCTGATTTCGCGGGGAGAATCTTCTTTCTCCCTGATGAGAACTTTCTCAGCATCTTCATCAACTTTGTATCCGTCCATTTTTGTGCCGTCACGCATCAAAAGATAAATTCTTTCGAGTTTGCGCTCACCGTACATTATTCTGGTTACTTCTGAGCGGTTTACTCTTCTTGTCTGATATTTTGTCTGAACGGTGTAAGATTCTGCATCTTCCGAAATTATTTTACCCTGTATTACCTGACCGTCTTTCAAATAAAGAAATTCGGCTCTAAGAGTAATGGAAAACAGAAGAATTACTGCTAAGGCGATTTTTTTCATTGTTCATTCCTGGTGAATTTAGTTGTTTGCGCCGCGGAATTAACCGCGGCTTAAAATGTTATTACATCGGTGTGCGTCTTAAGATTTCTTCAACCGGCAGTTTGGCGATTCCGTCTCCGGTATCAAGATAAAGGAATTTATCATCAGATCTCTGAACGCTTCCGGCTATCTGCGATCCGTCGCGCATGTTTATCATGGTAAGAGGCTTCCCGAGAGCTCTTAATTTTTGAAGAGGACTCAATTTTTCGAATGCTGTTTCTTCTTCAATCTTCTTATCAAGCTCAGCTGTTTTTTCGAGGGTTGCCTGCTGTATAAGCTTTAATTCTTCTTCGGTTTTCCCGTCAATGTTTTCTAAAGTTGTTTGAACCGAATCCTTTTCGAGAAGAAGAGTTTCTTTTTTGCTGAGTGAATAAACTTCAGGCTTGCCTGTTTTATTAAGTTTTATTCCGTTTCCTGCATCGGCTATATTTTCAAGCGATTCGCCTGCAGAGAGACTCACTTTTCCGTCAAGAACCTTGATTCCTGAGTCTTTTTCAGAAGAAGTGCTGAGAAATTCCGTACCGCGTACTGCCGCAGTAAAAGTCATGGTTTTTATTTCATAACTCTGATCCTTTGACAGTTTTTTCAGTTTAGAATATAATGAGCCGTTCTTCAGATCAATACTCGTTTTACCAGATTCATCGATTGCATCAAATACGAACTCGGTATTTTCATGAACTTTGATGTTTCCGCTTCCGCTTACCTGAAGTACTATCATCGATCCGGCGGAGGTTCTAACGGTTTCGCCGGACTTTATTACGGAATTAACAGCTGCTGCTTCTGATATGCCGCCGCGTATAATTTCAGCAGAGCCTACAACGAAAGCAATTTTTGCTGAATTAGGCTGAACTTCTGATGAAGCTGTTATAGTGCCGGGTTCTCTGTTTACAAGAAAAAATGTGCCGGCTCCCGCCAGTATGAGAAAAAGCGGAAGGGCAATTGCCAGTTTTTTTGAATTTGATATACTCACATTGAGCCCCCATTTTTTTAATACTTGAGAAACTTTTCTGAAAAACATAAAGAAAACCGGTATTGAATTTCCTGTTCTAAGAATGTTTTTAAAAGCCTTCTTCTTGGATGAAAGGATTCTCTTGCGCAGTTCCGGAGAAAGCTCTTCCGTGAAACGGTATTTCTCCATGAAGCGGAGACACTGCTGTCCCATAGAATCATGAGAAAATAAGAAAAATGCTATTAATTCTCAAAGGCGTTGATTATGTTGGAATCGCAAAACACCAATAAAATCAATACGATCGGAGAATTAATAGCATGTTTAAGACAAAATGTATCCTGAAAGAAATGCAATCATTATTTTCAAGGTATGAATTCAGAAACCTTGTAGAAAAGTACAAAGGTGATAAGAATGTCAGAATTTTTTCAACATGGGAAATGAATACAGTTTTACTGTATTCTCAATTAACGGGCAAAAGTAGTCTGCGAGACATCGAAATTTCACTTAGAAGTAAATCTAACAATTGGGCTCACATGGGTATCAAATCTATCTCCAGAAATAATCTGTCAAATTCGCTGATGAAAAGAGACTATCGTATTTTTGAAGAACTATTTTATAAACTTCACAGCAAAATGTTGAAATTACAATTCAGCAATAAAGATAAGAGATTCAAAATACCAAACAAACTTATCGCTATTGACAGCACAACAATTCCTCTGTGCCTCAATTTGTGTTCATGGGCTAAATTCCGCAAAGAGAAAGGCGGAGTTAAAGTTCATACGCTGTATAATGTCAAAAATCAGATTCCGGATTTTGCAATTATAACAAACGCGTCCGATCACGATATTCGAGCTGCAGCAAAAATGCCATTCGAAAAAGATGGTATTTATATTTTTGACCGTGCATATTTCGGAGTCAAATTATTCAAAAATATCAATGAAAAAGGGGCTTTTTTCGTTACGAGGACAAAGACTAACGCAAAATACAGAATAATTAGAAAAAAAATAATCGGCGGAACAAACAAAATTGAAGATATTATTGTCGATTTCACTGATCAAAAAAAATCGGTATATTCCGAACGTCTGAGAGTTGTTAGATATTATGATCCGTTGCAGAAAAAAACTTATGAATTTATAACAAATAACACGTCCGCTTCTGCAGAAGAAATTGCAGCTATTTATAAAGCGAGATGGGACATTGAATTGTTCTTTAAGCATATTAAGCAGAATCTGAAGATTAGACACTTCTATGGAACTAGCGAAAACGCAGTCAAAATCCAAATCTGGACAGCCATGATTTCTGTTCTTCTGATAAACTATATCCGATTTATATCCAAATCTTTTTTTTCAACTACAGAAATTATACGCATTATCAGAGAGAACATGTTTTGCGGAAAAACATTGCGAGAACTGCTGATTCCGGATAAGTACGGAGCTAAATCTTTTAAGCAGGAGATTTACGCAGTTCAAGGATATCTATGGAATTAAAACAATGGGACAACAGTGA
>Ga0255346_1001024_pt1 | contig 41626 bp, 35 predicted proteins | sample wastewater_treat_FD_194410 | JGI IMG/M metagenome (GOLD analysis project Ga0255346, IMG submission 194410) | Wastewater microbial communities from Lulu Island WWTP, Vancouver, Canada - plant22 | ecosystem: Engineered > WWTP > Wastewater > Unclassified | place: Canada: Vancouver, British Columbia...
TGTCTTTCTATGTTCATGCATTTTTCTTTCTACGTCGCTAAATTTCTTTAGTATTATTATGCCTCCATTGTTTAACCCAACATTCTTTGCCGGAACAATAGTAACAATTATATCATTATCATTTATTTTCAATACCCTTTCTATAGAGTCGGATAATAATAACTCACCTGTTTTTATCGGAAACACATCCATTATCTTTTTCCCGGTTAAATCCTGTGTATCTACTTTAATTAAACTACCAACACTGCTATTATTATCTATTATCACACCATTTTGATCATATGTGATGATTCCCTCATTCAAATTTTCAAATAATATATCAATTTGATTTTCCAGTTTTAAATTCTCAGTTACTATATTACTTATGGCATAATTGCTTGGTATTGTTTCATTATAATATTCAAAAATTTTCTTTTTATATTTTTCTTTATCTAATTTTAAGTTAGTAATAATGCTTAAAATTGTACTAACATCAGTAACTCTGTTTCCAATATCAATTATATTTTTCACATTCTTGGGAACGATTTCTTTTTCGCCGGGTGTAATAGCTAAGTCTAACTTTGGATACTCTTTTATTCCGGGATAATACGGATATAACTCAATATCCTTTCTTGCAATGTTATATAATAGAAGGATTGTTTCTGCTGCTGTATATGGTCCTATATTTACCAAAAGAGCATTTGTGCCTTCCGGTAAATCTTTTATTTTTTCAAAGCCTTTTTTACTTAAAGTCTTATTAATCGTAATAATTTCACAATCTACAGGAGCATATGGTTTTACCAGCCTAAATATGGAATTGGCCGATATTAAAATAAGATCCGTTTCTATTTTCTTTTCCTGTTCAATCTTATCTATGCTCGACGCTTCTACTACTATTGTATCTTCGAAAAAATTCCTGATATCTTTCTTATAGCCCTCTGCCATTTTCTCATCTATTGCAATTATTGTAATTCTCTTTTTCATTTTTCCTCCAATGTGTTTGTATAAAATTTATAACACCATTTATTTAGACAAATTATGGGAGCCTTTTCATTAAGTATAAAACAAGATTTTGGCAAACTCAAGATATATTCCATGTTTTTCTATTAATCTTGAATTTATATAAATTTTAACATTTATTTCCTTATTATACTTTATTTGGCACAATTGTTGCATTATATTAAGTAAATTTTTATTGGGGGTATTTTTTATGAAAAAGAAAATTATTGCTATCTCACTAATTTTGATTTTATTATTGTCTACTTGTTTTGATGTATATGCCTGCAGTATAGCCGGAGCAATTGGCGAATACACTACCGATGGAAGACCTGTAATCTGGAAAAACCGAGATTCATGGGAAACAGAAGACTGTTGGAAAACATATCCTTATTATTATGAAGCACTAAATGCTAATTATATTAGTTACATTGGAATTACTGATCCTGACTCAAAATTCACTTATGTTCCCGGTAACATCAGGTCTGATGATGATGAAACAAAAAATGCTGAAAAAAGCAGCGGAGAGATTGGTACACCCATGCCCATTCATAACACTTATATACTGCCTTGGGCCGGAGCAAATGAAAAGGGCTTGGGATTAGTACAAACTTCTGCTCACACATTAAGTAATGAATTCCAACAATCTCAAGGTTTTACTCCTGATCAGGATGTTAGAGACATTACTAATGGTATGTTAAATCATCTAATACTGAGTAGATGCGAAACTGTAGATGATATTGAACAACTCTTGGTGGATTGTAACGACGGTTGGTATTCAGAAAATTATGCAAGAAATACTAATTCAATTATTATGGTTTTTGACAGGGAAGGTCGCTTGGCAACTTTCGAGATCAGTGGTTCTGACTTTACAAGGGATAATGTCACCTCTGCGGACTATGGAACAATGATAAATGATACTAAGTATTATAATAGTATTCATTATGATGATAAGAATTCATATGGTCCTTTTTATTATAATGGTATAGATTGGAGAACAAATTTTGCAAAAGTAACCTACACAAGAGCTGATGGTTTTGAGTTTTTTACTGATGAGTATGAAACAGTTGTTGTTGATGATGAAGTAGTAAATGTATCAGAGTTTTCAGATGGAATAGATGATAGAGAGTACTCACCAAGTTCAGTAAAAAGATGGACGAGAGTTGGAGCAAGAATGGATGATAATGCTCACTATATGAATGGAGATGATGATGATTTATCTATTGACTACAGATATTTCATACAGAAGTATGTTGGAGGTTATGGTATGCCATATGAAGATGGATATAATTATAGGGAAAGTTTATCAAGATTCATAGGAGACATGCCAGATGTAGATGGTGAAAGAGCTACCGGATATTACCCCAATAGATTTTGTACTACTTTTAGTGTTGTAATTGTTGGTTCAAAATATGATGATCCTGACAATGGTGCGCTCACAACTATTTGGTTAGCTCAAGGTGAACCAGGAAACACAATATTTTTGCCACTATTTCCAGCAATCGGATATATTCCAAATCAGTTTAGTGATATGTTTGAAATTAGCAACGATGCACGTCATTTATTTTATGACTATGACAATGATGACTCCACTGGTTACAGTACTGGAAGAAATATCGATCATACTATAGATGTACGTGCATTAATGGGATATTACTATGGACAGTCTAATTTTCAGCGATTTCTTTTTAACTATGAAGACTCCATGTTCAGTATTTATGATAATATAATGAATAATGCAAGAAATAATTTAAATAATAATACTTGGAGTATCGAACAAGCTTTATCATATATCGAAAATTACATTTACAATAATTGTTTGTCTTCTTGGAAAAGTCAATACTTAAACTTAGTTAATTCTTATAGAGCAAGTAAAGATTAGTTGAATCTGATATATCTTGCTGCCAATAACCTGCTACATGGTAGAAGTGTGTCACGATTTACTATTAATTGGTTTTCTGATAAAGAATAAAAGGCATAAAAAAAAACAGGACTGTCTCATTCAATGCTCGGGTTGTAAGCAAAGCACACTAATTATTATCCTCTTTAAGGCGAATCCTGAAGGATCTCATATTTTCAACAATTATGGGATCCTTCGATTATTCTCATGGTGACTAATAGAGGATTTGAAAGCAACCTGCCGGAAACCACAGACAGTCCTAATTCTTATTGTTTATGCTAATTTTTGTAGCTCTTTTCTAAAACAACCTTCTGGGGCAATTCTTCTAATTCGGTTTTAACTACTGCAAAGGGATATGTAAGAACCTGTGCTGTTACATCTCCCGGCTTCGGGTCCTTGTATTCTGCATAAACAGTAAGTACTCCTTCTCCATCTACGTTGCTTAAGGTTATTTTATCTATTCTAACCTCGTAGCCTGCAGTATTCTTTTCTCCCCTGGTAACGACAACAAAAATTTCGTCATTTATTCTGCAAACCAGAGCTTTCTCTTTCATCCTGTAATTTGGAAGTACCTCAGTGATTTGTCTTGGTATATCTTCAGGATTGATATTATCAAAACTCACGTTTTGTACACCCTTTCCCCTAAAGTATCTGAAAAAAAACAAAAGTGCAGCAATAAATACTATAATCGCAATTATCGAAATTATTCTTTTCATGAACATCCCCCTAAATATATACTCTTTATATTTTATTCTGTCAGTTTTTTTTTATGCTTAATATCAAAAGGTTTGTTTAATAAAATGTACAATAAAAGTAATTGACATTAGTGCTTGTCTTTAAGTATAATCTAATATATGAAGGGAGTTGAAAATATGACGTGCAACTGTAGTGAATTTCAAAAATCAACAGCTGATCTACAATTGTTGAACAAGAGCATATTGGATATTGTAACAAAACTTGACGAACAAACATCCATGCTTAACAGAGCCGTTTTCAAGTCTGCTACACATTGCGGCTGCATTGAAATACATGCAACAAAGCAAATATATTCACCTCATAAATCTTTGGAAGAAAATCAAAAAGAGCTGGATACTCACATTGAAGGTGAATTATGTCCTAAATGCCAAGATAAAATTATAGAAGAAATGGGTGAATTGCTGTTCTATCTGGCATCAATGTGCGAAGCCTTAGATCTTAGCCTGGCAGATATTATGGCAAAAAAATATCAACACCTTAAAACTTTGGGATTATATAACCTTTTGTAAGCAAATATAATAATTTAAATAAATAATATTCAAATAGAAATGAGGGTCATGCTATGCGCTTGAATCTCATTTTATTTTTTGACCACAAATAAATTTACTTTTTTACTTAATTTAATAAACATTTCCTTCCATTTTAGTTAATTCTTTGATATAATAGATATGGACCGAGTTTCTTAAAGAAACCTATGGGTGTTAATATGATTAACGCCTCCCGTGTTTGGAAAGGTACCGTGTTAGCGCGTGCCTTTTTTGTTTTCAATGCAAGGTGCGTGAAGCACCTTATTTTTTAATTTTAATAAAGGGGGTTAAAAAATGACGACAGCTTACAACGGAAAACTTTTAAGGGTAAATCTTACTACAGGTGAGATAAACCCTGAAGAACTCAACATTGACTTGGCAAAAAAATTTATAGGTGGCCGCGGATTAGGAACTAAAATTTTGTTTGATGAAGAAATTGCAACCGTTGACCCATTATCAGAGGATAACAAAATTATTTTCATCAACGGCCCCATGACAGGAACAAGTGTCCCGACAGGAGGACGCTATATGGTGGTTACTAAATCACCGCTTACCGGTATGATTGCATCATCCAATTCAGGCGGTGTATGGGGTGCAAAATTGAAATATGCCGGCTGGGACGCAATTATTGTGGAAGGAAAAGCAAAGGAACCGGTATATATCAATATTGATGACGAAAGGGCAGAGATTTTGTCTGCAAATGAGTACTGGGGAAAAACAACCGAGAATTTAGTTGAAGAAATGCTTAAGTTATACCCTAAAGCTTCTATATTAAACATTGGTCCCGCAGGCGAAAAGTTATCGCTTCTTGCAGCTATTATTAATGATAAGGATAGAGCAGCAGGAAGAAGCGGAGTAGGAGCAGTTATGGGGTCGAAAAATTTAAAAGCTATTTCAGTTACTGCTTCACGTACTGTTATCGAGCCATTTGATAAGGATAAGCTGCGGCAAGTTACATCTGATTGTCAGAAAAAAATCATAGAAAACGGCGTTACTAATGCAGGGCTTCCAACTTATGGAACTCCGGTATTGGTGAATATTGTGAATAATATTGGCTCCTTTCCTACCAGGAACTGGCAAGAATCGTATTTTGAAACGGCTGATAAAATTTCCGGAGAAACATTGAAGGAAAATCATATAGTGAAACAAGGCTTTTGTCATAGGTGTCCAATAGGCTGCGGCCGGGTAATCGATTTTAACGGAAAAATTATCGGCGGACCTGAATATGAACCTATTTGGGCTTTTGGAGCAAATTGCGGTGTAGATGATTTGCCTGCAATAAATGAAGCCAATTATATGTGTAATGAATATGGGTTGGATGCTATTTCTACTCCTTGCACCATAGCCGCTGCAATGGAGTTATATCAAAAAGGATATATTTCCGATGAAGATTGCGATGGAGTACCTTTAAAATGGGGAAGCGGCAAAGCAATAGTGGAATGGACGAAACGAATGGGTCAAGGCTATAATGAATTGGCAAAATTGATGGCAGAAGGCTCATATCGTCTTTGCGAGCATTATGGTGTACCGGAATATTCAATGAGTGTTAAAAAGCAAGAAATGCCTGCTTATGATGCAAGAGGAATTCAAGGAATAGGTATCACATATGCAACCAGCAACAGGGGCGGCTGCCATGTGCGCGGATACCTGATTTCTCCTGAAGTACTGGGATTGCCGGAAGCATTGGATCGTTTCAGTATTGAAGGAAAAGCTACATGGGCAAAAATTTTCCAGGATTTAACCGCTTGTATTGATTCAATGGGAATGTGCTTATTTTCCTCTTTTGCATTAGGAGCTCCGGAATATGCTGCTTTGCTTAATGCTGCAACAGGAACTGATTATACGGCAGAGGATTTATTGGAAGTAGGCGAGCGTATTTACAACCTTGAAAGAATATTCAATAAATTTGCAGGTATGAAGCCGGAAGATGATAGATTGCCAAAACGATTGACCGAAGAGCCTATTCCCGGAGGACCGTCAAAAGGCGAATTAAGTAAAATTGATATTACATTACCTGATTATTACAATGTTCGAGGATGGGTGGATGCTTTTCCTACAAATGATACTTTAATAAGATTAGGTTTAGAAGAAGAAATGCTTAAAGAAGAAGTTCCGGTGGTATAAATGATTGAAATACGTTTATTTGCAACGCTGCGTGATGGCAGAGACAAAATAATTAAACTTGACTCTAACTCTATTTCTCTTGCCGGTGATGTTCTTAAACATTTATCAATATCTCCAGAAAATGTTGCCATATATTTAATAAATGGCAAACATTCTAATTTAGATGCACCGATAAAAGATGGCGATGTTATCGCCATCTTTCCTCCGATAGGAGGCGGATAATAAATATTTTTTTGGGACAGCCGTAACACTTTGTACAATTTTGAATATAGTAATAATGAGCTTGGCTCAAAATATAAAACGAATAAGGTGTTATGATGAGTTCTTGTAGAAATAGATGTAGAAGAAGAGACAGAGACGATGTTGCGGGAATCGAGAGAATTGCTTTGAGAGGTCCCGGGTGTATTGACGGAACGGGACGCTGCCGAGGTGTATTAGGCATTGGCGACAGACGAAGGTGTGAAGATTTATTGGATGCAGCAGAAGATTTCTGCGATGAGGTTTTTGGTGACAGAGGCAGAAGGTGCTGCAGCAATGTATTAGGTACAGGCGGAGAAAGATTCCGCTGCAGCAACAGAGACCTTTTGGGAATACGCGACAGAGAATTCCGCTGCGACAATAGAGACCTTTTGGGAATACGAGACAGAGAATTTGATTGCAATAGCAGACGAGTAATGGGGGCAGGCGAAAGAGAGCGCTGCGGCCAAGTATTCGGCACAGGCGGAGGATTCCAATGTAATAATGTTGCTGGCATCGGCATAAGAAGACGTATATGCAGACCCTCCTGTTCTGATTTGGAAACTCCAACAACCGTACCAAGATAAACAACAGGGGACATTCTTAAAAGGTGTCCCCTATTTTTTTTCCAAAATTTTTACAGTTTATTTTTATATTCAAAGATAATACTATCAATAACGAAGCAAAAAATCCTGCTATTTAATTTATGGTACCGATTCTTCAAATGCTTTGGATATTAATATTTCTGCTTCGTTCATGGCAATTTCTGCCTGTATTTTTAGCTTCATTTAAAGGAAGGAGCGATAGTATGAGCAAAAATAAATTATTAGTTCCTGAAGCACAACAGGCCATAAATGATTTAAAAACGGAAATAGCCCAAGAGCTGGGAATGCCGGTTATTAACGGTACCACATCAAATATGTATCCTGCTATTGTTAATGGTCTCAGCGTCAGAGAAATGGTGCGTAGAGGCGAGCAAATGCTGATAAATAAAAAGGCTCCATCTGACACGGATATTTATTAATCAGTAGCACAAAACCATGCCACACAAGACGGTCCCAGGCACCACATTAATGTGGTGCTTGGCACCATTTGATGTTCATTTGATATTAAGGCATACCTAATACTGAATAAATCAAATCTTTTGTTGCTAAATAATCTAACATATAAAACGACAGACCGTTTCGGGTTTGAGCTGTTCCGGGAAGGGTGTGAAAATTAATATTTTCAGCCGATAATCCTATGCTTCCCATTGCCAGGGATGTTGCTTCCATCAAGGAAAAGTCGGTATTAACATATGGGTATACTTCTTTTACCACTAAGGGCAGTCTAAAAGTCAATGCTTTTTTAATTGCTGCTTTTACAAATCCCTGCTGAGTTTCGACACGACCTATATCTCCGTTAGTATAACCTGAATAACCTGCATAATTAGTTTTCCTGAACCTTAAAAACTCCATGGCTCTGTCGCCTTCTATAAGCTGTTTCCCCGGAGGTATATTAATATCGAGAGGCGGGTCTGAATACGGGTCGGTATATCTCATATGAAAGGGCACGTCCACTTCTACTCCGCCAATAGCATCCACCGCAGCTCTCACGCCGTCATAATCAATTGTAACATATTTGTCGATTTTAATCCCCGTTATATTCAAAATTATTTCATATAATCCTTCGATACCCTTCGCTGAATATACCGAATTTATTTTATTGTTGCCGTTGTTTATAAATCCGTCTCTATCCACATATGTATCTCTTGGTATGGAAAAAACATCGCCGGTCTTATTTTTAGTGTCATAGCTTACAACCATAATAGTATCAGACCTGCTATTCTCCAATCCAAGCAAAAGAACATTTATTCTGTCATCTTTGTCATTGCTTATTAATTTAAATATATCGGAAGCATCGGCACTACCCTCAGCCAAGTTTCCGTTCAGCCATATTAAACCGCCTGCAACGACCAAAGAAAAACAAATCAACGAAATAAAAAATACTTTAAAAAACTGTTTCATATTTCCTCCAAACATATATCAAAGATAATAATATCATAAATAAATCATTTGTAAATAATTTTAATCTTAATTTTTCTTTAATAATGATATTATCATCACAACCAACTTGTCACCCTATCATTCTGAGCGAAGCGAAGTATCTCATGAGATTCTTCGAGCTAAAGCTCTCAGAATGACATTCCATGGGCTACTAATATCAATGACACCCTGCAATATATGAATACGCTTTGTCATCCTGAGCGAAGCGAAGGATCTCATAATAGTGTATTCTAAAGTTTTTCATTATAAGCCTTTTCAAAATCCATTATGGTCAAATTACTTTCTAAAAATCTCGCATATGTGTATAATACATCCGACAGCCTGTTTACAAACTTCAAAAGTATGTCACTTACTTCTTCGTGGCGTTTTAAAGATATAATTCTCCTTTCAGCCCTGCGGCAAATCGTTCTTGCAACATGAAGTGCAGCTGAAGCTTCCGAAGAGCCGGGTACTATAAATTTATCGACTCCGCTTATTTTAGGAAGATAATCATCTATTATTTTTTCCAATGCGGCTATATCTTCTTCTTTAACCTTATACTTGTATTTCCCTTCTTCAACGGTAGCCAATTCTCCCGCCACAAAAAATAAGCGCATTTGAATTTTCTTAAGGCTCTCGTTTATACTTTCATCATTAACAAATTTCATAGCAAATCCGATATAAGAATTTAATTCGTCAACTGTTCCGTATGATTCCACTCTTAATGAATCCTTATCTACTCTTGTGCCGTCATATAAAGATGTTTGTCCTTTATCACCGGTCTTGGTATAAATTTTCATAATTCCTCCTAATCTTTTACTCTTTTACTTATTTCATCCGATATTCTTCCGAATTCATCCAGTGTTAGTTTTTCTCCTCTTATACCCGGATTCATGCCTGCACTAACCAGAGATTCATTTATTATGTCTTTAGAAAAATTTAAACTATTGCTTAATCCGTTAAGTATTGTCTTTCGTCTTTGAGCAAATGAAGCTTTAATCACTTTAAAAAGCATCTTTTCATCACATACATCGATTCTCGGTTTCGGTAAAATTTTAAACTCAATAACAGCAGAATCAACTTTTGGTTTTGGCATAAATACCGAATTTGGAACTATCATTGCAATATTTGTGTCTGCCCTGTACTGAACGGCAAGAGTAATAGCACCATAATTCTTGGTTCCGGGTTTTGAATTAAGCCTTTGAGCCATTTCCTTTTGTACCATTACAACAATTTTTGAAACTTTATATTTTTCCTCCAATATTTTCATAATGATGGGTGTAGTAATGTAATAAGGTAAATTTGCAACTATTTTTACATCAAGCCCCTTAAATTCTTCTTCAATTAATTTATTTACATCAACCTTCAAAAAGTCATCATAAATAATTTTTAAGTTGGGGTAATCAAGTGTTCCCTTATGAACTTCTATTAAGCTTTTATCTACCTCTATGGCAATTACCTTGTTTGCTTTCTTGCACAAAAGCTGGGTCAAGGTGCCAAAGCCCGGTCCTATTTCCAATACTCCCGACTTTTCATCCAAACCGGCTATTTCTACAATTCTTTTTATTATATTCCCGTCAATAAGGAAATTCTGTCCCAGACTCTTGCTGAATTTAAATCCGTACCTGTCAAGTATGTCCTTAATAACTTTTGGTGAATACAGCTTTATTTCATCCATTAATATCCTCGATTGTTTTTTTGATTGCATCTTCTAACTCTTCCCTGCTTATACCGAAGGAATTAAGCCTCTTTAAAAATTGTTTTGCGCTGCAATATCCTATACCTAATTCATCACCTATGGCACTTCTTCTTTTAGATGCATTATCATTCCCAACCAATCCATAGCGCACCATGTCTTGGTAAGAAAACTCCTGTCTGTTTTCTGCGACTTCAGCCCTTGCATTTTTCAGCGCTTCAATTATTGCTTCTTTTGAAGCATTTTCAACTCCTATATCCCCGTCTTTATTTGCCTTATCCCTGGGTATGAATGCATGCTTGCAGTTCTCTATTTGGGAAGCAAGAATATTTCTTATTTTCTTTCCCGGATAGTCAGGGTCGGTCAGTATAATAATTCCCTTGTTTTTCGATGCCTTTTTAATAACATTAATAATTTTATCATTTATACCTAATCCATTGGTTGAAATCACCTGTGCATCAACAGCCCTCTTGACTGCCGAAATATCTGCCTTGCCTTCAACCACAATAATTTCCTTAATCAATATTCGCTCCATGTGTAATAGTATCCGAATTGCTCATATTTAACAAAGACTTTATTTTTGTAACCATCAAATCAACTGCCACTAAATTATTGCCTCCTTCGGTTACAATAATATCAGCATATTTTTTACTTGGCTCTATAAACTGTTCATGAGCAGGCCTTACCGTATTTAAATACTGGGTAATAACGGAATCAAGACTTCTGCTCCTTTCATTCATATCTCTTATAATTCTTCTAAGAATTCTTATATCTGCATCTGTATCGACATAAATTTTAATATCGAGAAGTTCTCTTATTCTTTCTTCATAAAATACCAAAAGTCCCTCCACAATTATTATTTCCTTTGGCTCAACAATAATTGTTTCCTTTTTCCTGTTATGTATGCTGTAATCATAAATAGGTTTTTGAATTGAATTTCCTTTTTTCAATTCCTTAATATGCTCAACAAACAAATCCGTATCAAATGCAAATGGATGGTCGTAATTTGTTTGACATCTTTCTTCATAAGTCATCGAACTTTGGTCTTTATAATAAGAATCATGCTCCATAATTGCTACGCTTTTTTCGGGAACTTCTGAGCAAATTCGATTTACAATTGTTGTTTTACCGGAACCGGTTCCACCCGATACCCCTATAAAAATTGGTTTCTTCATAATTTCCTCTCAAATGTTTATTATAATAATAATATACAACATTTTTTCCTATTTTACCATATACAAATAAATCATAACAAAAAAATAATGTTCAATCATTAAATAATATGCTAAGTGTCATTCTGAGAGCTTTAGCTCGAAGAATCTCATCTTTATAAAACCTGAGATCCTTCGCATACGCTCAGGATGACAATCAAAGAGCATATTTGTTTATCGTGGCGTGGTAAAAACATGATATTTCTGAATCTCTTTTTATACATGAAAAAATTGCTGTCTCCAGCAATTTTTCCTTCGGGGACATTTCTCGCATGTCCCCATAACTTTTAACTTAATGATATTAGTCTAATATATAGACTTTTACCTGTCTCCTGCCAAAATCCATTGCATCTTGGTTGTTTTCCATAAACAAGTCTATTCTGTACCCTTTTATCGCTGAGCCTGTATCAAGGGCTGTTGCGAAACCATAGTCTGGACTGCCATCAGTAGAAGCGATATACAGCTTCGTACCTAAAGGTATTACATCAGGGTCTACCGCAACCGTACCCGGCTGAGCTTTTGTGCCGGATGCTGTTATTCCGTATTCAGGGTCGTCCGGATATTTCCCACAGCTTTCATATGATAAATCATAAGCTGTAGCTACCATATCCATTGCATTATTAAATCTGAAACCACCACGAGAGGTTGTTTCTTTTTTATATTGATCGTTTTTATATTCTAAAGATGTCTCTTGTTCTAAACTGTCTCTCTCAATATGATACTTTAATTCTTTTAATGTAAGTTTTGCTTCCATATTCCTTGCAGTTATTTCATCAATGTCTTTAATTTCATCATATGCTTCTGATTCTTCAGCCTCTTCCGACTTTTCAAAAATCTCTGCAAAAGCATAGGTTTCAAACTTACCTTCACTGATACCATAAGTTATAATAAAGCTCATTGCCAATGTTAAAATCAAAATAGGGTATATTATTTTAATTTTCATATTACCACCAACCTTATATTTGAATTGACTAAGACGTCTATTAAGGTATAAATTTCTTCCGGAAATTTATGTTTTGCATAAGTATGAGCTTATGCATTATTGGCAGTCCCTTTTTAAAAAACTCATAATTTTTGGCATAAGGAGAATTATACTTTAAAAAAAAAGCCCGGTCAAGTCTTTTTTTGAAAAATCTGCCTTCTAATGCCTATATTGTTGCAATTGCCTACTTTTTATCCAATCCTTTATTTTAACTTTTCTGCTATAATAAGGCAGAATTTTTAGAACATTTTCCAAAAATGGCATACAAAAACAGCCTGTAAAAGGCTGTTTTTCACTGCAATATTTTTCATATACTCGTATATTTATACTCCGAAATTTCATTGTACAATTCTTTCATAATCTTTTCAAAAATTACTCCTTCTGAGCTTGGTGCTTCAGCCTCGGAACTTATACGAACCGAAAGCGAAACAAATCTTGCTGCTTCTTCCATTGCTTCAGGAAGGCTCTTCCCTTTCATATAATAACCCAAGAATAAGGAGGTAAATAAATCCCCCGTACCCGGATATCTTTTATCTATATAGCTGAAAGGTGCCAGCCAATACTTGTCCTGCTCGCTGTCGTAACAAACATTGATATGTTCCTCCTCAGATGTCATAATTCCGGTTATTAATGATATTTTAGGTCCCAGACTGCATAAATCCTTTAGGCATTCCTTTGTTTGAGGAAGAGTAATTTTGTCGCTGTAATATTTTCTTCCAAGCAATATACAAGCTTCTGTCAAATTCGGTGTTATAATATCAGCTTTTTTTACCAATTGTGACATTTTTGTAATCATTTCACTGTTATATGTGGCATAAGTGCAACCGCAGTCACCCATTACAGGGTCTATCACAATCAATGCTTTATTATTTTTATTCTTAACCTTTTCAATAATATCGACAATAATGTTTATTTGTTTTTCAGAGCCTATAAACCCGCTGTAAACACAATCAAACCAAAAATCATTCTTTTCCCAGTATGAAAAATACTCTTCCATATGGTCTGTGAAATCAAAAAAATAAAATTCCTTGTATTCGGAGTGATTGCTTAATAAAGCTGTTGGTAAGGGGCACACCTGACATCCCAAAGCAGACATAATCGGGATAATCACAGTCAATGAGCATCTCCCTACTCCCGACATATCTTGAACAGCCATAATTTTAGGAATTTCTTTCATAATTTATCCTTTCATTATAGGGATTTTACCTGATACGGGGACATTCCTTCAGTCCCCATACATATTTTAACTTATTCTTGTACTTTCAAAAGGTACAGATTTATCAAATTTTAAGAGGACAGTTTTCATATCATACGCATTGAATGCATCAAATTTACTAAAAAAAATGATTTCTATATAAATAGAAATCATTTTTTACAGGGTAAAGATTTATTAAATAACTCTTTACAAGGGGGGCTAATTTATTTCATAATATATATTCGAGCTTGTACAATGTTTTTTTGGTGTTATTCTCAAAAAATATTTTACCAGTTTTTTACACCATATTCTACAAAATTCTCTACATATAGTGTAGCAAATCCATTGCACATTTGCAAGAAAAATTATTTGAAAATTAGAAATTTCTGTAAAGTTTTACTAATCTAACTATTGATTCTTCAAAATTACATCATGAGCTCCGCCTTCGGTAAGACTTGTTGCAGAAACCACAGTAAGCCTTGCGTTTTGCTGAAGTTCCTTTATTGTTTTTGTACCAACGTTGCACATGGTCGATTTTATTTTGTGAAGTGTTGTTTTAAGACCGTCATCAAGCTTGCCTGCATAAGGAACATATGAATCAACGCCTTCTTCAAAATGAAGTCCCGCATTTCCGCCTAAATCATATCTTGCCCAGTTTCTTGCCCTGTTGGAGCCTTCTCCCCAATATTCCTTTACGTATCCGCTCCCGTATTTTATTTTATTTGTAGGGCTTTCATCAAATCCTGCAAAATACCTTCCAAGCATCACGAAATCAGCTCCCATTGCCAAAGCAAGGGTTATATGATAATCCAGGACAATTCCTCCGTCAGAGCATATTGGAACATATTCTCCGGTTTTTTCAAAATATTCATCACGGGCAGCAGCAACATCCATTACAGCCGAAGCCTGGCCTCTTCCTATTCCCTTCTGCTCACGCGTTATGCATATTGAGCCTCCGCCTATACCTACCTTAACAAAGTCAGCACCTGCATCGGCCAAATATTTAAAACCATCCCTCTCAACTACATTGCCGGCACCTACCTTAACCTTGCCGTCATATCTTTGCTTTATCCAATTAATTGTTTCATGCTGCCATTCACTAAAACCTTCGGATGAGTCTATACAAAGAATATCCGCTCCGGCTTCAACTAGGGCAGGAACCCTTTCCTTGTAATCTCTTGAATTAATACCTGCTCCCACAACATATCTTTTCTTAGCATCCAACAAGGAATTAGGGTTTTCCTTGTCTTCGGAATAATCCTTTCTAAATACCATGTATACCAAGTTAAAATCTTTGTCTACGATGGGAAGAGAATTCAACTTGTGCTCCCAAATTATATCATTGGCTTCCGAAAGAGTAATACCTTCTCTTCCTACGATTAGATCTTCTCTGCTTGTCATAAAGTCCTTAACCTTTTTATCCAGGGAATCGCGAGATGTCCTGTAATCCCTGCCGGTTACAATTCCAAGAAGCTTTCCCGTTGGAGAGCCGTCTTCTGTTATGGCCATTGTCGAATGACCGGTTATAGCTTTCAAATTTAAAACATCCGCTAAGGTATGCTCCGGTGTTAAGTTGGAATCGCTTATCACGAATCCGGCTTTATATTTTTTAACTTTCCTTACCATTTCTGCTTCACTTTCTATCGGCTGTGAGCAATATATAAAAGATATACCTCCGTTTTTCGCCAAAGCTACTGCCATATTGTTATCGGAAACAGATTGCATGATAGCTGAAGAAAAAGGTATATTAAGCTTTATTTCAGGAGCTTTGCCTCTTTTAAATCGAGTTAACGGTGTACTTAAATCAACATTCTCAACAATACAGTCTTTTGTGGTCAAATTAGGTAAAAGTAAATATTCTCCAAAAGTTCTTGAAGGCTCGTTTATAATAAATGCCATCTTAATCTCCTTTTCTTATTGTTAATCGTTTTTTAATAATTGCTATCATACCATATTACTAATGTCAACTCAAGATAAACAAGAAAATATTCATAAATTTTATACCATATTTATAACAAACTAAAAGAATTGAATTCCGCATGATACGGAATTCAATTCTAATAGTATAGAATATTTAATTATTGAAGGGACTTATTAAAAATAATTAATATATTTTTACCAGTAAATCAGTTTTGTACCTATTCCTTTTTCCTGAGCTGTTCTGTAAACTCTTGTTGCTATTGCAACGTCTTCAATTCCCATTCCGACAGAATTATAATATATGATTTCCTGATCATTCTCTCTGCCAATTTTATCGCCAATTACAATTTCACCAATCTCAGCATATATCTCTTCATCTGCAAATAAACCTTCATTTGCCATTATTGCAATTGTGCTTGCCATTCTGTGCTTTACATCCTCCCAGGTATCGACAACAACCTTCTGCGCTTTTCTCACGGCATCAAATGTATATTCATAGCCGCCCACATTTATACAAGTTGTTCCCGGCATAATCCAATCTGCTTCTACAATAGGCTCTTTAGAAACTGTTGCTGTAATAATGATATCTGATTTCTTGCAGTATTCTTCCAAAGATTTTATCGGTGTAATGCTGCGATTAAGTTTCTTGCTCATTTCATCAGCAAAATTAACTGCTCTATCATAATATAAGTCGTATACGTAGATTTCATTTATGCTTGGTCTCGTGCATACTGCAGCCTCCAACTGAGTCCTGTTTTGTACACCGGCACCTATCAAAGTTACAATTTTGCTGTCATTTTTTGATAGGTACTTCACGGCTACTCCGCCTATGGCTCCTGTTCTGGCAGCGCTGATTATGGTGCCATCCATTATTGCTACCGGGAACTTTGTATCAGGGTCATTAATAATAGTAATACCACTTGCTCTGGGGATTCCTCGCTCAACATTCTTGGGATTACTTCCAATCCATTTTATCCCGGCCATATTATATTTTCCTTTTACATAGCCCGGCATTGCATTGATCCTTCCAAAAGCAACTTCATCATCAATTGTCTTTCCAAAACCCATAGCAACTTTATGCGGTGTAATAGTTTCTCCTTTACTGCGCAAAGATAAGACTTCTTCCATATCTTCAATAGCCAGTTTCATATCACCTCCGCCTAAGTCAATAACTTCTTGTTTATTCAGATATAAAATATCAAATTTATTACTCACTTTAATTTCCTCCTAATTTTATATTATATTTTCTTTTTATTAGTATTAATTACCCAATGGAAACTCACAAGCTACAAAATGATTAGTACATATTTCTCTCAACTCTGGAATGCGTTTCTTACATTCGTCTCGTACATACATACAACGATTTGCAAACCTGCATTCATCAGGCATATTAATCGGAGAAGTAACTTCACCTTTAATTATAATACGCTCCGTTTTTTCGCCTAAACTCGGTACAGGTATAGCAGATAACAATGCCGTCGTATAGGGATGCAGAGGATGTGTAAACAATTCTTCTGCAGGTGCCATCTCCACAATTTTACCCAAATACATTACAGCAATATAATCAGAGAAATGATTAACTACAGAAAGGTCGTGTGTGATAAACATATAAGTGAGATTTAAGTTTTTCTGCAGCTCCTTAAGCAAATTGAGTATTTGTGCTTGGATTGATACATCCAATGCAGAAACCGGTTCGTCGCAAACAATGAATTTGGGATTAACTGAAAGAGCACGCGCTATACCTATTCGCTGCCTGCGTCCGCCATCCAATTCATGAGGATAAGTATTAAAAAACCTTTCTGCCAAACCGACAGTTTCCATTAATTCCAGTACTCTTTTTTCTCTTTCTTTCTTGTTTGTAATGAGTTTATGAATTATTATAGGCTCACTTATTATTTGATTTATTGTCTTTCGTGGATCAAGAGATGAAAAAGGATCTTGAAAAATAATTTGCATATCCTTTCTAGCTTTTCTGAGTTCAGATTCATTAAGTTTCAATAAATCGCGTCCATCAAAATAAACTTCTCCGGAAGTAGGTTCAATAAGACGAAGTATACTTCTGCCGGTAGTAGATTTACCGCATCCGGATTCACCAACTACACCAAGCGTTTTGCCCTCTTCAATATTAAAACTTATTCCATCAACGGCTTGCAGCATCCCCCTAGATGTGTTGAAATATTTTTTTAAATTTTTTACTTCAATTAAATTCGCCATTATCATTTCCCCCTCTCGATATGAAATAGAGGATCATCATAGGCGGTACATTCAACCATATGTGTATCGCTAATCCATCTTGGAACAGGCTTTTTCTCACGACATTTATCGGTTGCATACAAACATCTTGGCGAGAATGAACACCCAACAGGTAAATTTGCAGGGTCAGGCATTAATCCGCGAATAGGTTTTAACATAGCTTTTCTATCTTTTATATTAGGCAGTGAATTAAACAAACCTTCGGTGTAAGGATGCTTCGTTTCATTAAATATATCCTCAAGAGTACCCTTTTCAACGATTCTTCCTGCATACATTACCGCTACCTCATCACAAACTTCAGCTACTATACCTAAATCGTGTGTAATCATAAGCAATGAAGTTTCATATTTTTCTCTTAATTCATTCATCAGTTCCAATACTTGAGCCTGTATTGTTACATCCAGTGCAGTAGTAGGCTCGTCAGCAATCAATAGTTTTGGATGACATGCAAGAGCTATAGCAATAACAACACGCTGTTTCATACCGCCTGAAAACTGATGCGGATAATCATTGACACGATATCCGGAGATGCCGACCAACTCAAGCATTTCTTTTGCTCTTTTGTTTGCTTCTGATTTTGTTACATTCTCATGCAGCAAAATACTCTCAGCTATCTGCTCGCCCACAGTGAATACCGGATTAAGTGCTGTCATTGGGTCTTGAAAAATCATAGCTATATCTTTTCCACGAATTCTTTCTAATTCCTTAGTGTTCTTATCTAGAATATTCTCACCATCAAGCTCAATAACTCCGCTTTTGATAACTCCCGGAGGGTCAGGTATAAGGCGAAGCATTGCAAGTGCAGTAGTTGTTTTACCTGCACCGGTTTCACCAACCAAACCGATTGACTTCTTTTTTTTAAGTTGTAAATCGATGCCGTTTACAGCTTTAATTATTCCATTTTCAGTTTCGTAGTAAACGACAAGGTTTTCGATATTTAGAATATTATTTTTGTCCTTCAAAATAAACCATCCTATCTTTTTAGTTTTGGGTCCATTGCATCACGAAGACCATCACCAATTAAATTTATTGATAATACCGTAATAACAATAGCAAGTCCAGGGAACAGTGTCATATAACTATAATCTCGTATAAATGATCTGCTTTCCGAAAGCATTCCTCCCCATTCAGGTGCGGGAGCAGGAATACCGAGTCCGAGAAAACTTAACGATGAAGCCATAGTTATAGCAGAACCGACACGCATCGTAGCCTGCACAATTATTGGCGCAAAAGCATTAGGAAGAATATGTGTAAACATAATACGACTCTTAGTAGCTCCTGCCGCCCGAGCAGCTTCTATAAATTCACTGTCAACTACAGTCATAACAGAAGCTCGGGCTACACGGGCAAATGCAGGAACACTAACCAAGCCTACTGAAAACATCAATACAAATGTACCGGTACCAAAAGCCGTGGAAACACTTATTGCTAGCAATAATGAAGGAATGGAAGAAAAAACATCGCATATCCTCATAATGGTATTTTCAACAGCACCTCCATAGTAGCCGGCAATAATCCCTAACACTGCACCAATTGCTAAAGAAACGAATACTGCTGCAAAGCCGATTGATAATGAATACTTGGCTCCATATAGAATTCTTAAAAAAATATCACGGCCATACTGGTCTGTGCCAAATGGATGCTCTAATGAGGGTGACTTTAAACGAAGAGGTACATTATGTTTAATAATCTTATCATAATCTATAGTTGAATTAGCTGCTATAGCAACAATAATTATAGCTGCAAGCAGGATTAATCCTATAACGGCACCTTTATTCTTTTTAAAATTATGCCATACTTCTCCTATTTGACTTCTTTTCTTATATTTTTGTGATATGGAAACACTTGAATCATTAATTTTTTTGTCTTTTTCCATCATGCACACCTCACTACTTAGAATACCTAGCTTTAATTCTGGGATCAACGAAAGAATAAGCCAGATCTATCATCAATATAACAATACTGGATAGCATTGTTGTTAAAATTATTGCTCCCGTAAGCATTTGATTGTCACGATTATTTATTGAATCAACCATAAGTCTTCCAACACCCGGCCATGCAAAAATTGTTTCTGTTACGACAGCACCTCCTAGGGAGATACCAAATTGAGTTCCAATTACAGTTAAAATAGGAATAAGAGCATTTTTAAAGGCATGTTTAAGAATTACAATTTTCTCGGTTACACCTTTAGCCCGAGCTGTGCGCAAATAATCCTGTCGAATTACTTCCAGCATCGAAGAACGCGTGGTACGCAATATTAGCGCTGCTTGACTTGAGCCGACTGTGATTGCAGGTAATACTATACTTAGAGGTGAATCATTACCAATCGATGGAAACCATCCCAATTTAAGTGCGAATAGAATAATCAACATCAGACCAAGCCAAAAAATAGGAATTGATATACCTATAAGTCCCAGGACTGTGCTAGTGCTGTCAACCCATGTATTTTGGTGAACCGATGCATTTATTCCCAAAGGAATACCTATCAATAATGAAATTAAAGTACTTGCAATGGCCAACTTCAGTGTGGCTGGCAATCGACTGATATATACTTCAAAAACATCTCTATTTGTAACATAGGACATTCCTAAATCTCCTCTCAGCAATCCTCCCATATATCTAAAATATCTAATAATCAATGGATCATTAAGCCCCATTTCTTCACGCATCATTTCCTTTTCCTCAACGGAAACTTGTTGACCCGCTATTACATCAACAATATCTCCAGGAGCAAGGTCAATGAAAAAATACACAATAAACGATACGGCAATCATTATTGGAATTAATAATAACAATCGTTTTAAAACATATTTATACATTCATACCTCCTTGGGTTTATGAATCTAAATATAGAATACCTATATTTATTAACAAAACCCTTGCACCATTGACCTGGTTAAATCAACGGTGCAAGCAATTATTAACTAACTATTCTTCTACTATATACAGATTGTACCAGTGATGGAATAGCCCATGAGGCAGTTCAAAACCCTGTACATTAACATTCATACCAACATTTATCTGCTCAATGGCAAGTGGAATCCAGTTGGCATTATCTATTAAATATTGCTGCAATTCTGCATATAAACTTTTACGTTTTTCATAATCTTTTTCTGCAATAGCTTCATCTATAAGCTTGTCAACATATTCATCGTTGATGTTACTTCTATTCGAGCTTCCCTTAGAATGGAAATATGTTCTAAGTGCATTGTCAGGACCAATTGTATGTCCACCCCAACCGTCAACCGCTAAAGGAAAAGTACCGCCATGGGCAACGCCTGCATTAAATGTTGCCGTTTCAAGAGATTGAATTTCAGCTTCTATACCTATTTCTGCCAGCTGTGCCTGCATTACAGTGGCAACAGCTTTTTGAACTGTACCTGCAGAGCAATAAATTGTTGTTTTAAAACCATCCGGATAACCTGCTTCAGCCAATAATGATTTTGCTTTCTCAGGATTATATTCGGGAGTATCAGCTTCTATGTAAAATTCACTCATTGGATGCATTACACCGTAATGAGGAGTTGCATTACCTTCATAAACAAGTGCCAATAAAGCTTCTCTATCCACAGCATACATTAAAGCTTGGCGAACAAGTTTGTTGGTAAACGGTTCAACTTCCATATTTACTGAAATATGTCTTATGTTGCTGCTTGGAATCTGCCACAATACAAGGTTTTCATCTTCTGCAACATAATGCAAATCAATTACGGGAGGGTCTACACAAATATCAATTTCACCCGTCTGTAAAGCAATAAGTCGAGAAGATGCTTCCGGGATAGATCTGATTACTATCTCTTTAGTCTTCGGTGTACCACCCCAGTAATCATCAAATCTAATTAAAGACAGGTAATCGCCTTGAACCCATTCTTTGTACATATAGGGACCTGTACCTACTTGATTTGCTTCATTTTCATCAAGTGTTTCGAATGCATTTGCACTTAACATAACCGTATTGGGCTCACTGAGCTTATAAACAATGTCATTATCAGGACTAAATAGTATTAAATTAACTGTATAATCATCAATTATTTCAACTTCAGAAATGGAAGCAAACCTTGACTTGGAAGCACCCATTTCTTTGCCGCGATCGATTGTAAATTTCACATCCTTGGCGGTAAACTCGGTACCATCATGAAATTTAACACCTTGGCGAAGTTTGAATTCCCAAACAGTGTCAGAAATCTGTTTCCAAGATTCTGCAAGACCGGGTATATATTCGTCTTTCATAGTATCATAATCAACTAGAGTATTGAAAACCATCAAAAATACACTCTTAGCTGTACCACCAGGTTCATTCTGTACATCCATGCTGGTAAAAACAAGCGAAGGAGCTATCGTAATAGTTTCCTTATATTTAGTATTTGCATCCTCTTTAACATCGAGTGCTTCACCTGTAACAATTACTCCTTTTTTTATTTCTGTAACTGGTTTTCCCGATGAGTCAGTGCCATTAGGGGTCGTCTCTGTTTCGTTGTTTTGCTGTCCGGTATCAGTGGGTTTATCCTGTGTTGAACAACCTGACAGCATAATAAACACCAAACTAATACATAAAATTAATATTAATATTAATTTTTTGTTGTTATACATTCTACACCTCACATAATATAAATTTTTTCTATAATATTATGCAATATATATGCCAATTCAATTTTATCTTAATTTATAAGTTTATTGGCAAAAGTACATAAAATAATAAATAAAAACGGCAATTTTTGCATATTATAATGTGCAAATATTGCCGTTTATTACTCCTGTTTATTGTTACAAATTATATTCTTTGATTTTATTCTGCAAATTGCGTATACTGATTCCCAGTTCCTTTGCAGTAATATCTCTTTTACCTCCATTTTTTTTCAAAGTTGCTTTTATCCACAAATGCTCTAATTGTTTAATAGGCATACCTGCTATCAAGTATTCTAAGCTCAAGTCGGTATTTTGTACATGACTATTTAATTTGTTGCTTTGCACTTCCAAAGGAAGATTGCCTACATCTATCTCATCGGAATTAGATAGAATCATTGCATGTTCAATTATGTTTGCAAGCTGTCGAACATTTCCGGGATAATCATATAAAAGCAGCAATTTTTCTGCTTCAGGAGAAATCTTTTTAACAGATTTATTCTGCTCTCTGTTAAACTGTTTAATAAAATGATTGCAGAGCATAGGAATATCTTCCTTACGCTCGCGGAGTGCCGGCATATGAATATTCATTACATTCAAACGATAGTACAAGTCCTCTCTAAATCTTCCTTCAAGCATCATTTCCATTAGATTTCGATTAGTAGCTGCTATTATTCGTACATCTATCTTCCTGACATCCGAGCTTCCCACAGCAGTAAATTCCTTTTGCTGTATTACGCGAAGCAATTTGCTTTGTAACCCCAACGGCATATCACCTATCTCATCAAGGAATACTGTACCATGATCAGCAATCTCAAATTTCCCTTTTTTGTCTTGTATGGCACCCGTAAAAGAACCGCGTTTATGGCCAAACAATTCTTCTTCCAAAAGGTTTTCAGGTATAGCAGCGCAGTTGATAACTACAAATCGCTCTCTGCTCCGTTTGCCAGAAAAATGTATAGCTCGAGCGACTAATTCTTTCCCGGTTCCGCTCTCTCCCGAAATAATAACATTACTGTCAACATTCTTCAGTTTTTCTATTAAATCATATACTTGCTGCATAGGCTGACTTTTTCCTATCATCTCATGGTACATATAGCGCTGCTTTAGTTCATCACTGAAAAAGCCTACATCATCATTGAGGCGTCGTATTGCCAATGCTTGCTCAATAAAAACAATTAAGTCTTCTACATCCAAGGGTTTTGATAAATAAGTGAAGGCACCTTCTTTAATCGCTTCAACTGTGGTTTTTATGCTGCCAAAGGCCGTCATTATAATAACACTTATATTATTATCGTATTTTTTTATTTTCTTTAGAACTTTTATTCCATCATCATCACCAATAACCAAATCCAGCAGCACCAAATCTATGCTCTCACGTTCAATAATAGAAAGTCCTTCAGAGGCTGTTGTTGCATATCTTATATCATAATTATGACGTAATGCCAAGGAGAGTAATTCACATGTACTAAGTTCATCATCAATTATGAGTATTCTTCGTTTCATCCCTATCACTCCTTCTGAATCTTAACAATATTTCCGTGTAACAATCAATTTCACTATGTATATCTATCATACCATCATTTTCAATCATAAACTGTTGCACTAATGCAAGTCCCAACCCTGTTCCCAGTGTTTTTGTAGTGTAGAAAGGTTCCATGCACCGTTTTATCTCCGTTTCACTCATACCAATGCCCTCATCACGTATACGGACCTCTACAAACTCCATATCCTTATACATAGTAATAGTCATTAATAAAGTCTTGTCCGGCTCGCTTTGAAGTTTCTTTTTCATCGATTCAATTCCGTTTAAAATAATATTTATCAAAGATTGTTTTATCTTATCCCTATTAACAAAAATCTCTGCAGAATCATCTAAATCAATCTCAAAAGATATCTTATCCTTTTTTGTAGCTATCTTAGTCAAATACAGACATTCTTTCACGACATCTGCAAGGTTAACCATTTCTTTTTTTCCTTTTACGGGTCTAGCATAATTAATGAGTCCTTCTATTAACTGATTTATTCTGTTCACTTCATTTGGTACGAATTTTACAATTGCTTCCTGAACATCCGGATCATTCCCTTGGGTCTTAAGCAAAGAGGCCATTGTACTGATAGACATAAGAGGATTTTTTATCTCATGAGCTATGCCTGCTGCTAAGCGATTAATTGAACTGCTTTTTTCGTTTTCAAACAGCTCCTGTTTCTTCCTCTCTTCTGCAGTTACATCTTCAACATTCAACAATATACTATTAATGCCTTTTTCGTCATAAGAATTATATATGTTATAGCGATAGCTTCTCTTATTTTCTGCTTCACCCAACTCAATAATAATTGGGCGGCTAACATTTTTACCATAATTTTTGAGCGCAAAAATATCATATTTAATACTTTTCAAAATATCTCCAAATACATTTAAATTGCGAACATCGCTTCCCAAACAATTTTCTCTAATTTTAGCCATATGCAGTGCCGCATGGTTTATCAGTAAAATGCGATAATTCGTATCAAAGGAAACCATTCCGCTCGGTGAAAACTCAATCATTCCATAATAGATTCGGCTATCGCTTTGAATCTGTATCATACGCTTATCCAACTCTATATATGCATCATTTAGCTCCTTGGTTTTTTCTGCTACTTTCTTTTTTAACATCCGGTTAATTACAACATTAAACAAAATTATTATCACTATACCGCAAGCAATTAGGACAAAAATAATAATAATTTTCCGCATCAACTCCTGAGTGATTGCTTGCTCATTATTGAATTGCCACCGTTTGTATATATCCGCATAACTGCCGCTAACCCTCATTTCATTCAAACCTGATTCCATCAGGTTAAAAAATGTTATATCATTTTTTCTTACTAACATTGCATGGCTTATAGGAGAAATATACCTGTTCAATATCGTATATCTATCCTTTAATCCGGCTTCATCAAGTAAATATGCACAACTATCATATACAGCAATTGCCATATCAGCTTGTCCGTTAACCAGTGCTTCTATAACCTTAAATTGATTAGATTTAGCCAGATATTGTTGAATTCCCATTTGTGTCATATTATAATTTGCAGAAGTTCCATATTCAATAACAGCGCTGTATGTTCGATAATCTTTTGCATTTTCCAAAACCCTGACAAGTTTATTTGGCACAACTAAACATAATGTGGAAGAAGATAATTCAGTTGTGTATTGAAGTCCTGATGCATACCTGTCATTTGTTTTGTGTCCAAGTACCACATCCACTTCTTGATTATTAATCGCATTAATACAGTCACGGTCAGATTCATATGGTACATATATAACTTCTAAATTTTTTTGTTTAGCTATCCAATTCATCATATCAATATGCATACCCTTATAAGTTCCGTCTTTGTCAATAAAATGATAGGGCTTTAAATTTGAATTGAATGCAACTCGGATAGTCCCAACATCGGCATGAACCACGGTTTCTACGAAGAGAATTTGATATGTAAATAATAATATGAGTATTAACAATATGTACAATTGCCGTTTTAGCATAAGCTTTCCTCATTTGGTTTAAGATTTATCCTTAGATTATTAAATTATATCATATAGCACACTATTTTACAATGCTTTGACACGCTGTTGCATTTTTTGACATTAGTGCAGTCCTGAAACCTTAGATAAAGCTTGCAAGGACAACAGCAGGAGCAAGAGGCTCTGTATTGGATAATATAATTTAAAAAAGGAACTGTTGTATCAACAGTTCCTTTTTTTTTATGTATATTAATCTTCATCCTCGTCATCATCAAATAATTCTTCTAAATCCGCTTCTTCGAGAATTTCATCAAATGCATCTGCCACTAATTCATATTCTTCGTCTGATTCTATACCTATCAATTCAATTCCATCTTCGATTTCTTTAAATTCATAAAGAAAAACTTCACCTTCTTCTTCATTACCATCCAATGGAAGCAAAGCAATATAATCTTTTCCTTCAACAGGGAATGTTGCAATAATTGCACAATCGACCTCTCTTCCGTCTTCCAATGTAATTGTCATAATTTCTTCTTCATGGTCTCCGCATCCGCAGCCGCATTCACAATCGTCATCAAATTCATCATAATTGCAGTCACAATTTTCATCTGCACAGCCGCAATCAAATAATTCTTTATCATTCATATTTTTTACATCCTTATAATTTATTTCTCCATAACCATGGATAGATACATAAACTTTAACAGAATGGAATATAAAATGCAATATATAATTTTAATAAAAATTTCCTCTTTACAGAAGCTGATTTTTCCGTTATAATTTTATATGCTTGTCGGGATGTGGCGCAGTTTGGTAGCGCACTAGCATGGGGTGTTAGGGGCCGCAGGTTCAAATCCTGTCATCCCGATAAAAAAAGGGAACGAACGTTCCCTTTTTTGTTGTTTCATTTACTAATAGGATTCTTAACTGCTTCAAAATTATCACGTAATGACTTCATTACGATAAGCAATATGCTCTGGGTTGTCATCCTGAGCGTAAGCGAAGGATCTCATGAGATTCTTCACTGCGTTCTGAATGGCTCCCTATGGGTTATTTATAGCAATGACATGATGTTTTTTGCAAATTCTGCAGCCTTTTTTTCTATATTTTCTATTATTTTAACGTCGCCGGGATTATTTGCAGTTTCCATCAAAGCAAATTTTGGCGGCAGCATGAATGTTTTGTTTATATTCAATGCACTTATCAGCTGCTGAGCTAAAAGGTCGCTTCCGCTGAATCCCGATACAATTATGGAATAAAAATGTTTATCGTAAAACTTTGTTTTTCGATATAAAGCTGTTAAGCGATTTATAACTGCCGACATGTTTGCACTAATTGAATCGTTGTAGTTTGGGCATAACATCATCAATACATCGCAATCAAGTATTGCAGGATAAACTTCTTCAACCATTATTCCTCCGTAAAAGCAGTTTGTGCTTTGAGAATAGTGTTTACATGTCTTGTAGGGACATCCCCTGCAGTCTGCAACGGAGCCGTTTTCTACGTGAATTTCAGTAATATGGTAGTTTTCTAAATTTTCTTTTACCATCGACCAAAGAGCATATGTATTTGATGTTTTGGGATTACCGGAATAAAGTGTCAACATATTAGGAGCGGTAATTTTTTTTGCGAAATAATTCATCACCCTTTCTACTACTTCCCGAGAATCCAACAAGAGCATATCTTCCAATGATACGTCTCCTTCAGTAATGGTCTGCCTGGTGTTGAAATTTCTCAAGGAGCCTGTGGCTTCCGACAGGGGCTTTCCCGGAAACAAACATCCTGCCATATTGGCATAAAAAATTGTTCTTCTTGCTTCTGCCCTTGAGAACAACTCACTTAGAGAATTTATCAATATGCAACCTATGGAGTCTTTCATAAAATCAGGTCCTGATAACCTGATTTTATTAAGCATTTTCATATGCTCGATATTAATTCCCGTATCCCCCAGCTCAATTGCAAATAATATTTTTTTATTCTGCAAATCATTCATATCATCAACATTTGTTATGAGGTCGTATTCATATTTATTTAAAGAAGATGCAAGCATCTTCTCCAATCTTTCGGATGTACCGAATTTTAAAACAGTTATTTTGCTCATAATACCACCAAAAAAAGGTTTAGAAATTCATTTCAATCTTTCATAAGTTTCTTTAATTCTTTCAAAAAGCTTATCAGGCATTCGTATTTTCTCTATATCTAATCCCGAAGGCAGGTTTCTGTTTTTAGCTCCCATGTAAACTCCGGCTAAATAATTGGAGCTGTAATGATATTTCCCTTCGAGAGTATAAATTATTGAAATTGCACCTGATGAAAGGGCAGGTGCAATATATGGCTTAAATCCCGTCTTTCTTACTTCCAAGTTTGCTTCAACCGCATATTTTGTCAATTCTCTTGAAAGCTCATCATCATAATCTCTTATACTGTTTGCTATTATCAAGTCTTTACCGTGCGGTCCGAATGCTCTTCCTTCTTTTAAATACATTGAAAATTTATTGAATCTTTTCGAGTAGTACAAAGCTCTAGCGTTCATTACTCCAAGCCCGTACCCCTTAATTTGCTCGGGTGCCAAAACACCCCTGCTCTCTCTTAGAACTGTTTGGCATAATTGGTCTACAGGGTCCGAAACTACTGCAAATATTCCCTTAAACCTGCAATCTGCCGCCATTAAGGCATATTCCTTAATAAGCTCTGCATTTCCTTCAAATTGAGCCATCCTAACATCGGCAACTTGGCTTCCTACGGGAGGAACCCCCTTGGAAGCACAAAATATAAACATGTCACAATCAAATAATTCTTCCTTGTTTATACCCTGAACCGTGGGCAGCGAATCATCAAAAGGAAATGATGTTTGATTCATTTCATATTCCCATCTTTTTATTTTATCCAAACTTCTGTCATAAATACCGATGGAGCTTATTGAATCTTTTCCGAGAAGTTTAAGTCCAATAAGTAATGTACTTCCAACATCACCGAGGGCAAGAATATTTACCTTCCTTTTATTAAATTCATCCATATAGAAGCAATCAGCATAATCACTGTAGGCGGTGTTGACTGCCTTAATTTTTCTTTTGTCTATCAGCTCAGTAATATTTTCGGGAAGGTCATAACTTATGTCATTTACTCTAAGCATATCCAGGCTTTCCTCATTTATGTACAAGTCGGAAGGATGGTTAACGGAAAAAGCGCGTTTTGAATTTCCGGTTAAGTTATTAAGATAATATAATTCTTGGCAGTCATGAGGAATGCTATTTATTTTTGTAAAACTATACTCATCTTTTATTGAGAATAAATATTTATCATTGTATTTGTAATAGAACATTATTTTATAATCCTTTCAAGTTTTAAAAGTGTTTCAATATTTACATCCATATATCCGGATGCTTCCTTGTTTAAATCGTAATAGATATTGTCTCCCAAGTAGGGCAGTCTCGGTGACAAAAGAACTTCACCCAGCCTTTTAACAGTCAGGTTCCTTTCAAAAATTTCCTTATACTCCTTTTCCAATGCAAGAAGAATGTGTTTTGCATTTTCGAGGCAGGCCATAGAAAGATTGTATATTGCTTCTTTGGAAGCTCCCCTTATATACATGGGCGAATAAAAGGGCAGCAATAAATTTATTGAAGGAATCAAATTTGTTATATTCTCATTTTCACTCATTATGCCGTCTCCTCCCAAAAAAGGATACATCAAATTTTCATTAAACCAAAGCCTTAAGTTAGGGATATAATAAGCATAGTCTGCATCTCTGCCTTGTGTATCCTTCAAATCCTTTCCCCTGCCGGACATTATACCCACAATGATTTTTTTGACATTTATATTATAACGCTTCAATATAGGGTCTATTTCTTTAATCCTGTAACCCTTATGAAGTAAATCATCGACCAAAATTACCGGTTTCTCAAAAGACTTTATGGTTCTTATCTGATTTTCTATAGATGAGTAAAACGGATACTCCTTAATTTTGAATCTAGTTGCATCGGAAGAATATACTTTTTCCGTATGCAATGATTTAGTTACTGTGTTTGGAACAATCATACCCTTTAAAACATTGCCGAAAGGCACAACCATGTATTCGCCCAATACTCTCGGTTCTTGCATTTCATTGGGCACATTGTTTAAACTGCATATTTTATTAATAAGAATTTGATTTATCATATCATTGTCAAATGATAATACAAGACTTCCGGGATAAAGCTGTGTCATTGCTCTTTGAAGCCTTTTTCTCGAATAAGAAATAGCGTCATAAACATTTTTATTTTCATTCAAAGGCTCCTTAATAAAACTTTCCAGATTAAAAGTCAAGCATATGGGAAACTTCATATCTACTCCGTAAACAATCTTTCCGGTGCTTTTGTCATGAATCTTGGCAAATCCTTGAAGTTTTAATGTTTCCAACAATTCATCGCTGTCAAAGCCGGTAATAATATTATTATATAAGACATAGGTAAAATCATTTTTTATGCAGTGAGATAAGGTTTCCGTAATAAGGGTTTGCTCCATACTGTCATATATCCTGCCGGGAGCCGCAAATATTCCGTCGATAACAATAATTCTTCCGGATGTTATTTCTCTCACATAATTTGCAATATTGGGACTTTTAAACTCGGAATAAACATCGGAGGTGCTTATTTTATGAAATGCAGAAAATCCAAGCATCTCGTTATAATTTTTGGAATCCCTTATTACAAGCAGTCTAATATTTTTGAAATTAAGCTTTTCTGCAATATTTTCAAACAGTCTTGTATCATTGAAAATACAATGGTCAATTTCATCAACAATTTTTTTGCTCAACTCTTTAACTATCTCAATAACAAAGGGCTTTGTTCTCAGTACTGCTTTGTTTAAAGGCTCCCTGATGTACAAATTCCTGTCATATATGAAATTTTGAGCCATGGGGTCGATTAAGTTTGATATATCTCTGTTATTGTCTATATTTTCCCTTATTTGGGTTGAGCTTATATCCTCTAAATAAACAGGAAGCTTTAATTCAACAAGTGTTCCTATTATTCTTTTCTTTGCTTCCTCTGCCTTTTTAACGGCTTCATCGGTAATTTCATCCTTTGCTCTCTTAAATACGATGTGATTAAAATTATGTATTGAATCTTCTTCGGGTTCATTATTATATGCTGTCGCATTTATTAATACATCGCTTCCTACAACGATATAAATATCCTTTTTGGGAAAAAGTGTTTTTAGTATTTTTAAATCTTTATTGTTTGATAAATTTACGGGTACATCATCAGGAAACAAAAATACACCTAATTCATCTGCAATTGACATATTGATAATTTGTCTTCTTATCAATCTGGGCTGAACCTTCTTAGACCAGGAAAATTCATCTACAGCCAAGTATACGTCATATCCTAAATTTCTTATTTCCTTTACGATTCCCTTGTGACTCAGCGAAAAGGGGTCAAAGGTTCCGGGGAAAAACGCAATATTTTTATTTTCTTTTATATCGAATTTACCGTTGAAAAACTCATAATCGCTTATAAACCTGTATATGTGGTTAAATGAGGCGGAGTTATTGAAAAAGAACAGCTCGCTTAATTCCTTCTCGCTTATTAATGTTAAAAGCTTCTTATAAATAAGTGAAAACACCTTATGCTTCTGCTTTAGAGTCAATATTTTAGAGCCGAAAATATACTGCCCTATTACCAAAAATGTTTCCTGTTTTACCTGTGTATTAAAATTAGCAAGCCCTCCCAAAATTATCCCTAAAATTTTGATGAGTCTTTTTTCTATAACGCTGCTGTCTTCTCCAAATCTTTCCTTATATTCGGGGTAATATTGAACCATTATTCCGAAAGTGTGTATTACCAATGCACTGGAGCGCTCGCTTGAATTAATGTAAATATTTTTTAAATCAATAATAAACTCATCCAACTCTTTTGGAGACAACAACATTACAAAGCGCCCCAAATATTCGGGAATATACTTTGCATACTGCATTTCGTCTATTTCAAGACCTTTAATAAGCTCAAATGCTATTTCATTTCTTTGGTCTATGGTAAGCATGGGACCTAATTGTACAAGAGAGTTACCGGCCTTGTTTCTCACTGATTCCATGGCACTAACCTTTACAAGATTTGCAAGGTGTGTTGCCGTCTGGAGAAGCGCAAGTTCGTTTCTTTGGGAAAGATTCTCCATTATGTAATCAATACTTACGGTTTTTACATTCCAGGGTGTTGCAGCTTTCAAATTATTTAAAAATATATCCGATGTTTTATACCAATTGCCTGCTAAAAGAGATGAATATTTTTTAAGTAATGTACCGGGTACATTTAAACATTGCGCTGTCTTGTATTTCAAATAATTCATGCACAGCCCGTCATCGGGAGAAAACTCTGATACGATATTGAGTATTTCCTTAAGAGTATGTCCCGTAATCTTTATCTGTTGCACAGCCTTGAATAAAAATTGTGCTGCCATCAGCCTTATGCTGTATGATGTATCTCTAAAATGCTTTATCGAAAAATCCACCACAAAGTCAAGCTGCTCTTTATCATATAACTCCAAAGGAATGCTTAAAAGAGAGTTTAAACTGTTAAACCTTGCGGTTTCGTCATTTATATCTTCACGGATATGTTTTAAAAATATCTCCAGGTATTCTTCCTTTAATGTGTTTCTTGGAGAGTTTATCACTGAATCAACAAACATTCTTAAAGAATAACCAATCCATTCTTTTTGTTTGTCCGTTACTTTATACCCAGGAGTAAGGAAAAATCCCAAATACTTATCCCACAAGGATAAACCCGCATTTTTCTCCTTGTGTGTTATTTTCACATCTTCAGGCATTTCCTTTGTATACCCCATATCATAATGAATAATAATTGTTCCCATCAATTTTGCTGCTTGACGCCTTATATCTCCTTCCCTGTGAACCAATAGCTCATACAGGAAACTTAAAGCAAACAGCTTTTCCTTCTGAGACAAATATGTGGAGTATTCCTCCAGAATATTTAAATATGCACGGATATTTTTCCAATCCCACTCGCTTCTGGCAGCCTCAATCATTCCTGTAAATGTAACTTCATTGTTAAGCATTCTCATTAAGGGAATGTTGTGCTCAAACGCCTTAAATTTAAAATTTTTCACCACCTCATATCCGTCTATTAGGGCAAAGTCAACTGTCTTTACATACTTAGGCTCTTCCGATAAAAGGTCAGTATTTATTCCTTTGTTTAATAAATAATCTTCAAAATCCCTTAGTTTGGAATATACTCTTATATATCTTTTTTCTTTTGCTTCATCTACATTGTCAAGCTTTTTAAGAATGATGTCAAATGATTCCGCCAATGAAAAAATTTGCATTTCTTCACCGGTCTTGGTTATTTTGTTCCTTACTCTAAAATCAGAATATATTAACAATAATGATTCCAGGGATAAGTTTTCAAGCTCCAAATCCCAAGTGGAATGATTTGCTGCAATTAAAGCAATCCCCGGCATATCGTACTTTTTAAACCACTGGTCGGTATAATAATAGTGAAGATATGCAACCCTTCTTTTTTCTAATCCCTTACAACCGTACTTTCCAATGTCGTGGCCTGCGGCAGAGCCGGAAACAATGCCTAAGTCCACCTGGACTCCGGCCTTCTTAAGCTGCTTTGCAACGTGCATTGCAACAAAATGTACTGTGGAAACATGATGCAAAGTATTGTAACCGTTGACCTCCCCGTCAAGCATCATAAGTTCATAAATATAATTCTTATCAAACACATCCAAAAAATTCAAATATTCCTGCTTGTTTGAAAGGTCATTTATTTCTTCTTCAGTTAAAAATTCAAATTTCGGAACTTTACCGATATTGTTTATTTGCGTATATTTTAAAATAGTTCTCAATATTTCAAGATATATGACAGCTGAAATTTCATATTCGGAATTCAGCTCTATTGTAACGGCATCCGGAAAGGACTTTTCCAAAACATATTGAAATATATATGATAACCAGTTCTCAGGAGGTTCAACTTGCTCATTGTTTAAAATATCTGCTGACAGGTCAAGTACAGCTTTACAGGTTATTTGTTTTTTATTAAATAAGGTTGATAAGCCTTTCGTGAATTTTGAATTATTGAGATAAGATTGTATTTTATTTTCGGAAATACCCAGACTTTTCAAAAATTCATTTTGAGTAAGATTAAGTAAAATTTCTTTTTGTAATTCTTTAAGTACAGACCTGTTCATTGTAACCTCCCTTTTAATTTAATTTACGAAATTATAACATACTCTCATTGGTACTGCAATTGAAAGTTATACTAACGGGGACATTCCTCTAAAGCTTACCCCAGAGGATATCCCTACTTTAGAGGTGTGTCCCCCAACCTTTGTAACAAGGGGACGGGGGTAGTGTCATCCTTTGTCCACCGAGAACCGTCCCCGTTGGACTGGGGTTGTGTCATCCACTTTTATCTTGAAAAAGTATTCTTATTATATTATAGTCTATATAGAATAAAATATTGGAGGCCTTTATGTTTTTATTAACTTATTCGTATAATAGCGTACAGTCGGCTGGTTTTCTGAATGAAGAAAAAAGCGGCATTATTCCTGCATCAGAAGTTTTACAAGGTGCATCGAATATAGATATGATTGATATTATTAAAATATTTAACAATTTTAATTTAAAAGAATTAAAAAATACAATCAATACATACAAAGACGCAATAAGCTTAAACGAAGTTAAAGTTTTATCTCCCATTCCCTTCCCTAAAAGAAATATTATTTGTTTGGGTAAAAACTATTTAGACCATATCAGCGAAGTAAAAAGCTTAAAAAACGTTAATTCGGATATACCGCAAAAACCGATTTATTTCAGTAAAATTGCATATCCTGCCATCGGTCATGAAGATGTTGTTAATTCTCATTCCAATCTTGTTAAACAGCTAGACTATGAAGTTGAATTAGCCATAATAATAGGCAAAAAATGCAAGAATGTTTCCATGGAGGAAGCAGAAGACATTATATTCGGATATACCATCGCTAACGATATTTCCGCAAGAGATATTCAAACAACACACGGTCAATGGCACAAGGGCAAATCCTTTGATACTTTTTGCCCTATAGGACCATACATTGTGCATAAATCAAGTATATCATTCCCTCCCAAATTAAAAATTCAAAGCTATGTAAACAATGAGCTCAGACAAAACGGCAATACCGATAATTTGATATTTGATATACCATACATCATAAGCGACCTGTCTTCAGGAATAACACTGTATCCCGGAGATATAATTTTGACGGGAACTCCGGCAGGCGTGGGAGCAGGATTCAATCCTCCGAGGTATTTAAAACCAGGAGACAGAGTTGACTGTGTTATCGAAGGTATAGGAACCCTTTCCAACACCATAGCCTAAATTACAATGAAAAGAGGACGGTAGGCGTCAAAAATTGTCATCCTGGAGGACGGTAGGCGTCAAAAATTGTCATCCTGAGCGTAGCGAAGGATCTCAGGATCTCAGGATCTCAGAATCTCAGGTTTTATAAGATGAGATTCTTCGAGCTGGAGCTCTCAGAATGACACATAGCTTATTCACAGTAATGAGAAAAAGCGTATACACAACCAGATTTGGATGCTGTCATCAAAAGATGTTTTCTATAGTTAGACATTCATTTTCGTCAATTACATAAAATAATACTATTAAGTGCTCAAGCTCTGCTTGAGCCAATATTTTTTCTTCATTTTCAATATAAATATTAAGCTGCCGTATGGAGGAATCAATATTGTCGAGGTCTTCTTGGTTTATAAAGAAAACCCAAGTTTTTTTTATTTCATACCATTTATCGGTGTATATCGAAATATCTCTCTTAGCTCTTTCCCAGTCTTCATTTCTAACTATATCCGATAATTTTATTAAACTATCCCAGTAATATGTTGTAGCAGGGTCTACCGAGCCATAATAAAACCATGCCCATATACCTATCATCAATAGCAATATAATCAACGAAATAACTACCATCTTCATAATTACCTCTTATAAAAAACAAATTTGTCATTTTCATCAATGTAGCCGTACAGCACATCTTTGCAGCGTAAATTTTCCTTTTTTAAACTTTTATCAAGATCTTCCTTTGTAATATCAAATTTATCCAAATTATTATACATAATTTTCCCGTCTAAAATCACAGCGATGGGAATTCTCTTAATCCTTTTGGCTGTCTTGCTTTCCGGTGCGATGATGCTCACGTCTCCGTTAGTTTCCATAATCAAATAATCTATATCTTTAAAGTCATAATACCCTTTTAGGCGCATTTGACCTAATACATCATTCATGTTAATCCTTAGTTTATTCATATCTTTAATATTAAACTTTCCATGGTCATAAATTACCGAAGGAGTTCCGCATATAACTTTCCTTGCTGAATTGCTTTTGAGTGTAATATATGATATTAAACACTGCAAGAACATTACAACGGCAGTAGCCATTAAACCATGAAATAAGGGAGCATCCAAATCTTCCATAGGCATTACGGCAAGCTCTGCCAATACTAATGATACAACCAAGTCAAAAGGCTGCAGCTCTCCTAAATCACCTTTCCCCATTATGCGCATTGCAATCAGCAAGACTGCATACAATATTAAGGCTCTTATTGCAACAATCATAATGACACCTCCCAAAACGCAATCATAAACTATTTTTACCGAAACCCTTTAATAATATACGTTTAATATAGTTCACATGAATGTTCGACAATTGGGTGGATTAGGCATACAAAAAGGACGCACCTTTCGGTGTGTCCTATGAGACTCTTCGTGGAGATTGTGACAATACCCCCGTCCCCTTGTCATTATACTGCTTTGTTGTTGATTACATTTTTTAGTTTAGCAAAGATCATTCTTCCTGCTGCAGTCTGCAAAACACTGGTAACGGTAACCACTACCGAATCGCCGATGCATTTCTTGCCGCCTTCTACTACAATCATGGTACCGTCATCCAAGTAGGCCAATCCTTGCCCTGATTCCTTTCCGTCTTTGACAATCATTACAGTCATTTCTTCTCCGGGCAGTACGACAGGCTTTACTGCATTTGCCAGCTCGTTGATGTTCAACACTTCAACCCCTTGAAATTCAGCGACCTTATTTAGATTAAAGTCATTTGTCAGCACCTTGCCGCCTAATTCTTTTGCCAATTTTAAAAGCTTTACATCTACTTCAATACCATCATCGTAGTCTTTTGATTCAATAACAACATTTACGGTATCGTCTTTTTGAAGAATATTCAAAATATCCAAACCTCTTCTTCCCCTGTTGCGCTTAAGGCTGTCAGAGGAATCTGCAATATGTCTGAGTTCCTTCAATACAAATTCCGGAATGACTAAGGTTCCTTCTATGAATCCTGTTTTGCAAATATCAGATATTCTTCCGTCAATAATTACACTGGTATCAAGAATTTTTGGAGATATTATTTCTTTTTTATTCTTCTCTTGTTTTTTAACCGTTGAGCTCTTTTTTAAATTTAATATTTGAGGCCATAAAACATCGTCTTTTTTTCGTGTAGCAATCTTTACACCCAGATATCCGAAAAATACAAATGAAATAACTGAAATAATAGTACCTACATACTTAATGTCGGATAGGGGCTGGCTTATAAGAAATGCTATTATGAATCCTACTATCAGCCCTAATGATCCCAGCACTATGTCCATGGTGGAAAATTTCAATATTTCGGTCTCAAGAGCTTCTATTATTTTCAAACCGGTCTTTTTAATTTTAGAAGAAAGAAGAAAAAATATAATTCCAAAAACTAAACTAATACCTATAATTACTAATGTACTTTGCAAACTTGGTAATTCAAGAAGACCGCTGTTATTTAACAATACACCCGATACTGCTCCCAGAGATGCACCTATAACAGCTATAACCGCTTTTACAATCTTATCAATCATATTATCACCTCCTTACAAGTATAACCATTAAAAGTTATATTATTTAGTATTATTTATAATGTAACATATTTTTTGATATTTGGCTATAACTATTATCGAAATAATACAATAAGAATTCATTAATATTCTATTAAATTTGACATCCGGCTAAATGTATGCACCAAAAATTCTGATGCAGAAAAAATGCATTAGAGCAATTTTACTATTCTAATGCATCAAAGTTTATAATTTCGTCCATATAATCCTGTATCTCCTCACTGTCCATGCCGGTTGCAAGCGTAATCTCGCTTATGAGCATTTGTTTTGCACTTACTAACATTTTCTTTTCTCCGGTTGAAAGGCCTTTTTCCCTGTCCCTGTAGGTTAAATCTCTTACAACCTGAGCAACTTCGAAAATATCTCCCGTCTTCATTTTTGTCATGTTATCCCTATATCTCTTATTCCAGTTAGAGTCATTAATTTCTGCTTTTTGTTTTAAAACCTTATATACTTCCTCTACTGCATATTTATCGATGATGTTTCTTAAACCTATATTATTCACATTATCCACAGGTATCATCAATTTCATTTCCCCTATGGGCATTTTCAGTACATAATAGTTTTTAATTTCACCTAAGATTTCCTTGGATTCCATAGTTTCAATTACACCGGCTCCGTGCATGGGGTATACTACTTTGTCGCCTAAATTAAACATGCTGCACCTCCTATCAATACATTATACCTCATTAGGCAACAAATGTCAAATCGAATATTATATCGTGATACCGCATGCTTGTCAACAATAAAAATAATTTTTACTTTAAATTTTATTAAAGAATATTTTACGTTTTTTTCATAAATATAAGAATGCCCCTATAACGGGGCATTCGAAATTTTAAGCGCTTAAAATTTAATTACTTCTTTTACCTGTCTTACAATTTCATCAGCAGTCAATCTATATTTTTGCAAAAGATCTTTTGGCTTTCCTGATTCTCCGAATGTGTCCAAAATTCCCACCCTTTTTAAAGGAACAGGATATTCATCGGACAGAACTTCTAAAACAGCGCTTCCCAAACCTCCGATTACACTGTGTTCTTCGGCGGTAACTATTGCCTTGGTTTCTTTGGCTGCCCTGATTATTAAATCCCTGTCTATGGGTTTTATTGTATGGATATTAATAACCTTGGCATTTATTCCGTCTTCTTTTAAAATTTCGTGGGCTTTCAATGCTTCCTGCACCATAAGACCGGTGGCAATTATGGAAACATCCTTGCCGTCTCTTAATAAGACTCCTTTTCCCCATTCAAATACATATGAATCCGTATATACATCTTCAACTGCCATTCTGCCAAGTCTGATATAAACAGGTCCCACATATTCGGCGGCTTTTAAAACAGCCTGTTCTGCCTCCCTGCTGTCGGCGGGATTTATAACAACCATATTGGGAATAGTTCTCATTAAACTTATATCTTCAATCGCCTGGTGTGAGCCTCCGTCTTCTCCCACGGTAAGTCCTGCATGGGTAGCTGCAATCTTCACGTTTAATGCAGGATATGCAACAGTATTTCTAATAATTTCGAATGCCCTTCCTGCAGCAAACATTGCAAAGGAGCTTGCAAACGGAATTTTACCTGCCAATGACAGCCCTGCTGCCGTACCGATCAAATTCTGCTCTGCAATTCCCACATTGAAAAATCTTTCGGGACTTACCTTTTTAAATTCCGATGTCTTAGTGGAGCCGGATAAATCCGCATCCAATACGACTATATCAGGATTTGATGCTGCTAATTTTTTTAAAGCTTCACCGTATGCTTCTCTGGTTGCCTTAGCCATTATATCCGCCTCCTTCCGTTTTGTCTCCGATGTCTCCCATTTCCTCCATTGCTTTGCAAAACTCGCCTTCATTCGGTGCCTTTCCATGCCAGCCTGCCTGGTTTTCCATGAAAGAGCAACCCTTCCCCTTGATAGTATTTGCAATTATTATTGCCGGTTTCCCTTTTATTGTTTTTCTTTCTTCAAAAGCTTTTTCCAAAGATTCGAAACTATGCCCTTCTGTTTTTATCACATGCCATCCGAATGCTTCAAATTTTTTGTCAATCGGCTCAATTGTCATAACATCTTCATTTTTGCCATCTATCTGCAAACCGTTATGGTCCAATACGGCGGTTAAATTATCAAGATTGTAGTGGCTTGCAAGCATTGCTGCTTCCCAAATCATACCCTCGTTTATCTCACCGTCTCCAAGAAGTGCAAATACCCTGTTTGGCTTTTTGTCTAGTTTAAATGCCAGAGCCATTCCGTTTGCAATAGAAAGTCCCTGCCCTAAGGAGCCGGTTGAAGCTTCTACCCCGGGAAGTTTCTTCATATCGGGATGACCTTGAAGCTTGCTGTCAATCTGTCTTAGAGTGGGAATTAAATCCTTGCTTATAAAGCCTTTTTCCATCAATACGGCATACAAAACGGGAGCTCCATGTCCCTTTGATAATACAAATCTGTCTCTGTTTTCATCTATTGGAGAATCTATTTTCATTTCCTTGTAGTACAAATACACCATTATTTCCACCGCGGAAAGAGAGCCTCCCGGATGGCCTGACTTAGCCTTATAAATCATAGTCAATATATTTTTTCTCATACTTTTGGCTATGACTTTTAACTCATCGTATTTCATTTTTTCCTCCAAGTTTATTTAGGTACCGTATCCCAGTCTTTCAAAAATTGGTCTATTCCCTTATCAGTCAAAGGATGTTTTGTCAGTTGCATTATTACCTTATAAGGAATGGTTGCAATATGGCATCCTAACTTTGCAGCCTCAATAACATGCATCGGATGCCTTATGCTTGCAGCTATAATTTCGGTATCAATATTATAATTTTTAAAAATTTCAACTGTTTCTTTAATAATATTCATTCCGTCATTACCTATATCATCAAGCCTTCCCACAAAAGGACTGACATAGGTTGCGCCTGCTTTTGCGGCTAGAAGTGCCTGACCTGCAGAAAATATCAAGGTTACATTGGTTTTTATTTTTTCCTTGCTCAAAACCTTTACTGCCTTTAACCCTTCAGCAGTCATAGGAATTTTAATAACTATATTTTTATGTATTTTAGAAAGTTCTACAGCTTCTTTTATCATTCCTTCCGAGTCCAAGCTGATAACTTCAGCACTTATCGGGCCGTCAACTATATCGGTTATTTCTTTTACCACATCCTTAAATATTCTTCCTTCCTTCGCTATTAATGACGGGTTTGTAGTAACTCCGCAAATAACCCCCATATCATTAGCTTTTCTTATTTCTTCAACATTAGCCGTATCGATAAATAATTTCATTTTTTCCTCCTATTTTATTATTTACATCATTTTTATCAATAACCCACAGAGTGTCATTGTTATGAATAACATTTTTGTCATTCTGAGGGCTTTAGCTCGAAGAATCTCATGAGATCCTTCGTTTCACTCAGGATGACATTGACCTAAGATACTTCGCTATCGCTCAGGATGACAAATCTTCGATTTGTATTAATATTACCCTTTTATTCTATTTTTTTAACAATATCTTTGTTGCCGAAAATAACTTTAAACATAAATACAGGCAGTACTATTTGCCTGGTAATTCTCTTTGGCTCCTTAATAAGCCTGTAAAGCCACTCCAAGCCTAAGTTTATAAATATGTCCGGCGCTCTTTTCACGATTCCCGCCAGACCATCCAGTGTTCCGCCGTTTCCTATAATAATATTGGCATTTATTAAATCCTTGTTATATTCTATCCACTGCTCCTGCTTTTTAGCCCCGAATCCGACAAACAGAATATGAGGCTTATGCCTGTTTATATCTTC
>Ga0255346_1001026_pt1 | contig 41540 bp, 38 predicted proteins | sample wastewater_treat_FD_194410 | JGI IMG/M metagenome (GOLD analysis project Ga0255346, IMG submission 194410) | Wastewater microbial communities from Lulu Island WWTP, Vancouver, Canada - plant22 | ecosystem: Engineered > WWTP > Wastewater > Unclassified | place: Canada: Vancouver, British Columbia...
GTGAGCGAAAGCCAAGCTCCAGTGGAAATTTTAAGAGCAATAAGAAGCTTTGATCCTTGTACTGCCTGTGCTGTTCACTTATCTACTCCTAAAGGAGACCTTTTAGGGAAATACAAAGTGGTATAAAAGTTTAGAGATTTACGGAGGAGGCCTTTATGATATTAACTGAATTTAAACCAGTTGAAGAGATATTGGAAAAACTGGGCGCAGAAAAAAAGATTTTTATTTTAGGATGTGGAGGATGCCCAGAAGGAGCTGAGACTGGTGGTAAAAAAGTTTTAAATGAAATGAAAGATACATTGGAGCAAAAGGGGCTTGAGATAACTGGCTTAATTGAGATAGATTTTTTATGCCAAAAGTCTTTGATAAGATCTAGAATTAAGCCTAGAAAAGAAGAAATCAATGCTGCTGATTCTATTTTGGTTTTTTCATGCGGACTGGGAGTCCAAGCTTCGGCAGAAGTAATGGATAAAGTGTGCCATCCTGCTCTAAATACTATAACTTTTGGTGGTATTACAGGGATGTGGCAGGGAAAGGAAAGATGTGATACCTGTGGTAACTGCATTTTGGATTTGACTGGAGGTATTTGTCCTTATACTGCTTGTCCAAAAACATTGGAAAATGGAGCTTGTGCTGGGCAGAGTAATGATAAGTGCGAAACGGACCCTGAAAGAGATTGTGGTTGGGTACTTATTTACAATAACCTTAAAAGGATAGGGAAATTGGAACTGCTTGACAAGTTTATTCCTCCCCGGGATTACCGTAAAGAATTACCTACTGCAAAACTAAGAAATTCAAAACTATGGGCTTACGACGAGGAGGTAGCAGAGTGAATAATACACAACAAGCTTATCTTTCAAAACTACAGAGAAAACTTGATGAAGGCAAATTTGCAATAACTTGTGAGATTGGTCCCCCAAAGGGGGCAGACCAGGAAGAAATAAAAGAATCAGCTAGTTATCTAAAAGATTTAGCAGATGGTATAAACGTAACTGATCTTCAAAGTTCTGTAATGAGGATGGGTTCCCTTACCACTTGTACCCTGCTTAAACAATGGGGATATGAACCTGTATTACAGATGACTACCAGGGATCGCAATAGGCTAATGATACAGTCTGATTTGCTAAGTGCTTATGTTATGGGGATAAGGAATGTTTTAGCCCTAACTGGAGATTACACCAACATTGGAGACCATCCTCAAACTAAACCAGTATATGATTTGGATTCTGTGCAATTATTGTGGACTATAAAAACACTTGAAGAGGGGAAAGACTTAGTTGGAAATGATCTTACTTGCAGCCCTCAATTCTTTAAAGGAGCTGTAGTAAATCCAGGAGCAGATAGCGAAGCGGCCTACGAACTACAGATTATAAAGATGAAGAAGAAGATAATAATGGGAGCTCAGTTCTTCCAAACCCAAGCTATTTTTGATGCCGAGACATTTAAAAGGTTTATGGAGAGGATGGAGAAAGAAAAAATCAATGTTCCCATACTAGCCGGCATCATACTTTTAAAATCCAAGGGTATGGCAAATTACATGAATAAATTTGTGCCTGGAGTATTTGTTCCTAACAACCTTATAGAAAGAATGGATAAGACTGATGATAAAGTAGCTACTTGTATAGAAATTGCTTCCGAGCTTATAAATGAGGTTAAGCCCTATTGCTCAGGGATACATATACAAGCCTTGGGATGGGAAAAACATATACCCTCCATAGTTGCAAACATAAGATAGGATGATGGAAGAAAAAATTAAGACGGTTGTACTGGGTGTTGGGAACGTACTACTTGGTGATGAGGGGATCGGGATTCATGCTATAAGAAGATTAGAAAGCATGAGCCTTCCTTCTTCAGTGATATTAGTTGATGGTTCTACTGTTGGTTTTAAACTACTTACACTCTTTGAACGGTATAGTTGCTGCAGGTTTATTATAATTGATGCCATTGAACTAGAATCCAGCTATTCCAAAGGAGAAGTTTTTCAAATACCTTTAGATGACTTTTACGACTTAAATCAGTCTGATTGTCATAATAATGTATTTTTATCTTTTCATCAGACTGCAGTCATAGATGTACTAAATTTGTTTTATTTTATTAGTAAAATAAAAATAAGGGGATACTTTATTGGGGTTAACATTTTTAAAAGCGGCAATCACACCTTAAGCTTTTCTATGAAACTAAGTAAAGAGATAGAAGGGTCTTTAGATAAAATTATAGGTGTGGTAAAGAGACTTATTTAGTTTATTTTGGATTTCTTATGCAATTCTACAATCTTATTTCTTTTGTTTTTATTCCTTGCTTGTTTTAATTGGACGTTTTAAAATTAGTTATTAGTTAAAAGTTAAAAATAATCTCATTATATTTATCTTATTATATGAGCTAGAGGAAGGGTATGGAGAATTTTAAGAATCTGTTAGAGATTATTAAAAAAAGAAAAAGCATTAGAGGATATTTAAATAAAGAAGTTGAGAAGGAAAAAATTGATTATATTCTTGAAGCTTTTAGGCTAGCTCCTTCAGCAAGGAATTTACAGCCTTGGAAAGTTATTATCGTTGATGATAAAACATTAATTAACAAATTAGTGATAGCTTGTAAAAATCAAACATTTATAGGCGAAGCACCTATAGTATTAGTGGCTTGTGCTATTGAAAAAGAAGCTTATGGAACCATGGGGGGTTATTTTAACAGTTATCCTGTAGACATAGGAATAGCTTTTGAGCATTTAATTTTGGCAGCTACTGAACAAGATTTAGGCACTTGCTGGATTGGTGCTTTTTATGAAAACGAGGTGAAAAAGATATTGGGTGTCCCTGAAGATGTAAGAGTGGTGGCACTGACTCCACTAGGCTATCCTAATGATAGTGGGAGAGACAGGCCAAGAAAACCAATTAAGGAAATTATTTCACACAATAAATATTAATACTAATATTTATTAACTTTTATTTTTAAAATGCAAATAAATTATAATGGAATTAATAGTAACCCATCTTGCTTCTGATTTCGATTCTTTTGCTGGCATGGTTGCAGCAAAAAAAATTTTCCCAAATGCTGAAATAATTTTACCTTCTTCAATAAATCAAAATGTAAGAGAATTTATTACCCTACATAAAGATAACCTTCCTCAGTTCAAAGAAATCTCAGAGATTGATCTTGATAAGGTAAAAAGGATTATAATTATTGATACTAAGATAGCAAATCGCCTTGGACCTGTAAAAAAAATGATTTCTGATGATAGAATTGAAAAAATCACTATAGACCATCATCAGAAATCAAAGGAAGATATAAGAAATGCAAAAGATTATTTTAAAAATGTTGGTTCCACCACTACTATTATTGTCCAAGAGATAATTAAAAGAAATATTCCCATATCTCAATTCGAGGCAACTCTATTTGCTCTAGGTGTATATGAAGATACCGGTAATTTTACTTATCCAAATGTGTCTTTTGAAGATTTAGATGTTGTTTCCTTTTTGTTAAAAAGTGGGGCTAATTTATATGTGATTTCAAAGTTTTTGAATTTAGCATTAACTCAAGATCAACATAATTTACTTGAAAAACTTATATTGAATTCAAAAGAAATAAATATTAATGAAAAAAAAGTTCTAATATCTTTTGCAGAATCTGAGAGCTATGTTGAAGGTTTATCAGTGTTAACTAGAAAGCTTGCTTTAATAGAAGATCAAGATATTGTTTTTTGTTGGGTTAAAATGAAAGATAAAATATATTTAGTTGGCAGGAGCGATGATATTAGTGTTAATGTCTCAAAAATTCTTGCACCTTTAGGAGGAGGAGGTCATAAACTTGCATCTTCAGCAGTTATAAAGGATAAAACAATATCTGAAGTTGAAAAAAACTTAATTGAATCTCTAGAGATAAATATTAAAAAGCCAATTTTAGCTAGAGACATAATGACCTACCCAGTTAAAGTTATAGATGAAGATTCAAGTATAATGAAAGCAAATGAATTGCTTAAAAAATACGGGCATTCAGGTATTCCAATAGTAAACTCAAGAGGGATTCTTACAGGAATACTTACAAGAAAAGATGCGGACAAAGCAATCAAACACGGTCTTTCTCATGCCCCTGTAAAAGGGTTTAAATCAGGTGAGCTAATTACTGCCGGACCTAATTCAACCATAGATGAGATACAGCGCTTGATGATTGAAAATAGTATTGGAAGAATTCCTATTGTTTCAAAAAATAAAATATTGGGCATAATTACAAGAAAAGACTTACTCAGAGTTTTAAATTACTATGATTCTAAGCCCAAGCAATATTCGAGAAAATTAGATTCTAATTTTAAAAGCCCAAAGTTATCAAATGTTAATTATGATGAAATTGATGTTATAGAAATAATCAAAAAACTTTTTCCGGATGAAGTTTTAAAAACTCTATATATTATTTCAAATCAAGCTAAGGAAATGAAATATAGAGCTTATTTAGTTGGAGGAATGGTTAGAGATATTCTTTTAAATAAACCCAATTTAGATATAGATATTGTAGTGGAAGGCGATGGAGTTAAATTTGCAAGTATGCTTGCACCTAAATTAAATGCTAAAATATGGACTCATAAGAAATTTAAGACCAGTGTAATTGTCCTTCCTAATGAAAAGCATATAGATATTGCTACTGCCAGAGTTGAATCTTATGACAAGCCAGCAGCACTTCCTAATGTTGAAAAAGGTTCAATAAGACAAGATCTTTACAGAAGAGATTTTACAATTAACTCTATGGCTATTTCTCTAAATAAAGAAAACTTTGGAAAATTAATAGATTATTTTGGTGGAAGAAGAGATTTAAAGCAAAAAAAGATAAGAGTAATGCATAAATTAAGTTTCGTAGAAGATCCAACAAGAATTTTTAGGGCAGTAAGGTTTGAACAACGATTTGGATTTAAAATAGATAAGCAAACTGAGAGTCTTATAGAACATGCAATAAAAAATGACATTATTACAAAATTAACAGGTGTTAGAATTAGAGATGAATTAATTAGTATAGTTGAGGAGGAAAATCCATGGAAGCCTCTCAAAAGGCTTAGTCAATATAATGCTCTTCAAAAGATTAAAATTGATATTGATATTGATAAAAAATTTCAGAATATGCTTAGAAGAGTTACTAATAATTATAATAATATAAAGATATATTATGGTAAAGAATTAAGAAAATATAGACTTATCTTCTCCCTTTTACTTTCAAATCTTTCAAAAGAAGAAATAATTTTATGGTGTAGTGAAATGAAAGTAAAAAAACGTGATACAGAGATAATTTTAAGCTGTATATTTAATAAAGATAAAATTCTAGAAAAATTAAGCAATAAAAAGCTAAGTAATTCAGAATTATACGAAATACTAGCCCCTATCCCACCTGAATTACTTGTTATACTTGCAAGCTATAGCAAAAAAATTAAAAATAAGGTTTTAAGGTTTATTGTGTATTTAAAAGATATAAAACTTTCTATAGACGGTTATGACCTTTTAAAAATAGGCTTTAAACCTTCAGCCGAAATCGGAAAAGCTTTAAAAAAACTTCTTTTACTCAAGCTTGATAATAAATTATCAAATAAGCAAGAAGAAATTGAATATGCTAAAAAAATTTTATCTAATTTTCGAAGCTAAAATTGCGGCCCCAAGAGCACCTGTAATCTGAGGTTCAAGCGGAATATTAAGTTTAACTTTAAGTTTTTCCTCCAGAGCTCCCACTACACCTTTATTTTTTGCAACCCCTCCCGTAAGACATATTGGTTCTTCTATGCCAATCCTTGAAACCATTGAAATTAATCTGTCTGCTATAGAATAAACTAGCCCTTTTATTATTTTGTTTTTATCAACCCCATGCCCTATAAGTGATACTATTTCAGATTCTGCAAAGACTGTACATGTTGAAGTAATTTCAACTTTTTCTTTTGTTTCTAAAAATATTTTACCAAAATTTTTAAGATCTATTTCAAGTGCTTTTGCCATTACCTCAAGAAATCGTCCTGTTCCAGCTGCACATTTATCATTCATTAGAAAATCTATTGGTTTTTTTGATATATTATCTATTCTAATTACTTTTGAATCTTGGCCTCCAATATCTATAATTGTTTTTATGTCTGGGAAAATTGAAATTACGCCAATGGAATGACAAGATATTTCAGTTATATCCTTATTTGCAAAATTTACATTCTTTCTACCATAACCTGTTGATACTATTGATTGTATCTCATCTTCATTAATACCTGCCTTCTTAAGTGCCTCTTTAAACGTATTTGTTATTGTTGTATTAATATCTGAACTCGTTTTATTTATGATATAAGAAAGTATTTCAAATTTATTTTCTGGTTTTGTTCCTAGAATTAATACTTCTGTTGAAACAGAGCCTATATCAATTCCACAAGTAATCATAAAACCTCACTAGCATAAAACTAAACTTTAATCAAATCTTTAAGAAAATATTAAAAATAATTTTACCAAAATACATAGATATAGAGATAATAATTTATTAATGATTTATATAGAATTAATAATTTCAGCAAATCCCTCCACTCTTGTTTTTGTTTGTCCTACTGAAGCATTATTTTTATCTACACAATCACCATCTAAATTAAGTAGTGGAATACTTTTCTTTGTAAGTTCGTCTTTTAATATTTTTGCAATTCCATTGCTTTGTCTGCAACCCCAATGGGAAAACATTATTACTCCATCAATTTTATAATCATCTGCTATTTTTAATATTGTGTTTAATCTATTTCTCCCATCTCCACGTAATGGATTTGAAAGCATTTTATCTGCAAGTCCTAAAAATGGCTCGTTTACATCAATTTCATTCCAATAAACATGGGTAAATTCTTCACTAACTACTCTACAATTGTAATTTTCCAGTATAACAAAAATCTCATTTGGATAGTAAGGTTTTAAGTGAAGCCAAAGGATTTTTTTCATCTTTTTTGTGCTAGTTTGATTTTTTTGTTTATCTTGAAATTCTTGAGCCATAATCTTATATAAGTTTGCTGATTGCTTTGTACCACAAAGTCCGAAAAATGGAAGTATATAATTTAGACCATTATAATAAATAGGATAATCAAATAACTCTTTTCTTATTGTATTAACTTTTAATGCTTGTTTTCTAAATTCATTTGAGTAATTTATCGATTTTTTAAGATCCTCAATGCTTGGTTTACTTTTAATCTTGGCTGATACATCATAAAAAATATCTTCAAGTTGACTAGCAAGATATTTTATTGACGACTTATCGTTATTATAAGGAACATCTATAAAATAAAAATTATCTTTTAAGTTATATTTTTTAGCCATTGCTTCAAAAGATTTACATGCAGCATCACAAGCAAGATTAGTAGAGAAAATAAAATTTGGTTTTGGAAATAAGTCTAGTATTGTTGCACCAGTAGCGCTTCGATGAAAAGTACAAAGATCAGCTTGATACCAATTCTTTGCAGCTGACGTAAGTGTTTGGTTGCTAATTCCTAATCCAGCAGTAAAGCCTCCCATTACTTCAGGGAGTAACGGTTTTAATCCCATTCCATTTAGAAGTTCATATGGAATGAAAAGTGAACCATAAGCAATTGGATATTTTCCACTATATAATTCTTTCATATATTGAAGAGTATAAAAATTTAAATATTTATCAGTTATGGATTTAAAACTAAGTCCATAAAGAGAAAGAATAATCGGGTTTGCAATAAAATATAATAAATATTTTATATTTTTTACGTTAAGGTTATTTTGAATATTATCAAGTATTTTATTTTTTATAAACCCTATGTTCATTTGCAACAATTTTAGTTTTAGTAATTAAAGCTAAGCATCTCGATAAAAGCCTCAACCCTTGTTTTTAATTGTCCAAGTGAGGACTTTCCATATTCTAAATCAAGAAATAAACAAGGTATGTTTATTGCATTTAATTCTAATTTTAATGTTGGGTAAAAATACAGAGCATTATCACAGAATTTTAAACTTATAAAGATAACCCCATCAATCTGGTTTGAACTGATTTGATCTTTAATTTGACTGACTTTTTCATTTAAGTTTAGCATTCTAAAGCAAGAAGGTTTTAAGATATAAGATTTTGCAATAGCACTTAATATTTTATCTTCTTGTTTTTTTTGTTTATCTTGCTTAACTTCTTGTTGGTTTTTCCACTCATTGTTATCTAATAAATTATCTATATCTATCTTTATATTAAAATACCTATAACTTATACATAAATCATTTGCAATTAATTTTATGTTTAAATTATTAAATATTTCCCATAGATTATTATCATTTATGTAATTTCCAACTAGCATTATTTTTAAAGGTCTGTTGGGCGGTTTAGGATTTTTTGATGGCACACTTTCTTTATTTCTAATATAATCTAGATAACCCCCTAATTCATAATTAAAAACATCAATATCAGAGCTAAAAGAAAGATTTAATATATTAAAATAATTAAAAGTATTTAATAAATTTTTATTTTCTTTCTCATAAAAATTAGTTAGCTCTAATAGAAGTTTTCTTTTTTCATTAACCTTTTTAACTGAGCTTTGTAAAGAAGAATTATTTTTAAAAGAATTATTACTTTTTTGTTTAATAAACCCATACAGATTTTTTAACCTATTAGTAAAAAAATCGATTGATTTTGGGCTATTTTCTTTTGGAATATCCAAAATAAAACTTGGAAGATTGTTCTCATAATAATTAACTAAATCCCTAAGTCTTCTAATGCCGTCACAGGAATTTGCCAGCACCACAGCTTTGAACTTATTACTTTCTTGGTGAATTTCTTCCCACACAGCTTTTACATATGGGCAAAAATTTGTTGGAAGATACTTATCGGCAAGGTTGCTTTCATTATTACCTTTAATTCTTATAGCTTTTAAGCCAGTGGATATTAGTATTTCCTCAGGTATATAACTACAAGTATAGCCAATATAATCGGATTTGTTGTTTATATTTTTAGTTAACTTTATTGAATTTTTAAAAAACTTCTCAAGCATTTTTAAATTGCTATAAATCAAATTATTTTTTAAAATTTATCATGAAAATTTACTTACATGTATTGTTAGCAAGTTATATTAACTTAAAGGCCTAATTGAAAGTTTTTCTTGTCAATATCTTAAGCATGCATATTTATAATATTTATAAACAAGTTATAGTCTAATATTTTTATATAACTTTAATATTTTATAAGTTTTTTAAAATCTAATAAATGGAAATTCTAAGTAATTTTAGATAGTTGTAAACACAAATCTTAAATAGTGTATACTATTGCTATTATACTATTACTATTTATTACTATTGATTTTAAATTTTAAGTAATTTAAATTATCATATTATACTTGTTAGGTGATAATTATTTAATGTGTTTGAATGTATCGTATAGCTAGGCTAAGTTGTTATTAAAATTAGTATACATTAAAATCATTAAATTTTTTAATAACCCAGGATTTAATTGGAGATAAAATTGAGTGTTAAATTATTTTTAGTAAGACATGGTAAAACAAAATGGAATTCTGAAGGTAGGTATCAAGGAAGCAGTAATACTGGTTTAACTCGTGAAGGAATTTTACAAGCAAAGCTTGCAGCAAAATATCTTTCAAAAGTGAATTTTTCAAATATGTATTCAAGCCCTATTGGCCGAGCTGTTGAAACTTCTGAGATTTTCAAGAAGGTTTTAAAAAGAGAGTATATGGTGAAAGAAAATCTTAGAGAGTTAGATTTTGGGGAGTGGGAAGGCTTAAAGTTTGGAGAAATTAATGAAAGATATCATGATAGTTATCAAAATTGGTTAAAAGATCCATATAATAACCCGCCAACTGGTGGGGAAAGTTTATTTGCTGTTACAGAGAGAGCGTTAAAGGGGATAGACGAAATACTTAATGAAAATCCTGATGACAGTGATATATTAGTAATTACACATGGTGGTTTAATTATTTCCCTGCTTGTATACTGGCTAAAAATTCCTCCAGAAAGATGGAGTTCAATCATTCAAAGTCATGGGGCAATAAATATTGTTTTCTTAGACCAAGGCTTTCCATATGTCTCACAAATTAATTTTACAGGTCATTTATATAAATATTATAGCGACACTTCTGATAAAGTAATTCAAGATTACAAAAAAGTTAGAGACATACCGGTAAAAAACTAGCAAAAACTAACATAAAACTTTGATGTTTTCTTTGAGCTGTTTCTAAAAGAGGTATTTTAACAATATATCTTATTTAGTTAATAAAATTAGTTAATGAAATTAGTCTAATTCATGCCAGCCGCATATCATAGTTCCAGGTCCTGTATGGCCTGCAACAACAAGAGAGGTCATTGTAACCATTGGCACTTCAATTTCAAGTTCTTCAAGCTCTTTTTTTAATTTCTGAGCTTGATTTTCAATATCGCCATGGGAAATAAAAGCCCTCAGCTTTTTTTGACTTCTTTTTTTAAATCTTTCCATAATTTTTAAGATTGCACTAATTTCATCTTGAGCCTTAACAATTCCCCCAGAGGTAGCTTGCCCATCTCTTATTCTTATAATAGGCTGAAATCCCCATTTTTTTATTCTTCTTATCCATTCACCTGCCGTTTTTGATACTCTTCCCGAAGCTACTACCCACTTAGGATCTTGAAAGAATGCAATTACTTTTACTTTTGGTTTTAATTTATTTAATTCATTTAAAATATCATTTATTTCCATGCCTTGATCTATAAGTTCTTTTGCTCTTAATACAAAAAGTCCTTCTCCACTTGTTCCAGAAAAACTATCAAATATAAAGATTCGCTCTTTTTCTTTTAGTAAATTTCTCATTTGAAATGCTCCATTGATAGCACCTGAGAATTTATGTGAAACTGCAATATATAAAACTTTATCATATTTCTCAAGCTGTGTTTCAAAAGCTTTTTTAAAACCAGCCAAATTTGATAAAGCTGTTTTAACTACTACTTTTTTGCCTTGCTTATCTGCTTCTCTCATCTTATCGAAGATATTTTCTCCAGGAATTTCTTCTATATTAAAGTACGGCCAATTAACTTCTGCTTTTACTATCTCAACTTGATTTTCTTTTGCCCATTCATCAGAAATTTCAGAAGCTTCATCAGTAACAAGACCAATTGATTCTTTAGCCATGATTTCTCCTTTCTTATGTAAAATAAGTACTATCTTATTATAGAAAAAATTTTATAAATTATACCATAGTTTGAAACTTAAGTGGTATATAAAGTTAAAAATTTGTTTAAAAATAAGTAAATTAATTACTGCTAACAAATTATTATAAGCATCTAAAATTCCATAATAAAGATAAATTATTTGGCTAGGATGAGTTACTTTAAGAAAACACTCAAAGCTTTTCCCTTGCGAGGAGAAGCTTGCTTAAAATTTTAAGGCTTTAGCTCTCCTCTTAAAAGAGGAACCATGCCCGCTTCGCCTTCAAATGGTTTTCTTAAGTAATTTATCCTAGCCCTTAAAGTTTTGTTTTTATTACTATCGTGGAATTTTAGATGCTTATGATAATTTTATTTGTTGCCAATTTTAAATAAATGTTATAATATCTTCGTTTGGTATTTTATTGTTTTTGAGTTACAAACTTAAAATTCTATAACAATAATACCTTTCTGCTCTATTAAATTAGAGCCTAATAAAATATATTAGTCCATAGGGGGTATTAATTTTGAGAAATTATGAATTAATGTTGATTTTTAATGCTTCTTTAGATGAAAAAGCTATTGAAGATGAGTGCCAGAAAATTTTTTCAATTATTGAAAAAGGTAATGGAAAAATCACTAATTCTACAAATTGGGGAGTCAAAAAACTTGCTTACCCAATAAAGCATAATGAAAATGGGTATTATTTTATCATTAATTTTGAAGCAAATGATAAAATAATTAGGGAAATAGATAGGGTAAACAAGATTAATGATAAAATCCTAAGGCATCTTATAGTCAAAGACGAAAAAGGCTTAAAGGAATAATCTTCTTTATCATCAAAACTCAAGAGGGTGGATTTATGTCTTCAAATTCTTTTTTTATGGTATTAAGCGGAAATTTAACTAGAGACCCTGAACTGAGATTTACTCCGTCAGGTAGTCCCGTTGCTAATTTCAATATTGCCGTTAACAAAAATTATCAAGATAAAAAAACAATGGAGTGGATTGAAAATACTGAATTTTATCGCATAATTACTTGGTTTAAGCTTGCAGAGAATTGCGCAGAAAGCTTAAAAAAGGGTGATAAAGTTGTGGTTATCGGCAGGAAGCTTTCAGCAAGTGCATTTGAAAAAGATGGGCAACAAAGAGCAACTTTAGAATTAACCGCAAGTATTGTTGCTCCAAGTCTTGAATTTGCAACTTGTGAGATTAAAAAGAATCCCAAGTCTGAATTTACTGGGGTATACTCTGAAAAGCCAGATGGAGGTGCAGGGGATATTGATTTTACAAATGATGATATCCCATTTTGATTAATTTTAAATATTTTTTTAATTAAACCTAAATTTAAGCTGTTTAGGTTAATTTGTATTGTTAGTAAATAATGTAGTTTAATTCTTAAAAATTAGTTTTTTAATAAAGGAGGATATTGAAATTGGGTAGGAAAAAGAGAAAAGAAGAAAGAACCATTAAAGATACAAAACAAAGTTTATTGAATTTAAGGCAAAGAAGGAGATATTGTTATTTTTGTAGAGAAAATATAGTTTTTATTGATTATAAGGATGTCTCGATGCTTAGAAAATTTGTATCAGATAAGGGTAAAATAAGACCGAGAAGGTCTACTGGTAATTGTGTCCAACATCAAAAGAAAATTGCGAAAGCAATAAAAAGAGCAAGAGAAATGGCGTTAATGTCTTATTTTTTGCGATAAGAAAAATTAAAGGATTTTAGTTATTATGCTGCCCTTTGAGAATTTAAATAATTTAAATCAACAAAAAAGTAATTTCCTCAGGATGATCTTACTTTCAATTTTAGCTTTTGTTACTTTAATTATTAGCATGTTTATCCCAGTAGTCTTAGTTGTAAGTTTAGCGATTATAACTATCCCGTCAGTAAAATTAATGCTTGAAGGTAGGATGTGGGAAAGTATTTTTTGTTCTGTGATCGGTAGTTCGGTTCTATTTTTTGTTGATTTTACGATTCCTGTGTTCTTTATGATTTTACTTGTCTGTACATCATTTATTTATTTATATAGTTTTAGAAGCTTTAAAAGCCCTTTTAAAATTATAGTTTTAAATAGCGTTGCTTTTATTTTCATAATTATTTTATATATACTAATACTCTCATTAATTACTCAGCAAAATATAGTAGTTGAATTTTTAGATAGCTATAAAAAGATTATCGATGATCTCCCTAATAATCCTTTAATTCAAAGATACGCTCAACTTATGGCAATAAGTAATGACCAAGTCAAGCAGCTTTTTGAGCAAAGTAGGGGCTTTTTAAATATGTTTCCTTATATTGTTCCAAGTTTTGTAATTTTTTTCATATTTGCTAGTAGCTTGTTAAATTATTACTGGAGTATATTAATTTTTAAAAAAAGTGGCTTAATGCTAAAAGAACTGCCTCTTTTTAAAACTTGGGATATTCCTTGGTACTATGTTATAGGGTTAATTATTGGTCTTATACTTGTTATAATACCTGATTTCAATAAGTCTTATGATTTTGTCTTTGATGTTGTTGGAATAAATCTTTTGGTAGTTTTTGGGATATTATATACAATTATAGGATTTGCAGTTTTATGGGGAATTTTTGATAGATTTAAAATGCCGGTTTCATGGAGAGTTTTAATAATAATATTGGTAAGTTTTTTTTCGATGTTCTTAATTATAATTCCAATTTTAGGTATTATAGATATATGGCTTAATTTTAGAAAATTAGAGAGACATTACTAAATCAGTTATATTTTAGTTAAGGAGGAGAGTTGAAGGTAATACTTACAAAAGATATTGAAAAATTAGGAAAATTTGGTGACATTATAAATGTAAAAGATGGTTATGCAAAAAATTATTTAATTCCTATAGGTAATGCATTGCCTGCCACGCCAGGTAATATTAAACAAGTTGAATTAGTTAAAAAATCAAAAATAAAAGCTGAGGCAAAAAATATTAAAGAAGCTAGCGAGATAGCACAGCAACTAGATGGAACAAAATTAATTTTTAAAGTTAAAACAAGCCCGGAAGGTAAATTATATGGTTCTATTACAAATAAAGATATAGCAGAAAAAATTCTATCATTTAAAAAAATAGAAATTGACCGAAAAAAAATTGAGATAGAAGATTCCTTAAGAGATATAGGTAGTTATGAGATTGAAATAAAACTTTATAAGGATATTAAGTGTAAAGTAATAGTTACAATTGAGCCTGATAAAAAACAGCCTCAGGAAGAAGTTGTAGAAGCTTAAAGAATAATATTTTAAGAATAATAGTTTTAATATTAAAAAGGCAATCTTAAGAAAACAATAAACTAAAAGTAGATGCAAGATAAAATTAAAAAGGCAGCTTTAAAAGAGACTTTAAATACTGGTAAGCTTGAAAGAATTCCCCCTTATAATCTTGAAGCAGAGGAATCACTTTTAGGGTCAATGCTTATTTCAAGAGAAGCAATAAGTGAAATTATCGAAATAGTAAACGAAGATGATTTTTATAGAAGCTCTAATAGTGAGATTTTCAAAGCTATAAAAGAATTATTTTCCAAGGGAGAACCCGTTGACCCCATTACATTAGCTGATTATTTAAAAAAAAAGAATTTACTTGATGATGTTGGTGGTAGAACGTTTTTACATTCTTTAATTTCAAATGTCCCGTTAGCTTCTAATGCTGTTTATTATGCCGAGATAGTTAAACATAACTCGGTTTTAAGAAATTTAATATATGCAGCCACTGAAATAGCTAAAATGGGTTACGAAGTCCCTGACGATTTAGTTTCAACTGTAGACAAAGCACAACAACTGATATTTTCTGTATCGCAAAATTTAAATTATAGTTCTAAAAATACCACTATAGCTCAAATAAAAGAAATTTTAACAGAAGTTTATGATCAAACTGTATTACTTGCAGAAAGAAAAACTGCAATTACAGGGGTATCTACAGGTTTTGTAGATTTAGATAAAATGACTTCTGGACTTCAAAATTCTGATTTAGTTGTTCTTGCTGCAAGGCCTGGTATGGGTAAAACCTCCTTAGCTTTATGCATCTCTAAAAATGCTAGTATAATTGGAAATATACCTGTTGCGATTTTTTCTTTGGAAATGTCAAAACAACAAGTTGCGCAAAGATTGCTATGCTCAGAGTCAAGGATTGATTTACAAAGAATAAGATCAGGTGATATTAGAGAACATGAGTGGCCTAAGCTAGGCCATGCTATTGAAAAGCTTTCAAAATCACAGATTTATGTTGATGATTCTGCTTTTCTTTCTGTAATGGATCTAAGAGCTCGATCAAGAATGTTGGTAAGTAAATATGGGTTAAAGTTAATAATTGTGGACTATTTACAGTTAATGCAATCTGGACTTAATTATAAAGAAAATAGGGTTCTTGAAATTACTGAAATTTCACGAAATTTAAAAGGTTTAGCAAGAGAACTTAGAATACCTATACTTGCTGTTTCTCAACTATCAAGAGAAGTAGAAAAAAGAGATAATAAAAGGCCTGTTTTGGCAGATTTAAGAGAATCAGGAGCAATTGAGCAGGATGCTGATTTGGTTTTATTCATATATAGGGATGATTACTATGATGAGAATAGTAAAGATGCAGGAACAGCTGAAATAATAATTGCAAAACATAGAAATGGCCCTACTGGTAAAGTAAATTTAAGATTTTCGAAAGAATATGCTTTATTTTTAAATTTAGATACTAAGCATGTAGAAAATGGCAACTAAAATTAAAGAAATTTAAGAGGTAATTTAAATGACTAATATTGTTTTAGTGGGTACACAATGGGGAGACGAAGGTAAAGGTAGAATAACAGATTTTTTATCAAATAAAGTTGATATGGTTGTTAGGTATCAGGGTGGAGATAATGCAGGACATACAGTTATTCTACAAGGCCAAGAGTTTAAGCTTCATTTAGTCCCCTCAGGAATATTATATCCATGGGTAACATGTGTTATAGGTAATGGGGTGGTCATAAATCCAGAAACCTTAATAACCGAAATAAATAATTTAGAAGAAAAAGGGATAAAAACAGATAATCTTAAGATTAGTTCTAACTGTCATTTAATTATGCCATATCATATTGCACTTGATAGCATATCTGAAAATAGTCTTGGTCCTTTAAAAATAGGCACAACAAAAAAGGGTATAGGACCAGTTTATGCTGATAAAGCTAGTAGATCTGGAATACGAGTTTGTGATCTTTTTGATAAAATATCTTTTAAACAAAAATTAAGCAATATTTTAAAAATAAAAAATGCTATTTTGAGTAAAGTGTATAATACCCAGACTTTTGATTTTGATAAGATATTTGATCAATATGAGAGCTACGCTGATGTTTTAAAAAAATATGTTGTAGATTCTGTACTTTTAATTAACCAAGCTATTGACGAAAAAAAGAATATTTTATTTGAAGGTGCACAAGGCACATTACTTGATATTGATCACGGAACTTATCCTTATGTGACTTCTTCTAATACTATTGCTGGAGGTGTTTTTTCTGGTTCAGGTATTGGACCAAAGAAAATCGATAAAGTTATAGGAATTGCTAAAGCTTATTGCACAAGAGTGGGATCAGGTGTTTTCCCAACAGAACAAAGTAACGAAATTGGGGATTATATCAGAAACAAGGGCGGTGAATATGGCACTACCACTGGTAGAGCAAGAAGATGTGGGTGGTTTGATTGCGTGATGATTAAATACTCAGCTATGATTAATTCTTTAGATAGCTTAGCTTTAACTAAGCTTGATGTTCTAACTGGCCTAGAAAAAGTAAAAATATGTATAAGTTACTTAATAGATGGTGAGGAATTTAAAATTCTTGCTCCAGACTGCGAGAAACTTGGCAAAGGCGACCCAATATATATGGAATTGGATGGCTGGGACGAGGATTTAACTAATATAAAAGATTTTAAGAATCTTCCTACAAATGCTAGAAAGTATATTGAAGTCTTGGAAGAGCTTGCAGGTATCCCAATTTCGATAATTAGTGTTGGTCCAGATAGAGATCAATTAATTGTTAGGGATGAATATTCAAAATAGAAATTTAATAAGTTAACTAAAATTATTTTTGAGAGGGATAAATGAAAGTTCTTGTTTTAGGTAGTGGTGGCAGAGAGCATTGCATAACCTGGAAAATTTCCAAAAGTAAAGATATAGAAAAAATATTTTGTTTACCTGGAAATGCTGGTATTTCTGAGATAGCTGAATGTGTGAATATCCCACTAACAACAGATAATTTCTTAAATATACAAAGGTTTATTGAAAAAAATAATATAGATCTTACTGTAGTTGGACCTGAAGCTCCTCTTGTAGATGGCATAGTAGATTTTTTAAGTTCAAGTGGCTATCTTGTTTTTGGGCCAAATAAGAAAGGTGCATTAATTGAAGGTAGTAAAGTATTTACAAAAAAACTAGCAATTAAATATGATATTCCAACTGCGAATGCAAATTTCTTTAAAAAAGAAGAATATAAATTAGCAAAATTATTTATTGAAGGTCTTGATGAGAACTCTTTTCCCTACGTAATAAAAGCTGACGGTCTCGCAGCTGGGAAAGGTGTAATTATATGTAATAATAAGAAAGATCTAGCCACCTGTATGGATGATTTTTTTATAAAAGAAAAATTTGGAAAATCAGGTGATGAAATCATAATTGAAGAATTTTTAGATGGTTTTGAAGTATCTGTTTTGTGTCTTTGTGATGGGAAAAGTTTGATACCAATGGACTTAGCTCAAGATTATAAAAAGATTTTTGATGGGGATACGGGTAAAAATACTGGTGGTATGGGAAGCTATAGTCCAGTTCCTTTTATTAGTGAAGTATTATATAAGAAAATTTTAAATAAAATAATATTCCCAACTTATGATGCCTTAAAGAAGGAGGGGATAGTTTACAAGGGGATACTTTATGGTGGAATTATTGTAAGTAATGGTGAACCCTATTTATTAGAATATAATTGTCGATTTGGCGATCCAGAAACGCAAGTAATACTTCCTAGATTAAAAAATGATTTATTAGAGTTACTACTGAAGTCTATAAATGGCGAGCTTGACAATAATATTGCTCTTGAATGGGAAGAGAGTAGGGCTGTTTGTATTGTTATTGCCTCTAATGGTTATCCAGAATCTTATTCAAAAGGTGATATTATTAATGGGCTAGATTGTTTAAGCAATAGAAAAAATATTTTTGTTTTCCATGCAGGCACAAAGAAAGTTAATGATAATATTGTTACTGATGGAGGCAGAGTTCTTAATGTTGTTGGTTTAGGAAATACTTTTAAAGAAGCAAGGGAAATTGCATATGGAGGAATTAAAATGATTAATTTTAATGGTATGCAATATAGGAATGATATTGCTTTAAAAGTCATAAATTTTTAGGGTAATAGAATGTAAATTAAATATAGTTAATTAAATAAAATATTAAAACCATATTTTTGGTAATGGAGTGGTGATAATTGGATAAAATAAATCTTGTTGCAATTGTTATGGGAAGTAATTCAGATGAAACAGTAATGAAAGGTTCTGAAGATATATTAAAAGATTTTGATATAAAATATGAGAAAATTCTAACTTCTGCTCACAGAATGCCTGATAAAACCGCTTTATTTGCAAAGAATTTAGAAGAAAGAGGCTTTGAAGTAGTAATAGCAGGTGCGGGTAAAGCTGCTCATTTGCCTGGGGTTATAGCTTCATATACAATTTTACCTGTGATAGGAGTTCCTATAAAAACTGATGACTTAGGAGGGCTGGATTCTTTATTATCAATAGTTCAAATGCCTACTGGGGTTCCTGTCGCAACCGTTGCTATTAATGGTGCAAAAAATGCCGCTATCCTTGCAGTAGAGATTTTAGCTTTAAAATATGAAATAATAAAGAAAAAATTATTGATTTATAGGGAAAAACTTAGGGATTAAGAGGCGATAATGGGAAAGAATGTAAAAATTAAAGTGCGAGGCTTTGGTTTTTACTATGGGGAATCAAAAGTTCTTACGGATGTTAACTTTGATATTATAGAGAATACAATTACTGCAATAATTGGGCCATCTGGTTGTGGAAAATCAACCTTACTTAGAACTTTTAATAGAATGAATGAACTAATAGGCAATGCTAGAATCGAAGGTAACATTATCATGGACAATAAAGATATTTATAAACCCGATGTTGATGTTGTTGATTTAAGAAAAAAAGTTGGTATGGTATTTCAAAGACCTAATCCTTTTCCCAAGACAGTTTATGATAATGTAGCTTATGGTCCAAGGCTTCATAAAAAATATTCAAAAATGGAATTAGACATGCTTGTTGAAGATAGTTTAAAAAGAGCAGCATTGTGGGATGAAGTAAAGAATAAGTTAAACAAAAATGCGCTTGAATTATCCGGCGGACAACAGCAGAGATTGTGTATTGCGAGAGTTCTTGCTGTGAATTCAGAAGTGCTATTAATGGACGAACCTGCCTCTGCGCTTGATCCAATTTCAACTCAAAAAATAGAAGATTTAATAACTGAGCTTAAGGAAAATTATACTATAATAATTGTAACTCACAATATGCAGCAAGCTGCAAGAGTTTCTCAAAAAACTGCTTTTCTTTTAATGGAAGAGCAAGGTGAACCTGCCAAGCTTATTGAGTACGATGACACCAAAAAAATATTTACACACCCTGGCGATAAAAGAACTGAAGACTATATTACTGGAAGATTTGGATAGCTAGTGTAGTTATAGTTAAGCAAATGATTAATATTAATAGTTGTAAGTCCATCTTTTAAATAGTGTAAATGATTAATAATTCTTAGCTATATTGTTTTTAAGACTCTACCCTATAAACAACTACGAATATCCTTTTTGACAATAACAGATTATTGCAATATAATACGTGAAAAATTTTTATAACCTATTTTTTAGCCGGAGAAGTTTTAATGAAAGAATATCGCATAACTCAAGAAGGATATGAAAAACTTTTACAAGATCTTGATTATTTAGTTAAAGTTAAAAGGAAAGAGATAGCCCAAAGACTTAAAGAAGCAAAAAATTCTGGTGGGGATCTTACTGAAAATTTAGAATACGAATATGTTAAAAACGAGCAAGCATTTATAGAAGGAAGGATTGAGCAAATTAATGAAATTCTTCAAAACTATGTAATTGTTGATAAAAAAGTAAACAAGGATGTTGTTGACATAGGCTCAGTAATTATTGTTAGAGATTTTACAGAAAATAAAAATAGAAAGTTTGAAATAGTTAGTTCAGTTGAAGCCGATCCTGAGAAAAATAAGATATCATATGAATCACCACTCGGTAAGGCACTTTTAGGTAAAAAGATTAAAGATGAGGTGCTAGTTAAAGTTCCAGGTAAAACTTTAAAATTAAAAGTAATTGATATCGTTTAATTTATTTTATTAAAGTGAGTTTTTATTCATCAAATTTAAACTAGTCTTAATGGAGCTAAAATGTCAGCAAAAGAAGAAATGGAAAATGAAAATTTTGAAGCAATAGAACCTGTTTTAAATTCAGAAAATATTGAAAATTCAAATGTGGATTACCTTCTTGAACTTGAATCTCCTTTGAGTGAACCACTAAAATACAAAATAGAAAAAATTAAAAAATTAAGACTTAACGGTGCTCTATTATACAGATCTAAATTTGATAGAAATTCTACTATTGGATTAATTAAAGAGAAATATTTTGATATAAATCCCGGGGATAAAATAACGAACACTTTTAAAATTGCTGGTAGGATAATGATATTTCGAAAGCATGGGAAAGCTACTTTTAGTGTTATCAAAGATTTTACAGGGCAAATACAACTTTATTTAAATATCAATAATATTGGGGAAGAAAAATATTATGAATTTCTTGATTTGGACATAGGGGATATTATAGGTGTAACAGGCAGTGTGTTTAAAACTCGCACTGGAGAGTTATCAATAAATGTTGAAGATTTTGTCTTGCTTAGTAAATCAGTAAGGATTCTTCCTGAAAAATGGCATGGTTTAAAGGATAAAGAGTTAAGATATAGACAAAGATATTTAGATTTTATTGTAAATCCAGAAGTTAAAGATAATTTTCTTATAAGAATAAGGATGATTGAAGCTCTTAGAGAATTTTTAAATTCGAGGGACTTTTTAGAAGTTGAAACTCCTATGCTTCAACCTATCCCTGGGGGTGCTACAGCTAAGCCATTTGTTACTCATCATAATGCACTTAATATGGATTTATATTTAAGAATTGCTCCTGAACTTTATCTAAAGAGATTGATAGTAGGTGGTTTTGAAAAGGTTTACGAGATAAATAAAAATTTTAGAAATGAGGGTATATCATATAAACATAACCCTGAATTTACAATGCTTGAGTTTTATCAAGCATATTCGGATTACAATGATTTAATTTTATTGACTGAAGAACTTATAAAGTTTGCTGTGAAGAAGGCAGCAGGTAGGCTAAAATTTACCTATAGGGAAATGAATATAGACTTTGAGGGTTATTGGGAAAAAATGACAATGCTTGATTCAATTAAAAAGTTTACAGGCTTAGAGTTAAATTTTGATATGGATTTAAATGAGCTAAAAAGGTTAGCTAAAGATAATAATGTCAAATTTGAGGAAGGTTTTGGTAAGGGTAAAATAATAAATGAGTTTTTTGAAACTTTTGTGCAACCAAATTTAATTAATCCTACTTTTATAAAAGATTATCCAGTTGAGATTTCCCCACTTGCAAGGAAGTGTGCAGATAACTTAAATTTAACAGAAAGATTTGAATTATTTATTGGTGGGGAGGAAATAGCAAATGCTTTTTCAGAATTAATAGACCCCAAAGATCAATTTGAAAGATTTAGGCTCCAAGTCAAGAGCAAAGATGAAGAAGAAAGGGTTACAGGGAAAATTGATACCGACTTCTTGAAAGCTTTAGAATATGGCATGCCTCCAACTGGTGGTGTGGGGATAGGTATTGATAGGCTTGCTATGATAATAACTAATAGCAGTTCTATCAGAGATATTATTTTATTTCCTTTAATGAAACAGGAAAAAGAGATTTAATTTTTTTTGCTTATTTCTTGGTATTCGTTTTACACTCAAGTTAAATTTTACAATCAAAAATGGTATAATTGTGACATGGTCAGAGTATGTTTAATTTTATAAATTTAATTTTTGATAGGTAGGTTTTAATGGTTTGTGATAATTGCAAAAAAAATGAGGCTGTTTTACATTTTATTCAAATAGATAGTAATGGAGAATTAAATAAATTCGATTTATGCAAAGAATGCGCAAGTGAGTTATCATTATTTTCTTTTGGTGAATCGGAAGAAACAGAATTTAGTGATGCTAGCGATGCCATAAGTATTTTAGCCATTGATTTAGGCTTCTTTTTAGATAAATTAGGAAAAGAGGACACACAAAAGACAATTGGACGAAATTTTAAAGATGATGGAAAGTGTAGTTATTGCGGCACAAGTTTAAATTCTATTAAGAAAACAGGGAGAGTCGGGTGCCCAAAATGTTATGAGGATTTTGAGCTTGAAATAAACCCTTTTATAAAAATTATACAGGCAGAAGTAGAACATAAAGGTAAAATTCCAGTTAATTGTAATGAAATTTTAAAAATAGAAAAGAAAATAAAGGATTTAAAACATAAATTAGAAGATCAGATAGTAGTTGAAAATTTCGAGGAAGCAGCAAAGTTACGTGATAAAATAACAAATCTGCAAGAAAAATTACATTATTCAGGAAAAAAAAGTAAAAAATAATGGAGAAAAATTTAACAAATTTAAATAACAATATATCTAACTTGGACAAAATGAATATTTTAAACAAGAACAAGTCTGCTAACATGAATAACGATAGTAAACAAGATGTTGTTTTAAGCAGTTCTATAAATCTTTTTAGGAATATATCTGGTTATAAGTTTAGTGCTTCTAACGATAGAAGTGAAAAAGAAAATATATTATTTCAAATACAAAATGTAAAGAATGAAATAAAATCGTTAAATGATTACAGTTTTTATTACTTAAAAGATATTTCCAGATTACATAGGCAGCTTTTAATAGAACGAGGGGTAATATCTTCTTTAATGCTTCAAAAAATTAGCGGAAAAGGCTTAATTTTAAAACCAGATTTTGTTGCAAACAGTAATAAGATATTTGCGATTATAATAAATGAAGACGAGCATTTAAAAATACAAGGTATGGAATCCGGAATAAAGATCAAAGAGTGTTTTAAGAGGGTCCTTAAGATGGAAAGGGCTTTAGAGAAAAAATTAAGTTTCTCTTTTAGTAAAAATTTGGGTTATTTAACTTCAAACCCATCTCTTTTAGGAACGGGTTTAAAGGCTGAAATCCTTGTTCATTTACCTGGCATGGTTATTAGTTCTAGAATTATTGATTTTATAAAGAATCTAAATCAAATAGGTTTTGGGGTAAGTGGATATATCGTAGATGATAATGAGGTAATAGGTAATTTATTTCGAATCTCAAATTTAATAACTCTTGGTAAAGATGAAAATAGCATTATTAATGAGCTTTATGCTATTTCGCAAAATATAATTGAAGAAGAAGAGAATGCTAAAGCAGATCTCAAAAAAAATCAAGAATTTGATATAGAAGACAGTGTGTTTAGATCATTTGGAATAATTAAATATGCAAAGATATTATCTTTTGAAGAATCAATTGAACTTTTATCTATGTTAAAATTTGGTCTTGATGCTAAAATAATAGATGAGGTTAATAATTTTAATTTCTATGAAATTATTAACCTTATAAGTGATGCAAATATTGAATTAAATTATATTAATAATAAAAAAGCTACTGAAGATGAGATAGATTTTATAAGAGCTTGTGTTATTAGAGAAAAACTATTAAATGACTAGTTTTATTATATTATGATACAGTTATTACAAAGTCTGATATAAGGGTTTTTTAAATTATTTTAAGGAGATTTGAATTAAGGTGATTTAAATGTTTGAAAGATTTACAGAAAGAGCAAGAAAAGTTGTAGTTAAGGCACAGGATGAAGCTAGGCTTTTAAAGCAAAATTATATTGGCACAGAACATCTTTTGCTGGGTTTGATTGACGAGGTAGATGGCATTGCAGCTAGAACATTAGTTGAGATGGGGCTTTCTCTTGATGAAATTAGAGCTGCAGTTAAAAGTGTTGTAACTGAAGGCTCTTCTGAGTCTTATGAGCATATTCCTTTTACACCAAGAGCTAAAAAAGTTTTAGAGCTTTCTTTAAGAGAAGCTCTTCAATTGGGACATAACTATATAGGAACTGAACATATATTGCTTGGACTGCTTAGGGAAGGCGAAGGTGTTGCTGCTAGAGTATTAAACAGTTTAGGAGTTAATCTTGATAATACTAAAGATGTTATAAGAGAGGTCTTAAGAAAATATCCTTTTTATACAAATAATAATAATTTAATCACGGTTAAGAACCAGAAAAAACCTTTAAAAACCTTAAGTCAATTTGGCAGAGACTTAACAGGTCTTGCCATTGAGGGCAAGCTAGATCCTGTAGTTGGGAGAAAAATAGAAATTGAAAGGATGATGCAAATCCTTTCAAGAAGAACAAAAAATAATCCAATACTTATCGGTGAATCAGGAGTAGGCAAAACTGCTATAGTTGAAGGATTGGTTCAAAAAATTGTTTCTAAAGAAGTACCATCTAACTTGTATAATAAGAGAATTTTTACTTTGGATTTAGGGTCGCTTGTTGCAGGGTCAAGATATAGGGGAGATTTTGAAGAAAGACTAAAGAAAGTTCTAGCTGAGATTAAAGAGGATGGCGATGTTATAATTTTTATAGATGAAGTACATAATTTGGTTGGTGCTGGTGCTGCAGAAGGAGCAATAGATGCTGCAAGTATTTTAAAACCTATGCTTGCAAGAGGTGAGATTCAAACCATAGGTGCAACTACTATATCCGAATATAGAAAGTATATTGAAAAAGATAAGGCATTAGAGAGAAGATTCCAACCTATTTATGTTGATGAACCCTCTGTATATGAAACAATTGAGATACTTAAAGGTTTAAAAAGTAAATATGAAACTTTTCATGGTATATCCATAACAGAAGATGCTATCGAAGCTGCTGCTAAACTTTCTCAAAGATATATAAGTGATAGATTTTTACCTGATAAAGCTATTGATTTAATTGATGAAGCTGCATCTAGAGTTAGGATAAGATCTGTTATGACTCCTCCTAACTTAAAGGAAATAGAATTAAGACTAGATAAAATATACAGAGAAAAAGAAAGTGCTATTTCAAATCAAGATTTTGAGAAGGCAGCTGCGCTTAGAGATCAGGAAAAGAAAATATTAAAAGAGAAAAATGATATTTCTGAATCATGGAAAAGACTTGAAGAATCAGGCAAAGAAGATGTTGATGAGAATGAAATTGCTGAGGTGCTCTCAAGTTGGACAGGTGTGCCTGTTTATAAATTAACTGAAAGTGAAACAGCAAAGTTGCTTAATATGGAAGAAAGCTTACATAAAAGGGTAGTAGGGCAAGACGAAGCAATATCAGTAGTTTCAAAAGCAATTAGGCGTTCACGGTCTGGAGTAAAAGATCCTAAAAGACCTATAGGCTCGTTCATGTTTCTTGGGCCTTCTGGTGTTGGTAAAACTGAACTTGCTAAAACAATAGCTGAGTTTTTGTTTGGGAAAGAAGAAGTATTAATACAAATTGATATGTCAGAATATATGGAGAAACATTCAGTATCAAAGCTTGTTGGTTCTCCTCCTGGATACGTTGGATATGACGAAGGCGGTCAATTGACTGAAATGGTCAAAAGAAGACCTTATAGTGTAATTTTACTCGATGAAATTGAAAAGGCTCATCCTGATGTATTTAATATACTGCTTCAAATTTTTGAGGATGGGCATCTTACAGATTCCCAGGGAAGAAGAGTAGACTTTAAAAATACAGTAATAATAATGACTTCGAATTTAGGAGCAAAAGAAATTCAAAAAAATAACCCTTTTGGGTTTCAAGTTAGTGAAGGCGAAGATTTATCTTATCAAGATATAAAAAATAAAGTAATGAGCGAGCTTAGGGAAACATTTAGGCCGGAGTTCCTAAATAGAATTGATGAGGTGGTTGTCTTTCATAAATTATCCAGGGAAGAAATTTATAAGATAATAGATCTCATGATAGATAGGATTCAAAATCAGCTTGAAAACCAAAAAGTTGAACTCGAACTTACAGAGTCTGCTAAAAAGTTATTATTAAACAAAGGGTTTGATCCTGTTATGGGTGCAAGACCCATGAGAAGAGCTATTCAAAACTTAATTGAAGATCCAATATCAGAAAAAATAATAAGTAAGGAAATTAGGCCTGGTAACAAGGTAATAATAAGTGCAGATAATGGTATCATGATTTTTGAAATCAAGAATATTAATGATATAAAGAAAACGACTTTAAAAGTATAATTAATTATTTGTCTATCTAATGAATTTAAAAAAAGAGGAACTTTTATTAAAGTGCTTAAAACGTGTTGCACCTGGAACCGAGCTAAGGCTTGGTATAGAATATATTTTGCAAGCTAAAACAGGCGGTCTTCTTATTTTGGGTGATTCTGAAGCTGTATTAAAAATCACTAACGGCGGTTTTTACATAGGTTGTAATTTTGCACCAGCCAAATTATATGAACTTGCCAAAATGGATGGTGCCATAATTCTAAGCTCTGATATAAAAAGGATTTTATATGCTAACACCCATTTATTCCCAAATCCTGAAATACCAACATCTGAGACAGGTACAAGGCATATAACTGCTGAAAGAGTAGCAAAGCAAACAAAGGAACTGGTTATTTCTATTTCTCAGAAAAGGGATGCAGTAACTTTGTATATTGATAATATCAAATATATTTTGGAAGAGCCTAGAATAATATTGTCAAAAGCAAACCAAGCATTACAAACACTTGAAAAGTTTAAAAATGGCTTGGACCATTTGCTCCTTAATTTGACGGTTAGGGAACTGGAAGGAATAGCAACATTATTTGATGTGGCAAGTGTTTTTCAAAGGGCAATCATTGTACATAAAACTTCAAAAGAAGTTAATAAATATATAACTGAGCTTGGCTCTGATGGGAGGTTGCTTAATATGCAGCTAGAGGAGCTTATGGATAACGTAGAAGATAATTATATAAAAATCATAAAAGATTATATAGCAGAAGATTTAAAATTAGAACCAGTAAAAATTAAAGACAAAATTTTAAATTTAGAGTCTGATGAGATTACAGATTTAGAATCAATTATAAAGCTTCTTGGATACGGTAAGGTTGGAAATCTAGTTGAGCTAAATGTTCAGCCTAAAGGTTATAGAATAATATCAGAAGTTATGAGATTACCTCATGGAGTAATCATAAATATAGTTAATAAATTTGGGAATTTAAGAAATATTATGGAAGCTGATGTTGAAGAATTAGCTAGCGTACAAGGGCTTGGCAAGACAAAAGCGAAAACTTTTGTAGATAGGCTAAAAAGATATTCTGAATATTATTTTTACAATGATATTTATAATGGAAATAAGATTAACGAACTCAGGTTAAATCGATAATTTTTAAGAAAATAAAAATGGTGATCCCATATGTTTTATTAGTTATTCTTAGGATAGTTTTTTATAGCAGGTGGTATAGTAGAGGTTATTATTTATAGTTAATATATTATTATCTGATTACCTTAAAGGTAATTTTTTATTAATAGGAGAAGTTAGCAAAGTCATATTTTTTTAATTATAGGCTATTTTTTTAGGAAACCTAATTGGCAAGAAAATCATAGAAGATGTTCCTGCCGGTAAAATGATTTTTCAAAGTTAGCTAATTCATCTTTTAATGGAGATTAATGAATTTAGGTATCATAACAGCAGCTGGTCAGGGAACAAGACTAAAGGCAAAAGTAAATAAGCAATTTTTAGTTTTATGTGGCAAACCTATTCTTGCTCACACTATTGGAGTTTTTCAAAAAGCAAAATCAATTGATGAAATTTTTGTTTTAGTACCTGCTGAATTTCTTGATTATACTCAAAAGAATATAGTTGATAAATATGAGTATTCAAAAGTTACAAGGGTTATAATTGGTGGAGAAACTAGGCAGAAAACTGTTGAAAATGCAATTAATTTTATTTCTGGTGATTGCAAGGTGGTTTCTGTTCATGATGGGGTACGGCCTTTAATTTATCCAGAAGACGTTGATAATTTAATTTTCCAATTACTGAAATTTAATGAAGAGGATAAGGATGTTAAGGGCGTAATACTTGCTGCACCTGCTCATGAAACTATAAAAAAGGTAAATATTGAAAATGAAACAGTTACAACAATTCCAAGAGAAATAGTTTATCATGCCCAGACACCTCAAGTTTTTTTTAAGGATGTTTTGATTGAAGCATATAATGCTGCAAAAAAAGAAAATTTTGCAGGAACTGATGATGCAATGTTGGTAGAAAGATTGGGATATAAAGTCAAATATGTGAAAGGAACACATGAGAATATTAAAATTACGACTCCTATTGATTTATTTTTAGCTGAATTAATTTTTTCAAAAAATGGTATACATTGATTAGATTGTGATTATAAAAAATTATATTTTAGAAACATTAATATGATTTAAAGTATATTTAAACTATGAATATAAAAATCGGTATAGGTTATGACATACATAGATTAGTTGAGGGAAGAAAACTTATTATTGGGGGAGTTGACATCCCTCATTCAAAAGGTCTTCTTGGACACTCTGATGCAGATGTGCTAATTCATTCCATAAATGATGCAATTTTAGGTGCTTGTGGCCTCGGAGATATAGGTTTTCACTTTCCTAATACTGATATGAAATATAAGGATATATCAAGCTTAATACTTATGGAGAAAGTTGTGCAGTTAATGAAAGATAGCAGGTATAAGATAGTAAACTGTGATAATATTCTTATAATTGAAAAACCACAAATAGCTCCTTATGTTAATTTAATGAAGGAAAAACTCTGTAAAGTTCTTGAAATAAAAAAGGAAAATTTAAATATAAAAGCTACAACTAATGAAAAGCTTGGTTTTTGCGGAAGAGAAGAAGGAATTGCTGCGCAAAGTATAGTGTTACTTGAAGGATTTTAAGCTTTTAATAAACTTTTAAAAATTAAGATAATTAGCGCAAATATTGTAAACATATTGCATAAAATAAACTAGCTGTGAAAGTATCTAAAGTTACGTGATAAAGATAAGTTATTTGGCTAGGATACAGTTACTTAAAAAAACACTCAAAGCTTTTCCTCGGCGAGGAAAAGCTTGCTTAAAGTTTTAAGGCTTTAGCTCTCCTCTTAAAAGAGGAACCATGCCCGCTTCGCCTTAAATGGTTTTCTTAAGTAACTGTATCCTAGCCCTTAAGGTTTTGTTGCTATCACGGAATTTTAGATGCTTATATTAGCTGTAAGGTAGTAGTAAGATAAAAGAAAGTTTAAGAAAATGATAAAAAACAACAAAAAAGTTAGATTTAGATTTGCTCCTTCGCCCACTGGGGGTCTTCATATTGGAACTGCAAGAACTGCTTTATTTAATTGGTTAGCAGCCAGAAGTCTTGATGGGGATTTTGTTTTAAGGATAGAAGATACAGATTTAAAAAGATCATCTAAAGAATATGAAAAATCGATAATTAATGATTTAAAATGGCTAGGTTTAGATTGGGACGAATTTTATAGGCAAAGTGAAAGACTTGAATTATATAGATCTGAAGCAAAAAGATTGCTTGAGAAAGGCAAGGCCTATATGTGTTTTTGTAGCACTGAAAGACTCAAGGCTTTAAAAGATAAACTAGTTTTGGAAGGTAAACCATTAGGTTATGATAATAAGTGTAGGAATCTTTCAAAGGATGAGATCCAAGAAAATCTAAAAGAAAATAAAGAATATGTAATTAGGTATAAAATTGATCCTGGTGAGATTGTTTTTAATGATTTAATTAGAGGTGAGATAAAGTTTTCTTCAAATGTTATAAGTGATTTTGTGCTAATAAAATCAGATGGAACGCCATCTTATAATTTTGCAGTAGTTGTTGATGATAATGACATGAAAATAACTCATATTCTAAGAGGGGAAGACCATATTACAAATACAGCAAGACAAATCCTACTTTTTAAAAGCTTTGGCTATTTTATCCCACAATTTGCTCATCTTCCGATGATACTAGGAAAAGATGGTTCAAAATTAAGTAAAAGACATGGTTCTACTTCAATTAGTGAATTCAGAGAAGATGGTTACCTTGCAGAAGCTATAGCAAATTATCTCTCTCTCTTATCTTGGGCTCCAAGAGACGGACAAGAAGTTTTTTTTATACAAGATATTTTGAAAAAGTTTAAAATAAATGAGATTTCTAGAAACCCTGCTATTTTTGATCTTGCTAAATTAAATTGGCTTAATGGGATGCATATCAGAAAAAAAACTGATGATGAACTTTTTGGGCTTTTAAAGCCATTTTTGGCTAATTCAAGTTTTTTAGAAGAAAAAGATTTAATCAATCAGTACACAGAGAAGAAGGTTTTAAAATGCATAAATGCTTTTAAGGATAGTCTGAAAACCTTGAAAGATTTTAATGGGCTTGTAGAAGAATTTTTTAGTGATAATGTCAAAGAATATACACCTGAGGCACTTGATATTTTGAAAATACAAAGTAGTAAAATAGTAATAGAAAAGTTTAAATTAAAATTAATTAATATAGAATGCTTGAAGGGCAATTTAACTAATTCTTTTGAAAAAAATGATATAGATGAATTAGAAGCTAAAAATTTAATTAACGAGTTAGTAGCTGAGTTAAAAGATGAAAAAATAGCAGGTAAAAATCTTTATATGCCAATTAGAGCTGCTCTTACAGGTAAGACTCATGGCCCTGAACTCCCAAAAATAATTTCAATACTTGGCATCGAAGGCTGTAAAAAAAGGTTGGAACAAACAGTAAAAATAGTCGGATATTAATTTTTTAAATCGCTAAGGTTTCAGGCAAAGTTTAATATGTTATAATAATACTTATTTAATTATCATTCATAAAAAAATAATATTTTAAAAAAACAACTAATAATTAACATAAGTAATGGGACTAATTTCTGAATTAAAAGAACAAGTAAAAGTTGCAAAAGAAAAGGATCCTGCAGCGCTTAACGCTTTTGAAATTATAGTTACATATTCTGGGGTTCATGCAATAATTTCACATAGGGTAGCTCACTGGTTTTATAAGAATAAAGTCCCATTTTTACCAAGGCTTATTTCTCAAGTGGCAAGATTTTTTACAGGGATTGAAATACATCCTGGAGCTCGAATAGGAAAAAGATTTTTCATAGATCATGGAATGGGAGTTGTAATTGGAGAAACTACAATAATTGGTGATGATTGCTTGCTATACCAAGGTGTTACTCTTGGTGGGACTGGTAAAGAAAGGGGCAAAAGACATCCTACTCTAGGTAATAATGTAGTAGTTTCTGCTGGTGCAAAAGTGCTTGGCTCAATTTCAATAGGAAATAATGTAATTATCGGAGCAGGTGCAGTAGTGATTAATCCCGTCCCAGATGATTGTACTGTTGTTGGCGTTCCAGGTAAGATAGTAAGAATAAAAGGTGAAAAAGTTTTGTCAGATGAATTTCATCGAATGAATCTACCCGATCCCGTAAATGATTTAATCTTAGATTTGAAATCAAGGATAGACATTATTGAAAATGAGATTAAGGAAATAAAGCAAGAAAAAAATGAGAGAGGTGATATTTGAGCTTAAAAGTTTATAATTCACTTTCAAGAAAGAAAGAAGACTTCGAGCCTTTGCAAGAAGGCAAGGTTAAAATGTATGTTTGTGGGCCAACTGTTTATAACTATATTTCTATTGGGAATGCGCGGCCGATAATTGTTTTTAATATGGTAAGAAATTATCTTGAATATCTTGGTTATGAAGTTTTTTTTGTTCAAAATATTACAGATATTGAAGATAAAATAATAAACAAAGCAAACTTAGAAGGAGTTGATTACAAGGTTATTACAAAAAGGTACATTGATGCTTTTATGGAAGACCTTGAAGCTCTTGAAATTAAAAAAATAGATGAAATCCCTTTGGCAAGCGACATGATAAATGAGATTATCAGTATGATAGAAAAAATAATAGAAAACGGCTATGGCTATGTAATAGATGGGAATGTTTATTTTGATGTTTTAAAATTTAAAGACTATGGAAAGCTTTCTGGACAAAAAATAAGTGAAATGAAGAATTTAGATGGGGATGATTTTGGGAAGAGAAACAAAATAGATTTTGCGTTATGGAAGCAAGCAAAACCTGGTGAGCCATCTTGGCAAAGCCCATGGGGTAATGGAAGACCAGGATGGCATATTGAATGCTCTGCTATGTCTTATAAATTTCTTGGTTTTGGGTTTGATATTCATGGGGGCGGTATAGATTTAATTTTCCCACATCATGAGAATGAAATTGCTCAAAGTGAGGCTGCATTTAAAGGAAAAGGGAATTTTGTTAAATATTGGATGCACAATGGCATGATTGAAGTTAAAGAGAAAAAGATGTCTAAGTCTGATGGGTTGCAAGAAAATTGGATATTAAAGAATCTTTTAAAAAAATATTCATCTAACGTTATAAAGTTTTATATTCTTTCTACTCATTACAAAAGTCCTTTAGAATTTAGTAAAGAGAAACTTGAAGAATCGAAAAAAGCACTAGATAAAGTTGTAAATACTGTACAAAATTTAGATTTTCTTCTTAAAAAAAATAAAAATATTAGTGAAAGTTTGCTAACTGATGATTTAATTTTAAAGGTTCAATCATATAAAGAAAAAGTAAGCGAAATAAGATTATCAATGGTGACTGGTTTTAAAAGCCAAATGGACGATGATTTCAATAGCGCAGGAGCTATAGGAGTTTTATTTGATAGTGTAAGAAGGGTTAATTCTATTATCCAATCGCCTGATTTTCTTTTCGATAAAGAACTTTTAAATTACCTTGAGGCTTTTTATAATGATTTCTTAAATTTGTACCATGTTTTAGGAATAAATCTTGAAAAAGAATTAAATAAAAGACAAGCTGGTTTTGATAAGACAAAGCCAGAATTAAGTTCAGCAGAGATTGAAGCATTGGTAAGCTTAAGAGATGAAGCAAGGAAAGCGAAGGATTTTAAAAAAGCTGATGAAATAAGAAATAAACTTTTAAAGGCTGGTATTGTTTTAGAAGATAGGAAAGAAGGGACTTTTTGGAAAATACAGAAATAAATACGAAAGATAATAATAGTTTGTTGAATTATGGTAGATAATAATGAATATAATAATGATAAGAAAAATTTTCCTTATTTCGAGTTAGTTATTGGCATTAATCCAGTTTTATTGCTTTTAAAAAGAAATGCTGGAAGAAGAAAAATATTTGAGATATATATAGATGAGGCAAAAGAAAATGATTTTAGGCTTAAGGAAATTTTAGATATTGCAGAACAAAAAAATATAAAGGTTCTGGTACTTACAAAAAAAGATTTTAAAAAAATTTTAAAAGATGATGAATTAAAATCGCAAGGTGTTTGTGCAAGAGTTTCAAATTACTCGTATTTAGATTTAGATAACTATTTAAAAAAAGATGTAAAGAAAAACTCTAGATTAATTATACTTGATAAAATAACTGATATAGGAAATTTTGGAGGCATAATAAGAAATTGTCTTGCCTTTAATTTTGATGGGATAGTTATACCCAAGCATGATAGTGTTTATGTAAATAAAGATGTCAGTAGAATATCTGCTGGAGCACTAGAGGCTACCAATATTTTTAGGGTTTCAAACCTATTTGAAACAATTAAAAAACTTAAATCAAATAATTTTTGGATATATTGTTCTTGTTTAGGAAATTTAAATAACCTTCAACAAATTGATGAGATTAAATTTAGCTTTCCATTAGCTTTAATTCTTGGCAGCGAACACAAAGGGGCATCAAGACTTTTAAGAGAAAATTCTGATGTTCTTGTATATATTAAAATAAATAATATTATTGATTCTCTTAATGTTTCAGTTGCTTCTGGTATAATGCTTTATGAAATTTCAAAACAAGCCAGTGATAATTTTATGTAAATATGCAAAGTTGCATAAAAGAATTAAAAAATTAAAAAATAGAAAATTAAAATTTAAATGAGAGAACTTATAGTAATAGACGGGTATAATTTTATTTTTAGATATTATAAATCCAAGAATAATAAAAATGGTGAATTGGAGTTATTAAGAGATAAGTTAGTGGAAAATTTAGTTGAATATAAAAATCAGACAGGTTTTGATATAGTTGTAGTTTTTGATTCACATATGTCAAAAAATAAGGCGAAGAGCTCTTTAAAATACAAAGGCATTGAAATAATTTATTCAGGTGAGAGGAAAAGCGCAGATGATGTGATAGAAAAAATTGCTTTTTTAAAAAGTGGTTATGATAGAAAATATATTGTAACTTCTGACAATATTCAACAAACTGTTATTTTTAAAGAAAACATTTATAGGAAGTCTATTAGAGAGTTTTATAGTGAAATTAAAGCTAGGAAAAAAGAAACAAGAAGTAAAATTGAGAATTCCAATAAAAAACAGAGCGCATTTGGCTTTTTAAGTATTGAGAAAAGACTTAAAAAAGATCAAAGAGAAGAAATCTTAAAAATTAAGAAATAGCTAAATTTTATTTAGTTAATTTAACATAAACATTTAATGATTAAAAGGAGAAAGCATCTAAAATTCCATGATAAAGGTAAATTATTTGGCTAGGATACAGTTACTTAAGAAAACACGCAAGCTTTTCCCAGCGAGGAAAGCTTGCTTAAAGTTTTAAGGCTTTAGCTCTCCTCTTGAAAGAGGAACCATTCCCGCTTCGCCTTCAAATGGTTTTCTTAAAGTAACTGCATCCTAGCTCTTAAAGTTTTGTTTTTATTGCTATTACGGAATTTTAGATGCTTATTTAAAAGGGATATATTTAATAAGGTAAATTTAATATAAAAAAGAAAAACAAAAATAAAAAATTAATTACATATAAGATTTCATGTAGAACTTTTTGGGTTTTTGTTTTGTCTTTGTTCTTATTTTTTATACTTTTTATGTCTTCCTGTGCTATTCTTTATAACCATCTTAATGAAAATAATGCTGAAAAAAATAATAAACTAGTAAATAATGATGCTAAAAGTGAGATTAATGTTAGCCATTCTGATAATTTAAGGTTTGAATATGCTTTGGTAACAGATGTAATAGATGGAGATACTATTATTCTTGAAGATGAGGAAAGCGTTAGGCTTATAGGTATAAATGCCCCAGAAAAGGGGATGCAGCATTACAATGAAGCAAAAGAATTTCTTGAGATTCTTGTTTTAAATCAGAAAGTTAGATTGGAGAAGGATTTAACTAATAGAGATATTTATGGAAGGCTTTTGAGGTATGTTTTTACAAGTGATATATTTGTAAATTTTGAAATGGTGAAAAATGGTTTTGCAAACCAATATGATTATCCTCCTGATGTTAAATATTCGAGTCAATTAAAGGAAGCAGAAAAGCTTGCAGAACAAAAACAGTTAGGCGTCTGGGAAAAATCTTGTTTTAATCTTATAAAGCTTACTTTAAATTATGATGCCAAAGGCAACGATGAAAAGAACTTAAATGATGAATGGGTAAAAATTTCTTATAGTGGTGAGGAAGATTTAAATCTTAATAATTGGACAATAAAAGATTATGGGACTAGTATTTACAGGTTTGGGGAAGTAATATTAAGCAAGTCTCAATATGTGATAGTACACAGTGGTAGGGGGACTGATCAGGGTAATGTTCTTTTTTGGAATTCAGAAAAACCCATCTGGAATAACAAACATGACTCTATTTATTTAAGAGATAGTCTAGGTAATTTAGTTGAATTTTATAGTTATTAAACTAAAAGTTTTTAAACCTGGCAAATTTTACCTGGGTTTAGAATATTTTTAGGATCGAAAGCTTTTTTTATATCAAACATTATCTGCATGTATTGTTCACCATATTGCTGGAATAAAAATTCCTTTTTTGCATACCCTATGCCGTGCTCACCAGAAACTAAACCACCAAGTTCCATAGCCTTACTGTACATCTTGTCAAAAATTGCTGTAAGTTTTTCTTTCCAAGTGTTTTCATCCAAATTATCTTTTAAAATATAAATATGAAGATTTCCGTCACCTGCATGTCCAAAGCTTCTAATTCTTATTTTAAATTCATCTTGTAATCCTTGAATATATTTTATAAAAGCGGCTACTTGATTTCTTGGGACCACGACATCACATTCATCCATCTCTGTTGTGGATGCTTTTACTGCCTCCAAAAAAACTTTTCTTGCAGACCAAACTGCCTCTTTTCTTTCACTGGTATCAGCCATGTATGCATCGAGTGCTCCTTCTGAAATACAAATGTCAGCTACAGCACTATAATCTCTTTCGATTTCTTCATTTGTATTACCATCAAATGTGAGTAATAAATAAGCATCAGAACTATTATCTGGAAATTTTTTCCCAAGATACTCTTCTGCAGCAATAATAACTTCTCTTTGCATAAATTCTATTGCTGTGGGAATTTTTTTTGCTTTTATGATTTTTGGGACTGTGTTTATTGCAGTTTCAAGATCTGGGAATGGAACAAGAAGACTAACTGATTTTTTAGGGAGAGGGAGGAGTCTTAAGATTGCTTTAGTTATTACAGCAAGAGTTCCTTCCGAGCCGCATATTAAATCAATTATACTATAGCCAGAACTATCTTTGGCAACTTTCCCTCCAACGTTAATTATTTCTCCATTTGCCAGTACAAGTTCAAGACCCATGACATAATCTCGTGTAACTCCATATTTAACTGCCCTCATGCCGCCAGCATTTGTGCTTATATTGCCGCTGATTGTTGCTGAAATTTCTCCAGGATCTGGAGGATAAAACAGATCATGGTCTTCTACAAATTTTGAGATTTCCATTAACAAAACTCCTGGTTCAACTGTTAATGTGAGATTCTCTTCATCAAGTTCAAGAATTTTATTCATTTGAGTTATACTAATCATTATTCCACCAAATAATGGAACAGCACCACCGACCAAACCTGTACCTGAACCTCTTACTACAACTGGTATTTCTTTTTCATAAGCATATTTCATTATTTCCGAGACTTCTTTTGTTGTTTTAACTTCTACTAAAACTTCAGGGTAAGCCCTTATTGTATTTAATTCATCATGGCAGTAATCTTCTTTAATTTGATCTTTCACAAACACTCTATCGGGATCCAATGTTTGTTTTAGAAAATTTATATCATTATCATCAACTTTTTTATATTTTTTATCACAAAGACAGCTTTTATACATCTCTCCCCCTTAATTTTCTGAAACTGGTACAGCATATTTTGGTAAAATTTCTTCGGGTAAACCTTTAGCATCTTTTATTTTTTTAAGTAGCTTAGGGATAATTTCATAAATATCACCTATAATCCCATAATGAGCCACACTAAATATGGCTGCTTTGGGATCTTTATTTATTGCAAATATATAATCTGCACTTTTCATCCCGGCAGTGAATTGAACAGCTCCAGAAACCCCAAGTGTTATAATAAGCTTGGGTTTCACAGTCCTACCACTAAGCCCAATTTGCCTTCTTGGATCAATCCAGCCAGCTTCAATAAGTGGCCTTGTTCCTGCGAAATTTCCACCCAAAACTTCTGCTAATTCATAAGCTAATGACATATCTTGTTGTGTTTTGATTGCTCTTCCTGCGACTACTATTATTTCGGCCTCTTCAATATTTTCTTCTTGTTCTTTTTGTGTGACTTTTAGAACCTCTATGTCTGATTTAAATTTTTTTACATCCATACTGCACACTGTTATCTTGTTGAAAGCTTTCTCTTCTCTTTCAGGAGCATTCATAACTTTATATCTAACAGTTGCTAGCTGAGGTCTGGAATTCGGTGTCATTATTTGAGCCATAATATTTCCGCCAAAAGCAGGTCTTATTTGGACTAAATCAGAGTTCTTTTTAATATCTAGTGAAGTGCAGTCAGCAGTAAGTCCTGTCTTAAATCTAGCAGCAACTCTTGGCGCAAGGGATCTTCCAATGGGTGTTGCACCAACAAGTATTATTGAAGGTTTTATGTTATTTATAAAATCCTCAAAAACCACTGTATAAGGCTCAATCCTAAAATGCTCTAATTCTTTATAATCATAAATAAACACCCCATCAACTCCATAATGAAGCAATTCTTCTGCGCTCTCAAGAATTTGATAACCAATAAAAATACAATAAACCGGATAATTAACTTTGGAAGCAAGTTCTTTTGCTTTCCCAATGAGCTCAAAAGTTACAGGGTGGATACGCCCTTTAATATGGTCTACATATACTGTTATGCCTTTCCAAATTGATTTGTTTATTCTAGGAGTTTCTTCTTTTACATATTCTATTACTCCTTTTGGCCCTTTTTTTACGCAAATTTTACACATTTTACATGCCGCGTCTATCTCTATCTCCCCATCTTCATACTTGATTGCATTAAAGGGACATATTTTTATAAGCTCATCTGCAACCTCTTTTGTTACTTTTTCTTGATGAACTACTAGTTCTGCCATTATTTAAACTCCTTGAAATTTTGAAATTTATATTAAATAAATTTAAATTCTTTTAATTTTTCAAACATTTTGTCTGCTAAATCTTCACCATCACCTTCCCAAATTTCTTTATCAGTATTTTCATCTGGAGGGAATATTCTTTCAACTTGGGTAGGAGAACCTTTTAAACCATATTTTTTTTCATTCTTATCATCCATATCATTTATACCTAAAACCTTTATGTCTTTATTAGAAGTTTCTAGTTTTCTTTTGTAGGATGGTAAGCGTGGTTGGAATATGTCTTTTTCTACTGAGATAAGACAAGGGAATTTCAGTTTTGCAATTTCCACTGTATCAAGCATATCCATTTCAACAGTAATGTTTTTTTCTGTAATTTCCATAATGCAAAGTACATTTGTTATATGAGGGATACCAAGATATTCTGCTGTTTCTGGACCAACTTGAGCAGTGTCTCCATCAGTAGTTTGTTTTCCAGTAATCACTAGATCGAAATTTCCCATTTTTTTTATTCCCTGAGAAAGAGTATATGCAGTGGCAAGGACATCAGCACCTGCAAATTTTTTATCTGATAAAAGTATACCGTCATCTGCACCCATCATAAAAGCCTCTTTTATAACTTCTATTGCTTGCGGAGGACCCATACTTATAACTTTTACATGTCCACCCATTTTTTCTTTAATTCTTAAAGCAGTTTCAATAGCAAAGAGGTCATAAGGATTCATTTTTGTGTCGATTCCTTCTCTTATTAAAACCCCAGTAACAGGATCAACTTGTACTTTATTAGTCTCTGGGACTTGTTTAATACAGACAATAATTTCCACTTTTAATCACCTTTTACTTTTTATGAAAAATATAGATATAAGAGTATATAATAAACAGCTAAAAAGTTAAATAAGATTTTCGTTTTCAATAAAACTGGTACTAATTATGCCGTTCTTGAATTTTTCATTTCTGAGGATTTTTAAGTGAAATGGAATTGTGGTCTTAATACCTTTAATTGTAAGTTCATTTAAAGCACTGTAAGCGCGGCAAATTGATTCTTCTCTAGTTCTATCCCAGACGATTAATTTACCTATTAATGAATCATAATATGGATTAATCACAGATCCACTTTCGATGAATGTATCAAATCTAACTCCTGGACCACCTGGAATATGGATATAATCTATTTTCCCAGGAGAGGGCGAAAAATTATTTTCACTATCTTCTGCATTAATTCTAAATTCAATAGCATGACCAAAGTCAGATGAATTGTTTGTGCTTGAAATTTTTCTTGCATGAAATTCATTGATTAAATTTTTTATATTATTTCCACCAGATACCTTTATTTGTTCCTTTAATAAATCTATACCAGTTACCATTTCAGTTACAGGGTGTTCAACTTGTATTCTTGTGTTTATCTCAATGAAATAAAAATTTTCATTACTATCAACTAAAAATTCAAAAGTTCCTACGTTCTTGTAATTTAACAATTTTGCAGCTTTAAGCGCAGTGATTTCCATTAGGTCTCTGGTTTTTTTTGTTAGATTTATAGCTGGAGCCTCTTCAATTACTTTTTGATGTCTTCTTTGGATAGAGCATTCTCTCGAACCAGGTGATAAAATATTGCCAAATTCATCTGCAAGGATTTGAAATTCTATATGTCTTGGGTTTTCGACATATTTTTCGATATATATATTGTCATTACCAAAAGCACTAAGTGCTTCAGACTTAGCTAAAGGAAAAAAATTTCTCAGCTCATCCTCATTATGAGCGATCCTCATTCCTCTTCCGCCTCCACCAAATGAAGCTTTAATAATGACCGGGTATCCTATTCTTCTAGCAAACTTTATAGCATAATTTATATTTTCAATGTTTTTAATTGAACCAGGAATTACAGGTATATTATTATTTCGCATAATTTCTATTGCTCTTGATTTATTTCCAGCAAGTTCAATTAATGAATAATCCGGTCCAATAAAAGTAATATTATTATTTTCACATTCTTTAGCGAAATTGCTATTTTCTGCCAAAAAACCATACCCTGGATGTATTGCATCGCATCCTGTTATATTAGCAGCAGAGATAATATTATTTATATTTAAGTAACTTTTTGCAGGTTGAGGTGGACCAATACATATTTTTTTATCTGCAAGTTTTACATGCAAAGAATCAACATCAGCAGTTGAGAAAACTGCAACACTTTCAATTCCTAGTTCTCTGCAAGCTCTTATTATCCTTATTGCAATCTCGCCACGATTTGCTATGAGAATTCTTTTAAACATATTATTAATTTATTACTAACTTTCTACTCTTACTTTCATTAAAACTTTATCAAAATCAACTGGTTCTTCATCTTTTACAAGTATCTCTTCAATTATTCCATCATAATCTGAAACAATCTTATTCATTAATTTCATTGCTTCAATTATGCAAACCACATCTCCTTTTCTTACTTTTTGCCCTACCAAGACAAAAGGCCTTTTTCCAGGTTCAGGCGAACTGTAAAAAGTACCAACTATAGGAGACCTAATTTCTTTAATATTTTCTTTTTGGCTTTCTACAAAGTGATTTGTTTGTTCTGTCTTTGTTTCCCTTTCTTCTAATTTATTGGAAGTTTTACTAACGCTCTTATCTTCTTCCTTGCTTTTTGGGCTTGAAATTTTTTCAAAATTGCCCGTAAGCGCCCTTAAGTCTTCAATAAAATCCTTAGTAAACATTTTTTTATCTGAAGATTTAGTTAGTTTTATTTTTGTTTCCCCAGTTTCTATTGTTATTTCGTCAAGATTGCTGCTTTCTAGTAATTCGACAATTTGTCTAATTTTTTCTGTGTCTAGGTTACTGGAGCCTTTATCCTCAAGTTCCTCAAAATCTTTAACATCTATTTCTATCTCACTTTCTTTTTTT
>Ga0255346_1001028_pt1 | contig 41518 bp, 33 predicted proteins | sample wastewater_treat_FD_194410 | JGI IMG/M metagenome (GOLD analysis project Ga0255346, IMG submission 194410) | Wastewater microbial communities from Lulu Island WWTP, Vancouver, Canada - plant22 | ecosystem: Engineered > WWTP > Wastewater > Unclassified | place: Canada: Vancouver, British Columbia...
AGATAATAAAAGAAATCTCAAGAAAATTGATTTTATCGTATTGATTTATGTAAGACAAGTGAAGTTTTTTTGAAAAGGCTATCTAGCTGCTCTATCTATCAAAAGAAGAGGCGATATCTAGCTCGCTACGATATTTTGCAACGGTTCGCCGGGCAATTTTTATGCCTTGTAAAGCAAGTTTGTCGGCAAGTTTTTGGTCTGAAATATTTGCATTGTCGTCAGCGAGGATTTCTCGGATTTTTTCCTTGACGCTTTCTCGAGATTCTGAGCCACCCCTACTTGTTGCAACTTCGGTAGTGAAAAAAAACTTAAAGGGCAAGATGCCCCAGTCGCAGGCGAGGTATTTATTGTTTGCAATGCGAGAAATAGTTGACTCGCTCACTTCGATCTCATCTGCAAGGTCTTTCATGCGCAAGGGTTTTAAGTAGACTGGGGAGCCTTTTTGGAAAAATTCTTTTTGTATCTGTAAAATGAGACGTGCAACTTTTACAATCGTAATCGTTCTTTGTGCCAAAACGTTTAGAAACCAGGATGCATCTTGTACCGCTTCTTTTACAAAACGCTCTTCGTCTTTTTTCGATTTTTCTTTTGTTTTATCGAGGCTAAAGTTTTCAAAACTCTTTGAAATAGCGAGTTCAGGAAGCACGCCGCGTAAAAGCTCTATGACAAAGTCCTCGCCACTTTCTTCTTTTTCATCCGCTGTTGCCCTGCGAATTTTAATATCTGGGATAACATAGCTTGCTTGACTGAGTGAAAAATCTCGAGCTGGATGTGGGTCAAGGTTTTTTATAAAATCAAGCGCTTCTTCAAGCTCCTTTACTTCAAGATTTTGAAAAAGCGGTTCATCTAAAGCATTGAGTTTTTTTGTAATTAAAGTCGGTCGAAATGGCGTAAAAACGCGAGTAAAAACATCTGGTTCAAGCTTGAGCAAGGCAATGACGAGGGGTGTCGAGTCGGCTTGGGAGAGGGCTTGCACGAGAAGGCTTTCTTGCACCCCAGAAGTTGCAAGTCCCACTGGTTCAAAGTGCTGTATGAGGGCAAGAATTTTTTCCAAATGTTTGGGAATAGCGCCTGCAAAAAGCTCGTCAAAATCTACTAAATGGAAGCCCTCGTCGCTAAGGTTATTGATAATGCGCTTTGCACTTTCTTTTTCTTCATCACTTAATTTGTGAAAAGAGAGTTGGGATAAAAGATGTTCTTTGAGAGATTTTTGCTTTGACGGGAGGCTTTCTAAAAAAGCTTGGTATTCATCTGACTGTGATGACGGGCTCCCTTCTTTTTTTTGTCGCGGTTGCACATCCTTATAGCTACTTTCCTTTACTATTTCCAAGGCAGGATTTTTTTCAACTTCTTCATAAATTCTATCGATGAGTTCTTCCGTCGACAAAGCCATCATCGATATGGACTGTATCATCTGTGGTGTCATGCTGAGAGAAAGTTGTTGTCTTGTCTGTAGTTGAAAGCCTTGCTTCATACTGAATAGTATAGCATATTTTTTTTTGTTTCGATATAATACGCACATGAGTGAAAAGAAAAACCTTCAAAAATATGGGATAGCTATCCCAAGCATTTTATTGCCAAAAGATAAATCAAAGTTAAAAAGCTGGTCGGTTATTGCCTGTGACCAATACACACAAGATGCCGCATACTGGCAAAATGTTGAAAACTTCGTTGGAGATGCTCCTTCAAGCTTACATATAACACTTCCTGAAATATATCTAAATGCAAGCGACAAAAACGAACGCATTGCTTCGATTAGAAGTACTATGAAAAAATACATAGACGAAAAACTTTTTGAAGATGAGGGAGATGCCTTTGTCTATATCGAAAGAAAAACCGCCTATGGAAGAAAACGAAGCGGCCTTGTTCTGGCAGTTGACCTAGAATGCTACGAATGGAAACCTTTTTCGCAATCGCTTATTCGAGCAACCGAGGCGACAATCCTCGATCGCATTCCGCCCCGAAAGGAAATACGGCAAAATGCTGCAATAGAAACGCCGCATATTATGCTCCTCGTCGATGACCCTGAGAAAAAACTTGTAGAAAAACTCGGCGAAAAAACACAGACCGAGGCTCCGCTATATCAAACAGATTTGATGATGGACTCCGGTTCTATCACCGCATGGAAGATACATACTGAAAAACAATTCACCTATATAGAAGAAACTTTGGCAGAACTTGCGCAGCAAAATAAACAAAAAGATGGCTCTGTGTTTTTGTTTGCTGTGGGGGATGGAAATCATAGCCTTGCAACAGCAAAGGCGGTTTGGGATTCATATAAAACCGAGCAAAATCTAAGCGACCATCCAGCGCGCTATGCCCTCGTAGAAATAGTCAATATCTACGATGCAGGTTTAACCTTTGAGCCAATCCATCGTGTCATATTTGATATAGACGGAAAAGAATTGCTCGCGTTTTGCCAAAAAGAACTTGGTGGCGAAATTCTTTTTTGCGAAAATGAAGCAGAACTCACAGAAGCTGTGGAAAGTTCAAGCTCAAACTTTGGCTTTGTCTATAATCATGAGGGGAAAATATGCTACGCCCTCCTGAAAAATAAAAGCGAAACCCTTGCGGTGAGTCGCTTACAACCTGTTTTGGACAACTATCTTGAAATACATGCAGAAAAAAATCCTGAAATAGATTATATCCACGGAAATGATGAAGTCTTTAGGCTCGGCGGAAAAAATGCGGCGACAAGTATTTTATTGCCCCCGATTGCAAAGGATAGTTTTTTCTCTTCTATATCCAATAATGGTCCGCTTCCGAGAAAAAGTTTTTCTATGGGAGAGGCAAGCGAAAAACGCTTTTACATGGAATGCAGAAAACTTTTTAGCTAAAAAAATAGAAAATAAAAGCTCGTATTCTTTACTTTTTTTTATGACTATGGTATTGTCATTGGTAGACAATATCGATATAAAAAAATCGATTCGAAAACACAAAAGCCGGCGTGGTGGAATGGTAGACACGACAGACTCAAAATCTGTTGCTCGCAAGGGTGTAAGAGTTCAAGTCTCTTTGCCGGCATTTTTCATATCAAAACAAAATATCCAAACCGCCTTCGTTTTTTCTATATCGAATAGCCTCATCTAAATCTGCTTCAATTATTGTTTCCCTCTCTTGCATGTCTGCAATGGTGCGAGAAAGTTTTAGTACGCTGTGAATCGCCCGAGAAGAAAAATCCTGCTCGCTGCTTTTTACTAAAAGCTTTTCCTTCAATGCTTTTTCTATATGGCAAAAGTCTTCGATTTCTTCAGCCTTAAGACTTGCATTTAATTTTCCTTGTCGCGTAAATTGCATTTTGAAAGCGCTTTGAATAGGCTTTCGTAAATCCTTTGTCGACATGCCCTGAATAGAGCTGTCCATGATATTTTGGATTTTATTGAAAACAGGGATGCGGATATCGACTCGGTCTAAGAGCGGGGCGGAAAATTTTTTCCAGTAGGATTCAACCGCACGCGGAGCACAGAGGCAAATTTTATTTTTCACGCCAAAGTTGCCACAAGGGCAGGGGTTTGCGGCGATTAAAAGCTGAAACCGCGCAGGAAAACTCGTACTACGCCCTGCACGACTCAAACTCACCCGTCCTTCTTCTAGGGGGACGCGTAGGGCTTGCAAAACATTTGCTCGAAACTCCGCCGCCTCATCGAGAAATAAAACACCGTTATGGGCAAGAGAAACTTCTCCCGGATGGCAATAGGGACCACCGCCGATAATTCCTTCGACGCTTGCTGTTTGATGCGGCATGCGAAAGGGACGCTTTTCTATGAGATTTTCCTCAGCCTTGAGTAAGCCAGCAAGACTATAAATGCGCGTTACGGGAAGCGCCTCGTGGTGAGTGAGCTTGGGCAAAAGACCTGGGAAACGTTGAAGGGCAAGCGTTTTTCCACAACCGGGCGGACCGTAAGCCATGAGATTATGCCCTCCTGCTGCAGCAATTTGCAAACCTCGAACAAGAAAATCTAAACCACGCACATAGACAAAATCTTCTTCGTCGCGCACTGGGAAAAAATCGATTTTTAGATTGCTTAAATCTTCATGGAGACCTAAGACATCTTTGTATTGCGCATCGGTCTCGCTTTTATTTTTTTCCAAAAGGGAGAGCGCTGACATTTCATTAAAGGCTTCTATGAGATGTTCGACCGCAATCACTCGCATACCGCTTTTAAAAGAAGCTTCTACCTCATTTTCTTTGGGAACAATACAATAGCGAAACCCCTGCTCATAGGCTGTCGATACCGCAGCGTGAACACCGCGCACCTTCCGAACCGCTCCCGAAAGCTCTAGCTCACCCATAACCAAAACATTTGGCTCAAAGGACCAGCTGGAACCCAAAAGATTTGACTCCGCAAGAACCGCTAGTGCAATCGCTAAGTCAAAACCTGCACCTTCTTTTTTTAAGTCCGCTGGCGATAAACTAATAAGGACACGCTCCTTAGGAAAATCGAAACCTGAGTTACGGATTGCTGCCCGCATTCGCTCGCGCGCCTCCTTTACCGCGCTGTCTGCTAAGCCCACGAGGTCCACCGCTGGTATACCTCTCCGTAAATCCACTTCTACACCGACTAAACTGCCCTCAAAACCAAAAGGCGAAAAACTCACTATCACAATAAGCCTCCACCTTTATTATTGTCGCTCTAATCATAGTTTTTATTATTTTTAGAGAAAAAAATAATTTATTTTGGGAATAAAAAGCTGTTTGCGTCAACAGGACTCACAAGATTCTTACGTTATTTCAAACATCCATGTTTGAAATAACTTCGACAGTTTTGTAAACAAAACTGTCATACTAAATCCCTGCGACATCCATGTCGCAAAATTTGACATGATTTTTTTCTTGTGTATCCTGTTGTTTCATGTGAATCCTGTCCTCACAATTAACTGCTCAAGCAAAACCAAAACGAGCGTGCTTAATCTCTGTGGCGTCCATGCCGCAAAGCTAAAGCGACATGGAGGTCGCTGGAAATACGCTTGACAGTTTTGCTTGCAAAACTGTCAAAATAATTTTTTACACGGATGTAAAAAATTATGTACCTGTTAATCCTGGTTATTTCATGTTAATCCTGTACACACAATTAGCTAGTCGAGTATGCAGTTTCACTGTTCACATCACGAACATTTCAAGACATTATCTGGTTTTCATGACTCATATATGTTAGACTGTAAATTAGTACGAGCGTGGGATGATTCTAACGCAATGGGTATGGCAGAACCGAGTTATGGCATGTACCTAAGGTATTCGCCTCTGTTATCAAAACAATGGAAAATAAACGAAAACTCTGGATATGTAGAATATCCTCCTGATGTTTTAACTGCCGTAAAAAACGACAATATTGATCTCATAGTTCTCACCAATGCCAACACCTATAGTAGTGCGACAATGCTTGGTGTATCTGTACAGGATGGTGGTCTCGGAACGATAATTGGAGAAGTCAGTTCTAATGCACCCAACTGTTATGGTGATGTTTTGAACTATACTTTACCCGACAGTGGGATTAGCGTACGGATATCTTGCAAAAGGTTTTTGCGGCCGGATATTGATGCAAAAGCGGATTCCCTAATTCCAGATATATTAGTTGCATGCGATGAGGATGCGCTTGATGTTGCATTGAAGTTTTTATCAAAAAATCAATAACAAGAATATACTTACGCTTGCTTATATAAATGTAATCAGGATTTATTTTCCTTCATAAACATAGCGCGTAAGATTCGGTTCAGCAACTCTGACAAATTCAACAAGTAAAATATAACATTAGGTACTAGTGAGCCATTTTGCAGCATTATCATAAAGGACTGCTTTGGCATATCTTATGGCATCTGATTCGTACATCAGTTTTGCTTCTACCCTTTCATGCAAGACCTTACATAACACCTCTATGAAAGCCATCCGCGCACCATAGCTTTCTTCACCTGTCCATGTATCACAACCCCAAACAACGCGATCGCTGTTGCAAACATCAATTAACTCGTTTATCAACCGATGAGCTGCCGTTGGAAATATGAGAGGGAGCCAACATAAATCTGCCCAAACATTTGAATACAAATGAGCCAGCCCGGCAATATCAGCGGTCCAAGGATAACTACCATGCATAAGCCAAAATGTTGTAGATGGATTTGCGGCTATTAGCGATTTTAATTGCATAGCATTGCTGCCATCCATTAGCCCCAATCCTGTGTGTATCTGCACAGGCATTGAAAGCTCGGCAGCGATTTCACATATCGTATCAAATAAAAAGTTCTGGAATGCCGACACCTCATGATCCGCCGGATTTTTCTGCATAGCAGCTTGCGCCTTTGTTTTATTCCCTCTTTCAAATAATAATTCGCGGTCATATGCCAATGCACATTTTAAAGTCATACAGCCCGATTGTTTTTTGCTCTTCAATAACTGGTAAATAAAGTCGATATATTCTGTTATAGTATCAATATCGACACCTTGTGTTACTTGGATGTTATTGCCATTATGATCTTTTGCACTTCGGTTATATCCATAGAAAAGACTATTTATCCTATATGCAGGCTTGAACATTTCTTTGTGCCCATTGTCATCACCGGGCTTCCAGTATGCATCAAGGAAGATAGTCTCATATTTGCATTTATTCTGTAAAATATCATAATGCCAATGCGTATCTTTATGTGCATTCATAATAGCATTATCGTAAGCACCCCATGTATCGGCAGACAAAGGTTTATCAATTGAATACAAGTCCATCATAGCCTTTTCCAACCACACAAAATAACTGCGCGTTCTTACAGCATTTAGCCAAGAAGTTATTTCCGATTTTAGCCTTCCATCAGGAATTGGCTTGCCACACCAGTTTACATAGGAATTTGACAGCAATTTAGTCAGGTTCATACCCTTAATCTCATCATCAGGCAAGTGATGAGAATGTGTATTAATAATTGGATAATCAGCAATGCCTGCAATCTCTTTTAATATATTTTGATTCAAAATTTTTCCTCTTCACAATAAATCTACACAAACTATTTCCTTGCTTTGCCGGAAATATGCTCGATACTGATTTTTATTACTTTTGTTGCGTTACTTGCATTTTTAATATATTCTTTTCCTTTGGAGAAATTGTCTGGATTGGTTTGATCTCCTTCCTCATCTCCTTTTTCCTCGGCGGAATTCCCATTGGCGGAGCCTTTTTATCCCTAACCATTCTTTGCTCTTTCTACGGCCGCGGTTTTGACGCAGCCTATCTCCTACTCAAACCAATGGCCTTTGTCTTGGGATCTTTTGCAACCGCAATTGATACAAGCACGATGATGTTCGGAAGCTACTTTGTCGGCTCAAGGTTGAAGATGAACGAACATCGCGAACTAAAAAAATATATTTAGGAAATTACAAATGAAAGGTACACACAAAGAATAAAACAATGAGACTAAAACGGCATTATTTTCTATTCCAATGCCTGCGATAATATTTTTTCCTATACTGTTCTGGCGTAAAACCAGTTTCTTTTTTAAATACCTTTATAAAATTGCTATGAGACGAAAACATAAAATACTGACAAATCTCTGCCGGTTTATATTCGGCAAACTTTAGCATATTAGCAGCCGCTTCTATACGAAGTTTTCGGACATAGGAAAAAATACTTGCTCCCGTTTCTTTTTTAAATAAAGTACACAGGTAGTTTTTTTGCAAACCCACAGCTAAGGCAATATCGGCAAGGTATATTTTTTCCTGCAGATGGTCATAGATATAGTCAATAGTTTTTATTACCGGTCTTGAAAATCTACCAATTGCCCGCATGTTTTTCATCTTAGTGGCAAAGTCAAATACAATGTGCCGATGGAGGTCGTTTATTTCCTCCTCGCTCTGCGCAACATCCACCTGTTGAATGCTTATATCGCTTAAGGTGTAGGCCGTCTCGGAAGGTAACCCGCCTTCTATGCAAAACCTGGCGATCATTGCGATAGTTACAATAAGATGATATTTTAAATTTCTTAACAGATTATTCGACAGTTTTCCCAGTTTTTCGTTATGCAAGGGAAGCATAATTTGTTCAAGTTTATCTATATTTCCTGTTTTTACTGCCTCGTAAAAATCCATTTCTTTATCGTACTCAAGGTGTACAGACTGATATTCTCTCTGCAAAAAAAGTTTGTGTGAAAGCTTTTTTTCTTGTTCATGGTATAGAGAAGTCTTTCTTATATCATGATATTTAGTATCTAAAACCATAATAATCATATTATAATACTATTTTTCATATTTTACTACTATACCGAAACAAGATTGCCATGTATTCTTAATATCAAATACTACCATAAGGAGTACAGATGCTACTTGAACGAGGAATAAATTTTGGCGGCTGGCTTTCGCAGTGCAATCATACTGAAGAAAGATACGACAGCTTTATTCAGAAAAAAGATGTCGAACGGGTAAAAAGCTGGCACTTTGACCACATCCGCGTCCCCTTTGACTACAACTTAATTGAAAATGAAGATGCAAGCGATAAGGCTTCTGGCTATGTATATTTGGATAAAATAATTTCCTGGTGCCATGAATTAGAACTCAACCTTATTCTCGATCTCCATAAGGCTGCAGGCTACGACTTTAACGATGCAGACAATTCTCAAAAAAACTCACTTTTTAATAACGAAGATTTAAAAAAAAGGTTTACTGCTCTCTGGGAAAAAATTGCTCAGCGCTATGGTTCCCACACCCATGTAGCCTTTGAATTGCTAAATGAGGTTGTAGAACAAGATTTTGCCCCTGCCTGGAATGAGCTTATCACCAGGACAGTATCTGTTATCCGTAAATACGCACCAACGACTACTATTATTTACGGTGGTATTCAATGGAACAGTGCAAGGACTGTAAAGCTTCTTGAAAAACCCATAGACAAAAATATCATCTTTACCTTTCACTTTTACGAACCACTCATTTTCACACATCAAAAAGCCCCCTGGGTTCCCAACATGATTATGGACAGGGATATTCAGTACCCACAAACGATGGCCTATTACATAGAGCATTCCAAGATACTCGGCTATAAGGGAAAGGATGTAAGCGATGCAGATAAAAAAAACATGATCGATACTTTAATCCGAGATATGGTTCAGGATGCAAAATCTGCTGCCAAAAAATTTGATGTTCCGCTTTACTGTGGCGAGTTTGGTGTTATAGATAGGGCACCAGTACAAGATAGCCTCAATTGGTTTAAAGAAGTATTTGCTGTTTTTAAAGAGCAGAACATTGGTTCTTCGATTTGGTCGTACAAAGAAATGGACTTTGGCATTATTGATGCCCACTACGACAAAATTCGAGATGAGCTTATAGAGGCCTACATAAAATAGGCTTTATATTTATTTTACCCTATAGGAGGTATTATGAAACTTAAGAAGATCGTTTCAACTGGACTTCTGTGTATTTGTCTAATTCCCTGGCTTGCCGCTGCGGACACATCGATGTATACCGATGCCGATCTTGTGTGGAAGGAAGATTTTACAGGAACAGAACTCAACATGGACAACTGGAATTACGAGTACCATGAAAAAGGCTGGGTCAACAATGAACTCCAAGAGTACATCGACGCTGCCGAAAACATCTATGTCAAAGATGGCTACTTAATTATTCAAGCCCTAAAAAAAACAGACTCAGCGGGGAAGACGTATTACACCTCAGGTCGTATTAACACACAAAACAAACACGATTTTACCTACGGCAAATTCGAAGCTAGGCTTAAAGTTCCCAACGGCAAAGGCTTCCTTCCCGCTTTTTGGATGATGCCGACAGACGAGAATCTTTACGGACAATGGCCCAAATGTGGAGAAATTGACATAATGGAAGTACTCGGTGACAGAACAAAGGAAAACCACGGAACAGTCCATTTTGGCGAGCCGCATGCACAGAGACAGGGTTCTTATCTTTTAAAAGATGGGGACTTTTCAAAAGAGTTCCATGTTTTTGCTTGCGAATGGGACCCCGGTGAAATTCGCTTTTATCTCGATGGCAATCTGTATTTTTCTACCAACGACTGGTTTACCAAAAAACCAGGCTTCGGCGAAGTGACCTATCCCGCTCCTTTTGACCAAAAATTTTACATGATTTTAAACCTTGCTGTCGGGGGAAACTGGCCAGGGTATCCCGATGCAAGCACACGTTTCGATGAAAATGCACAACTCGTTGTTGACTACGTAAAGGTGTATCAGAAAAAAAACTATGATGAAAATGTCGAAAAACCTGTCGCCCATGTCGAGAAACGCACTGTTAAAATCGGCGAAAACCAGATTAAAAATCCCCAGTTCGCTGTTCAAGAAGACTTAAGCGATCAGAGTGGATGGTTCTTTCTTACCGCAGGAAAAGGGAAGGCTAAGGCCGAAATAAAAAATAGTGAACTCATTATTACCACCGAAGATCATGGAGAATTGGACTACAGTGTCCAAGTAGTACAACCCAATATTTTTCTAGAAAAGGGCTGTAGTTATAGGTTCAGCTTCGACGCTTGGACAAATGCCGAACGAACAATAAAACCAGCAATAACTGCCCCAAATGTAGGTTGGAAACGCTACTTCCCTGACACTAAAACAACAATTACACCCGAACGTAAAAACTATGCCTTTGATTTTGTAATGACAGAAAAAGACGATCCTGCAGCTCGCATAGAATTTAACCTGGGCAATCAGGGCTCAAATGCAGATGTCTATATGAGCAATGTGGTTGTGGAAAAAACTAAGGAACGGTCTAAAAAAGAGGAAGCAAGGGCTGTTCTACCAGACGGCAACTATATTTATAATGGCGGTTTCCAGGAAGGAAAAGATAGAACAGAACACTGGATTATTGAAAACAAGGTGGCGGGAGCCTCAGTAAGCGTTACAAACAAACAAAATATTCGCGAGCTAAAAGTGTCAGCGCCAGCAAAAACAAAAAAACTCAAAAATATTACCATTAGTCAAAAGCAACTTCCTCTTACAAGGGGAACAAGCTATGTCCTCAGTTTTGATGCCTATGCAGACAAAAACAAAAAAATAGAGGGCCTTGTCGCAGGAAAAAAATTTAGCTTTAAACTTACCAATACTAGACAGACCTTTAAGAAAAAATTTACCGTAAGCTCTAGAGCTGCGACCCACGAACTTCTTCTTCGGCTTGGCAATGAGGGGGATACCTATATTGACAATGTTCGCATTCAAGAAGACGGACTCTTAATAAACGGTAATTTTTCTGGAGGCATGACAGGTTTTGAAGTCTACGCACACGAAGCTAGCATAGTAGATTATGCTGTTGATAACCTAAGCGAAGACGGAGCTTTTTGCATGAATATATCTAAAACGGGAGATCAAGATTGGATGATTCAGCTTAAGCAAAACCACATTTCCCTTGAAAAAGGCAAGTGGTACACCATTAGCTTCGATGCAAAATCCAACCTTGACAGAACAATTATGTACGCTCTCCAAAAAGATGGAGCAAATGACGACATTTGGACTCCCTACTCGGGAACTCAAACAATCCATATTACATCAAACTATAAAACCTTCACGCATACCTTTCAGATGGACGAAAGTACCGACAATATGGTTATCTTGAGTATCTCTATGGGGGCGGTAAATGGAAAAATTATTGACAAAAAACATACTGTTGCAATAGACAATATCAAACTAATAGAAACAAAAAAATAATTCCTTTGCAGACTGTCATTTTGGCAGTCTGCAAAAACCCTTGTTTTTTGATATAGTGCATTTGATTCGTTAGCTTTTAAAATAGATTTTGTGGTTACTCCTTCCGTGATTCGCCCTTTCCCTATTTTCTGTATATTCCGTGATTAATAGTTTGTGATTTCTCTTCTATATGTTATACTATTCTTGGAATTTTTATAGGAGGAACTATGCAAATCTATTCAGCGGATGAGAGTCGCTATGAAAAAATGGCTTTTAGGAGATGTGGAAACTCTGGCTTAAAACTGCCTGAAATTTCGCTTGGGCTTTGGCATAACTTTGGTTCTGTCAACAGTGAAGATAATTGCCGAGCCATTGCGCGTCTTGCCTTCGACCAGGGAGTAACGCATTTTGACTTAGCCAATAATTATGGTCCCCCTCCCGGATCTGCTGAAGAAACCTTTGGTAGAATCTTAAAAAAAGATTTATCCCCCTATCGCGATGAACTCATAATTTCCTCAAAGGCTGGCTACGATATGTGGCCAGGTCCCTACGGCGATTTTGGAAGCAGAAAATATATCATGGCAAGCTGCGATCAAAGCTTGAAGCGCATGGGTTTAGACTATGTCGATATTTTTTATCACCATCGCCCCGATCCAGATACACCGCTTGAAGAAAGCATGGGGGCTCTTTCCGACCTCGTTCGGCAAGGTAAGGCGCTCTATGTGGGCATATCAAACTATGGAACTGAGGATGCAAAAAAAGCAATCGATATATTGAAGGCAAATGGTACGCCCTGTCTCATTCATCAAGCAAGTTATTCGATGCTAAATCGCTGGACGGAAGAAAGCCTTTTAGAAGCGCTTGAGAAAAATGGAGTCGGTTGCATTTGCTATTCGCCACTTGCCCAAGGTTTACTGACAAGCCGTTATTTAGACGGCTCTATTCCCGAAGGTTCTCGTGCAAGTCAAAAGCGTTTTTTAAGGCCAGAACAAATTGATGCAGCGCTTCTAAAAAAGCTCAATGCGTTAAACAAAATTGCACTTGATAACAACAGGACTCTTGCGCGTATGGCTATAAAATGGATACTGCGAGATGGCAGAAATACTTCGGTTTTACTGGGTGCGAGTTCTCCTGAGCAAATGAAAGAAAACTTACGAGCGCTTGAAGATTCCGCTCTAAGCCCAGAAAGCTTAAAAGCAATAGATACTATTCTAAGTGAGGCTTAAGCTCTTCTGTCCAATACTTCTCGTCAATCTTTTTCATGCGGCAGCTATGTCCGAGTTTCCTGTCCTTTCTCACCCCTGGACCGTGAAAATCGCTTCCTGCCGTTATGAAAAAGCCGAGTTTTCTCCCCAATTCATCGAGCCTTTGACTTTCACCCATGCGAGCACCCGGATGCCAAGCTTCCAAGCCTTCTATTCCGCGCTCATGTAAATCATGCAAAACGGGACCAAGTTTTCCCCAAGATACATACAAAGACATAGGATGCGCTAAAACAGGTACACCTTTTGTTTCTTTTATCACTTCAATCGCCCTATCTAAATCGAGCCCCTTTCTACCGATATAAAAAGGCCGCCCCTTTCCGATGTACCGATCGAAGGCATCTTGGACATTTTTCGCCTTTTTTATTGAAACTAAATACTGCGCAATATGCGGCCGACCAAGACTATTTGTTTCAAACATTTCTGAAACTGTATCAAAATCGATAGGAAACCCAGCTTTTTGCATCAAATCAATAATTTCCTTGTTTCGGTTCATTCGAGACTCTTGCAAAAGGATGAGTTCCTCTTGAAGTGCATCAAAATTTTCCTGTAAGCCTAAACCAAGCAAATGAAACTCACCCGTTGGCCAGTTAATATTGATCTCAACTCCAGGAATAAAACAAATATCAAGGTCCATAGCAGCCTCTCTTGCCTCATCGATACCATCGATAGTATCGTGATCGGTGAGCGCCAAAACAGAAAGCCCTTGTTCTTTTGCATAATACAACAAATCACGCGGCGAAAATGTTCCGTCAGAAGCGGTACTATGCGTATGTAAATCAATCATAAAAAAAATATAGCACAAATATACTTTTTGTGTTATAGTATTGTATAGAATTGTTAAGTAAAAATGAGGAAAGTATGCCAAAGGCAATGAATTACACAAAGGGATCAATAATTTACTTCTCAGGCGATAAAGATGACCGTATTTTTATCCTACAGAAGGGAAGCGTCATTCTCACTAGTATCGATATAGAAACAAATGTCCCTCTAACCGAACATATTCGCCAAGGTGAGTTTTTTGGCGTTAAATCTGCTCTTGGACATTTCCCGCGAGAAGAAACCGCAACCGTTGTTACAGAATCTCTCGTTATATCTCTTACCGTCCCTGAATTTGAAGCAATGTTTAGCAATAATAAACAGATTATTCTAAAAATGCTACGCGTTTTTTCAAATCAATTACGTAATTTACATAAAAAAACTGAATCCGTCCTACATAGTATAGAAGATATTAGTCAAGAAAAAGGAATGCTTGGAGTTGCCCAAAGTTTTTATGACGAAGAAAGCTACAAACCCTGTTGCGATGTCTGCTTAAAATTTCTCACACGCTTTCCGCAGTCGGACCTAAAAGAAACTGTAGCAACGCTGTATACAGCATCGAAAAAAAGGCTCGACTTACAAGCTTCCAGAAAAAAAACTTCACAAGAAAGTTTTCAGCAGACAAATACAGATGCAGCTTTAAAACAATTTTCACTTCCCGCTTTTAGTCGCTTTGCTAAAAAATACGAGGCAAATACCGTAATTATCGCAGAGTTTGAACCAGGAGATACGTTTTATCTCATTCAATCCGGCCGAGTGCAACTTGTAAAATGCGTAAATGCTGCTCGGAAAAACCTCGACATTCTCATGCCGGGAGAATTTTTTGGTGAAATGGCTATTTTGGAAAACTCACCACGCTCGGCAACCTGTATGAGCATAGAACCCGTAGAAGTACTTGAGTTTAATAAAGAAAACTTTGAAGTATTGATAACTGGAAACCCACAAATAGCCCTTGTGCTTTTGAAACTTTTTTGCAAACGAATATATGACCAGAAAAGAAGGCTCAAAACCCTTGTTATTCACGACACCTCGGCGCGTATCTTAGATGTCTTTTTAATGTTTGACGAAATGAACCCCTCTCCAAACATGGCAGATCGTTCACGAAGATTCAATTTAACCTTACAGGACTTATCACACTGGGCAGGTCTTCCCATAGAAGTGGTTAAAGAAGAACTCTCACGCTTTGTCGAAAAACGCCGCATAGAAATTTACGATAACCACATGATTGTCGCAAATATTGTAGATATAAAACGCCACGTTGATTCACGTGCACACCAAAGACATTAACCGTCTATATAATTGACCTTTTTCACAAAATTTTTTATAGTTAGATATTCACAGGAGCTTGTCTCCACAAGATTTTTGCCAACTTAGCTCACCTGGCAGAGCAGCACCCTCGTAACGTGCAGGTAATCGGTTCAAGTCCGATAGTTGGCTAAGCAGAAAAATCGTCCATGATTTTTCTGCTTGAGAGTTTGCGAGGCAAACTCTCATTATCCCATAAACGAATGGGGTGACCTCCATGTCACATCATTTAATTAACAAAAACGTCCATGTTTTCAGAACTTTGAGAGTTTGCGAGGCAAACTCTCATTTACCCAAAAATGAATGGGACACCATCCTTGGTGTATCATTTAAATAGCAAAAACGTCCATGTTTTCAGAACTTTGAGAGTTTGCACGGCAAACTCTCATTATCCCATAAACGAATGGGGTGACCTCCATGTCACATCATTTAATTAACAAAAACATCCATGATTTTTCTGGTTGAGAGTTTGCCTTGCGACATGGATGTCGCAGGGATTAAGCACACTCGTTTTGGTTTGCTTTATACATTATTTAGCCAAAACGAGATAGTTCCTTTTTGGAGGGATATAATAAAAGTTCAGTACCAAAACGCGGAACACGGCAGGTTTTTGATAGCGGACACCATCTATAAAGGAAGCTTCTTTTCTTTTACAATCACCAATATTTTCTATCAACAATCTTTCGTTGATTTAATTTTTCAAGTAATCTTCTCTTTAAAAACAAAAAAACCTACAGTTTCCTGTAGACTTTTATTAGTAGAATTCGAACCTACGACCTCCGGGTTATGAGGCGCCCAAATGGGACTTCAGCTAACTTCACATCGTCTCAAATCATCGCAATAAGCACATTATAACACGGTTTTATAACATTTGCAAGCAAATTTCGTATCAGATAAATTCAGGAAAAACGGTTTTTGCTTACAATTGTTGCTTACAATCGATCAGTTCCGGGCTATCCGGGTCTTGGAGGTCGCAAGAGCTAAAATCGGCTGTTTTGCCTTGCAATGTAAGGATTTTAGCTTCCTTAAAACATTCAGTTTCTATGTATCAGGTTTGATAATTTTCTCTAATATACTTTGTATGTATATATTTTTATCCTCTTCTTGAAAAACTACATTTCTCTCTAAAATATCTTCTTTGCTTACATTCCACATTTTACTGATCTCAGCCGATGGCGTATTTGATATAATGAATGAATTCAATATGATAGATTTGTTATCCAGCTGATTTTCAATTTCTTTAATGCTTTTGTAAAAAAGAATTTTTCTATCATTAAATCCTCCATCTAGGTGTCGTATCCCTTTGGGATCAAGGAATGTTACAAATTGCTTGTCGCCTATAAGTAACCATAAAATAAAATCTGGATAAAAATTACCTTCTTCGAAAAAACCAATACCTTTTCCCTTGCTCAAGTTTCTTAGAAGATAGAGCTCTTTTCCTTCCAAAAAATCAGAATTATTATCGCAAAATAATTTTAGATCCTCAAGAAAATCTCTTTCTCCCTTATTCAAAGCCACTGGACTAAGTTCTACAACACCATGATCTAGGTACAAAAGAGGCTCATAAAGATGTTTTTTAAAACCTATTGCTTTTAATCCACTAAATTCCCAAGTTTTAAAAGTACCATTTTCAATTGAGGCTTTTAGTTCATTAAGTTTGCTAATCATTGCTTTTTCTGAAGGATCAATACGAATACGATAAGCCCCATCTTTTGGATCTTCATGAAAGGTTAAATTCGGATCTGAGGCGCTCAAATCTCTATATTCTAGGTAAGGCCTTTCCCATTCCCTTTTAGCATAATTGTAAAACCTTTCTACATATTTTTTGAGAAGGGCAATAGCGATTTCTTGCCACTGAAAAACTCTTTCAAAACTACCTAATTCAAGTTCTGTTTCAGGTATATATAAGTTATACCAGCTTTGATCTTTTAAGAGCTCTATTATAAGTTCATGGGGAATGTTAAAATTATACCAACCTCGTTCTGCCTTATATTGCTCGAGATTAAAATAGATGTTTTTAATATCAAGAAAAGCAATGTGCTTGGATTGAAAATGGGTGATATTTGGTACCGTATCTTCATTACCACTAGCCACACCTTTTGATCTGATAGTTTGTATTTTTGGATACCAGTTAAGATTCACTTTATTTCTTTGCAAATAATCTTCGGGCATTCTAAGCGTTGGTATGGGAGCTAGTTTCCTAAATGCAGAACCAAATCCTGTATTTACCCCATTTATCTCTTTTTTTAAACGGATTATCTTTAATGCCTGTTTATCAAAATGATTGATAACCGGTAAAAAGAATTCTATTTTTTCATTATCACTAGGGAGTCCTTCCTCTTCTAGGAAATCTCTAAATTGAGCCATATAATCGGCATGAATGCCAAAGATGGATAAGGTTTCAAGCACTTCTATATGCTCAGGCCTAGTCACGCCATCGGGCAAGGTGGTTTGAGCACTGCGCTTTAAACTTTGATTGAAACCTTTTAACCGTACACCTCTACCAAAAAGCTGTATAATTTGAGAGCCCTCATTTCTCCCGATATTCATAAGCCCTAAAGTACTAACTCGCCAGCTGTTCCAACCTTCGGTAAACTTCTTTGAGCCAATGAGGATATTTACTGTAGATTCTTCTTTATTGATTCCATGAAACAATGAACCTGAGAAATCTCTTTCGCCGGTTTCTATGTTATTTTCTGCACAGAGTTTTACTAGTTTTGCATCATCGCCGACATTAATAAGACCAAATGGTTCGTTATCTGCACCAATTTTCAAGGCAATTTCACCTTGGGCACCTTTTAAGTTTTCGACATAGAGAAGACCACCAGCTCGAGCGTTAAATAATGTTTCCAGTATTTCATCGAATATATCCTTTGCTTGGAGTTTTGAAGTGTTCAAGAAAGAAAAATGTTTAGCAAATAAGTTTTTTCCGCTCGCTGTTACCAAACCTTGATTTAACACCTGCTTGATACGATCAACACTTGTTTGTCTGTTTGCAACAAAACGAGCTAAAAACTTTAAAATTTCTATAATATCAGAGGCATCTTTGGCAGCCAGCGTTGCAGTTACCCTACTACCTACAAAAATCCATAATGGTTTTTCTATATGAAAAGCTCTAAAAAGTGATTCATTACTTTTAAAAAGTTTCTGTTGTTGAAAAAATGCCAAAAGACAAGCTGTCAGATAGATTTCTTGGTATTGAGTTTGAGTATCACTATCAAGATTAAGAATTTGATAATCTTTGCCAAAACCATCCTTATAGAAATAGCGATAAGAATAATCAAAGAGAATAGAACGAGAGTAAAGACTTACAAGATTCTGATTACCTCGTACAGCTTGTGCAAAGGTTGCGGAATATTCAAAAGAAAAACCTTTCTCACACAGTGCATTACGGTAGCGCATCCAAGCACCGTCTTCTCCAGAAGATGCACCACGATGACCTTCGTCAATCAACACAAGATTATTACCCTCGAAAGCATCGACAGCAACAGTTTTATCCCCCATATCGTCTTTGAGTTTGGTAACCTCAATAATTTCAACACTATGCCCTAAAAAAAGACTACCGCTATCTTTATTGAAAATTTGTGCATCAATTCCAGAAGCTTGAAATTCGCGTAAGTGTTGCTGAGATAAACCTTCATTTGGGGTGAGTAAAATGATTCTGCTCAAACTTCTATGCTTACGATTTTTTTCAATATAATACCTATACTGCAAGATATTCGCATGCATAATCAATGTTTTTCCACTGCCAGTTGCCATCCAAAAAGCTATTTTATTAAGATCTTCGCTTATATTAGTAGAGTTAGCAAAATCTTGAATATGGTCACTTTTTTCATTAGCTTCATTCAACTTTGTAATCTGTACGCTGATTGCAGAGCGCAAAGCTTCAGGGTCTGCAAAATACCTATCCAGATAAATTTCAGTAAATAGTAAAGAAAGGTATTGGAAATATTTCCATTGGATTGGTTTTTCCCCGTGAGAAACCCGTCGTTCATTTAGACTACCCGTGTGTTTTACAATGTTTTGGTCATATTCCAACAATTCTAATTGGGATAATTCAGGTAAGTTTGGAAACTGAGCGACCAAAGCATGGTGAAAACGATAGATATTATTTTCATCCAATCCTTCTAAGCTTTCATCTCGTAAATGCATAGCCAAGTCTTCAAACTTACTCACCCCAAAGAGAGACAAGAGCCATTGGTTTAAAGCCAGTTTATACGAAAAAGGGATGGCGGTTTTCTTATTTTGTTTTTTCTGTTTAGACATTATTCCGCCTCCCTTTCTGTATCAGGCAGTCTTTTATTCGAGCTTGGAGGAAGAAAGTTTTCTCCCGTTACAACGCTTTTACCTGTCTTTTCTTCTAGTTCTAAACGGGCTTTTTTGGCAATCTTACCACCTTTTTTACCAGCTTCTGCGTTTTCGGCCATACCGGTGGCATCTACACTTTCGGCAATTTGTCGGGTAGAAAGCTCTGCTAGTGCTGTAAAAATCAGCTCAGCTTCGCTCATGTGATCACGCAAGTTCTGAGTCTTTAATCCCTTTATTTCTTTATGTTTTTTAACAGTAACACCAGTCCATTCCTGATGGATGATATTAGTGAGAATAGCGAATTCTTTTTCTTTGGTGATTTCGTGTTCTTTCCAGTAATCGGTCAGCTTGTTTCGAGTTTCTTGCCCCATCATCCGCTGTTCGATCCACTTTTTGCTCCTACCGTGTTTTTGCCAGTATTCACGGGCACGATCTAAGGAGCGGGCGGGGTCACCCATGTCTTGAATGCGTTCATAGCCTACTTTAGCAAGCCATTGTTTGAATGGTTCGGCCTTTGGGGATGGTATAGACTGAATAATTCGCAGAAGGGATTCCACATCAGCACAGTCGGTGGCATATTTTTTTCCGTCAGAAGATACTAGTTTCAGTTGTCGACAAATTGTCGACAACTCAATCCCATCCTCAGTTTTTACTCGGGTTTTCATCTTGAACCAATAGTCACGAGGATTGGCGCTGCCGGTCAGAGCGGACACCACATCGATCACTGAGAAGTACCATTTTTCTTCGACTTTATCAAAATGGCGGCGTACAGCTTGGTTTTCAAAGGCGATAGGGTTTTGATCTTCACTCATTTTATACCCCCGTATCTTCAAACATGAGTCGCATGAAGTCTTCTTCGATCAAACGCACCTTCCATAAGTCTTCAGGGGTTTTTAGGTTCTCTAGGTTGTTTGTGCCATTGACATAGATAGTATCAAACTCACTATCCTTACTGGAATAATCCTTTTTTGTAAACCAGGTATCGAGCAGCAGGTTGTTTTCTTCAATACTTTCAGCATCATCCGTCTTGGGAAAATTACGCCAAATCACAAGGATTTTTCTTCCATTAAGCGTGGTGCCGGTAACCGTTCGGAACCACCATTTTCCGTCTGTTTTTTCGCTTATTCTCCCTTTAATACGCAAACGCCCTTCGTTATTTCGTTCAAACTCTGCATTGAAAATCTGTGGTGCAGAAATATTCTTGACCTCTAAGCCCAATAAATAATTAAAAGTTTCGATCAAATCCACTTTGACTTCACGGCTTTCATCGCTACCTGGGATTTTTACTTTCATCTTGTATGCCGTTGGGTCACTAAATGCGTCAATGTTCAAAAGCGATGCACTCCCCCGGCTTTCCACATCGAGCATATACCGCAATATATAGTCTTCCTTAAACTTATCTGCACCTTCCTCTTTGAAATTGAGCATGTTCTCTTGTTCTTTGCTTCGCTGTAAGTCCAGATTGTTTAAGGTGTCTTCGTAAGATTCTAAACGGAGGTATTTGAAACAATGAGAAATACCAGTATCGCGAGAAGTCGGTTTGCCATTTTTCCAGTCTTGTGAATATACACATTTTAAAATTCTTTTAAACAAAGCTGTATTGAAGTGATTACCACCTTCAATTAATATATATTTTCTATACCCTTTGTTTCTTCTTTGCATATCTATGATCGCGTGTCCGGTAGTACCAGAACCAGCAAAACAATCTAAAACAATTGGTGTTTTCTGTTGAGGAACAACTGCTAAAATACTATCTTGAACGGTAAATAACGATTTGGGAAAATCAAAAAACTTTCCTCCCAACATATTGCCTAGCAATTTAGAGCCTTGAGTATTAGCATTATAATTTTTATCAAACCATACAGTTTTATATCTATAATCACTTTTGTAACGTCTAATTGCCCATTCGTTATTTACTTTTTCACATTTTAGTTCGTGGAGTATAGATTCGATCGTATCTCTTGCAAATCGCCATTTTCGCTCCACACCATTACTGTCTATTGGATAAATTATTAAGTCTCCGTCTTCCAATTCCTCCACAGCTTTATCTGGATGAAAATTATCTTCACAAACATCTCCAAAACCGATTATTTCCCCATCTTTAATATAAATTGGATAAAAGCACGTTGCAGCTGTGTCTCTTTTTGACTCTTCCCCCCCCCAATCTCTTAGTGGAGTAGCTTCTACTTCATCCCTATTTAAAACTCCTATATAAACACCATCGGAAGGATAAACAAAATAAGCATATTCATGAGTATAAGAAAAATTTTTACCTTGTATTCCTCCTGGATTATGAATTACTGTAACACATGTATGTTTGTGCTCTGGATAGATTTGCTTTAATATATAACCCAAATTCAAATATTCATTTTCATCTATTGCAATTGTAACAGAACTTTTCTTTGAAAGTAATTTTTGTACGAATTGCAACCTTGAAAACATCAAACTATTCCATGAAGAATGCTTATAATTGTTTTTATATAATATTTCACTAGACTTTGCATTATAGGGCGGATCTGTATATAACTGAGACACCTGTTCCCTATACCGTGCCTGAAGCAAATTCAAGGCTTGAAAATTCTCACTGTGAATTAACAATCCATCCATCTGCTCGTCAAAGTTTTCTATACCACCAATCAGTTTAGCTTTAAATTCATCGCTAAAGAATTTGGTGTCCAAGACTAACTTGTCGTTGGATTTTAAAAATTCTACGGTTAAAGGAATACTAAAGCCCGGTTTGTCGCTTTCAATTAAATCACCTTTTTCAGCTTGAATTTCGTCAATCGCAAAAAGTTTGATCCACTCCTCTATCTGGGCCTTATTATTTACAATCTCTGGATAAAACTCTTCTGGCACACGATCCAGTGTAAGGCAATAATTAGTCTCTACGACAAACTTCTTTTTAAGCCAAAGCTTTTTTTGGAAATCCTCTAACTGAGCTAAAAAGTCTATGATTTTCTTTGCAACCAATCGAATTACTTTGATTTTAGAAAGATACTGCTCCACTCTGGGGGCTGTTTCGTTTTCTATATCGTCTAAGTGCATCACCTCATTTTTGATATAAAAGTCCAGCTCACGATTCAAAAATGTACCAAGGTCTTTGTGGATAAAATAATCAAAGGTATTGCGAGCAGTGTAACGATTGAGATGCGCTACCAATTTGCTGTAGTCTGCTTTTTCACCATCTGCCTTAATATGACTTTTTCCTAATTCACCAATCCAAGAGCTAAGGGGAAAATCACCTATAGACAATAATCGCTGTTCAGCAAAAGTAATCAAATCCTTTTGATTCGGTGCATTTTTTTTTGCATCCCGTTGATCCTCTGGCCAATCGGAAAGCGTTGCTTGGCGATATTCAAATTGAATAACTAATTCGTTATTTTCTATAAATATAAAGTTTTTGTTTGCTAGTATAAAAACGCGTTTTTTGTCATCGGCTTCTTTCACATTGCCGTGCTCTCCCTCCGCCACATCGACAAGTCGAAAATGTACACGTTTTGGATCGGATTTATTTGAAGGATTTAATCGGAAAGCATAGTCGCGCAAGTACTCACTTGTTTTAATATAGTATTGATCGGCATTAGCCCAATGGAGTTTAACTTCTTCGCCCTCGTAGGGAATAGCATAAACTCCCTCTTTATAGACCCTCTTACTTATAAAATCACCTTCAGAATAATAACGACGGAAAAAACTATATAGGTGATCATAAGTTTCTCTTTCCAACATTTCGACATCAACAGATTCATTGGCAAGCTTGTTTCTTAGTTCTTTTACTTTGGGAGACTCTTCGGGGTCCATACCAGCTTCTTTGACTGCATTGATAACCTTATCCAGTTCTTTTTGGATACCTGCCTTATCTGCCGACTGATAAACAACAAAAGAATCTTTTATTTGAGGGAGAAGATCATTATCTAAAAACTGTGTAATCTCTTTGCTTCTTGCATGCATGATGCGATATATACCAAAGTCTAAATCTGGTTTGTCCAGTTGGAATAATTCTTTTAACAAGTCTTTTAATTTTTCATATTTATCACTCATCTTACACTCCATTTTATAGCAAATAAGGTTTCCACTTCAGTTTTTTGGGCAAGCCTTTTCTCTAATTTATCAATAAGGTCGTCTCGTTTATCCATTATTTCATCTTCGACTTTAAATATTTCTTGGCGTTGTCGGCGTTGTTGTTTTTCCATAGTTTTAATATTTTCTTGTATAATTCGTTGTTCGTCTATAGTCGTTGTTTGCCTAGCCTCTCGTTGAAGGATTTTTATCTGTGCTTTTGTATCTTTAAGGGCCTTCTCTGCTGATAATACCATATCATCTGCCCATTTTTCTAGCTTCTCTCGAGCTTCATTGAAATAGGTATTGTTTTGTTCAAGAGATAAACTTATAGTCGCTTTAGCATGTCTCTCGGCATCATCTTTCAAGTGTTTTTCAATATGAGCCGGTAAAGTCGTGACCGAATCTTGCACACCGGAGCAGGAAAAAAGTTTCTCGCAGGTTTCTTGATCAATTGTATTACCCTCTTCATCAAAGCCTGAAAACAATAGATATTCTTCTTGTTCGAAACTATCTATAGTAAGTTTATTCAGGATTAAATACCCATTTTTACCTTTGAGTTGTTCTACCACATGAATTTGAACAGGGTGATTGCTTATATCGAAAACAAGGGTAGCACAGGGTGTTTCTCTTTTTTTAGCCTCTTCAATAACATATTCACCTAACGGATGGTTTAATCGATAAAGGTAAGAATCAAAGGTCTCTAGCGTTTTATCTTTAGAGCGATTCTCTTTTGTAATTAAGTGATAATTTCCTTGTTTAATCTCATTGTTTGGTGAATCAAAAACTTCAAAAGAAAGTGTCTCTTCATTAAAGTGAGCTTTGTCTTTTAAAATCGACTTGCTAAGTAGCCAGAACCGCTTAGAAAATAGATCTAATTGTTCTTTGGTACTATCCAGGCGAAATTTTAAACGAGCATGCACATCTTCGTCGAAATTTTCAAAAAGCTTTTTTCGAGTATCATCTATGCGTTTATTTATAACTTCATCCATCTCTTTTTGAAGATTTTTAAAAGCTATTTCGATCTCTTCAGTAGTTCTACACTCTTGATAAATAGATAGGATTCGTTTTTCAAAATCCACACCCGATTCTATTGTACCAAGAATATCATCAGAAGCACCAAAAACTCCGCTAAAAAGATGAAATTTTTCTGTAAGCAATTCAAGAACACGGCGATCGGCATCATTGCGTTCATTTAAAAAATTAACTACAACTACATCGTGCTTTTGACCGTAACGATGACACCTTCCGATGCGCTGTTCAACTCGTTGCGGATTCCATGGTAAATCATAATTAACTACAAGTGAGCAAAACTGTAGATTTATACCCTCTGCAGCTGCTTCTGTGGCAATCATAATTTGTGCATGATCACGAAAATATTCCACTAAGGCAGTTCTAATGTCGATATGACGAGAACCGGAAATACGACCGGTATCTGCATTTGCATCTAACCATTTTTTATATATAGCTGTCGAGGCAGGACTGTTGTTTGCCCCATTGAAAGCAACGATTTTATCAGCAAAGCCATTATTCTCTAAAAATGATATTAAATAATCTTGAGTGCGTCGCGATTCAGTAAAAATCAATGCCTTCTCTGCAGCACCATTAGACACCATTTCCTTAAAACCAATTTCAAGTGCAGATAGCAAACTATACGTTTTTGTATCGGTCCCAATACTATGTGCCCATTGCTCTAATTGAGTAAGTTCCTTTATCTCTTCTTTAATCTGTATCTTATCGATAGTCTCTTCAGATACTTCCTTGTCTTCTCCCTCAAGAATTTCATCTAGTAGTTCGGTTTCTATTTCTTCATCAAAGAAAATATTTTCAAGAAAATCATCATTAACTGTCAATTTTTCTTCGAGCAAGTTTTCTAATCTCAGCCGCATAGTTTCAAAAGTTGCTGCAATTGCCTTTGAGGAAGAAGCTAAAAGTTTTCGTAGTATAAGCTGAGTTAAATGTTTTTGTTTACTTGGTATGGCATAGCTATTTTCCTTCATAAGAAATGAAGAGACAGCTTCGTACAACTTTTGTTCATTGTCAGTTGGCCTAAATGGTCTTGTAATAGCCTTTCGATTTGTATAAGCAATATATTCTATAACTTGATTCCGTAAAGTTCTTTGGCAAAAAGAGCTTAAACGATGTCTCAATTCTTCTATGTCTGCACCAGCATTCACAAACTGCGTTCTAAATGCATTGAGATCTCCAAAGATATTTTCATCAATAAGTGTAGTTAACCCATATAATTCTAATAATGAATTTTGCAGAGGTGTTGCTGTAAGAAGCAATTTCCTACAATCTTCAGTAGCCCATCGAATACCTTGACCTAATTTATTGCTAGGTCGATATGCATTGCGAAGTTTGTGCGCTTCATCGATTACCACTAAGTCCCAAGCAATTGTTTTAATCTCTTCTCGAATTTTATTGGCAAAATTATAAGAAGCAATGATAACAGCTTTCTGCTGTAATGGGTTTTTTGCATTTCGATGAGCATCATTAAACGACTTTGAATCCAGGATAATAACCGGTAAATTGAACTTTTCTTCAAGCTCTAAAGCCCATTGTTTTCTAAGTGATGCTGGTGTAATAATAAGGATTTGCCTGCGGCGTTCAGCCCAATATTGGCATAGAATAATACCTGCTTCAATTGTTTTACCAAGACCCACTTCATCTGCTAAGATAGTACCCTTAGATAAAGGAGACTGTAACGCAAACAAGGCTGCTTCAATCTGATGAGGATTCAAGTCGACAGAAGCATTGAACAAAGACATCGATAGACGGTCTTGCCCATTTACAATTTTACGAGTTAAATCATGCGCAATGTATTTGCTGTGAAAATTAGTTAATACCATAGTGTCTTTAAATGCATTGAATTATACTAGCCTCTCGTTGAAGGATTTCACAACTATAAAACCTCAAAATTGAAAGCTTCTGATTATTTACATATCAATCTTTTCCATTGTACCCTCATCCTGTCTATAGTCAACCTTTTTTTCTTTCTTTTTTTTTATTTTCCATATATACTATAAAAAGATAAATTAACTTGTTAATATTTGGATATACTATTAAAAATTGACTCTTTGATCGAGGGTAATATGAAAAAGTTTTTAATGCTTTTTATTTGCTTTAGATAATTGGCAAAAAGGAGGGTGAAAAATGAACAAGACAAAAGCAATGAAAGAAATTGCGGAATTTTCAACACGAATAAGTGCAGAGGCCTGGGTTGGACCTTTGAAAGAGCAAGGAATTCCTGTCCTCATTCAGGGAAGCGATTGCGGAGGTGTCATCCCGGAACTAGGTATGATTAGCGGAATAAAAATCCTGATTAGTGAAAAGGATATTGCTCGCGTCAGGGAAATTTATCCGGAAACAGTATGACCTTTCGGCATCGGTCGATCATTTCCGCGAACCTCGTCTCATTCGATTACAGGATAGCGCTAGTCTATATTTTAAGCCTTATCAAATAATTTACCCTCTTCTTCTGTTACTTCAAACACAGTATCCTCGATGTCTTCGATGTCAAACCCTCTTTCTAATGCTTCTCTTCTTTCTTTTTTATTATTTTCCATGTATATTATTGCGGTAAAGAAAAAAGTATGAGAACAAAACTGCATCTAAAAAATATTAGAGCGCAAATTCCGATTCTATGGTATATTAGAAGGAACAGTATAATAGATATTGGGCTAACGGCTTCGCGGACGAGGCGCTAAACTAATAAAAATAAGAATATGATATAATCAAACGCGGCAAGAAAGCCATTGGTGGGCTAAAAGAAGAAAACGAATAAAGCAACAAGGGAGACATGAATGTCAGTACAGACGCATCAATCAACAACTAATTTTATCTGGAGTATTTGCAATCTACTCCGTGGACCATATAAGCGCAATGAGTACAGAAAAGTCATTCTTCCACTGGCCATATTGCCGCCGATGTCAAAGCCCTCAAAGGCGAGATAGTGGCCATGTTGGCCGAGATTACCGAAAGTAGCGGAGGCTTGAAATGAGCAAAGAAAGCGCCCTTGTCGTATTTGAAAACCACAAAATCCGCCGAGTGTACGATGAAAAAAGTGAGACTTGGTTTTTCTCGGTGGTGGACATTGTAGCGGTACTCACCGCCCAGTCCGACTATCAAACCGCCCGCAAATACTGGAACAAGCTGAAAGAGCGATTGAAAAAAGAGGGTAGCGAGTCGGTGACAAAATGTCACCAGTTGAAAATGGAACAAAAAACCGGTAAAAACGTGGTGAGCGGTGAAAATTTTTTGCCTCCCAAGAAAGTCACAAAACAGATAGAGTCCGGAGCATATGGGGAGGTGGGCGATGAATAAAGCCTATCCAAAATACAAATCCTCCGGTGTGGAGTGGCTGGGGGATGTGCCTGAGCATTGGGAGATTAAACCATTATTTGCACTAACTTATGAAAATAAAGTAAAAAATACTGGGCTGAAAGAATACCGTACGGCGCTTATCAGTTCGGCGGTGACGGGCAAGATTGATGTGAGGGAGGCGGTATGAGCGCTGCACAGACAAAAGGCGAAATCGTCATTTTCGAAGCCGAAGATGGTTCTATTTACACCGAAGTCCGCCTGGAAGCGGAAACACTTTGGCTAACCCAGCGAAAGATGGCAGAGCTGTTCGATAAAGACAGCGACACCATTGGCTTGCACCTTAAAAACATTTACGCTGAGGGTGAGTTGGAAGAACCCGCAACTACCGAGTTTTTCTCGGTAGTTCAACGCGAAGGATCAAGGAATGTAACACGAAAGATCAAACATTATAACCTTGATGCCATCTTGTCCGTTGGTTATCGGGTGAGTTCCAAACGCGGTACCCAGTTCCGTATCTGGGCCAATCGCATACTCAAGGAACATTTGGTTCAGGGTTATACCCTTAATCAAAAACGCTTGCAAGAAAAACAGGAGCAGTTCGCCAAGCTGAAAAACGCTATCGCCATGACCGAAAGAACCTTGCTGCAACAAGTTGAAAATATGCAAGAAGCACGTGATGTTGTGGCGGTACTCAACACCTACGTCCTTGGTCTTGAAATACTCGATGATTACGACCATGAACAGCTTGAGACTATCGGTAAGACAGAAAGTCCGGCATTGATGATTGAACCTGATGAATTTTTATCGGTAGTTGAAGCCATGCGTCGAGATTTTGATTCCAGCGTTTTCGGTAGGCCCAAGGACGCAAGTTTTGAAAGCTCTGTTCGTCAAATCTACCAGAGCTTTGACGGCAAAGAGCTCTATCCATCTATTGAACACAAGGCGGCAATGCTCCTGTATCTGGTAATAAAAAACCACTCCTTTGTCGACGGCAACAAGCGCATCGCCGCAGCCCTCTTTCTTTATTTTCTTGAAAGAAATGGGCTGCTTTTTAGCCCATCAGGCGAACGCCGTATCAGCGATGAGGGACTTGCAGCTCTTACATTACTCATCGCCATTTCTAAATCGGAAGAGAAAGACACCATGATCCATATTGTAATCACTATACTGAACCGGAGCCAAGTATGAAAGCAACAACAGAAAAGGCTTTTGAAGCCTATATCCAAGAAATTCTTGAATAGCATGGCTGGATCAACGGCTCAAATTCACTGTGGGACAAACAAAAAGCCCTTTTCCCCGAATATATCCTTGCCTTTATCAAGGATACCCAGGGTGATCTATGGAATCAGGATGAGGATAAACCACTTTCGGAAATTATACAAACTGTAAATGATCGCTTTGGTACCGATTTCACCGAGGAAGACAGGTTATTCTTTGAGCAAATCAAAGAGAAAGCAACCAACGATGAGCGAATCATTCAAACAGCAATGGCTAATCCCTTAGATAAATTTGAATTAGGAATTAAAGCTATTATTGAAAGTCTGATGATGCAACGAATGTCTGAAAACGACAGTATTGTTACCCGATATATGGAAGACCATAATTTTCAAAAGGCGATTTTCCATGTATACTATAAAAAGATAGATTAATTTGTTAATATTTGGATATACTATAAAAAATTGACTCTTTGATCGAGGGTAATATGAAAAAGTTTTTAATGCTTTTTATTTGCTTTAGATAATTGGCAAAAAGGAGGGTGAAAAATGAACAAGACAAAAATGAAAGAAATTGCGGAATTTTCAACACGAATAAGTGCAGAGGCCTGGGTTGGGCCTTTGAAAGAGCAAGGGATTCCTGTCCTCATTCAGGGAAGCGATTGCGGAGGTGTCATACCGGAACTAGGTATGATTAGCGGAATAAAAATCTTGATTAGTGAAGAGGATATCGCTCGCGTCAGGGAAATTTACCCGGAAACAGTATGACCTTTCGGCCGCAGCTTGACATGACAGGCTGATGAAAGTAGTTGCGGAATTTTCGACACGAATAAGTGCAGAGGCCTGGGTTGGACCTTTGAAAGAGCAAATATTATATTTATTTGGTTTTCTTCGACTTAATTCTTTGTTGAAGCTTTTTATATAAAAAATGTAGAAGCAATAGAAACTCAGCTCCAATAGTAACCGATATGGACAAAAACCATATGTTCTCGCAAGAATAGTTCGTGATTTTAAACATAATGAACAAAACAAGAACACTACATAAATACATTGAAGCTACTTGCAATAAACCTAAAACAAGTTTTTTAATGATAGTCATAAAAACCTCTTCTATTTTTATAATACCACATTTTGATATGAAAAAGTATCCGCTTCAAAAGGCTCTCATTTAAATACATTTGCGCTATTTTACAACTGAACTTATGTTGACTATTGCAGGATAAAGACAGGCACATAGCAAAGTCAAAAATGAGTCTGCAAATCCAATAATAAAAAGATTGCAAAAGCATAATACTTTACAGTAAACTATATGAGGAGGTAACTTATGTCAAATAAAATTACACAACAACAAAATCAGTCTAATATGCAGAATCCAAACAAGGGAACAAGCGGGACAAACAAACAGTATGACCAAAATCAGGGCAACAGAGGAAAGCAATTGAACCCAAACCAAAAGAAAAAATAGGGGACAATCCCTGTTAGGAAAAAATTAGGTTTTACACAGAAGGCTGAGCCTTCTGTGAATAACTTCTGTAGTGCCTTTCTCGCTCGCTTCTCGTGTTTCGCTCTAAGTCTATTTGCGTCAACAGGATTCACAGGATTATTCAGGATTGACATGATGGAAAGAAATGTGAAATATTCAAAATTTATATATATTAATTTTGTTTATCCTATACATAATCCCACTAAAATAAATTTTTTCTAATATTTTTATACTACTAATAAGCTCTTACTTCTCTAACAGCAAGCGTTGCAAGGAAAGGTGGGGTTATAGGGGAGGAAAAACTTCGCATCGCAAAAGATGGTTTTCCTCCCCTAAACTACTACTGAACTGGGCGCAGAACACGGAAACCGTTGTAGTAGCTCTGAATAAACGAATAGCCGTTGAACCTGTTGGCAATAGGGGACGAATGAGCAGTGTTGTCCCAAGTGCCCCCGCATCGAACGCGGTAAGAGCCAGAGCCTGCTCCCTTATGGTCAGTTTTTGTACCTGTTAGGTAAGGCTTATACCAATCCCAGCACCACTCATTCACATTCCCAGACATGTCATGTAGCCCTAGTTCGTTCGGCAGTTTTTCTCCCACGGGATGGGTTTTTCCATCGCTGTTTCCATCATACCATGCATAATCGTCTATACTGTTAGTTCCTGTGCTTCCTGAAAAAGGCTTGCGGGAACCTGTTCTATTTATTCCATCAGCATCAATTGCTCCGTCCCGAGCATCTTTATCCGCTCCCATTGCTGCCCACATCCATTCCATTTCGGTGGGTAAACGATAGCCGCTAGATTCCCAATCACAAGTAGCAGCATTCCAATCCATATCTCCATAATAAAGTTCACTTTCGTTAACGTCATATCCTGGCGGGATATCAGGAATATCATCAATAACGAGATTTTTCCAGTCTAGTTCCTGACCATATTTTTTGACACTATACGCAGGACTAAGACCTTCAGATATACTCACCTTATTGCAAAAAGCAATGGCATGATACCAGTTTACCATTTGCACTGGCTCGTTCATACTGCCACTAGAAAATCTTGTATCACTTGGATCCTCTCCCATTACATCAAAGAATTGTTGACGCGTTATTGGGTACTTGCTCAAACTATAGGGTTTCGTGATAACAGAAATGTTTTCCTTTCCCTCATCGCGCTGGAAGGAACCTGCAGGCACAGGGAGCATTTCAATATTCAAATCTTTTATTGTTTGTTGTCGCATCTTTCAACCTCCATCACAATTAAAAACAGCAAGTCAGCATTAGTATTTTTTATATGCACAGTATCCCTCTCTTTTGTTTTGATATTGGATTTTATCTTGCATCAAATACAGCTCCATCTTGAAGAAGAATTATATTAAATTGTTCGTGAAATAATTCTTGAAATTTTTCGGGTGCTTCTGTGTGAATTGGTATAATGCCACCTTTGGGTTTGACTGCTTCAAAAACCTTCTTTAGTGTTTCCAAATCAGCATGACCGCTTGTGTGCATATACTCAATCTCATACGGTTCCAGAAAATTGAATAAGGATTCCTTAAAAGCATCTTTATTGCGATCCAAATAACCCTTCCACATGGAATAATAAATTTTTGTCTCATTTGATTTAGCATATTTATCTAAAATGGGTGTGAGGTTTGGGTTCTCGCGAATGATCATACAAAAGCCGTATTTATCTAAATAGTTTTTTAATTTTTCAGGAATAGAATTAAATTGTTTTAGTTCAAAGAAACGGCCAGCAGGATATTTTTTTTGGACGTAATCTATATTGTAAAAATCAGTGTATTGCTTATGATTTTCGGAAACTTTTTTTAAGATATTTGCTTGATATTCATCACAAACAAAACAGCGTTTTGCATTTTTTGCAGCGTGATATAATGCAAATATTCTGTCAATATTAGTAGAAGCAAGCAGTACAAAGTTGTATTTATGTTTTTTGAATTGCGTTTCAAAATCTGTTTGCAATTCTTTTTCCGTTTGGATTGCGCCCTGTGGACGTTCAACATTTGTGCCTTCAGAAATTATATAATCAATGTTTTTGGCAAAGCTTTTTAACGTTGGGATAAGTCCTTTGCTTCTAAAACCATGTCCGCGAAAATCCCCCGTGTGAAGTATTCGTTTGTTATCAGCCTCGACAATAAACATGTAGGCATCAAAAGCAGAATGGTCGACAACCAATGGCGTAACGGTAATTCCCCCGATAGTAATTCTATGTAATGCCTCAAAAGTATTAACTGTCTGAATTCGTTCAAGAATTTTTTTATGTTTTTCTGCCTTGTTTGGATCTGGAATATAAGATAACTTCTCTTCGAGACATTTAAAAATTTCAAGTGCAGTTTTCCCAACATAGATTGGTAAATCAGGAAGTGCATCAGCAATTTTTCCAATATGGTCGCCGTGATAATGTGTAAAAAAGAGTGCGCTTTTAGAAACATCACCGCATGTCAAACCATCTATTGGTCTCAATTCTACAAGCTTTGTTCCTGACAACTGCTCACCAAAATCAATAAAAATCTTATAACCATCACTTTCAATTTCGGTAACGCAACCGCCTATTTGATTTGTTCCTCTATGAATTATTAGTTTCATTCAGGTAATTCTGCTCCTGTCAAAGCGGCACGGATGCCACTTGAATTAAAATTGACAGTTTTGCAAGTAAAACTGTCATAGTTGTTTTAAACGTGCATATTTGAAACAACGTCTACTTCGCTAACTATACCCCCCAAATCTCTACTGAATTGGACGCAGAACACGGAAGCCGAAAAAGACCGACTGGAAATACGGAAAGTGAAAGTGCCGGAATGCGACGGTGCAATTAGAGTCATAGCCACTCCAATTACCTCCGCGTAGAACGCGCGAAGGGGGTACTACATCGTTAGAGGAAAGTTCAAAGTCTATTCCTTTATAGTCAGCTTGTGTACCTGTTGGATAGCTATCCCACCAATCCCAGCACCACTCATACACATTCCCAGACATGTCGTAGAGTCCTAGTTCGTTCGGCAGTTTTTCCCCTACAGCTTCAGTTCCTTCATAGAAGAAATCGGGACATATTATGTTTTGAATATTGCTACAAGAATAGCATGCATAGTCGTCCACACTAGTACCAAGGCCATAACCTTGCCCTGCATAGTCTTTAGTATAGCCTGTTTCGTTTATCTCCCCTTGCCTTACTCCTTCCCTGGCATCTTGGTCCGCTCCCATGGCTGCCCACATCCATTCCATTTCTGTGGGTAAACGATAGCCAGTGACATCCCAATTGCAGGTGGCTGCATCCCAATCTCTATTTAAATTTATAGGAATAGAACTATAGTCTAAATTTTCCCAATCACTGACTCCACTTACCGTATATGCCGGACTAAGATCTTCTAACAAACTCAGCTTATTGCAAAAAGCAATGGCATGGTACCAGTTTACCATTTGTACGGGATCATAATAGCCAGTAGCACTGCCTATATCACTTGGGTTCTCTCCCATTACATCAAGGAATTGTTGATGCGTTATTTGATACTTACTCAGACTATAGGGTTTCGTGATAACAGAAATATTTTCCTCTCCCTCATCACGCTGAAAGGAGCCTGCAGGTATAAACATAAGTTCACCAATATTTTCAGAGATGTAACTTATTTTGTACTGTCGCAAAGCTCTCACTTTGTATGTTTTTGTTATGGTTTTGTACTCTGAAGTTACTATTATAGTTTTCTTTTCCGAAATGCCCGCAGCAAGGTTCATAAATAAAAGATTGCCATCGGGAGGATCCATCGTCGCATTGCCATCGGACGTCCTCCCCGTAACTATTAGATTTGTAACGTTATAAGGAACAGAAACCATGTATCTCATCGTAGATGGATTAAAAGCAGGACTCAAAGCTCAGAAGATGTAGCCACGGCGAGGTCCGTAAACGAAAGATTTCCATCTACAGGATCCATCGTAGCCTTGGCATCAAGCACCCTACCTGAAACAATTAAGCTTGTAACGCTATAGGGGACAACAACCATATAGTCAGTTATGTCAGGATTAAAATCAGGCTTCAAAGAACCTGTACTTGGAACCAAAAGAGAAAGTGTGGCGTCATTCATCTTTCAACCTCCATCGTGGTTAAAGAAAGCAAGCCGGCATTATTATTTTTGATATGCACGATGTCTCTCTCCTTTGTTTTGAAGTATACGTTTAGTATAACACGGAGCTCAGAAAAAACAAGAAATTTTTGATAATATTCACAGTGTGAAAAATAAATAAAAAAAAAGTTGCGGTTTTGTGTTACTGTGATATACTAGTGAGACTTCTATGGTTTCATTCATGTTATAGAAGGAATAAGGGGAAATATGTTAGATTGACCTGTCTAAAGACAGGCAGACGCCGCATTGCGGCGAAAAAAACAAAAGTCTCCGCAAAGAGAAAAAACTACGGAAGGAGTCGATATGGCAATTTCAGATGTTCAGTTAAAAAACAATTACTATCAAGTTTATGATGGTAGTGGAAAGAAAATCAAGGAATCTCATTCATCATCTGTTGGAGAACTTTGCGGAATCGGAATGGATTTTATGGTTTTTTTGAAAAACAATTATTTTGCGACTTATGATGAAAGTTTCAAAAAAATTAAAGAAGTTCATAGTTCATCAGTAGGTAATTTTAAAAGCGCAGCAGGTACAACTGTTAACTTCATTAAGAATAATTACCTCGGTACTTATGATAAAAACTTTAAGAAAATTAGTGAAAGACACATTTAGGAAAATACAAGGGGGCTTCGCCCCCTAATTTTCGGTAAGAAATTTTAGAGAAAATTAAAAATATGGAAGCATCAAGTACAATAAAACAAATGTTGGCAGGAAATAAAATATCGATAAAGGTTTTAGTGGAGAAGATATCATACCGATAGATGTGCTTTTTTTCTATGTCATCCACAACTTTTGATTATATTTCTCGCTTATTTAAACTATCAGGGCAAAACAAGAAAAAATAATGGAAATGTTATCTAAAGAAGAAGATCAGGATAAAGAGGATATATATGAGTTATTTAGCTGAAAAGACAATAAGTGAACTTTTAGATTTTAATTTTTTAATTCCATCTTATCAAAGAGGTTTCCGTTGGTCTGAAAGGCAGGTTGAGGACTTACTGGAGGATATAAATGCGTTTATACCAACACAAATTGGAAATTCCGATAAAAAAACATGGTATTGTTTACAACCTGTCGTAGTCAAAAAATGTGATGAAAGGACTAAAATTGACAATAATTTAGAAGGAACATGGTATGAATTAATTGATGGTCAACAAAGACTAACATCAATTTTTCTTATTATTCATTATGCCAATGAAATGTGGATTGGGAAACAAAAAACACCCGAATTTCAGATAAAGTACGAAACAAGAGAAAGTAGTTTTCAATTTCTTAAACAACAAAAAATTAATGAGCTAAAAGATGAGGCTGAAATAAATTATGATAATATTGACTATTATCATATCAGCAAAGCATATAATAAAATCCATGATTGGGTAAAAAACTTTAAAAAGAAATATGAAAAAGATTTTGACAACAATGATTTTCAATCTAAGCTGAAATCATATTCCAAGGTTATTTGGTATGAAGTTGATTCTAAAAAAGATGCTATTGAAATATTTACACGTATCAATATGGGTAAAATCCCTTTGACAAATGCTGAATTAATAAAAGCACTATTTTTAAACAGTTCGAATTTTCCAGGCTCCCAATCAGAAGAAATAAAGCTTAGACAATTGGAAATAGCTTCTGAATGGGATAGAATAGAATATTCATTGCAAAATGAAGAGCTCTGGTATTTTATAAACAAGTCAGATAATGAATTGTCTACACGTATCGAGCATATTTTCAATATTATGAAGGATATTGAAGGCGTTCAAAATGGCAATGACCAATATTCAACATTCCGTTTCTTTTCCGATAAATTCAAATCAAAAAGTAAAGATGAAATTGATACCAACTGGAAAGAAATTAAAAGAATATTTCAAACCATAGAAGAATGGTTTACCGATAGGGAATTATATCATAAAATAGGCTTTTTAATTTCAGCAGATGTAGAAATAAAAGAATTACTAAAAGAAGTTAAGAACAAGCAAAAACTTGAATTTAGAAAGTTTCTTGATGTCAAAATTGCAGAAAAAGTAAAATGCGACAATTTGGAAGACATAGAATATGGAAAGCATTCAGATTTGATTAAAAAGATTTTATTACTGCATAATATTCAAACAATGCTGAATAACAAAAATGAAACAAGCAGATTTCCCTTCGATAAGTTTAAAAAAGAAAACTGGGATATTGAACATATTCACGCAATCGCCACGGAAATGCCTAAAAACAAACAACATAGAATTGATTGGTTGAATAATTCAAAAGAATATATCAATGATGATGAAAAGCTAACTTCTTCAATATCTGATTTCGTAAAATCCTATGATGAAAAAATAAAGGAAAATCCTGAAAGTTTTGATGAGTTATCGAATCGTGTTTTAAAGTATTATTCGAAGAAAAGTAAGATTGAAACTGATATTAACGATTTATCAAATTTAGTGTTGTTAGATTCAGGTACCAATAGAAGTTACAAGAATGCTGTTTTCCCTGCCAAAAGGAAAACTATTATTAACAAGGAAAAAGAAGGAACTTTTATTCCTGTTTGCACAAAGAATGTGTTTTTAAAATATTACACGCCTACCCCTGAGCAAATGACTTTTTGGGGCAAAGGTGATGGAGAATATTACATTAAAGATATAAAAAAAATATTATATAAACAGGAGGCATTATGAATGAAATCCGCGACAATAAAAAGATGGGATTTTGGCAATTAATATCTAATATCTCAAAAATAGAAATCCCAATTATTCAGCGTGATTATGCTCAAGGAAGGGATAGTGAAAAAACCAAAAAAATTAGAAATGCATTTTTGGACAACCTAATAAAAGCAGCTGAATCAGAGAATGAATCTCTCGAACTTGATTTTGTATATGGAGATATAAAAAACGAAGTGTTTCAACCTTTGGATGGTCAACAGCGTTTAACAACTTTGTTTTTGCTTTATTGGTTTTTTGCATATAAAACAAGAAACATATCAAAAAATAAAAAAAATTTCAAAAAACTCACCTACGAAACAAGGATTTCGTCAAGAGAATTTTGCAATGAACTTGTCGAAAACGCAGAAAAATTAGGGGACGGTGAAACCTTAAGTGAAAGAATTACTGATGCTCCATGGTTTTTCATGTCATGGAAAAAAGACCCTACAATAAAAGCAATGTTAGTTATGCTCGATAGCATTGAATCCAAGTTAAATGGGAAGAGCGAAGAAGAACTTACTAAAGAATGGAATAAACTAATATCAGAAAATCCACCCATCACTTTCCATTTTAAACAGCTTAATGATATTGGGCTTACTGATGACCTTTATATTAAAATGAATGCCAGAGGCAAAGCTCTTACTGATTTTGAAAATTTCAAAGCACGTTTTGAGAAACATATAAAGGAAAATGAATTTGAGAAAGAACTCTCATTAAAAGAAGCAAATAAAGAGCAGTGGAAAGAGTTAACAGAAAAAACATTTTCTCATAGAATTGATACTATTTGGACTGATTTGTTTTGGAAACACAGGGGCGACGATAATATGGTCGATAATGAATTTGTAAAATTTATTGCCGGGATTGCTATAAATTCTTATGCAGAAAATCAAGAAATATTCAAAAGCAAAGATGAAGATAAAATTACACGAAAGATTCTTGAAGAAAAGAAAGAAAAAAATATCACGGAAGAAGCTGTAAAAAGGGAACGGATTGAACGTAGAATCACTTTACTTTATAACAATCCAAGTGAAGTTACACCAGCAGATTTCCCAGAAAAAAAATCCTTTGAATATTTGAAAAGATGCTTTGATATATATTCTCATAAAGAGTTAAAATACGATGAACTTAAACCTAAAGAGTTAGAATTGTGGGATTTCCTTGGACTAAAAAAGATTAAAATAAACAGCGGTAAAGAACTAGATAATAATTTCTTTCTCGATTTGGTAAAAGATGCAAAGACTGAATACAAACAAAGAGTTTTGTTTTATGCACAGACGCAATTTTTATTAAAAGTAGAAAACTTCAATTCAAAACTCTTTACTGAATGGATGCGCGTAGTTAGAAATATTGTTCAAAATGCTACAATTGATAGTGCTGGTGCATACATCGGTGCAATTGGTTTAATAAATGAATTATCATCTGGTTGTCTTGATATTTATAGTTTTCTGAATAAAAATTCAATTAAATCGGGCTTTGCTTCAAATCAAGTGAGCGAAGAGATTTTAAAAGCTCAAATAATTATCAAAACACCTCGTTCAAAATCTGTAATTCAAAAAACTGAAGACACCAACTTCTGTAAAGGTAAAATAAAGTTCCCATTTTATTGTATTGGTTATGACATAGAAAATGGCAACTCAAAAGAATTTGATATTTCCAAATTAGAAAAGGTTCTCTCTGTCATTAATAATAATTTTAAAGAACTAAACATAAAACTTTCAGATGAATTTAAAAGAGCTTTTTTAACAATTAAAGGAAATGATTATTATGAAGCATGGTACTCTTGGTCGTATAGTTTTAATAGCCACAAGGGATGGTTGTTAGATACAGTTAATGATTTAAAAAATATATTTTCTGAAAACAGTGATTGGAAAAGAGATTATCTGAAAGAATTGTTTATTAAACTTGAAGATAATCCTTTTAGTAAAATTATCTCTGAATATACTTGTCCACAAGATATGCCAAGCTGGAAAAAAAGATTAATAAAAGAAAATAAATTATTAAATGGAGCAACTTTTATACTTATTCCTAACACAAATTCATACTGTAAACTAGCATGGCAGCAAAAACCGAGCAGAGAAGACCAAGTAACAAAAATTGTATAGAAGTTTGGCATCTTTATCCATCCATGGCTACAGATAAAAAGGCGTGCTGTTTTTATACCCTCCCCTAAATCCCTACTGAACTGAGCGCAAAATACGAAAACCGTTGTAGTAGTTCTGAATAAACGAGTAGCAGTTGAACCTGTTGACAATGGAGGACGAATGGGCAGTGTTGTACCAACAGCCCCCGCGTAGAACACGATGAAAGCTAGAGCCTGCCCCCTTATGGTCAGTTTTTGTACCTGATGGGTAACTCTTATACCAATCCCAGCACCACTCATACACATTCCCAGACATGTCGTAGAGTCCTAGTTCGTTCGGTAGCTTTTCTCCCACAGGATGGGTTTTTCCATCGCTGTTTCCATCATACCATGCATAATCGTCTATACTGGTAGTTCCCGTGCTTCCTGAAGAGGGCTTGCGATAACCTGTTCTATTTATTCCGTTTTGCATTGCTCCGTCCCGAGCATCTTGGTCTGCTCCCATGGCTGCCCACATCCATTCCATTTCTGTGGGTATATGTCATCATCGGTGTCGTTCCTAAAATCATCGGTCGATCGTTTCCGCTTTTTATGTTTTAAACCCTAGGTCAGTAGATTATTTCAATGCCCTACTCAATATTGCATGCTTTTTTCTTAGAGATAAGTTCAATCTTTAATTTCATATTCATTCTATCTGCTAATTTTTCCAATTTTTTTATCTTTCCTAAAATCATCGCTCGGGCATTTCCGTTTGTGCAATCTTTTTCAATTGTACGATTTAATATTTTACTATCCTAGCTCTAGATTTTTGTATCAATCACCACACTTTCTCGAACGACTTTTGTGCTAATCAGCACACTTTATCGAAGGACTTTTGTTGTTGTGTCAAGTTTTTTATCCTAAACAAAATAGCAAGGTTGAAATAGGCAAAATAACAAGGTTGAAACAGACAAAAATCCAAGGTTGCCGTATAATTGACTTAGAGGTAAGACGGTGATGATAACAGATGTTTTGGCACCGGACACAGGAGAACTTAAAACACCTGCATCCAGTCGCTAAAACCATAACATTATGGTCTTAGCGAATCCTGAAGTTCTTCTTACATTTCCATATCCAGATTATTCAAAACTGCCATAAAATGCTTGTAGTCCTGCTTCCACTTTTCTCTTTGGCAAATCGCTACACAATACATTCCTGCTTGGTTTGCTGTTATTTTTTTCAAAAAAGGAAAACTATCAACAGGAAGAGGAATCGTCGTTTGATACAACCCGTCAAACAGAGTTTCTGTATTTAATTCTACTGTGTCGCTATCTAGAATTTCGTCCCATTTTGGAACAAGTCCTTCTTTTGAATTCAAATACATTTGCTGTACGACTTCTTCTGTGCTCAGCGGCTTTGTGGTTTCCACTTTTACAAACCGATATCTTCCATCAAGATTGAATCCTAAATTATTTTCACTCATACGTCCTCCTTATTTGCCTTTTCGCATGCTGTTTTTGTTAACTCTCTTCCTATATGACTGTTGCTTCTTTAAGAAGTTCTGTCAAGCGAAGGATGTGTTTTTTTTTGATGGCAAGTGGCAGGTTTCGACTGAAATAGCCATCTCGCCGCTATAGTCCTTGTTACATTTTTTCTATATTGATTCTATAACCAAGTGAATTTAAAACGCTAGAAAATGTTCTATAATTTATTTTCTCTGCATCTTTACTTCTAATTTTCTGAATAATTGTTGGTGATACACCAGCTCTTTTAGCCAATGTTCTTACGGAGATGTTTTCTTTTTCCATTTTTTCAAGAACAAATTCAGAGAGAAGAAAATCTGCGTATTCACGATCAAATTTTTCTCTTTCTTGAGGCTTGTTATTTATATACTTATCAAATGTAGTTTCCATATCATTGGCCTCCATAATTTCCATTGAAATACATTTCTTTCGCTTTCAAGCTTTTATCCTTTTCATTTTTAGGAAGTTTGTCTATCCGTAATTAAGTGTACCATTATTGTGGTACAACTCAACTGTCTTTATATTTTCGGTGAATTTTTAGGGGAAATAATGCTTGACAAGAGAAATAGAACTCGAAGATGAATTACAAAAGATTAATACGATTGAGTACGAAGATTCTTTTTTGTTAGTTTAGAGGTATTTTTGTTATAGAGAAAATAGGAAAGATGTCAACATCGGTGACGAAAACTATATTGACACAGAGGGCTCTTATGTATACGTCGACCGAAGTTCAGCTTTTTTTCAATGCCCTGTTG
>Ga0255346_1001034_pt1 | contig 41423 bp, 36 predicted proteins | sample wastewater_treat_FD_194410 | JGI IMG/M metagenome (GOLD analysis project Ga0255346, IMG submission 194410) | Wastewater microbial communities from Lulu Island WWTP, Vancouver, Canada - plant22 | ecosystem: Engineered > WWTP > Wastewater > Unclassified | place: Canada: Vancouver, British Columbia...
ATAAGTTGGCATACCGGCAATATCCTTTCAAAAAGAAAAAATTTGTAGTACACAAATCGATCTTTGAAAAAATGCAATTAAATGATATACAACAATTATACACTCAATAGTGCTCAATGTGGGTTAAAGGAAACCATCGGTTTTTTCTTTGAAAGCACTGTAAATCACAGCGATTATAATAACCAAAAATCAAATAATTCTACTGATACTTTCAACAAATTTTCGAACGGAAAAACGAAAAAATATCAACAATATCTGATGGTTTTGTTTGCAGCAATCATATCCGGAATATCGACGAGAATTGTATTTATAAAAAAATACCGATTTAAAAAGAAAAAAGATGAGAACAATCATACCAATGAATCCTCTTTTGATTTCTGCATGAACCTTTCGAACGAATTAAAAACATCAATCACCATAATCAACGAACTCACCGACTCCTTGAAAAACAACGTTGAAAAAGACAATAATATTCGTGCCCAAATCGATCTCGACATTATTTCGCGAGAAACAGAAAATTTGCAACTATATTGCGATGAAATTCTCTCTTCACTATCCTTGAAGCAAGAAAATAATCAGGTAAAAATAGTTCACGATGACATCGTTTCGTTCATAGCTAAATTTTTTGATACACTTATCGAACATAATTCATGGTATAAAAATATTGAACTCAGATTTTTACCACCTGATTATGATATTTGGATGGATTTTTCGCCAGACTACATGCGTATAATCTTACAAAATATTATGCAGGATTCTGTCGAAAAATGCGAATCACACCATATAATCGAAATAAAAATAGGCAAAAATGATGCTGAAAATCTTTGTCATATCACGATCACTCATAATGCAGCTTCCGGAGATAAGAAGGCTGATACGATATTACGAGAGTTTACCGAAAAATCTGATTCTGTGATTATGGACAACTCGAACATCAAATTATTTCTGGCAAAACAACTGATTGAAAAAATGGGAGGTTCCCTTCAAACAAAAAATTGTCCGAAAGAAGGTACGACTATCGAATTGTCTTTGCCTATGACGCATCAAACGCAATTATCTAAAATCAATGTGATTGATATGGACGATTATCGTAAAATTCCCATGTTTGAGGAAATTCGAAGACCGCAAGTGCTGGTAATAACCGAAAATCTTCAAAAATTCAGATACTTGACTTCTACACTCAACCATTATTTCGACCTGGTATTAGTAAATAATGAGACAGAGGCCTTTAAACTCATTGACATGAGACAGCCCGGTTGTATCATCTGCGAAATGCATACATCAAACATTGACGGAATCACTATTACTAAGAAAATCAAAGAATCCAAATCTATGTATATGATTCCGGTAATTTTAATATCAACTCAATCTTCGTCAGAAGATCGTCAACAAGCTTTCAAGAGTGGCGTCGATGCCTTTATGAGTCAGCCTTTTTCGAATGAGGAATTAGTAATGTTAATCGAAAAACTAATCAAAAATCGTAAAAAAATTACCTATAAAACTAACTTTAAAGAAGGGGATAACTATACATCGAAACTTTCCGATAATATCTCGAAAAAAACTGACAAACAATTCATAGAACAAATCACCAGTATTATTTATCGAGAATGTGGCAAATCGGATCATCTTTTGACACTTCTTTCGTCCGAAATGTGTTTGAGCCAATCTCAACTCAATCGGAAAATCAAATCTGCTACCGGATTTACAACAAACTACTTTGTGTTGAAAGTTAGACTAAATAAAGCTAAAATGATGCTTGCAAAATCGTCGAAACCTATTGGCGAAATTGCAGTGGAATGCGGATTCAACGATTTTGCCTATTTTTCCCATACCTTCAAGAAAGAATTTGGAATGACACCAACTGGCTATCAACGACTCCCCGATAGCACCAACTGAGTTTGTATTTTTCGCCTAAAGAACGATCGCTTATTTACTTAATGATTGTCCGATTTTTCCCCAAGCAAACTGCCCTAATTTACATAAAAAGGGCAGTTTTTTTACAACAAAAATTGAAGTATTATTTGTTTTCATAAAAATCTGAAAATCTGATTATTAACCCATGAAATTACTTTCTGAACAACAATTTAACTAATGTTAATGCTGATTATACAAAAATCATTGCTTTTTCAGGACAAACATCACGGATTGCCAACCTCTATTTTTGGGACAAAAACGGATAGAATCATGAAAGGATTTGCCATTAACATTGCATGTTTTCTCCTTTATTCTTCTTTCGCTTTTTCGCAGAGCGTAGGTATAAAAACAAATTTGCCGTATTGGGCAACGACTACTCCCAATATCGGGGTAGAGTTTTCATTGGGGAACAAAATGACGTTGGAATTATCGGGCGGTTTCAACCCTTTCACTTTTTCGGAAAACAAAAAGTTGAAACATTGGTTGGTCTATCCCGAGCTGCGCTACTGGACCTGCGAGAAGTTCAACGGCCATTTCTTCGGACTCCACGGCCTGGGCGGACAGTATAATGTAGGCGGATGGGACATTCCCTTCTGGCACTTTAAAAAACTGAAAGAGAACCGCTATCAAGGATATGCGTATGGTGCAGGGATCAGTTACGGGTATCAGTGGATATTGGGTAACCGATGGAACCTTGAGTTTACGCTGGGTGCCGGCTATGCCCGATTTCATTACGAGAAATTTCCCTGCGTGAAGTGCGGCACATCAGAAGGGACGGGAAAGAAAGATTACCTGGGACCTACAAAGGGAGCTGTCTCTATTATTTACATCATAAAATAGAAGGAAATGACAACAAAAAGAATATACCCATCGCTTTTCATTGCTTCAACACTCCTGTTCATATGCATTGGAACGACGACGATAGATGCCCAGCAGAGCTATATGGATCAACTTGTCGTTACAGATCAACAGGTAAGCCGTCAGGGAGATCTTATTACGCTCGATATGGAGATCGATGTAACCCATATCGACATGGGAAGAAATGAAACACTCATTGTCACTCCCCTGTTGCAATCGAACAGCGACCCAAATGTGAACGCCATTTTCTCACCCGTCATCATCAACGGTGTCGTCAGGAATAAAGTTGTAAACCGGGAAATAGCCCTGAATACAGAAAACAACCTCGGCAAACTGAACCCGTTTACCATTGTAGAAAGAGAGAACCGGAGCACGCAGGTCATCCAATACCATGCCAAACTCCCTTATGAGCCGTGGATGAACGATGCTTCACTGGGGCTGGCATCCGAAAACAGGGGATGTGCAGGCTGTGACTTGGGGAATGAAGACAAGACACTGCTGGCACGTGTCCTGCAGGAAACGGTACCACCCGACTATCAACTGACTTATATCGAACCGGCTCCCGAACCGGTGAAGGTGCGGAGCGAACGCCACAGCGCCTCCTTCAACTACCTGTTCGACCGGTACGACCTATTACATAACTTTAAGAACAATGCCGCTGAGTTCAGCAAGGTGGACAAGGTCATCAAAGAGATACGGAGTAACAGCGATCTTACGGTCACCGAACTGTCGGTGAAAGGATATGCCTCTCCCGAAGGTCCCTTCGAATACAACCGCACCCTGTCGGAGAAAAGGGCCAACTCCTTTGCCGCATATCTTGCTTCAACCTATCAGATAGAACGCAGCCAGCTGAAGATGATAACGGGTGAGGGTGAAGATTGGGAAGGATTACGCAAGGCGGTGGAAAGTTCATCGATTGGCAATAAACAGGAGATCATCCGTATCATTGATAACGTGTCACCCCCCGACGCCCGCGACGCGGAATTGATGAAACTATCGGGAGGAGAGACCTATCAACAGCTGCTGACCAGCTTTTATCCTCCACTGCGACGCACCGACTATATCATCGCCTACAGCGTAAGGGCTTTCTCCGTGGAAGAGGCAAAAGCGATGCTGAAGAGTGATCCGCGCCTGTTGAGCCTGAATGAGATGTATCTGGTGGCAGAGACCTACCCCAAAGAGAGCAAAGAATTCAGGGAGGTATTCGACATCGCCGCCCGGCTCTTCCCGAACGACCCGATCGCTATCATCAACAGCGCAGCCGCTGACCTGGAGGGAGGCAACTTCACCGCTGCACTGGAGCGGCTGGAAAAGGTGAAGGAGGATCCCAGGGCATGGAACAACCTGGGTGTGGCCTATGCCAAAGCAGGTGACCTCACCACAGCAGCAGATTACTTCACGAAGGCAGCCGCCAATGGCGACCCCATGGCTGCCGCAAACCGGGAAGAAATGAAAAAAGTAATGGAAATAAAATAACAACATAAACCCAACCACGGAAGGCAACAACCTCCCATAGAAAACAAAAAACGAGATAAATAACCAATTCTATTCATCTTTAAATTATCAAATGTATGAAGCTAATTAAATTATTCTTTATCGGAGCCATAGCACTGGGATTTATGGCTTGTAATGTCGACGATCAGCCGGAAGTGAACCCGAACGAGACCGACTCCTATGCCAGCATCACTGTGAAATTCCCCGGTACGGTGGGTACCAGCAGGGCACTCCCCGCTGATTTTAACCAAGACGGAACATGGACCGGCCGTGATGATCTGAAAACGGTAACCGTGTTCCTGGTAAACCTGGACCGGGCAACGGTTGATTATACAACCTTCACGGAAACTGCATTTAATGGAATTGATGTGAACGGTGTACTGCAACCGAAACTTGCCATGAAGGCGACTGCCGGTGATTCGATTCGCACGTATGTGGTGATCAACGGGGAAGCCGGTATCCTGGCTGACCTTAAAGCTACCAACGCAGCCGGTTTCGCGGCAAAATTTGCCGGAGTACAGGCCAAAATTGCCTCAGAAGTGGCCAGTTACGACGCAGCGACTAACAAAGAAACCATCATGATGACCAACGATGCGGATGCGTATTCTTTCCGGGTACTTCCAGGGATTACCGAAGAAGCAGCAAAGACAGGTACTACCAACAACGTGCAGGTAAAAGTGGAACGGGTGGTTTCGCGTGCCTTTATGACAGTGACTCCCGAAGCTATCGAAGGTGCCGGCTGGCCGGTGAAGGCAGTCATCGGCGGAGCAGCAGAGACACAGATCGCCACTGTGACCGGTGTCACCTATGCCGTGGGACAGAGCAACAAGAACTTCTACCTGATGAAACGGTCAGATTATGCCACGCCGGAGCCGGTCTACACCTTCAATCCTGGCGATCTGGCTACCTGGACAGCTGGCAATGTCAACTTCGACTATACCGGACTGGGTTCCTTTACTTCCGTAACACCATGGGCCTATGACATCGCCACAATAGCGACTCCCCTCGGAACCGAGACAACCAGTAAGTTTGTTCTTCCCGTGAATCATGTGGTCACGCAGACTGACTTAACGGTTGCCCGCAATTCCTACAAAAAAGGGAATACCACCTATTTCGAGATTCGGGCCACCTTTATGCCGTTGCAAGTTGACAATGAAGCACCTACATTTACTATACCTACCACAGTATTCTGGGGTGAGAACGACAAGAAGTTCTACAGCACCCGTGCACTGGCGGAAGCACAGGGACAGAAAGCTACCGAATTCACCGACGGGGTGATGAAGTATGTGCTCTGGCTCAATCCGAATGCATTGGAATCAACAGCTGACAATCCCAACCCGATGGTATCACCGACTGTACGTAACCAGGTCTATCATGCCCATATCGATGCCTTCTTGCGCATGGGATTGCCCAACAACCCGCTGAATCCCGGTGATCCTGACAATACACTCAATCCCGATAACCCGATCAACGTGGAGGATCCGCTGAAGACCGATTTTACCTATCTATCTGTAAAAGTAGAGGTATTGCCGTGGACCATACACACTTATCAATACTCACTGACCGATCCGGGAACAATGTATTGATACATCAGTAAGCAGTGGCTTACGATGCAACGCACTCACTCACAAAGACCCAAAAGCTGCCTGATTGAACTTCGGTAAACGGGTACTCAGACAGCCGGGACAAAGCGGAGAGGAGATTTGGTTTTCCTCTTCGCACAAAGAACAAAAAACTGATAAAACTGACAAAAATGAAGAGAAATCTGCGCAGCAGGATAGTCGCCACCCTTCTGTTCATCACAGGGACATTCTTTTTGGGTGGAGGTTGCGACTCAGTGATATACGATGATATGCTGGATTGTCCGCAGGGGGTCTATCTCAAATTTTACACCATGACACCGTGTGATGCAGACTCACTCTATCCGGCCAATATCAAAAACCTGAATGTCTTCGTCTTCGATGAGAACGACCGGTTCGTGGCAGAATACACGGAAGAGAACGTGGCACTGTCATCCGACTACGAGATGCTGATCCCGATCTATCCGCATGGTTCATATTCCTTTACAGCCTGGGCAGGCATCGACAGTCATTATACGCTGCAAAACCTGCAGCAGGGGGTGACGACGAAGGATGATCTGCTCCTTCAGCTGAAGCAAGCCTCCGGCCGGGCTGAAAACCTGAAGGGTACAGCTTTGTATGCCGGCACCAGCGAAACGGTGTTTCTGCCTGATCCGGAAAGCGTGCTGGGAGCATATTATGAACATACGGCTATCCGGCTGACGCAGTATACCAATCAGATAGAGGTCATCGTGGAAGGTATGCAACATCCGGAGGACTTCAGCGTGGAGATCAGCCTGCGCAACGGTGATTATGCCGTGAAAGGAAATATCCTGTTAAACGGTCAGTCATTGCAATATCCGCCCGAATACAGTTATGGTGACAGCACCCTTACGGCACAATTCACCACACTGAAACTGGAAACGGGGTATGACGACTGGCTCACGCTCAGGGGGAAAGAGGACAAAGTGCTCTATCACGAAGATATGCTGGGTACCCTGCTCCTGCAGAACCCCGATGTGAACCTGAGCTGCGACCACGATTTCGTGATCCGCTTCAAGGTGAAAGAAAACAACGACACCTACGTGGTGACGGAGGTATGGGTCAACGACTGGCTGATCCACACATACGATACGGAGATCCACTCCGATTACTGAGCTGGCTCTCATCGGTAGATAGATAGTGAGCGAAGAACCAACCCACAGTCCAAAAACGATAATAAGTGATGAAACATAAGCTTTTAATACTAATCCTGCTGCTGCCGCTATGGATGGGCTGTATTTACGACAACCCGGCCAACTGCATCGAGGAGGATGCCGGCACCACCTACATGAGCCTGCGATCGTCGCAGATCATCCTGCCTTCCGATAGCGTGGGTGAGGTGGAATCAATCACGATTGAATCACTGCGCATTATTGTCTTCTCCAAAACCACAGGGCGGGTCGTGACAAACAAGCTGTTTTCAGTGAATGATCTCCCCCTGGCTAACTATAATACCGAAACAGAGGAGTGGAGTGTCGATTTTTCCGATATGGTAGTAGAAACCAGGCCGGGCCCCAGCATCGTCTACGTGGTGCTGAACGAGAACATCATGAGCATCAGTGGCCAGTCGCTCACCGGCGCATTGAACATGCTTTCCACTGTGACCGAAATGGAGAACCTGATGAATACACCTCTCTCCTACACCACCCCGCTCAGGGTGACATACGGTACCGACGGGAAACCGATAGAACCGCCTTTTATCATGTCCACCTTTGGTGAGTTCAATATCGAACCGGAACGACCTTTCGAGAATCCCTATCTCGCCGATCTGACCGGTATGGGGCAAGGATTCGAGCTGGATCGCACCATGGCGAAGGTGACGCTGGAAAGCATTTCCAGTAATCCAAGAACTGTAGGAGAACCCACAGATAACGTCGAAACCAGTTTTATCTTTATTTTGAAAGTGGGGTTGACAAATGTGCCGCAACAATACTTGTGGTCTCCGAACAGACCCCAATCATCAACTGTACCTCCTGTTTACACGGGTAGTTACCAGGAGATTGATTTTCTGTTGGAGAACAGTGAAACCGGTTATTACGACAGGACATGGAACGGAAGCATCACTGCCACTGCTACTGCAGATGTGGTCTGGAGGCAATATGGTGTAAGCAACATTTACAAGATTTCAGACAATGCGGGTGTAAATTCATATGGGCTTGTGCCCCCCAATACACCCTATCAATTTGATATCAATGAAGACCCAAATATCAACAACGGCAATTTTCGGGATTATTTAGAAAACTATTTTTCAGAAGGCGCAGGAGAATTGTTCGATGTTGGGGATATCACCTTTAGCAATACAGTTATCACTCCGGTCATCAACGGTGCATTCTGGGAGTTGGATACAGTAAAAGATGTTTCTTTTTATGTACCTGAACATATTCTGTCTGACAAAACCGATCCTGCCAGTGCAACCAAACTGTATGTGAAGGCATCCATCGCTTCCATGACTGAGTTAAATCCAGATAACGTTAACTTCTCAGAAGATTCTGTGAATTGGGTAAAAGACAATCAAGGTGAAATCCTCTGGACCTATCCATCAACTACTGCTATTGACACATTGATCACCAATGCATTTATCCGGGAACCAGTTCCGGGAAGCACGACCAAGGTCTATCATGTCTGGGATGGTACCCAGTTCTACAGGGAAGCAAGTGGAACCATAAATGTCACCCTGATAAATCCAAAATTTGACCATATTACAGATGGCAATATCAAAGAATTTTATCTGCCAATACAGAATGCTCCCCAGGATCCGGCAGATTACAACATCTACCGCAACCACGAGTACAGGTTTTCTGTTCATGCCATTGAAGCTTGGGGACAAACGCTCAGTAGTGGTAGCACCGGAAGAGCCGCCAAGTTGGGCAATATCGTTATACAAATGAAATGATGCTTTAGCGTAGAAGAATCATTGCATGTTTTCAAAAGATCGTTATATGTTGAATGACTCTTAACTTAATGAAGGTGACTCAACAGATTCTTCTGTTGTTTATACGAATGTTTCGGAATGCATTGTACGTTTTGCCGAAGGCGAACAAAAAGTCATTTCAAGTCAAAAATCGGGCGATTTATTGATAGTGTACATTGTGAAATATAAATCGGATGAATTGAGTTTTGCAGAATTGGTGCTGAAGAACTATCGAAGTTCGAAAACAGTAGATGATTTATCGGTTCGCTGTGGATATCGATCGACCAAGACCTTTACCCGTCATTTCCAAAAAAATTTCGATATGTCCCCCAAACAGTGGATGATGGAAATGAAAGAAAATGAAGTGCGCTATTACTTGAAAAACACAAATTATTCGTTAACCAAAATTGCCGCTCTGTTGGGATTTGCCAACGTTTCTCATTTGTGGAATTTCTGCATCAAAATGACGGGAATGCCACCGAATAAAATTAGGGAAAACAAGGTTAATCAACCGGCTGAAGAAAAAACATAGCTCGGTTCACTCCTATTCATCTATTCCTTTTTCTGAATATAAATCTGATCACGAGGCAACAATCGTTTCAGATTTGCTATGTTATAGAGTGTTACGGCCTGCGTTACAGAGGTATATTCCATATATTGGGGTATGCTCATATTGTAAAGATCGCGATTGGTATGCCAAATCTCAAAATAACTGAAGTTTGTGCCGAGAGGATCGGTATTTTTAAAAGTTATGGTCGGCACTCCGTTCATAGCAAAATAGGCATGGTCGCTTCCACCTTCCTTCAATGGGATTTCTCGAGCAGGTAGAGAATCTTTTTCCACCGTAAAAGGGATTTGGGGATCATAATTTTCCAAACCTTCGGTACATTTTTTGACATCTTCGTACCAATTTTCCGGCACAACCAGTCCGGATGCGGCAAGCGGACCGCCATCCCGATTAAAGTAGTTCGAAATACGAGGCAATCGATCCTTATGGTGTTCCACCCAAAATTTCGATCCCCAAAGTCCGAATTCCTCGCCTGCCCAAAAACAGAAGATGATGGTTCTGTCGGGTTTGTTGCCACCTGCCGCCATAATCAGGCGTGCCATTTCGAGATTGGGCGCTACGCCGGTTCCGCAATCCACTGCACCACTTCCGACATCATAAGCATCGAGATGACAGCCTGACATTACATACTCTTCCGGATGTTTTACTCCACGAATGTAACCGATCACATTGTGATACTTCACCGGTCCCGGCTTGAAATGATTCCGAATATCGAATTCGAGCATCACAAATTCGCGTCGCTCCACTTTGTCACGAATCTTTTTATATTGTTCTTCATCCAGTTTAATATCGGGTAAATCGGGTAAATGGTCGAATGACATTTTCGACAGATTTTTCCGATCGTAAAGTGCCGTAAGTGGCACCGGAGCAGCTTGAATAATACCCAAAATGCCGGCTTCTTTCATTTCTCTGTAAAAAAGCGCCGGCTCCACAATTTTGTCCGAATCGTTTTTGGCGTTCTCATTGTGTTTGATTACTTCTGCCCTCAACGAATCGCCACCGGTGCTATAGTCAATTGGCCAACCTTTGCTTTTGCCTTCAATCAGCACCCAAGCCCCTTTGAGTTTTCCCTTCATTCGTTCGAATTCTTTTCGCGATTTTGGTTCGATGAGCACCGGCCCGCGTTGCAAGCCTTTTGTGCCGGAAGTATAACTCGGCGTAACGAAATTGAGCACCATGCTTTCATCGCCATACATTCTGCCAAACCAGGGTCCTCGATTAAAACCCACCGGCACCTCTCCCACTTCTTCCAGTTCTACTTCCAATCCCCAACTTTTCAAAAGTCCTGCTACCCAGTTTTCTGCATTCGTATAGGCGTCCGAACCGATTAGCCTGCCACCAATGCGGTTTGTCAGTATGTCGAGATGTTGCATCGTGCGATTGTCTGTTCTGCCCAGTTCCATGATTTTGCGCGAAACGTTGTTTTGTGCAAAAGTTATGCTTGCAACAGATAATAGAAATAAGAGCAGTAGTTTTTGGAAATATTTCATTGATTTAAAAGGATTTGTAAAACTCATATAAAAAAGAAAACACGTTATTTTTCAGGAACATACATCCAGAGAAAATGGGCATTTTCGGCCGCAATTTCTTTCCACGAATCGACCTTGAATTGGAATGCTGCAACCGAAGCCGTTGGCAAATGATCGAGGCGAACGCCAAAATGATTGATTAACTCCGTCAATCCCGGATTATGTCCAACGAGTATGCAACTTTTTATTTCATCACCGATATTTCCCAACAAATGGCGCAACCAAAGTGATGAAGGCATATATAATTCGCTATCTGTTCGAATGTTTTCGGGAGGATAAGAAATTTTTTCCGCAACAATACTTGCCGTTTCCCAGGCACGCGGAGCCGACGAAGCGTAAATCAGATCCAGTGTTCCTTCTCGAGCTGCAATTACGTTTCCTGTCATTGCGGCTTGCAATCGTCCGCTAGTGGCAAGTTTTCGGTCGAAATCGCTTTCATCAAAATTTCGCGGTTCGGCTTTCCCGTGTCGAAGAATGAGAAGGGTTTTCATCAGTTTTATGATTAATCGGTGAAATTACTAAAAATTTATCGAATCTTTCCGGACTTTTTCAACGCATCATCCTGAAAAATTTTTTCAAAAGATTTTATCGGAAAATGCCGTATTTGATCTCGATTAGATATTCTAAACATCATATCTACTTTATTTCGGCAAGTTACGAATAGCATTGGGGGCATTTTGACTTATTCAAAACTTAATTCATCTTACAACTCATTTCTATTCCTCCCATCCATAACCTTCCTACGCTATAGCTCCGAGGCAACTTCCACGTTCCTCCCACTCTCCTTCCACATTGCTCCCCGGAAAATCCATAGACAAAATAATATTCGGATATAAATCATCCCTTCGCTTTTTCCGGTCTGATTGACGAAACATTTGTTTCCACCGACGATTCCAGTGTTTTCCATAGCGTGTCGTTGGGGACAGGTGCTACGACATGGATTTGCTGCTTCGAAACAGGATGCACGAACGAGATGGTGCGGGCATGCAGACTGATGCTGCCATCGGGATTGGAACGTTCGGCTCCATATTTCAAATCGCCTTTGATGGGGCAACCAATTTTTGCCAATTGGCAACGAATTTGATGATGACGGCCGGTCTCGAGATCAACTTCAAGCAGAAAATATTTTTGCGAAGCTGCTATCAACTTGTAATGAAGAATCGCTTTTTTGGTATTCGGCTTTTCCGAATCGTAGGCTGTCGATTTGTTGGTTTTTTCGTTTTTTATCAGGTAATGAATCAATGTGTCTTCATCCTTGGGCGGCCGATTTTTGACAATAGCCCAATAGGTTTTATCCACTTCGCCGTTGCGAAACATCTCATTCAGGCGCGAAAGTGCTTTGCTCGTTTTAGCAAAAACCACCACCCCGCTTGTCGGTCGATCGAGGCGGTGGGTAACGCCGCAAAAAACATTACCCGGTTTGTGGTATTTTTCTTTCAGATATTCTTTAATCAATTCCGAAAGCGGTTTATCGCCGGTTTTGTCGCCCTGCACAATTTCCGAAGGTGCTTTATTGACGATAATGAGATGATTGTCTTCGTAGAGAACATCCATAATTTGCAAATAACAAATAAAATGAGGCACAAAGATAATCGATGTGCCTCACGCGAACGAATTATTTATCGAGATTATTGAATTACATATTCATTCCGCCACATACGTGAATAACTTGTCCACTCACATACGAAGATAACTCGGATGCAAGGAAAAGGGCAACATTCGCCACATCTTCAGGCGTGCCTCCACGTTTCAGCGGAATTTGTTTTGCCCATTCGTTGCGAACTTCTTCCGAAAGCTGGCCGGTCATGTCGGTGATGATAAATCCGGGAGCAATACAGTTGGCACGGATACCGCGTGAACCAAGTTCTTTGGCAATAGATTTTGCCAATCCGATCATTCCGGCTTTCGAGGCTGAATAGTTGGCCTGACCTGCATTACCCGAAACGCCTACGACCGAACTCATATTGATGATGCTGCCCGATTTTTGGCGCATCATGATAGGGGTTATCGCATGAATGAAATTGAATGCCGATTTCAAATTCACGTTAATCACCATATCCCATTGCTGTTCGGTCATACGCATCATCAGTCCGTCGCGGGTGATTCCTGCATTATTCACCAGAATATCGATTCTGCCGAAATCATTCAACACTTCGGCTACCACTTTTTCCGTATCTGCAAAATTGGCCGCATTCGATGCATATCCCTTCACCTTTACGCCGAAGGCTGCAATTTCGCTTTCGGTAGCTTTTGCAATGTCGTCGATTGCCAAATCGGTAAATGCTACATTCGCTCCCTCCGAAGCATATTTCAGAGCAATGGCTTTTCCGATTCCTCGTGCTGCTCCGGTAATCAACGCTGTTTTTCCTTCCAATAATTTCATTTTCTTTTTCTGATAAATTTAAAATATAGAATTATTTTTTGTAAAGTCCCCGAAAAATAAGATCCGAAATAAGGGCTTTGTCTTCCTCTTTCCGATAATCGAGATTCAGTACACCGCGAATAACGGGCACTTCCAATCCCTTAAACGAAAAGTGGAGCAATGCAGCCGTTCGCGAAATATCGTTTACCCGGAAAATTTCTTCATTGCATCCATCCTTCAAAATAGTTTCAAGATATTCGATATCTTTCAGATCAAACTCTTTGCGCACATTTTCTACTCGCCAGATGTCGCGAAAAAAACCTGCCCTTAAATTGCCGTTTCGGCGAACCACCTCCTTCACGGCTCCCAATCGTGTGAAAGCAAACAAAATAATTTTTTCGTCAGCCGGGAGTTTTTGCTTTATTACTTCATCCAGCTTTTTATACAGCTCTTGGAATTCGGATTCCACTACAGCTTTATAAATCTCATTTTTACTGTTGAAGTACGTATAAAGTGTGCGACGACCACGCTTGGATGCTTCGGCAATATCGTTCATGGTTGTGTTTTCGACCCCCTTTTTAGCGAACAATTGTCGAGCTACCTCAATCAGACTTCGTTTTGTTTTCGATGTAGGTGCCACAAAAAATGCACAATTTATGATTATGTGTGCAAAATTAGCATAAAGTTTTCATTTCTGAAAGAATATGCTTTAAAAAAATCCCGAAAAAGAGCATCATTATTTTTTCTGAAGATCACTCGTTCTGAAAAATTTGAGACGCATTTGTCTTATCCGTAAAGAAATATTTGCCTCACTTGTTTTGGTTATACCAAAAATCGCTTTATTTTTGCAATAAAAAATGAAAAAATTCTTACCAAAAGTTCATCTTAAACTATTCGAAGATTTACGTGATGACTATTTCTATGTGAAATAAAAAACTATAATCACCTATTTTTCCGAACAATTAAGGGTAACACAACAAGTCGTGTAAAAACAGTAATACTCAAAAAAATAATATGGAAAAGACTAAAAAATTCATTCTTCCCGAATCGGAAATTCCTACGCAGTGGTACAATATTGTAGCCGAAATGCAAAACAAACCGAAACCCATGATCAATCCGCAAACCAAGGAGCCAATCAAGGCCGAAGATTTGTTTCCGCTTTTTGCAGAAGAACTTTCGCGTCAGGAAGTGAATACGACCGATACCTGGATTGATATTCCCGAAGAGGTGCGCGACAAATACAAGATTTATCGCCCTACTCCACTCGTTCGCGCCTATGGACTGGAAAAAGCCCTCGATACACCGGCTCATATCTATTTCAAAAACGAAAGTGTGAGTCCGGTAGGTTCACATAAACTCAATTCGGCATTGCCTCAGGCTTATTATAACAAATTGGACGGCACAACCAATCTCACCACCGAAACCGGCGCCGGACAATGGGGTACGGCTCTTGCGCTTGCCTGCAAGATGTTCGGTTTGGAACTTGCCGTTTATATGGTGAAAATCAGCTATGAGCAAAAGCCTTATCGCCGCTCGCTCATGCAAACCTGGGGTGCACAAGTGATAGCATCGCCGAGCATGTCCACCAAGGCCGGTCGCAAAATCATAACGGATAATCCTACCTATCAGGGAAGTTTGGGAACTGCTATTTCCGAAGCCATCGAACTGGCTATGCAGACACCGCATTGCAAATATGCACTGGGCAGCGTACTCAATCATGTGTCACTTCATCAAACCATCATCGGATTGGAAGCCGAAAAGCAAATGGAAATGGCGGGCGAATATCCTGACGTAATCATCGGATGTTTTGGCGGCGGATCCAATTTCTCGGGAATCTCGTTTCCATTTCTCCGCCATAAACTGAAGGGTGAAAAAAACACGCGTTTTGTTGCGGCCGAACCAACATCCTGTCCAAAACTCACACGTGGAAGCTTTCAATACGATTTTGGCGACGAAATTGGTTATACGCCGCTTATTCCGATGTTCACGCTTGGGCACAATTTCGCTCCGGCAAACATCCACGCCGGCGGATTGCGTTATCACGGAGCCGGAAGCATCGTAAGCCAACTGCTCATCGATAATCTTATCGAAGCAGTGGATATCGAACAGCTCGACACATTCGAGGCCGGAATTCTTTTTGCCCGCACCGAAGGAATCATCCCTGCTCCCGAATCCACGCATGCTATTTCCGCTGCTATCAACGAGGCATTGAAAGCCAAAGAAGAAGGTTCAAAGAAAGTAATCCTTTTCAACCTTTCCGGACACGGGTTGATCGATATGAGTGCTTACGACCAGTATTTGGCCGGCGACTTGATCAATCACGAAGTGAGTGACGAAGAGATTGCTAAAAACCTGGAAATGTTGGCATAACTTCGTGTCAAATAATAGGACGAAGAAATCTGTCGTTTTTTATTTTGAAAAAATGCCGATAAAATTTGTTTTTCCCGATTTAAGGTTTTATCTTTGGAGTACCAAAAGCGTTGAATGAGTTATTGCCGCATTGGTCGATTGGGAAACTCATCAATAATATTCTAAAGACCGAGACAAGTTTTCGTTATCAATGGCGGGCCGCGCCTTCGGGTATTCCGATTGATCGGAACGGCGGATTACAAAGATAGCGAGACACTCAAATCCTGTAATAAGGAGTTTCGTCTTATTCCACCAGTGCGGCTCCCTATAAAAAGCAGATGGAGAAGAGATTGATTCTTTCACCGTCTGCTTTTCCATTATTTATTAAAGCAAAAAACTTATGAAACGATACTGGGAATTGTTTGTGGTTTTTTTTAAAATTGGCGCTTTCACATTTGGAGGTGGCTATGCCATGATACCCCTCATTCGCAACGAGGTGGTTTCAAAGAAAACTTGGCTTGACGACAATGAGTTTATGGACATGTTGGCTATTGCTCAATCCATGCCGGGCCCAATCTCTCTAAACACGGCGTTGTTTGTAGGAAATAAACGGCTCGGATTTAAAGGAAGTTTGTTTTCCGCTGCCGGTATTATATTGCCTTCGTTCATCGTTATATTGTTTCTTGCAATCGTTTTTACCCAATTTAAAGAAAATCCTTACATCGAACGTATTTTCAAAGGCATTCGACCCGCCGTTGTTGCTCTCATAGCTGCACCGCTACTTGGACTCGGAAAATCGGCCGGCGTAACTCGAAAGAACATCTGGATTCCGGCCGCGGTAGCCATCTGTGTTTGGCTTTTACATATATCACCTATATATATCGTAATGGCATGCATCGCGTTGGGCTTACTGCATTTTGCTCGAATCAAACGCACTCTCCGATAATATGCAACTGATTGAATTGTATCTGAGCCTGTTTATTTCATTTTTCAAAATCGGATTGTTCGGTTTTGGAGGAGGCTATGCCATGTTGCCTTTGATCCAACACGAAATAGTGGATGTCCATCATTGGATTTCGGTAGCCGATTTTACGGATATCGTAGCCATTTCGCAAACCACTCCGGGACCTATTGCTTTCAACTCGGCCACCTATATCGGTTACGCGAGTGTTACAAATCTCGGATTTTCAAATTTTCAGGGAATTATCGGGTCGGCCATTAGTACATTGGCCGTCAGTCTTCCATCGATTGTCATCATGACCATCGTCTGTGCTTTTTTTGCCCGACTTAGCAACAACGAATGGATGCGCGCTTCGCTCTCGGTTTTGAAACCGGGGGTCATCGGATTGATTGCTGCTGCAGCGCTAATGCTGATTAACGACTACAATTTCATCGATTATAAAAGCTGGATTATTTTCGCAGCAGTTTTCATAGCTTCCCTCAAAAAAATCGATCCAATTTTGCTTATTGTCTTTTCGGGAATTGCGGGACTTGTACTTTACTGATGCAATGGTCGATATGCGATTTTAGGATTGCACTTTCTGGTAGGCCAATCGTTCCGATCCGTCGGCTAAATAAATAATGCCGCAATAAGTGAATCCATACGATTGCAGGATATGCTGCATGATATGATTGTCGCGATGCGTATCTACTCTTACATTCGAAATCCGATTGAAACACCAGTCAAAAACACAACGTGCAACGCCTTTTTCTTCACCGCCCGAAGCCATGCGATGAACAGTGCCATAAGGCGCTTCGTTAAGCCACTTGCCGTCATATATTTTCCGATAAGTGGGATCTTCACCGATAATGAAGCAAAACGTCGCCACAATAAGTCCATTTTCATTTTCACAAACAAAACTGTGCCCTGCTGCTATTTCGTCACGAATAAAAGCTTCATTCGGATATCCGTTGACCCACTGCTGATGATTACCCTGCGAACGCATGAAATTGCGCGCAATATCATAAAGCTGCATTACCCGATCGAGATCTTGAATCGTTGTGCAACGTATGTTTGTAATCATAGCTTGCAGTTATATCGCCATATTATGAAATATCGGAATGAAGGACTTTATTTAGCCGACTTTTTCGGAGTTGTTTTCTTGGTTCCGGTTTGTTTTTTGGCAGATTTTCCTTTCGTTTTATCCTTATCGTTGCCGGTTTCGGCAATAATTGCACGACAATCATCGAGTGTCAATTCTGACGGATTCATTTTCTTGGGAATCTTGTAATTCTCTTTTTGGAACGAAATATAGGGACCGTAGCGGCCGTTCAGCACCTGCAATTCGGGTTCTTCGGGAAATGTTTTGATAATTTTTTCTCGATCTTTCTGTTCTTTAGCTTCGATAAGAGTAACAGCCTCTTCAGCCGTAACCTTGAGCGGATCCATTTCCTTTGGAAGCGACACATACTTGCCGTCGTGCTTCACATAGGGACCGAAACGTCCCACTCCGACAGTCATTTCCTTCCCTCGAAATTCGCCTAAACGACGGGGCAATTCGAAAAGCTTCAAGGCTTCTTCAAGCGTGATGGTCTCGATGGATTGTCCGTTTTGCAAAGAAGCAAAAATCGGCTTCTCCTCTTCGTCGGATGTCCCAATTTGTGCAAGGGGGCCGAAGCGACCAATTTTGACGGACACTTGTCGTCCCGATTTGGGATCTGTGCCCAAAATGCGTTCGCCCACCTTGTGTTCGGAACGCATATTCAACGTATCCTCTACAATCGGATGAAATTCTTTATAAAAATCGGATATCGATTTGTTCCACTTTGCCTTACCTTCGGCAATCTGATCGAAATCCTTTTCCACTTCGGCCGTGAAATTGTAATCGACTATCGAGGGAAAATATTCCACCAGAAAATCATTCACCACCATACCAATATCTGTTGGCACAAGTTTTCCCTTATCGATTGCCGTTTTTTCCTTTTTATCGATATCCTGAATTTTTCCGTTTTTGAGGATTAATACATTATAATTTCGAGGTTCTTCTTCCACATTTCTTTTTTCCACATATCCACGATTGAGAATGGTGGATATGGTAGGCGCATAGGTGGATGGACGTCCTATTCCCAATTCTTCCATCTTGCGTACAAGCGCAGCTTCAGTGTATCGTGGTGGGTGTTGCGTGAAACGCTCTGTAGCATTGGTTTCGTTCATGGCAAGAGTTTCACCTTTTTTCATAGGCGCGAGTAAGCCGCTCTCGTTATCAGCCTCTTCATCATCGGTGCCTTCGGTATAAACACGCAGAAATCCGTCGAATTTCACTACTTCACCGGTTGCTACAAATTTACCGTCAGCATTCGAAATATCGATGTTGGCCGTCGTCTTTTCGAGTTCGGCATCAGCCATTTGTGAAGCAATCGTACGTTTCCGGATAAGGTCGTAAAGACGTTTCTCCTGCACCGTTCCTTCGATATCCTGTTGGTTGAGATAAGTTGGGCGAATGGCCTCGTGCGCCTCTTGTGCACCTTTGGACTTGGTTGTGAACTGCCGTGTTTTTACATAACGGTCGCCATATAATTCTTTGATTTCGGATTTTGCCGAATTGAGTGCCAATGTCGAAAGATTGACCGAATCGGTACGCATATAGGTTATTTTCCCCGATTCGTAAAGTCGTTGTGCCACCATCATGGTTTGGGCAACCGAAAAACCGAGTTTGCGAGAAGCCTCCTGTTGCAGGGTAGATGTTGTGAAAGGTGGTGCAGGTGAACGTTTGACCGGTTTGGTAACGATGTCGCCAACGGTGAAGGTTGACGATTTCAATTTCTCGAGCAACGCCAGCGCCTCTTCCTTTGTTTTGAGGCGTTTATTGTATTCGGCTTTTATTTCGTAGGTTTGTCCGTTTTCTTCCTTGGTGAAAACGGCGACAATGCGATAGGTAGCTTCCGATTTGAAATTCTGTATTTCACGCTCTCGCTCCACTATCAGCCTCACGGCAACCGATTGCACCCTGCCTGCCGACAGCGCCGGTTTGATCTTGCGCCATAGCACTGGCGACAGTTCGAACCCTACAATACGGTCGAGCACACGACGTGCTTGTTGGGCATCCACCAAATTCTGATCGATTTGACGTGGATTTTCGATTGCGGCAAGAATGGCCGGTTTGGTAATTTCGTGGAAAACAATGCGCTTCGTATCCTTATTTTTCAATCCCAACACTTCGTACAAGTGCCACGAAATGGCTTCTCCTTCACGGTCTTCATCGGATGCGAGCCATACAGTGTCGGCATTTTTGGCCGCTTCTTTCAGTTCGGCAACCACCTTTTTTTTATCGGCGGGAATTTCGTATATTGGTGTGAATTGATGTTCGATGTCAATGCTGAAATCTTTTTTCTTCAAATCGCGAATGTGTCCGTAACTCGACATGACGTGAAAATCTTTTCCTAAAAATTTTTCGATAGTCTTTGCTTTTGCGGGGGATTCTACGATTACCAAATTTTTTGCCATTCGATTCCTTTTTTCTTTTTTACAAGTAGTTTATGCTGCTTTCGAGTGCAAAAGTAGTAATTTTGGATTATTCGCACCTAATTTTTCGATAATTAAGTAAAATATTCGCTTCCAAAGCTATTCATTTGTCGCGTTCAGCACTTCCACGCCATAAATGACCGACAGATCCGACAAAAGCTTCTGCGAAAGGGATCTGCGAATGCGCAATTGCATGCGGCAATCTTCGGCAAATTGCTGTTCCCACTGCACTTCGTCAAATTGTTTGAGGACACGCATCACCTCGTTCAGCAAGTCGTAGCCGAAACGGATGTGCAGCACGTCGTCCACCGTTTTCTGCACAATCTGTGCATTGGCTATAGCCGAAGCGGCTGCCTCACGATATGCCTTGATGAGTCCGGAAGTTCCAAGAAGCGTACCGCCAAAATATCGAACCACAATAATCAGAACATCCGTTAATTCTGCCGAATTGATTTGACCCAAAATGGGTCGGCCTGCCGTTCCGGATGGCTCTCCGTCATCGTTCGATCGATAATCGGTACGCTCCCGGCCCAGCATATATGCCCAACAAACGTGACGCGCATCGTAATATTTTTTTCGAACCGATTCAATCATTTGCTTTGCTTCATCTGCCGATTCCACATGATAGGCAAACGACAAAAATTTGCTTTTCTTTTCGGTTACGATGGCTTCGCCCGGCTGATCGATGGTGAGATAAGTATCTGTCATTGACTTTTGAATGGTCTCTGCATGTTGCATTCCGAACGACAAAAGTACAAAATTAATTGCCGGATTAAAATTCGCAGAATTGGCGATTAAGGTTAATTCGGTCATATTTTTTCGATAAAACCATCCAAAGAAGCAGCTTTTTCATTATTTTTAGGGCTGAAAATACAGAATGCATCAACAAATTCATATCCATGAATCGATTTATTTTTATCATTCCCGCAATTTTCCTGCTATTTCAAAGTTGCGAAAGCAAGAAAAACGGAATTATCATGACAGTCAACGGCCCGATTTCTCCCGCCGAAATAGGTAAAACGCTTACACACGAACATGTGTTGGTCGATTTCGTCGGCGCCGACAGCTTCAGCTTTTCCAGGTATGAACGCAGCGAAGTCATCGCCAAAGCCCTTCCTTATCTGCAAGAAATTAAAGATTTGGGATGCATGACCTTTATGGAATGCACGCCTGAATTTTTAGGACGGGATCCGCTGCTTCTTAAAACATTGTCGGATAAAAGCGGACTGAATATTATCACGAACACGGGATATTACGGAGTCAGAAATAATAAGTTCGTTCCCTCGTCTCTTCAAAAAAAATCTGCAGAGGAATTGTCCGATATTTGGTTTGCCGAATGGCAGAACGGCATTGACGAAAGTGGCATTAAACCGGGTTTTATAAAGATCGGAGTCGATGGCGATTCGCTTTCGTCGTTTCATCAAACGCTCATCAAAGCTGCCGGCCTGACACATCTGAAAACCGGTTTGGTGATTGCTTCTCATACGGGACCGTATATCCCAGCTTTTCAGCAGATAGAAATTCTCAAAAACATAGGCGTATCGCCCGATGCATTTATCTGGGTGCATGCACAAAGCGAGACGGACAGGTCGAAATTGGCTGAAGCAGCCTCGAAAGGTGCATGGATCAGTTTGGATAATATATCTGCGGACAATATCGATGAAGTTTTATCCACCATCCGGTATTTGGATGAACGTGGTTATCTTCATCGGATACTGCTTTCGCACGATGCAGGGTGGTTCGATCCCGCAAAACCCGATGGCGGTGATTTCAGAGGATTCACCACGCTATTCACAAAACTTGTTCCCCTGATGCGTGAACAAGGGTTTTCGGAAGAAAAAATAAACCTTCTTCTGGTGGAAAACCCTGCAAGAGCTTTTGAAGTAAGGGTAAGGAAAATTGAAAATCAAAACACCTTCTGAATGTTTATTTTATTACTTTCGTGGAATTTTACGAAATAAAACATTCCAATTTCCCACGTGAAAGACAATAACAAGGCTATTCTTTACGTTTCCATAACCGTTCTGAGTTGGGCCACCGTAGCATCGGCGTTTAAACTGGCTCTATCGAGCCTTACTTATTACGAATTGCTTCTGATTGCCTCCTTCACGGCGTTGATCGCATTCGCAATCATTCTCACCTTTCGAAAGAGATGGTTTTTGCTTCGCTCGGTCAATAAAGGACAATGGAGAATGTTTGCCATTGCAGGAATGCTCAACCCTACAATGTATTATCTGGTTTTGTTCAAATCATACGAATTGCTTCCGGCTCAGATTGCGCAACCCATCAATTATATGTGGCCGGTGGTGCTTTCGGTAATGCTGGCCATTTTCGCGCGACAGCGCATCCCCGCTTTCAAATTTGCCGGTATGGCGATTTCATTATCCGGAGTTGCGGTAATTTCCGTAGGTCCGGGACAATTAACGGGAGTCGGCCTTTCGGTGCTCGGTCTTACGTTAGGCATTGGGAGTGCTTTTGTGTGGGCAACCTACTGGCTTATAAACAGGATGAATGCCGAAACCGATCAGATCATGAGTTTATTTCTCAATTTCTTTTTCGGAACTATCTATTTGTTGATGATTGCGCCGTTTATGAAAATCGAAATTTCTTCGTTGCAGGGTGTTTTAGCCGCTGTGTATTCGGGGCTTTTTGAGATGACTATCCCTTTCATTTTTTTCGGAATAGCATTGAAGAAAACCGACAATCCGGCCCTCATCAATCATTTGTGCTATCTTTCTCCGTTTCTGTCGCTTTTTATAATACATTTGATTTTAGGCGAAAGCATTTATTCCACAACATATACAGGCCTCGCTCTCATCGTAGGAGGACTTCTTTTCAATGAATATATCGGGAAGAGAATGAGGAAAAAAATCTAAAACCGACGGTTTTCGAACCAAAAATATAAAATCCGATATCAATCGGGCTGTTCTTCCGGTTGTGAATGCAATACGAGATAAGCATTTATGCGCGTTCCAACATTTTCCCTCATATTCATCCAAAACAAATTGTAATCAAACACATGAAGGTTTTTTAATTGAAAACACAAAATATCAATATTCATCCTTCGAATGATTGATACCCAACAGCTTCACTATCTCGACAACCACAATCGGGACAAGAGACAATCCGAAAATATAAATCCAGTGGATATCGTCCATAGGAACAATACCGAAAATCTTCATCACTCCCGGAATCAATAGAATTGCAAACATGAGAGCCGCCGCAATGGCACTTGCTCCAATGAGTACCGGGTTGTGCAGTGGATTGGAAGTAAATGTTGATCGTTTGTTTGAATGCAAATTGCGCACATGAAAAAGTTGAGCGAAGCCCAGAACTGCAAATGCCATCGTTTGCCCCAATTGCTGTCCCCCATCGCGAAATCCGATTAAGTAGGCAAAAAGGGTAATGATGCCGATAGTTATTCCTTGATAAATAATTCGCCACGACATCCCTTTGGTGAAAAATCCTTTTTTCGGATCTCGCGGACGTCGAGTCATAATATCTTTTTCGGCCGGATCCATGCTCAACGCCAAAGCAGGAAGACTGTCGGTAACCAAATTGATCCACAGAATAAGAATAGGTGTGAGCGGATTACCCAAATTCAGAATCGAAGCAATAAAGATAGCCAGCACTTCGCCGACATTCGATGAAAGCAGATACTGTATTGCTTTCAGGATATTGTCATAAATGCGACGTCCTTCTTCCACGGCACCCACGATGGTAGCAAAATTATCGTCGGTTAGGACAACATCTGAAGCATCTTTGGCTACTTCTGTCCCTACAATTCCCATTGCAACCCCGATATCGGCTTGTTTCAACGCAGGCGCATCGTTTACTCCATCGCCTGTCATGGCCACTATTTCACCATTGGCCTGCCATGCTTTCACTATTCGCACCTTATGTTCGGGTGCAACTCTTGCATATACCGAAAGGTCATACACGTTTTGAGTCAGTTCTTCATCACTCATCGCATCCAGATCATTTCCCGTCACAGCTTTATCGCCCGCCGAATAAATTCCGATTTCTTCCGCAATTGCCATAGCCGTCACCTTGTGGTCGCCTGTGATCATCACCGGGCGTATGCCGGCCGTTTTGCACCTCTTCACGGCTTCAACTACTTCGGGACGAGCCGGATCAATCATTCCTAACAAACCGACGAAGATCAAATCATTTTCTATTGTGGCCACGTCAACCTCTTCCGGAAGAGCATCAATATCTTTGTAAGCCACACCCAATACCCTCAGAGCCGATTTGGCCATGCCGATATTCTTTTCGCGAATATTTTCTTTATCTTCTTCCGAAATAGGACGTACCTCACCTTGAATAAGAATCCGCGTACACACCTCCAAAACTTCGTCCGTTCCTCCTTTAACATTCACACGAAGGGTATGATCGTTCAGTTTGTTAATCGTTGTCATACGCTTGCGACCAGAGTCAAAAGGCACTTCTCCCACACGAGGAAATTGCTTCTCTTTTTCGTTTTTATTCATTTTCAGTTGCAGCGCCACATCCACAATAGCGGTTTCGGTAGGATCACCCGAATTTTGATGAGTACCGTCAGGCAACATCTTCAGATGGGCATCAGTGCATAAAAGAGAAGAAATTAGCAATGTTTGTGTATCATCGTCGATATCTTCGGGTGAGTGGAGATTCCTGAAATCAATTCGATTGCCTCCCGCCCATCCTTCTACTACGGTCATTTTGTTTTGTGTCAGCGTCCCCGTTTTATCCGAGCAAATAACGGTTGCGCTCCCCAATGTTTCTACTGAAGGAAGTGTACGAACGATTGCATTGAGTTTTACCATGCGTTGAACACCAATGGCAAGCACAATGGTGGAAACAATTTGTAAACCTTCGGGAATGGCTGCAACTGCTAAACTGACAGCCATCATGAACATCTCGAGCCAGTCGTGTCCATAAATGACGCCTACGGCAAAAATCACCACACAGATTCCAATCGCAACATAACCCAAAATTCGGCCAAGCTGCTGCAATCGTTTTGCCATTGGGGTTTCAGTTTCTCCTGCATTTTGCAGCATTTGAGCAATCTTTCCCACTTCGGTTTCCATTGCCGTGCTCACTACAACCCCTTTTCCTCTTCCGTAGGTTACAATACTTGTCGAATAAGCCATATTCTTCCGATCACCGAGTGGAATATCTCCTCCTTCGAGTGTAATTGTATCCTTCTCTACCGCAACGGATTCCCCCGTGAGAGCCGACTCTTGAATCTTCAAATTCACTGCTTCAATCAGCCTCATGTCTGCAGGAACAATATCTCCCGTATCCAAAACCACGATGTCTCCCGGCACAACTTCAGTCGATGGAATTTCGGTCACTTCACCATTTCTCAGCACCTTTGTATGCGGCGCGCTCATTTTACTCAAAGCTTCGAGCGACGATTGAGCTTTTCTTTCCTCAACCACACCGATAATCGCATTGACGATCAGGATAGCAAGAATTACCCATGTATCGATAAGACCCTCGCCATTGGTCATTCCGACAATACCTGAAATAATAGCTGCAACCAGTAAGATAACAACCATACTGCTCTTAAACTGCTCCAGAAAAATGTTCCAAAGCGATTTTTGTTGGGTAGCCTTCAATATATTCGGACCAAATTTTTCTTTCCGTTTTTCTACTTCTTCTTCCGAAAGCCCAACTTCCGGCGCAACGGAAAAGTTCTTGAGTATTTCTTCGATGGATTGATTGTAAAAACTCGTCATTTTTCAAACATTTATGCTCTAAGACAAAACACCTATTTTTTATTCAAAGTTTAACAAACGAAATTTCGAAATGTTTTTGAAGGTAAAGTATATTTTAGACAACAGCATTATCATCATCAAACAACAAATACTGTTTCAATCTATCATGCGATCACTTCCCTCATCACTCTATTCGATATTATTAGCTGAGAAGTGGATAAATTTTCGAACAATATGTTCTACAACATAATTATTTAACATCGATGCAATTTTCACAATTAAGCCTGTTTTTGCTAACTTTCGGCCGATATAATCGTGTTCGACTTTGCGGCAAATCACAAAGCAAAGTCGTTTTAATTTTGCATAATTCTTGAAATATTAAATCATTCTTCTCATCATGAAAGTTTATAAAACAAAAGACATTAAAAACATTGCCATTATTGGCAGTTCGGGATCAGGTAAAACCACCCTCGCTGAGGCTATCCTCTTCGAGAGTGGAGTTATAAAACGCAGAGGATCGGTTGAGGCCGGCAATACAGTATGCGATTATTTCCCGGTGGAAAAGGAGTACGGTTATTCGGTGTTTTCCACTCTATTCAGCATCGAATGGAAAGATAAGATGATGAATTTCATCGACTGCCCGGGATCGGACGATTTCGTGGGGGGAGTTATTTCTGCATTGCACGTAACAGATACTGCTTTAATGGTGATTCATGCAGGTAATGGTGTGGAGGTTGGTACAATCAACCAATTTCGTTATACCGATTCGTTGCACAAACCTCTCGTGTTCCTTATTAACCAAATGGACAACGAAAAAGCAGACTACGACAACACCCTCAACAGCCTGAAGGAAATGTATGGGAACAAAGTAATACCCATTCAATATCCTATCGGAAGCGGAAGCCATTTCGCAGCCATAGTAGATGTATTAAAACAAAAAATGTATAAATGGAATCCCGGAGATACTGCTCCCGCCGTGCTCGACATACCATCGGAGGAAAAAGAAAAAGCCGACGAGTTGTATCGTCAATTGCTTGAAGCTGCTGCCGAAAACGACGAAACCTTAATGGAAAAATATTTCGATCAGGGCACCTTGAGCGAAGAGGAAATGCGCGACGGGATTCAGAAAGGGCTCATAAGCAGGAGCATTTTCCCGGTTTTTTGTGCTTCGTCGGCCAAAAACATGGCAGTACACCGCCTGATGAATTTCTTAAGTATGGTTGCACCTTCGCCCGATCAGATGCCTGCACCCGTAGATAGCGCCGGCAACGAAGTGAAACCCGACCCTACAGCACCTACCAGCTTATTTTTCTTCAAAACTACAGTAGAACCACACATTGGCGAAGTTTCTTATTTTAAAGTCATGAGCGGCACTGTGAAAGAGGGAGATGATCTCACCAACGCCAATCGAGGATCCAAGGAGCGACTTGCTCAAATACAAACCGTTGCAGGACAAATTCGAAATAGAGCGGAAGAATTACAGGCAGGTAACATCGGCGCTGCGGTGAAACTTAAGGACGTTAGGACTGGAAACACTCTTAATGCAAAGGGCGTCGATCATATTTTCGATTTTATAAAATATCCGGAACCACGTTATCGCCGCGCAATACGGCCGGTGAACGAAGCAAATGCCGAAAAACTAAGCGAAGTCCTTACGCGCATGCGCGAAGAAGATCCGACCTGGATCGTGGAAAATTCGAAAGAACTCAAACAAACCATTGTTTCGGGACAGGGCGAATTTCACCTCAAAACGCTCAAATGGCGTATCGAAAACAACGACAAAATCGAAATCGAATTTATCGAGCCAAGAATTCCTTATCGCGAAACCATCACAAAAGCTGCACGTGCCGACTATCGACACAAAAAACAATCGGGAGGCGCAGGTCAGTTTGGCGAAGTGCATCTTATTGTCGAACCCTACTCCGAAGGAATGCCAATGCCCGATATATATAGATTCAACGGACAAGAATATAAAGTTCAGGCCCGGGATGTTCAGGAAATCGATCTCGACTGGGGCGGAAAACTGGTTTTCGTCAACAGCATTGTCGGCGGAGCTATCGATGCACGATTTCTTCCTGCTATTCTCAAAGGCATCATGGGACGCATGGAACAAGGCCCCCTCACCGGATCGTATGCCCGTGATGTGCGCGTTATCGTGTACGATGGTAAAATGCACCCTGTAGATTCCAACGAAATATCCTTTATGCTGGCAGGTCGTAATGCTTTTAGTATCGCCTTCAAAAATGCAGGTCCCAAAATTCTCGAACCCATTTATGACGTTACTGTCTCCGTGCCATCCGAATATTTGGGAGATGTGATGAGCGATTTGCAGGGTCGCAGGGCTCTAATCATGGGAATGGAAAGCGAAAAAGGATTTGAGAAACTTAAAGCAAAAGTTCCCTTGAAAGAAATGAGTTCCTACTCTACCACACTTAGCTCACTGACAGGCGGTAGAGCATCATTCACGATGAAGTTCTCAAGCTACGAACTTGTTCCTTCGGATGTGCAAGAAAAATTGCTCAAAGAATACGAGGCTCAAGAAAAAGAAGAGTAATCATTACGCCCTTTTATCCATACACAAAACCATTTTATTTTTTTTATGAGAGCTGCCTCCGGCAGCTCTCATTTATTTTAATCGCGCAATAAATTAACCGACGAGAAATACTTCGCATCTGTTGGTTAAATTGGAACAAAAATTCGTCGAAAAAAATATTTTGTGTTACATTTGTGGAAAATGACAAATACAAACCCATAATACTCTGTCGATGAAAAAGATATATCTGATCTACTTAATGCTTTCAACTACACTTACTATTTTTGCTCAAAACATGGAAGGCTCTTATCGTAATGGAAGCGATCTGTTAAAGTTCGAAGGCAACCGACTATTATTCGATATGGAAGAAGTCGGGGGGTTATCCAATCAGATAGGAAATGGAACATACCGACAAATAAACAATTATATCATCGTCGATACCGACGAATACAATGGCGAAAAAACCACTGTAGAAAGATTGCCTCAATCGAAAAAAGATACCCTATCTGTCACCGTAGCAGATTATCACAACAATCCTTTATCCGGTGTGTTGGTGGAATCGCTTACTGAGTCGGGAAAACTCATCATGAGTGCAACTACCCGAAACGACGGACGATTACTTTTCCTGCCAAACGGCAAAATGAAAAAATTTCGCATTTTCGAAATGGGATTCGACGATATTGAATTTGACATTCAACCCAACGAAGACTATCATGTTAAAATGTCGGATCAGAAAAGTGTCGAAAACAAAACCGTAGTCTTCAGACTTAGAGAAATAGACGAAGAAACGATTGGAGTCATGTTACTCTCCACCGATTTCAAACAAGGCAAAGACCTGCAAAAATCCCTCGATAAGCTATATCAAAGTGCGCTGAAGAAAAACTTTCTGGAAAAACGCATGAAGAAATGAAGAGAAATTGGCACATGTAATTTGAATTTAACTGAGTGTATACACCGGGCGTTTGAAACAGTAAAACCAAATTCGGACTAAGTCCGTATTAAGTCCATACCAAGTCCAAGTAGAATTCTGTGATATTATAAGCTAAAAATAGCGACTGAATGATCGGAAAGAAATAATTTTGATTTGCTATCGTTCGTGAGCAGTACCGCGCCGCTCGGCCGCCACCATTTTATAGAGCTGGTCGTTTGGACGAATTTTGTCGGGAGTTTTGATGGAAAAGTGTTCCCCTTTCGAGACCGTGTCAACCGTTTGCAACTCCACGCGCATATCATCAGCCGTGAGAAAAAGTGCTCCGGTCGTGGGGCCGGTGATGAGCAGTTCATCGCCCTGTTTCAACGATTGTGTTTCGACCAAAAATTCGGCCACGCCTAAATTTCCGAAATATTTGATTGCCTTTCCCACATATACTTTTCGTTTGGTAGCTCCCGAACCATACCGATGTGTCCACTCACCCAGACGTTGTCCCAAATAATATCCGTCCCAAAATCCGCGATTGAAGACCGTAGCGAGGCGTTCGTTCCAATTTTCGATTTTCTTGTCGGTATAGTTTCCTTCGCAATAAGCCTGTACGGCTTCCTTGTAGCATTCGGTTACAATGCGCACATATTCCGGTCCTCGTGCTCGACCTTCGATCTTGAAAACGCGCACACCGGCATCCATCATTTTATTCATGAAATGAATGGTTTTCAAGTCCTTGGGCGACATGATGTATTCGTTGTCGATATCCAATTCTATTTCGCTGTCTCGGTCTTTCACCGTATAACCTCGACGGCAAATCTGGTTGCAGGCACCCCGATTGGCGGATAAGTTTTTTTCGTGCAAACTCAGGTAGCATTTTCCCGAAACGGCCATGCACAAAGCACCGTGGGCAAACATTTCGATACGGATAAGTTCTCCCGAAGGGCCTTTGATTTGCTGTTCATCTATATCGCGGTGGATGGCAGCCACTTGGTCGAGGTTAAGTTCGCGAGCAAGCACCACTACATCGGCAAACTGAGCATAAAATTTCAGCGATTCGCTGTTCGTAATATTCAGTTGCGTGGATAGATGCACTTCAACGCCAATACTTCGGGCATATATCAGTGCAGCTACGTCGGCAGCGATAATGGCCGAAAGCCGAGCTTCCTTTGCCGCATCGATGATGCGTTGCATGAGCTGCATGTCGTTGTTGTAAATAATCGTATTGACGGTGAGATAGCTTTTGATATGATGTTTACGACAGATTTGTGCTATTTGGTGTAAATCGTCGATCGTGAAGTTGTTGGACGACTTGGCGCGCATGTTCAGCCCTTCGATTCCAAAGTAGATGGAATCGGCACCGCCCTGGATGGCTGCCATCAATGACTCGTAAGAACCAACGGGCGACATGATTTCGAAATCGCTTACGGAATGTTGCATATTTTTTGCGACTGTGATTTGGCATACAAAAATACAAATTTTAGATGAGAATACCGATAAATATACGTCAACCAAAAAACAGAAAACGGCCAACGCAATTCTAATCCCGAAAAATTCTTTACGAAAAGGTAACAGAGTTGAGCAGAATGAAATAAGTCGAAAAAGCCGCTTGCTCCGATAATTTTCCCATTGAACTTACTTTTCATCACTCCTACAAAGAATAAATTCCTTTTTTACACTCATTCAAGTTTTTTTCGCTTAACTTTGCGATATTTCAAAAACCAATTTAAAATAGTGCACATGAAAAAAATGTTTCTCATTACGTTGATCGCGTGCATCGGAACAACATTCGCTCACGCGCAGAAACAAGAAAATCGTTACCGGGAAATCACCAATCCCAAACTTCTGGAGATAAACAAAGAAAAGGCCAGAGCCGGTTTCTTCTCGTATCACAATGCCGATGAAGCACTCAATGCGAATACTACTTCCAAGGGGAGCGAGTATATTATGTTAAACGGTACTTGGAAATTTACCTACACCGATGATTTTGATACCCGTCCTAAAGAGGATTTCTACGATCTGAATTTTGATGATTCGAGCTGGAAAAATATTGCCGTTCCGGGCAACTGGGAAGTACAGGGATTTGGAGTCCCAATCTATGTCAATACCAGTTACGAATTCACTTCTCCCGGATTTCCCCCATACTGGGACAAACCAAATCCTCCTCTTGTTCCGCGCGAATTCAATCCTACGGGTACCTATCGCAAAATTTTTGAGATTCCTCAGGCATGGCAAGGCAAGGATATCATCCTCTCTTTCGACGGAATAAAAGGAGCTTCCTATTTCTACCTCAACGGCGAGTTTCTGGGAATGAGCAAGGACAGCAAACTGCCCGTTCGCTTCAATATCTCCGATAAAGCCAAAGCAGGCAAAAACGTTCTTGCCATACAAACTCATCGATGGAGCGACGCTTCCTATCTGGAATGTCAGGATTTCTGGCGATTGAGCGGTATAGAGCGCGATGTATATGTATATGCACGGCCCAAAATTCATATCGCCGATTTTTCGTCTCTTGCAACACTCGACAAGACTTACACCAACGGTGAATTTTCACTTCAAGTCAAACTTAAAAATTCAAAAGACGGAAATCAAAATGTTACGGTGGCTTACTCGCTTTCAGACAATATGGGGAAAATAATTTCTTCGGAGAGCAAACCGGTTTCGATGGGAGATAAAGCTGCAACTCAATTCACAGCCTCTATCCCTCACGTAAAAAAATGGTCAGCCGAAGAACCCAATCTCTACTCGCTTGTCATCGAAGTGAAGGACGGCAATTCCAATGTGATCGAAGCTACCGCCATAAAGGTCGGTTTCCGCACTACCGAAATCAGAGACAAACAATTTCTCATCAACGGAAAACCCGTCCTGGTCAAAGGTGTAAACTTACACGAGCACAACGAACATACCGGCCACTACGTTACAGAGGAATTGATGCGAAAAGATTTCGAGCTTTTCCGCAAATACAATGTGAATACAGTTCGTACCTGTCACTATCCACAATCCGAATTATTCTATCGCTTAGCCGACGAATACGGAATTTACGTCATTGGCGAAGCCAATATCGAAAGTCACGGCATGGGTTACGACCTTCGTCAAGGAGGAACGCTCGGCAACAATCCACTGTTTCTTGAAGCCCACCTCTACAGGACAAAGAGCATGGTCGCACGCGACAAAAATCATGCCTGTATCGTCACCTGGTCGCTCGGCAACGAAGCCGGAAACGGATACAATTTTTACGAAACTTATCGTTGGATCAAGGAGCACGATTCTTCGCGTCCCGTACAGTACGAACGTGCCGGTCTGGAATGGAATACCGATATTTTCTGTCCCATGTATGCTTCACCGGCCGATATCGAAAAATATGCACTCAATCCTCGTTCGGACAGACCTCTCATTCAATGCGAATATGCGCATGCAATGGGCAACAGTCTGGGCAATTTCACCGAATATTGGAATATGATCCGAAAATATCCGATTTTACAAGGCGGATGTATTTGGGACTGGGTTGATCAGGGATTGGCCGAAAAAGATGCCGAAGGCAATGATTATTGGGCATTTGGTGGTGATTATGGGCCGAAGGGAACGCCCTCGTCCGGCGATTTCAATTGCAACGGAGTTGTATTGCCCGACCGAAGTCCCAAAGCTCATGCCGAAGAAATGAGAAAAGTTTATCAGAATATCTGGTTTAAAAATTTTGATGCTCAAAAAGGCACGATCGACATTTACAACGAAAATTTCTTTATCGACCTCAGTCAATACAATTTCGAATACGAGGTGAAATCGAACGGAAAAGTTATTGCTTCAGGCAAATTTGCAGCAAATGCCGAGCCTCAACAGCATACTACCATTACAATACCCGGAATCTCGAAATACCTGCAGGGAGGAATGCAAAAAACCATTCAGTTTTATGCAAAGCAAAAATCGGACACTCGGCTGATTCCTTCAGGTTGGGTTGTAGCTCGCGACCAATTTATCATTCACGATTATCCTGCACTGAAACTGAAAAATACCCAACCTGCAAAACTGACGCAAGACGATGATAAAATTATTGTTAGCGGTAATCGGTTCGAAACAGTTTTCGATAAAGCTTCAGGTACCATGATTTCCTACAAATTCGACGGAACGGAATACATCAGTGATGGATTCGGTTTTAGGCCTTTCTTCTGGCGCGCTCCCATCGATAACGATTACGGAGCACATTTGCCTCAAAAACTGAAAGCTTGGGAAAATTGCAGCTATCAGGACTTGAAAGCCGAAAACCTGAAAATCGAAAAAGGAGAACAAACCGTGATCAGCTGTCAATACAACTATCCCGAAACAAATGCTGTATGGGAAGTTAAATATACCGTATTTCAGGATGGAAAAGTAAAAATAGACAACCATTTCGATGCTACCCGCAACAAAACGCTGCCTCTGATTTTCCGTGTAGGCATGCGTATGCAGATGCCGGGCACTTTCGTAAATGCCGAATATTATGGGAGAGGACCTCTCGGAAACTATTGCGACAGAAAAACAGCATCCTTCGTCGATCGATATCGCTCTCCGATAATAGATATGGTGGATAAATACGTTCTCACGCAAGAAAATGCTCATCACACCGACGCTCATTGGTTGGCAATAACCAATAAATCGGGAAAAGGCTTCGTTTTTGCTGCCGACCAAACTTTCGAATTTAATGTTTCGAACTATCTGCTCGAAACCCTTAGCAACGGGGATGATTTGCTCAACGATGCTCCTGTGGGATTAGCACCCGAGAGAAAGCACGTGAATGCTTACAAAGCATCGGACAAAGTAGATGTTTTTATCGATTATCGTATGCAAGGTGTAGGTGGCAACAACAGTTGGGGTGCTTGGCCTGAAGAGCCCTATCGGATTGTTCCCGCGAACACCAATATCGACTACGGGTTCATGATGATCCCTATTAAACAAGTATCGGACGTAGATGCGCTTTTCAAATAAAGAGAAGAACTCATTATCACAATCTCCATAAAACACGAAAACGGTCAGATTCATAACGAATCTGACCGTTTCATTTTATTTACGAAGAACAAAAACGGTAGTCGATTTTATTCGGAGATTGCTTTTACAAATGTTTCGGCATCGCCGAAGGAATGGGTCATTACCTCCTCTACTACACCTCCTATTTGCGAAGCAAGCATTGCAGTATTCAGTCTCGAAATATATGTAAATCCGTCGGCCTTGCGATAGATCGAAATACGGCAAGGCATCATGTTTGAGTAAATTCGTTGTTCGTCATCCGAAAGAATTCTGTAGGCATAATTGGGTTTGCACAATTCGATTACCTTGACGGGTAAAACTTCAAATCCGTTTTTCCTCATTGTTTCCTCCAGATCATGCGTGTAAATAACTTTCCATCCACCCGAAACGATTATTTCGGAAAGTTTCGAGACAGTCTCTTCAAAATCGAATCGACTCTTGCTTTCGAAAAAAAATTCGTTCATATCCATTTAGGATTTTTTGAGTAAAACTTCGTTGATCGCTTGTTTAAATGCATCTTTGGGAAGCGCACCCTGTGCCATTTGAGGAGCTTCACCCATCGGGCAAAACAAAAGGGTCGGGATGCTGCGAATTCCAAAATCGGAAGCAAGCTCCATTTCTGCTTCGGTATCTACTTTATAAATATAGATTTGACCATCGTATTCTTGTGCAAGTTCTTCGAGAATTGGAGCTACCATTTTGCATGGACCGCACCAGTCGGCATAAAAATCGATGATACAGGGTTTGTCTCCCAGATAAACCCATTTGTCAGGATTGGCCTCGTAATTGGCCACCTTTTGTAAAAATTCTGCTTTTGTTAAATGAATTGGTTTTGCCATTTTTTTATCTGATTTTTGAATGTTGTTTTCAGTTTCCAAACTCTCGGTCTTTTGTTGAGAGCTTTGCTTCTGATCTTTGCTACTGCATGCAGTGATCGACAAAACTGCCGAGATTGTCAAAACAAGAAGGTTAATTTTCATTTTTATGAGATTTTTTGAGTGAGTTATTTATTCGAATTGATATCATCTTTGGATTTTTGAGGTTCTTTTCTGAACATGTCGAACAGCAACATTCCCAATAACGATCCGTAAAGTGTCATACGCCAAGGGTTGGAGGTGATGGGGCATGTGCCCGTCGAGCATCCGACGAAATAATAATAAAGGTATCCACCGACGGCCCCCACGAGAAAACCGATAACGGTCAAACGATATTTTTTGAGTATTGTCATTTTTCGATATTTTTAGTTTTGCTGAAAGAGGCAATGAAGAAGTTGCAGCACTTGTTTGTTGCGAATGGAGTAAAAACAATTTTTACCACTTTTGCGGCAATTCAAAATTCCTTTTGCCCGCATGTCGGTAAGATGATGTGATAACAGCGACTGTTCACACTGCATATCTTCCATCAATTCGGTTACCGACTTTTCTTCTTTCTTCGAAAGCTGCATAATTATTCCCAAACGTGTTTCGTTTGCAACCGCTTTCAAGAGATAAGCAGCTTCTTCGAATTGTTGTCGTGTCTCTTCCTGCTCCATTTTCAATAAATATCAATACATGAACATATATTCATATATTTTTGTTCAAAAGTACACTATTTTTTTGATCCGACATCAAAAAACTCGTTATTTAAAATATTTTAATATAATAGGTAAGTTTGGCTTCAATCACACGATGAGCAGAGCGAGAGTAGTAATCGCTTACGGTGTTGTTGAAAACATCACCCAATCCGAAATAATATCGGCCTTCAAGATCGAAATCGCCAATTCCCGTTTTAAATTGGAGTCCTGTTCCGGCGATGATTCCGTAATCGAATTTTTTATTTGCTTCGTCATATCTTTGCTCGGGAATCGGCTCCCCTTCTTCGGCTGAAGCCGTTTGTGCATCCACATATTCTTTCAAAGCCTGACTCATATCCGAGCTGCTGCCAAGCAAAATGCCGATTTGAGGACCAATATTGAAGATAAACCGCACTTTGTTGCCTGCATAGACATGCGTCATAAACGGAATTTCCAGATAATTAAGCGTACGTGTATAAGCATAGTCGGAATTGGCATCAAAACTCTCTTTCCATCCACGCTGAGCAAAATTAACTTCGACGAGTAATCCCAAATACTTTTCCGATATATATTTAGCCGATATGCCACCCACAACTCCATTTTTCATGACTTGCGACACTTTAGGCTGAAAATCTACTTTTGTAAACATATATCCGCCACCGGCACCAATATACAATTCCGGTTTAAAGGTATTTTTCTGCGCATCCGCCCACAGAACAACCACGAAAAAGATTGTGAAAAAAACAAATATTCGTTTCATCGACTCTTATTGATTTTTATCACGCGCTGATCGGGCCCGTAATAAACAAGAAATAAACTGTTGTTGACGAATCCGCCCCGGTTGGATACGCGCTCGAACTGAAATGCATACTGAATAGTGCTTGCCCTGACTTGATTGATATTGGGTTCGAAATTTTTCCCGTATTGGTGCAGTGCACTGATGAAGTAAAGACCTGTGTCATATCCCCATAAACCATAACGGGGATAAAGGTTGATTGGATCGCGCTTATACCATTTCCGGAAGTTTGCCAAAAATTCATTAGTTTCCAAGTCGTCTTCGTCCACGAAAAACGGAGTGAAAAAATAGGTTCCAAATTGATGGTAATCTGTTTTGAATTTCGAATTATACGTCTGCCATTCAGGATATCCGAATAATCGGATAGTGTATTTGCCATTTTCTTGTGGCAATCTTTTCACGATGTCGAGTAACATACGTAGTGATGCCATATCTCCGGAAGTGGGTACAATAATATTTTCTTTGGTTTGAACCATTACATTCGGCAAATTATCTTCGAACGATGTATCCAGCGTAAGTGTCCGGAAAGAAACTTTTGCTTTCTTCAGATCATTTTGAAGCGTGTTTACGAAATCGGTTTTGTCTGATTTTGAGGGTATGTTTACCAAAATGATATTTTGATCTCGAAACATTTCCACAAATACTTCAGATGCGCGCGAATACGTATTCGATAATGGCGGATTGACCTGGAAAAGCATCGGATTGTTCAATACTTCGCGATTGCTTTGCGAAAAAGGAACAACGTATTTTATGTTGTTTTTTGAAGCAAAACTCGAAATGGTTTTAATTTGTGCATCGCTGATGCCTCCAACAATCAGGTCGAGTGCCTGCATTTCCATTGTTCCGAGCAAACTATTTAGTTTTCGTGTATCGCTTCCACTGCCAATATCGAATGCATAGAGTTCTATATTCGCGCCCTGATCTTTCAGCTTGAGTATGGCGAGTAAAAAACCTTCATAATATTCTTGCAAACGCAAATGACCGTTATTGGTCTTATCAAGAAAAGGAAGCAATAGGCCCACACGTATTACTTGCAATTTCTCCGAAGGCCGATTTGACCGAAGCAGTTGATTGGCTCGAGCTTCTGCAACTTTCGGATCTTCAACTTCGGTAGCATTCGTGCGAATAGGAATGTTAATTTCCTGATTTCTTTTCAGATTTGTTGAAAGACCGGGATTGGCTTTGCGGATATCGTCCTGCAATATATTGTATTTCCGGGCTATGCTGTAAAGGGTTTCCCCTTTCTCAACCCTGTGGACGATATTTTTCACCGCTTCACGACCTGTTGCCGACCGCGATGTGGTTGACAAAGCCGTCGGAATACGAATCGTTTTCCCTGCCTGAAAAGTGTCGGCCGACAAACCGGGGTTCACGGCGATGACATCTTCGGGGTGCATATTGTAATATCGTGATACGGAGTAAAGTGTTTCTTTGGGAAGAATCGTATGAAAACGAAAATTCTCCCTATCGTTTCCACTCTGTGTCCGCCTTTGAGGAATCGTGAGCGTATCTCCTACATATATTCCATTCTGTGCTGAAGCATTGAGTCGATAGATTTCTTCAACGGTAGTATCGTAGATATTCGCAATCGAGTACACAGTTTCACCACGTGCCACTATATGTTGGAAAGATGTTTTTCGATTATCGTCGGCAAAAGATTGTCGTTCAGAAAACGTTTGAATATTGGAACGAGCCGCCACCGAAGCATCGGGTTGACTTTTTGCAGGTACGTTAAGCGTTTGTCCCGCTTTAAGACCACTTTCACATCCGGGATTTGATTTGATGAGTTCGTCCACCGAAACCGAGAAAGTTTGAGCAATGGAATATAACCCCTCTCCTGCCCTGACGGTATAAACATAATAGGGCTTACCTTCGATATATATTTTGGCATACGATGACTCCTGACACGAGGCACGAAGCGACGAAACTGAGAGTAACAGAATCAATGCCGTTAACTTGCAAATGAAGAGAGAATGGCGCATGAATCGTTTTGGTGTTTAATAGTTTGTATGAGGCAAAATTACGAAAAAATCAAATACGCTTCTTCTTCCAACAGGATTATACTTTGTTTATTTTGTTTTGAGCTGTTGGATAAGCGTCATGAAAAGGGCTGTTACTGATGAATGTACTTACCTTCGTCCCTATACTTTCGGTATAAGGGCATGAATTCATCCGCTTTCCCTTTTTCCTCATATTTTCGAATAATATCCTGTGCTTTTCTGTAGGAAATTTGTGCTTTGTCGAGCTTGAGTGTGGCCATCTCTTCAATGGATTGATTGGTGAGCTGCGCTGCTTTTTTCGCATCGCTGTCCATCGAATTGCACGAGACAAGAAAAATAAAAATGACTGCTATCGAAAGCGAAGCGTAAAAATTGTAAACGAATTTCATATACACATGTATTATAGTTGACATTCTGAATCAAAAAGGCAATGGTTCTTTGTCATTTGCCAATAAATCGGAAGAACCATTTGACGGCATGGTTGCATGATTTTTTTTGTTCATCTTTGATGAAAATTCTACATATCCTTTTCCGGAAGTCGAAGTAACTACATTATCGTCAATATTCATAAATTTGGCATATTCGTTGTCGAATTTCATGCGCACCAAGTCGGTAGGTCCATTTCGATGTTTTGCCACAATAATTTCCGCAATACCGTTGGTTGGATTTCCGTATTCGTCCTCTGTAATTTTATAATATTCAGGTCTGTGAATAAAACAAACAATATCGGCATCCTGTTCGATTGCCCCCGATTCGCGAAGGTCTGCCAGTTGAGGTCGCTTTCCTTCGGTTCCTTGTCTGTTTTCCACGCCACGATTCAACTGCGAGAGTGCAATGATCGGGATGTTTAGCTCTTTTGCCAAGCCTTTGAGCGAACGCGAAATGGTGCTCACCTCCTGTTCGCGACTGCCAAAAGACATTCCGCTTGCGTTCATCAATTGCAAATAATCGATGATGAGGGCCTTCACCCCATGCTCGCGAACCAAACGGCGAGCTTTGGTTCGAAGTTCAAAAACCGACAGACTCGGTGTATCGTCTATAAAAATTGGCGCGTCGTATAGATCTTTGATATTTTTATCTAAACGCTCCCATTCATCGTCAGACAGTCGACCACTTTTGATACTTTCACCTCTGATTTGGCACACATTCACGATCAGACGATTTACCAATTGAACATTCGACATTTCGAGCGAAAAAATGGCTACCGGCGTGTGGTAATTAAGGGCCATGTTTTTGGCCATCGACAACACGAATGCCGTTTTACCCATTGCCGGGCGTGCTGCTATTATAATCAGATCAGAATTTTGCCAACCCGATGTAATTCTGTCCAATTCTTTGAAACCACTCGGCAATCCACTCATGCCATCTTTTCGATTGGCGGCTGCCTGAATGTTATTCATAGCCTCCTTGATGATCGGATTTATTTGAATAACATCCTTTTTTACGTTACGTTGCGAAATTTCAAACAAACGACCTTCGGTTTCCTGCATCAAATCATCCACATCCACTGTTTCGTCGAAAGCCTGTTGAACAACTTCCGACGAAAAAGATATGAGCTGTCGTGCCAAATATTTTTGAGCGATAATTCGGGCATGGTATTCGATATGAGCAGCCGAAGCTACCTTTTCGGTCAGCTCGGCAATAAAAACGGTTCCTCCGGCTGACTCCAATTCGCCTCGTCGCTTGAGTTCTTCCACCACAGTCAGTACATCTACGGGCTTTTGCTGCAGAGCTAAACCCTGAATGGCTGCGTAAATCATCTGGTGAACGGGATCGTAAAAACTTTCCGGAGTCAAAATATCACTCACAATGGAATAAGCATCTTTTTCGAGCATCAATCCACCCAGCACGGCTTCCTCGAGTTCCTTTGCCTGCGGGGGCAACTTTCCGATATCCGGCACGAGTACCGTTTTTTCCACTATTTTTACCTTGGGTTGACGTTTTTGTTTTTCCATGTCAAATCGTTTTTCGCTAAAAAGATTGTAAAGGTAATTCGATATTTCGAGAGAAAAGAATTTCGACCGGATTTGTTATCCACAATCTTTAAAAATCGGTTGTTGAAAACTTTTTTTGAATTTTACCCTATTGGCACAAAGACATTAGTTTGCATGAAAGAGTATTTCATACTTAAACGAATGCTGCCCGAATAAAAATCCAAAAAATTTGTTTGGAAGAAATATTGTTCGTATTTTTGCGAACATAAATAATTACGGAATGATCAAAGAAACAGAGAAAACCATCGAACGACAAAAGCAGCTGGCTCTCTTTGCCAAAGCATTAGGGCATCCTACTCGTGTGGCCATCATGGAATTTTTGTTGGCACAGGAATCCTGCTACTTCGGCGATATTCACGAAGTTTTTCCAAATGCTAAGGCAACGATTTCACAACATCTGAAAGAATTAAAAAATGCAGGACTAATCCACTGCGAAATTGAGACGCCAAAAGTGAAATATTGTATCGATCAGAAACAATGGGAAAAAGCAAGACAATTATTTAATGATTTTTTTGCCACAGAAATCATTAAGACTTGCTAAAAAATTTTTCTGATATGTTCGTTGTTTAACGAAAAACAAACAATATAATATTTCTTTACACCAAACGAACATATAAATCAATCGTATAACAACATAATTATCTCGAGTTCAATACATGCTAACCAATATAAAAAGATTTGTATGAAAATTCTAATTCTTTGTACCGGAAACAGTTGTCGAAGCCAAATGGCGGAAGGATTTCTGCAATCGTTGGACAATCGAATCACCGTTCGGTCGGCAGGAACGAATGCTACGGGAAAACTCAATCCCAAAGCCGTAGAAGTGATGAAAGAAGCAGGCATCGACATCAGCCATCATACTTCCAAAAACGTTGATTTGT
>Ga0255346_1001036_pt1 | contig 41407 bp, 50 predicted proteins | sample wastewater_treat_FD_194410 | JGI IMG/M metagenome (GOLD analysis project Ga0255346, IMG submission 194410) | Wastewater microbial communities from Lulu Island WWTP, Vancouver, Canada - plant22 | ecosystem: Engineered > WWTP > Wastewater > Unclassified | place: Canada: Vancouver, British Columbia...
AGAAGCTCAACAGGAAATTCTAAAAGCAAAAGAAGAAGGAGAGCGACTTGCAAAGCTTTCAGCTGAAGAAAGAGAAAAGGAAGTTCTTGAAAAACAGAGGCGAGAAAATGAGGAAAGAGAGAAGCTACTCTCTATGAGAGAGAACAAATTGGAAGCGATATCTATTTTCTCAAAGGCTAATGTCCCGATTGATTTGGTTGACTATGTGGTCGATCCTGATAAAGAAAAGACATTAGAAAAAGCCGAGTTGTTTATTAAAAATTATCAAACTTCTGTAGAGCAAACTGTTGCCAAGAAATTGGAAGGTGAACCTCCTAAAGATGTAGATAACAAGAACACCATTCTTAAAACTGGATTGAAATCTGCTTATTAGATTTAATTTTTGAATAAGTAGAAAAATGGCAAGAACAGAAGCAATGGCAATTTTAAAAGCCAATGGTGATGAACAACTGCTATCTGAAGTTTATGGAGGGGTACTTGAAAACTTCTCAACAAGAGCGTTGTCATCAATAGTTAAAAATAATCAATGGTCCGGAGACCCAAGAAGTGGATCTGTTGAGTTTGATAGAATGTTAAACACAGCAGTTGAAAATTATAATCCTGATGCAACTGATAAGAACTTTAAGATAGAGAAAGTAACCGTTAATGTAGATACTCCAAAGATGATTAGGGAAAGGGCTACACAATGGGATATTGATGAATACGGAATAGATGGAATAATTCAGAGAAAGTCTGATTTATATACCAATTCTATGATAGTATTCGCCGATAGAGCTTTCTTTACAAAAGCAGAAACTGAGGGTAGTGAAGTAACTTTAACTGCAAGTACAGATAAAGGTAAGCTTGATGAGTTTATTAGAACAATAACTGATGCAACCACAGATTACGCTGATGGTATAGACGAGAGTATGGTACATGTATTCTTGAAATCTTCAGTTTGGGATAGACTAAAGGGAGAGTTTGAAAAACTTCCAAACCCAGCTAACGGTGGTGTAACATTATTCGACTATAATGGAGTAAATGTTCATAGGAACTTTAGGCAGACAAAAGATGCAATAATAATGGTTGCAGGTGCAGGTGCAATGCCAATAGCTCCAATAGGAACAGCTGTAGATAAAATAGCGGGTTCAGTTGAGTATTATATTGGTCTATACTTCAAATACGGAGTAAAAATGATAATGCCTGAATTAGTAAAGTATGCAAGTTTTTCTGGAGAGACTCCTAGCTTATAAGTCAGTTAATATAAGTTAAACTTGTATATAAATGGACGAGGTTAAAGCAAGAATAAAAGCATACGCAATAGCGATAAGACCTGATTTGGAAGGTAAAGCCTTGCTTAACACTACCATAGATGAGGTGGTAGATAGGATTTTGGTTTATACGAACAGAGAGCAATTGGTGAGGCAATATGAGGAAGATGTCGTTAATTATCCGATTGATGACAAGACCGATATTGAGGAGGAGAATTATACTTTCTGGAAAAGATATAACGCATATCCTATACCACCTCAACTTGAGAGAAGTATAGCGAGAGCAGTAGTTGATACTATTAAAACCTTTGAAGCAGGTTTAGAAGGTAGAGAGGTGAAATCAATGTCAGACTTACAGCAATCGGTAACTTTCGGTGATGAAATAAAAAGTTATCTTGCTACTAAGAGCGACGTGGATATTTTACTTTCCATTAAGCCTTTGTTAGATAAGTTTAGGATAGCAACTATCGTTGAAGGTATCTGATAGCGTTAAAAACAATATATCGGACTTCTTTTATGACAAAACCTTTACAGTTTATCAGGGAGAAGCCAACGTAGATGATGAAGGGTTTGTTTCTAATGAGTTTGAGGCAACTACTGAAACCTTTAAGGGTAATGTAGCCTTTGACAACTTAGAGCAAATAAGAGAAGATTATGGTATTAAGGAAGAGGTTAATATCAAAATATCTACGCATAAGAATATAGAGTTGGGAACGGTAGTTGGATACAATAATGTTCTTTACAAAATAGTGGGTAAAATACCGAGTGATAGTCATAATATTTTATTGGGTCAAAAATGGTCATAGCAGTTCAAAATCTGGATAGATTGGTTAAAAAGTATAATAGGCTTGGGAATATTGATATGAAGCCTGTTATGCAGAAAGCTACTCAATTGGTTCAAAGGACTGCGAAAGAAATGTCGCCTGTTGATACAGGACATTTGAAGAGAAACATTATGAGAAAGACCTACACATCTCCTAATAATACAGGAGTTGTGGGAGAGGTTTACGACCCAGTAGAATATGGTGTGTATCAGGAGTTTGGGACTTCTAAAATGAAGGCACAGCCTTTTATGCGACCAGCCTTGAGAGTGCACCAAGCGACTATTTACAAGGAGTTTGAAAATTATCTGAAACAGCACAATAGGAGGGCAGTAAAATGATATACGAACCTAAAAAAGATATATACAACATATTGAGCCAAATAAGTGGGGCGAAGGTATATCAGACAAGACCAGAGATTATAAAAGAGCTACCGGCAATTACTTTTAACATAGGTAGCAATGTACCTGAATATGTGCTAGATAAAGATATTGGTATGCAAAATATTGAAGTAATAATTGATATTTTTGCTAAAACGAGTGCAGAAAGTGGTGAGTTGTTAGCCACTCTGGAGGAAACTATGTTGGAAAACGATTATAGATTGATTTTCAATATGGATATGCCAGAAGATGATTTACATCATATAACAACGAGATTTAAGTTAAGTATTTAAGAATATGAGTGCAGTTAAAAGTTTAGGAACAACACTTGTAAAAACAAAATCAGGAAGTGAAACAGAAAATCTCACTATCGCAGATCTAACCAGTATTGGAAGAATTGGTATTGAGAGCGATGAGATTGATGTTACAACGCTTGATAGTTCAGGTGGGTTCAAAGAGTTTATTGCAGGGTTTAAAGATGCCGGAGAGGTTTCTATCTCTGGAATAATTAAATCAGAAGATGCAATGGAAGCAATGCTTAGCCTTGCAGATAGCCAAAATATAGAGAAATGGACTATTACAACACCTAACGGTTCAACTTGGGCATTTGATGGATTCGTCAAAATGTTTGAGGAAGGAGAAGCTACCGTTGATGGAGTTAGAAACTTTAATGGGACAATCAGAATATCAGGGAAACCTACATATACTGCTGTTGCACCAAGTTTATAAAGACTAGGGTGGAAGTACCACCCCTGTCTTTTAGATAAGTTTAGTTAAAAAATAAATGGAGTTAAAATATACACCAAGAGCGATTAAAGAAATCGAGGAAGAGAGTAAAAGACCTGTCCAAGATACTTTAGCTGATTTCAGTATGAAAACCATTTTGCTTTTTGTTAGAAAAGGTCTAATGATTAGCGAGGAAGAGGCTTATAAAGTAATTGAAGATTATTTAGCAGAAGGTAAAGATACCTTTGAATTATATCTCGAAATTACAGAAAAATTGCAAGAAGGGGGTTTTTTACCACGAAAACTAAACCTCAAGAAAGTTCAGGAGGAAATGAACAGGGCTATAGAGAAAGGGGTTTAGTTTACAAAGGGTTCTTTACAAATCTATGGAAGGAGAAAGAGAAGATAGCAATAATAGTTGGCTCGGCTCTTAATATAAATTGGGGCTTGAATATGGAACTTTTTTGGGAGATACAACCAATTAGATTTGAACAATTATTAAAAGCTTACAACGAAATAAATAAGAATAGAGTAATGGAAATAGACTATCAAAACTTCCTCTTGGGTAAATATATTGGAATTGCAATAAATAGTCCTAAAAATTATCCTAGAAAGCCATTCCTATATGAAGAACCTAAAAAAGATGTAATGACTGTTGAAGAAATGGAAGAAATGATGAGAAAGAATACCATAGCACTTGGTGGTGTGATTAAAAAGAAAAAAGATGAGAAATAAGTTATTTAAATATAACAAATGGGTTATGTAGAAGTTGACAAACTGTCGGTACTTATAGAAGCTCAGGCAGGACAATTCAAAAGAGAAATAGCTGAATTACAAAGGCTCACAAAACAAGCTGGATCAGGAATGACTGGTAGTTTTATTAAGGCCAATATTGCCTCTCAAGTTCTTGTAGGTACTTTTAAGAAGTTGGGGAACGCCTCCTTTAATATGGGTAAAAAACTAGTTGACCTTGGTTCTCAATACAGTAGATTAAAGATAGCTACTGATACGGTTGCTAGAAATATGGGAACGAGTGTTAGTCAGGTTAATGATTTGCGAACAGCCTTAGAAGACGCAAACACCTATGGAAGCCAAGCTGAGAATACTATCAAGACATTAGCTTTGTCTGGACTCATAGATATGGCTAATAGCTTGAAATACGTGGACGCCAGAAATGGGGAAACGGTTCAAGGTGTAAATGCTTTGGTTTTGGCAATGAAAGATTTAGGTGCGGCCGCCGGTATTGATAGTGCAGACGCAATAGATAGGGTTACAAAGTTTGTTAGAAGAGGTGAAGTGGCAATGGCTGATGGAATTATAGAGGTTGGTAATATGAGTATGGAGTATAGGGAGTATGCAAAGACGTTGGGAAAGACTTATACGGAACTAACTCAACAAGAATTGGCACAGGCTAGGTTAAACATTGTAATGAGGGAGGCAGGAAAAACTTACGGTGCTTATGCCAATACAATGCAAACTTCTGGTAAGGCGATAGATAGTATTGGGAATGTTATTACTTCGTTATACGAAAGATTGGGTAATTATTTAGAACCTGTATTCGCTTCGGTTACTAGAGCTGTATTTGAATTTGTAGATAGCGTAAGAAGTGCATTGATAGGAAATGAGGCTACTTTTAGGAGCTGGGCTAACAATGTGGCGGCTTATGTAATAGCGGTTGTTAGGATAATCGGAACATTACTTACACGGATTCCGATAGTTGGTAAATATTTTGAAGGATTAACTCATTTTTCACTCAAACCAGTAGTTGCTACTATGGATAAATTAAGTAATAGCACAAGTGGAACTGCTGGTGCTATGGAAGATGCAACAAGTGGTGCTAAAAATCTAAAGAAAGAACTACTAGGCTTAGCTGGTTTTGATGAAATGAACGTACTTTCTCAGAAAGAGGGAGAAGGAACTATCGGAGGAGGAGTAAATGTCGGCGGTGCTGGTATAAGTTTAGAAGAAGCTATGGATGTAGCAAGTCTTAATGAGAACATAGATATCATCAATAAGATGGCAGATGATATAGAAAAAGAATTAAGGGCAAAGATAGAAAGTCTTAGAAAGAGTTTACAACCATTATTAGATATTTTAGAACCAGTAGGGAATTGGTTTTGGGAGAATAAAAAACCAATACTTTTAGTGGGAGGAGCGTTAGCAATTGTTAAAGGTATAGTGGATAAAGTAGTGGGGTCTTTTATTTGGTTTAGTACAGTTGGTAAAGTCCTTAGTCCTGTTGTAGCTCGATTAGGTAGTGCTTTTGAAAGTGTAGGTATTTGGATATTATATGCCAAAGATGCAATAGGTGCATTTATAGGAGCAATAAATCCAGTAACAGTAGTTGTAGGTGCTGTAATTGCGGTATTAGCAGTATTAGAGTATTTGTTTATTAAGAATTGGGAAGCTATAAAGAATTGGCTAAAAGGGATTACGGATAGTCTATTAGAAAGTGAAACTTTAATCGGAGGAATAGTTGGAAGTATAATAACTTTCTTTATCGGTTGGAATGATGTTTTGATAGATTTTTGGGGGAGAGTTTGGGAGAGTGTTAAAGCAATAACTGAAGCTTTAAAATCAATTATTGACCCATTTGCAAAAGTAAGAGAAGCGAAAAAAGAGAATGAACAAGCGAGTAAAGATTTAGAATTGGCTGAAAAAGAGTTAAAAGATGCAACTGATAATTTAAAGATTGCCGAAGAAGATTTAACTATCGCAAGTGGTAATTTGGCAGATGCACAACTTTCTTTAATGGATGCAAATGATAGAGTGGCGGAAGCACAAGCAGAGCTTAAAAGACTTGAATCAGAAGGAAAGGTTGGAACAGAAGAATATACAAGAGCTACTTTGGAACTGACTTCTGCGAAAGGCAGACAACAGACAGCAGAGCAAAGAGTTGCGGAAAAAGAGGCAAAAGTTAAAGAAGTAACAGATAGGGTTTCAGAAGCAAATGCGACTTTGGAACAAAAGACTCAGAATGTTACAGATGCAACATATAAATTCCAAGAAAGTCAGGATAAGCTTAATTCATTACAAGCAGAAACTACCGCAAATAGAATTACAAAAGCTTGGAACGATGTTAGAAATAGTTTAGGAGGTGTTTGGGAAGGCTTTGGTACTTCAGCTAAAAATAGTCTAAATAGTGTTATTTCATATATAAATAGATTTTTAGGAAGATTAAGAGGCAAGAAGATACCAATACTATTTCCAGACGGTTTTTATACCCCAGATATTCCTTATTTAGCAAAAGGAGGAGTAATAGAAGATCCGACATTAGCAGTCTTAGGTGAACAAGGTAGAGAGGCTGTTATCCCGCTAGAAAATAATACTGAATGGATAGATAAACTTGCCGATAAGCTAGGACAAGGTGGACAACCTATAAATCTAACAGTTAAACTTGGAGAAGATACTATTTACAAAGGCTTTATTGACTATCTAAATGATAGGTCTTTAGCGAGTGGTACTAAATTATTGAAATTATAACATGGCAATAGACACACTATTAAAAATAAATGGAGTGAAAGTTCCAAACGTGAGCGAGTATAAAGTACTAAGAGCTAAGTTATGGAGCAATGCTGAAAGGACAATGGCTGGTGAGATACAGGCAGATTTTATTGGTATATTCCCTAAAATACAGGTTAGTTTTGCACCAATGAAGGCTACCGATTTGAAAACAATAATCGGAATGCTAGATACTCCATTCTTCACTTTAACTTGGTATGATGCTAATACACAAAGTGTTAAATCAGCACAATATTACGCAGGAGATTACGAAACACCTTTGCTTGACAAGGGTAAAGAGCTTTACAATGGCTTTGATGTTAGTTTAATCCCTGTTAAAAAGTATAGTTAATTTGTAAGAGGAAATAGATGATAGCTGTATCTGACGATTTCAAAGAAGCAATAAAAGACCCTATAAGGCAGATTTATGCTAAGTTTGATGATGGTGTAGACCTTATTACAGCAAATGATGATTTAAAGTTTGTGAAATTATCTTCATTTGGAGATATAGGTAAAGCGATTATGAGAAAAGCTGAAGTTGGTTATTATGGTTCTCATACTTATGAAAGTGGTAATTTGAGTTTAGGAGTTTATGTAGCTGATAAAGTAGAAAAAGGAACAGTTACAATTTCAATTGCTAATCCTGCTGTAGTTACTTTAGCTTCTCACAATTTTATTGATGGAAATAGAGTAAAGTTATCCACAACAGGAACTTTACCAACTGGACTTACGGAAGGAGTTTCTTATTATGTAATAAAGAAAGATAATAATTCTTTCTATCTTGCAGAAAGTTTTAATAATGCAATGAGTGGAATTAAGATAGCAACTTCAGGTTCGCAATCTGGAGTTCATTCATTGACTTATTACAAAGCAGGCATTGGTTCAACACCTGAGGTAATTGATATGGGCAAGTTTTATGTTTATGAGAAGAATGTTGATGTTAAAGAAGGGCTTACCACTATTTCGTTATACGATAAAATGTTTGAAGCATTGGTCCTTTATGATAATGAATCTTTAACTTATCCGGTAACCTTGAAGCAATTTTTACAAGCTCTCTGTTCAGATTTGAATTGGACACTTGCCACTACAACATTTCCTAATGATGATATGCTTGTTTCCTATGATTATTTAGCATTTCAAGGAAAGAGTTATAGAGATGTACTTAATCAGATTGCAGAAGCTACAGGAACAATTATGTATTTTAATAACGACGATGAACTTGTATTGAGAATAGTAGGTGGGACTTCGGTTGAAACAATTCCACCAGCTCAGTTATACAATCTAAACTCAAAGGAGAAATGGGGAGAATTAAATAGTATTGTATTTAGAAGTAATCCAGTTGAACAGAACTGGATTTGGAATGGAGGATATTACCATACTCCTTTACTTTTGGAAAATGGATATTCTTTTTTGTTAGAAAATGGAGAGAAGTTAAGAACAGAAAGATTGGCTGTTAGAAATGACTTATATCAATTGCGAATAGATAATAATGTGTTTATAGGAGAAGACCCTGAAGCTTATATAACCGATATGGTGAATGCTTTAATGGGTTATTCTTATGTTCCATTCAATGCAAAAACAATAGGGTTAGGATATTTTGAAACAGGAGACACGATTACTTTGAAAGATAATAACAATATCTCTTATAATACTACGATTTTGAATATAGAAATTGAAATGTCTGTAGAAGGCTTTAGAGAAACTCTATCAGCCAATGAATTAGAATTAGGTTTGACTAATGTTAAAAAAGAGACTTCTATTTTAGAGAAGCAGATACAGAAAACAGTTATAACTGGAGAAAATTTAGAAGATAACTCAATTCCAAGTGCAAAAATAAAAGAATTATCAGCAGATAAAATCACAACTGGGAAATTGAAAGTTGGAACTGAAATAACAATTGAAGATGAAGTTACAGGAAAAGTCTTAATTTATATAGGGAATCCTCCAGAATAATGTCAAATCCAATATTAAAAGTAGCTAAAAGAAATATTGATGCAAGAATAGCTAATCCAAACGAATTAACTCTTGATAGCACTAAAAACCAATTAAAAAGATATATTATAAAAGAAGGAACTCTAGTATTTCCAGCAACGGCCGAGGGAATAGGAGTAAGAATGGGTATTTCTATAAAACACGAATTAGGATATATGCCGTTTTTCTTTACTTATATAAAAGGACCTCAAGAAACAAAATATCAAACTGTACCGGCTACAATTAAAGTTCAAGATAATGAAGGAGGTACTGCAATAATATATGCTGGAAGAACTAACGGTATTTACGAGTCTTTTTTGAGTATTTATACAATTTCAATGGTTAATAAAGCTTTTAGTTCTAAAGAAATAGATTATAAATGTATAATTTTTGTAGATCCAAGTAAAGATGGCTGGTTCTAAAATAGTGGTAGCTAGAAAAGATTCTGATGCAAGGACAGGGGATTATAAAGATATGTCTCTACATAGCGACCTTAATTTACAAAAGGTTGTAAAAAGAAAGGTTGCTAATTATGTATATGGTATTTCATCAGAGGGAGTACCAAATCCAACTACTATTTCTCACGGATTGAATTATCCTCCAGAAGTTCTTTTAATGGAAGAATATTCAGCGAATACAATGATGGGGAATGGGATTGACCCTTTTAGATTGGATTACACACCTTCATTTCCATTAAATAAAACAATGAAGTGGTATTGTCCAAGTGGTGTAGAAAGTGTAGTTGTTGAATGTTGGGGAGGTGGTGGTGCTGGAGGTGGAATAGTTACTGATAATGTAGCAGGTGGAGGTGGAGGCGGTGCAGGAGGACAATATGCTAAAAAAACTGTAAATGTAGTATCTGGAACTGCTTATAACATCAGAATTGGTGGTGGTGGAGTAGGAACAACAGGAAATGGAGGAAATGGTGGAGACACCTTTTTTGGAGATAATATAGTGGTTGCCAAAGGTGGAGCAGGAGGTAAATCTTATGAAAATGGAGGAGTAGGAGGTATAGGTTCAACTGCAGGCGGAATAGGAGATGTTGTCTACAAAGGAGGAAATGGTGGAGTGTTTCATCTTGATGAAAATAATTCTCCTACGACAGCAGAAGGAGGTGGTGGTGCTGGAGCTACTGGAGACGGTGGAAATGCACTAGGCAGTTCGTGGCCAAATCCCGGTGGATTAGGGAGAGGGGTTGAATATACCTCTTATACTGGAAATGGAGCTTATGGTATGTTTGCTTCTACGAATGGATATAGTGGATATCCAGCAGGAGGGGGTGGAGGTGGTGGTGGAAACACTTTAAACTTTTATACTACTGATAGAATTGGAGGAAATGGAGGAGCAGGATTTTTGAGATTGACCTATTTTAGGAGACATAATAATCCTAGATATTTTGGTAATGTTGGAGTAGGAGCAGGGGTTAGTGCTGGTAAAATTGGAGAAACTACAATAGATGCCTATCCAGTTGGAGGTTTTGCATGTGGAAAAATTGTACATGAAATATTTCCTTCTAACATGTGGTTCGAAATTCTACTTGACCCTATAAAATATGAAGGCCCGACAATACCTCCATTGATTAAGAAGATTCCGGCCATAAAAGTTTATGCAGAAGGAGAAGGAGAAAGTGATTATAAGAATAAAATCAATACCTACTATGACACAATTAAAATTGCTCAAACAGGAAGATTAAGTGTTACAGCACCTCAGTTTTATGCAAGTAATGGTCAGAATTTAGAACAAATTGTAGAAGCTAAAGTTACTCACGGTCTTGGTTATATTCCTATCTTCGCTCCGTTTGTTGACTCAAAAATATGTCTTGATACTTATGTAAATTGGTTAAATCAATATTATTATAGAGGAAATTGGGCAACATCAGTCAATTATTATTTGAATGAGACAGTTAATTATAACGGAGGATCATATAAATGTATCAGGAGTCATACATCTTCTAGCTCAAACGAACCTGTAGTGGGTATAGATTCTAGTAAATATTGGGAAATTGATACTCCCCTTTCTTTTGATGGATTGGTGCTTAATGATTTGGAAGATATAAAGTTTAGATTTGGTGGAGTATTTAATTTAGATACTACGAATGTAGAGTATTATGCAACTGAAAATGATTTGGTTTTGAGGATTGTAAGACAGCTTCACGATGGGGAAGTTAGTGGGGAAGGGACTAATTCTACTTTACCTCAAATTACCATTCATGTGGATTATACAATTTTTTATAACAATGCAGAGGAAGAATGTGATATGACTTTAGATACATAGTTTAAAGTAAAGAACTATGTTATAGTATAATATTAAGTTAATTAAGGAATAAAATTATGGACGAAGAGGGAGCAAAAATAACAAGTTTGGCAGAATTAACAGAAGTGGCAGATGATGATTTGCTGGTGGTAGTTGATAAGAGTGATACTACTTATTCTGCAAGTGGAACTGATAAAAAGGTGAAGAAATCAAATCTTATAAAAGATACCGTCCCAGCAGGAGTAGTTGATATGTTCGCAGGTTCTACTGCCCCTAGTGGATACTTGCTTTGTGATGGAAGTGCAGTCAATAGAACTACTTATGCTAAGTTGTTCACTGCTATTGGAACTACATACGGGGCAGGAGATGGTTCAACAACATTCAATGTTCCTAATCTTAAAGGGAAGGTTGCCGTTGGATTGAATAGTGCAGATACAAGTTTTGATGCACTTGGAGAAACTGGTGGTGCAAAAACTCATACACTAACAATAGCAGAAATGCCAAGTCACACACACGCCTACACACTTCCTAACAACTCAGACCCTAATTTTATGACTGGTGGTGGTTCTTACAATGTAAAGGTTGCTGATGGAACTGGAACGACAACTACGGAAACTGGTGGTGGTGGTGCTCATAATAATCTCCAACCTTATATAGTTTTGAACTATATTATAAAAACATAGAGAATGATAAATGAAGAATGAGAACAAAGAGAATGAACAATTTAATAAATTGGACAGACGAATTTTAATGTTAGAACAACAGATGAAATCTATAGACGAGAAACTAGATAATTTAGATAAAAAGCTAGACAAGGGATTTAATGATATTTGTAAAACATATGTTAGAAAAGATAACTATAGAAGGGATTTTGATATGCTTTTGGAAAAATCAAAATCACAAGATAGAAAAATCAAAAGCATAAACAATTTAGTCTGGTTAATAGTTAGTACGGTTCTAGTCTTTTTGGTCGAAAATCTTTTACGATTATTGATGAAATGAGGAAATTACAAAATCCGTTCGGAAACAAGGTTCTATATTTAACTCAAACATTGCATAGCGGATCTAACAACATGGCTATTGATTTAGTCGTTGAAGGAATGAACTCAAATACTCCTTTTAGTTCTATGAGCTCTGGGAAAATAATTGCGAAAAGCAACAGTGCTGGAAGCTATATCTGCAAATCGGTAGACGGGGCTCCGTTTAATGAATTCTATGTTCATACCGCTAGATGGAATTGCAACATTGGAGATGCAGTTTCAACTGGGCAACAACCCGGATATATAGCTACTAAAGCTGAGAATGGTGGCTATCCTATGCATATACACTTGGGTCTGAGTGCTGGATATAACATTTTTGAATATTTAGATAGAAATATAGTTTTTAAAACGAAATACCAAGATATAGCAAATGAATGCTTTAAAGGCAATATAAATAATCCATTTGACTGGAGTAAGTATCGAGATTTAAGTTTAGATAGTGATAATATGGATTTTAAAATTGGAGATAAAATAATTTTCACTGGCGAGGAGAATATCAGAAAAGGCTCGGGGTTAAAGTACGATATATTGAGTTCTAGCTATGCGGGATTGGTCGGAACAATCAAAGACGCCCCTAGAATTGCAGATGGATACACTTGGTATGATGTTCAATTCGAAAATGGATCTACAGGCTGGGTTGCAGATGTTGGAAAGTTCGAATTATATGAAGAACCAGCAACACCCCCTGTAACTCCGCCTAGTACCCCAGATTGTAGCGAATATGTAAAACATATAGAAACACTTCAGGCAGAGAATACCAAGCTTAAAAAAGAGCTAGGGACTTGTAAAGAGCAACTGGAAGCTAAGGTTGAGGAGATTTCAAATTTAGAAGAACAGATTAAAGCCTTTGATTCATTGATAGAAGAAATCAATAAGAATGTTGATGATTTACAGAAGAAATATGATACACTCTATATAGAAAAAAATAGGATTGAAAACGAGAAAAATAAAGCAATTGAAGGGTATAATGCGTTAAAAAATGGTCGTTTTATGTGGATAGTTGAGTTCTTGGAGAAATTATTTCCTAAGAAATAAAAGTATGGAAACAAAGTGGAAAAAAATTAAAAATTACAGTAAGTATAAAATCTCTAACAAAGGGGAAATTATAAATACAAAAACAGGGAGATATATGAAACAAACATTGTCAGGCAGAAATCTTTCATATTTAACTGTTAATTTGTACGGAGATAATAAAAAACCAGCCAGATTTTATGTTCACAGATTATTAGCAGAAAATTATCTTAAGAAGGTCGTAGGGAAGAACCATGTAAATCATAAAGATGGTAATAAAATGAATAATGTCATTACAAATTTAGAATGGTGTACTCCATATGAAAATAACAAACACGCACAAGAAAAGGGATTATCTAATACAAAGGAAGTTGGAGAGAACCACCCAAGAGCTATTTTAAACAATAGAAGTGTTAGGCATATAAAGATGTCTTTGCTATGTGGAATTAGTCCTATAGAATTAGCAAAAATCTTTTCAGTAACTAGGCAGACTATATATGATATAAAAAGTGGTAGAAAATGGGGTCATGTGTCTTTTGTTGAAATTTAGACCCCTTAAATTATAAATAGTGTAATCTTGGAAGAGTTAAAACCTAGAGATACTGTTAAAGATATATTAAAAAAAGACAAAGAAATGGTGGATAACATACTTAATATAATTATACTTACTAGTTTTATACTAGCATTTATTAGTTTGTTAGTTAAATTTATTTTATCAAAAGTATGAGTCAAGAAATAAGTTCTAAAGAGAGAGTCAATTTCGCTTTAAGTAAGGTAAAAAGCTCTACGAAATGGATAGTTCTTTCAGGTACAGCTACATATTTTCTAACAGGATTGTTAGACATTGTAGCACAGGTACAACTTCCTTTATGGGCAACCTTAATTCTTTATTTAATAATCAACACTTTAATTTTTGGAATTAGTAAGTATATAGAAGGTCAAGACACTAAATAAACTTATTCTACAAAGAAATGCTAGAGCTAGAATACGGCCTGTACACAGATCCGAGTGAAGATAGTTTTAGGTCAGAAAAAGAAATAGAAGCAAGATATAGTCCTATTCATAAAGAATGGAAAAATCCATACAAAGAGATTCCTTTTAATGACCAGATAGAAGAAGCAATTAAAAGGCAAGAATGGCGAGAAAAACAGGATAGAATACCAGAAGAAGCAGAGGTTACAATCAAAACAAATAAGCCGATAGCCATTTGTGATTTAGCAGACCCACATTTAGGAGGTGCTAAAACTGACTATGAATATTTAAGATATTTGGTAGACACGATTAAATATAACGATAATGCTTTTTGTGTTTTAGGAGGGGATTTGGCAGAAACAATTAGTTGGAATAGTGGACAAAATGACAGTATTCTCAATTTTGAGCAACAGTACAAATTGATGTATTCGATGCTAAAAGAATTGAGAGGTAAAATCATAGGAGGAGTAATAGGAAATCACAATTGGGAAGAAAAAACTTGGGTAAGCAAATATCAGGAATATTTAAGAAATGCAGATGCACCTTTGTTTTACAATATAGGGTGGTTGACTACTTATTTGGATAATGGAGTTGAGAAAATCCCATACCATATGGTTTTAGCACATCAGTTAAAAGGATATAGTTATCATAATCCAAACCACCCTCAAGGAAGATTTTCAAAAGAAGTAGAGGGTTGCGACATTATAATTTCAAATCATACCCATACAGATGGTAGCCAAAGTGTCAGTAAAGCAATGTTCGGAGGTGATTTCAAGAGACAAACATTCATCAATGGGTTTACTCTAAAAAGAAATGATAAATATCTAAAGGGTAAAGGAAATCCAGATAGTGCAGTTGGTGCTAACTGGTTATATTTGAGTCCATATAAGAAACAGCATTTTGCAATTCCTACAACAGAATTAGCTTGTGAAATAATGGGGTGGTAGAAGTAAAAAGGTTCATTCAAAATCTAATTGAAGGAGGTGTATTGTGGATACTAAGTTTGGTACTTGTATTGGTTGCGGTAATGAAGAATCTCGCAATTGTCCGCTGTATGTTTGTAGGGACAAGAATGGATTCATAATTATCTGCTGTATTGTGTATGCAATAAACAACGGTTTGACGATTCTTGAGTGTTTAGATGGCTTTGTAGACAAAGAGGGTTGAGGTGAATTGTGTCCAATAGAAAAGATGCTTGGAAGAAAGAGATTAAAGCTTCACAAGGTTTTAGATGTGCGGTATGTGGAAAGAAATTTAGTGCAAGAGAATTGCAAATTCATCATTGTAAAAATCGTAGCAGAGGAGGGGATAGTTCTAAAGAAAATTGTTGTGCCATTTGTGTAAAATGCCACAAAATTGCTCATAGAATTTATGGAAACAATTTTTTTGATCCACGAAAATTATAACCTCCTAAAGGGGGATATAATAAATATCCATTATGGTATATATGCCCCCCTTATAACTTTAGTTATATAAAAGTTTATTGTATATTGAAGTATGAGGAAAATTGGTAAGAAGGAAAAAAGTCTTACTTATTATAAAAACAGAGCTTGGAAAGTGTTTAGTAATTACATTAGAACAAGAGATTGTATTGCTACAACTGGAAATTTAAGAAGAGGAAAATGTGTAACTTGTAATAAAGAGTTTCCTTTTGAAGAACTACAAGCAGGACATGCTATCGGCGGTAGGAATAATTCCATTCTTTTCGATGAAGAGTTAGTAAATGCACAATGCAGAGGCTGTAATGGCTTTGGTAATGGAAAGTATGCCGAATATTCTCTTTGGTTTATCAATAGGTATGGGCTAGAGAAATGGGAAGAAAAGATAAGATTAAGTAAAACAGCTGTAAAATATACAAAAGAAGATTATAAAAAAATATACGAAGATTATAGGAATAAATTAAACAATCTGCTATTATAAATAAAATATGGATAAAATATAAAATTAAGAAAGGACCAATAAAGTGAAAAGTATTTGTATATATCACGATTATATTCCTCGTTTAGGTGGAATTGAGAGTGCGGTCTACAATTTAGCAAAGCTACTAGATGAAGAAGGATATAAAGTTACTATTTGTTTCAGATCTTGTCAAGACAACAAGAGCCTATTTAAGTATGCCGAGGCTGGAGACGTGGTTAAAATTATTCCTGATAAAATCATAAAAGCAGATGTTTGTTTAATTGCTAGTAATCACGAAATCCCAAAGCAGATTGAGGCTAAAAGATTCCTTCAATGGATACATTCAGATTACACAAAATATCCTGTTAAATTAAGAAATGCTGGAAAGGTAGAATATGTTTCTGTAACAAAACATGTTGCCGATGTCATTAAAAAACTTGAGGGAGTCGATTCAACGGTTATATATAACTTACTAACTCCGGACTTCGGTCAAGATAAAAGAAGGGTTTTGAGGCTAGTTACCAACTCTAGGTTTAGTGCAGAAAAGGGTTTTGATAGAATGCTATCTCTTGCTCAAAAATTAAAAGAAGCTAAAGTGAGATTTGTATGGGTCGTATATGGGGATAATAGTCAAGATCCACAAGTTTATTATAATTGGGTAGAAAAGTTTAAGCCAATAGAAGAAGTACAACTGGTTGGGTATAAGAGTGATATAACAATTGGGTTGACAAATGCAGATTATCTAGTTCAATTGAGCGATTTTGAGGGTTGCCCATATTCGGTTTTGGAGGCATTATCAGTTGGAGTTCCGTGCATAGTTACAAATTGGGGTGGTGCTGATGAACTTGTAAAAGATGGACAAAACGGATATATTTTAGATATGGACCTTAGGAACTTAGATATTGATAAAATAGTTAATAAAATACCAAAGTTTGAACCTGTGAGATATTCAAGTATTAAAGATTGGGTTAAATTATTAGAAAAGGCTAATTAAATATGGTAAAGTTAAATGTGATAAAAGGCTATTATGATATTAAGCTTGGGAGAAAAATTGAAGTAGGAGAAATACTAGAAGTTGATAACGAAAGAGCTTTAGAGTTACTACAAAGTAAAACTAAAGTAGTAGATGTTTTAGAAATATCTAAATTAAGTTCTAAAAAGAATGAAGCAATTGTTAGTTCTAAAAAAAGGAAATAAACTCATTGTTAAGATTTACGGTATCGAATATGAGTTGATATTTCCTAAAGAGGAGGAAGAGAAAACAAAGAGAATTAAAAAGTTAAAATAGAAAAAAGGTTGTATTATCAACTATAAAAAATAATGTTTGACTTTTTAAAATACTTATTATATATTTTAAATATGGATATAAAAAGTGTAGCAAATTCATTTAGAAATTAGTTGTATAACTTTGTGGGCTGGTAGGTTTGCTACAACTTCCCTACCACCCTTCAAGGTTAGAAAGGGAAATATGGGAAAAACAAGTAAGGAGATAGTGCAACTCCGCAAAAAAGCACTAGCCAAGAAAGAGTATCTATCAAGACTTCAACAACTTTCTTGGAGAATTAAAAAGGTTGAAGAATTATATCCACTTAATACTCAAGATCCAGAGGAATTATCACTTCTAATAAGCGAATACGATGATATATACAAGGAGTTTATCCACATAGCCGGTTTAGAATTAAGCACTACAAATTATGCACCATATCCATTTGAGAAAGGAGGTGCAAAATGAAGACTAGAATTATTCAAACAAGGTTCTACGAAGACACAAAGGTATCTGGACTTTCTTACGAAGCACAAAACCTCTTTATGTATTTCCTAACCTGCCCATATATAAATATTTCAGGTATTTTCGAATTATCAGATAGAAAGATAATTTTTGAGCATAAATGTACAGAAAAACAACTAGAGAAAGCTAAAGATGAATTAGAAAGAAATAAACTTGTTATTTTCAAAGATGGTTGGATCTTTGTGGTGAATGCGGAGAAGAACAATAAATATAGAAATTCGCCTCTTAACGAACAGGCATACCAAAGAGAGTTGGAAAGAATACCTGTAAATGTAAAAGAGTATTTTGATAGTAGTATGGATAGTAGTATGGATAGTAGTATAACAAACAAAAAAGTGAATGTAGAAGAGGGTTTAGATAGTAGTATGGATAGTAGTATAGATACTACTATGGATAGTAGTATATATACTAACCATAACTCAAAACACATAACTAATAACATAGAAATAATAAATAAGAAGGGGGTTGTTAGGGGGAATAGTATGGAAATACTTTTAGAAGAAGATACGATGTTGGAACTTTCAAAGACATTAAACATAGATCAGGATATTGTACAAATGGAGGTCGAAAAGATGGTTGACTGGTTAAAAGCGAAAGGCAAGAGATATAAAGACTATAAAGCATTTGCAAGGAATTGGTTAAGGAAGATAAAAGCAGAGGATAAGCCTAAGGCATTTGTAAATGAGAATAAAACGGAAAATTACGGTTGGTAGTTCATATAAATTAAGTTGTAAAACAATGGAAAATATAAATATATATGTCCAAAAAGCTAAAGAACAGCTAGAAGCCAGACAAAAGTTAGTTAAGAGTTTTGTTGATAAAAACCCTATGCCAGAAGTTGAATATTGTAAAAAACACCCAAAAGTAGCCATAACAAGCTATGAAGCGGAGTTTGTAGAAGATACAAACCAAGTGGAATGGGTTAAGTCTTATATTGGGTGCAAGGTATGTGAGAATGAGGAGAAACTAACAGAGTTAATGGAGATGGCAAATATACCTCCTAGATATTTTGATGTAAAGGCGTCTGATAAGTATAGGCATTATGTAGATAATGACAAAGGAATACTCTTTACTGGCGGAGTTGGAACAGGAAAAACTTATGAATTGGTAGCACTTATGAAAAGTTTGATATTAAGTGGAAAGAGTGTGATGTTTAGAACATTTGGGGAAATATGTAGACAGATAAGAGATGCAGTTGGCAATAATACTTATACTGAACTATATAACAAATATTTAAATACAGATATTTTTGTTATTGATGATCTAGGTGTTGAGAATAGCACTCCATTCATAAAAGAGTTTTTGTATAACTTAATAAATGACTTATACAACAACAAAAAAGTAATTTTAATGACCACAAACTTAACTAGCACGGAGTTACTCGCTAATTATACCCAGAGGGTTGTTTCTAGGCTTAATGAGATGTGTGCAATTGTAAAGCTAGAGGGTCAAGATAGGAGAAATAAGAAAATATTGGTAGAAAATAAAGGTTCTTTGGATAAAAAATAATTTTAGAATATTTTAAAATGGAAGATATAAATAAAACAACACAGGAACAAGTTAATGTCAAGGAATTTGTAAGAATAGATGCTGGGCTTTTAACTAGAGAAAATGCTAATTACTTATATGAAGTTGGAGTTGTAGACGAAGAAGGTCATATTTTGTACAGACCAATTAACAACAGTGGTTTTGATAGACCAGTACAACTTTGGAGTTTATTCTACTTAATTAAAAACGACATTGCAGAAGTAACAGGGTTAAAAGACTTGAATGCTATTGTTGATGTAATGCGTGAGGGTCTATACGAAGAAAACAAGAAATATCCAAAAGTGACTAATTTTATTCAGAAAGGGACTCAATTAGCGATAATGGCAATTAGTAGAAAGAAAGGTGGAAGTAGATCAAAAAAAGATGATTTTAATTTTGATGATTAGATATTGAGAAGTGTTGTTCTATAAGCACTTTTAACATATTAAAGAAACATAAATAAAATAGTTGACATTTATTTTAATATATTATAATATATATATAACATAAATTATTAACAATATGCCTATTGATAGAAGTTAATAAAAATAGGTTCTTATTATTAAATTATTATAAATAAAAAAATGAAAACTTTTAAAGAATATATCGAGGAATTGAAGCATATTGATAGTCAGATAGAAATGGCTAGTAATATATTAACCGAGCAGAGAAGTAAAAAGGCTATGCTTCAAGAAGAAATAATCAAGACTATGAAAGAAATGGGGGTGGGAAGAGCCGAAAGTGATACTCACCAGCTAATACTTGGGAGAAGAAAATCATTTAGAATTATAAATCCTATTGCATTTAGTAGTGAATTCAAAAAGAGAAATGTCCCTATCCAAAATTATATGAGAGAAGATGTCAGAGCAATGCAGAGTATAGCAAGGGAATGGATTAAAAGAGGGGAACAAGTACAAGGTTTAGAGGAAGAGGTTAAAGAATATTTAAGTTTAAAAGAGAAAGGGAAAGAAGATGATAATAACGAAGGAAAATAACTACGAAGGCGAGTTTTGTACGGTAAATGTAAAAGAAGATGAGAATGGAGAATTGATTTTAACTATTTATGGGAAATATAGAAGCGGATACCAATATTTGGTATTAGGAGAAAAGAAGAAAATAACAGAACAGGAATATTTGGAGTTTGTGAAAAAGGAATTAGAAACAATTAAGTTTTTAATAAATAAAGATTATGGAAAACAAGATTAGTTTAGAAAGAATCCAATATAGGGTTGGTCAGACTTACTATGAAGCTGATAGAAAAAAGCTAAAAGGTGTTAGTTTTCTAGTCTATATAGATGCTCGAACAGCACAGGAACAATTAGATGAGAAATTCGGTCCTGAAAATTGGAAGTTCAAATGGGAGAAAGTAGAAGATAATAAGTGGGCTGTGAAAGGGATTCTAACTATAAAAATTGGTGATGAATGGATCACTAGAGAAGATGTTGGATATCCTCAGGAGAATAAGAAAAACGAGAAAGATATAGATAATGCTTTAGACAAAAGCGAATGGTTAAAAGATGCAGTTAGTGATTCTTTAAAGAGATGTGCGGTTCAATTTGGAGTCGGTAGATTTTTGTACGACGCACCATTTCTTTATGCTAAAAGAGAAGATATTGAAGTTAGTGTATACAATGATGTTGAGAGATTCAGGAAATTAACAACCGAAGGAGAAATTAGAATAAAAGCAGATATTAAAAAGTGGTATGAATCGTTGAAATAGAGGGTAAGGGTTATCCCTTACCACCCCATACTTGGTTATTCATAAGGTAACGAGGTGTAGGGTGGCAGGGGATAACAGCAGGTTGGGGGCAGTACCTGCTTCTCCTGCATAGTAACTAATTTTTAATTTGGAATAAAACTATGGTAGAACAAGAAAAAAAATATAAACCAACTGCAATAGCAAGAATGTTTGGACTAAGACCTTCTACGGTAATTCAGAGATTCGCTTCTCCTTATGCCGAAAAAAGGTGGGGAGTAACGGTTAAGCGAAGAAAAGATGGTTCTATTGAAAGGTATGTTCCTGAAAGTAATTTGCACTTCTGGAAAGAAAATCCTAATTATGTTGGTAGACCGGTCTTTAGTGAAAGGAAGAAGAAATAGAATAGACTTGACCTTGTAAAGAATATTATATAATATATAATTGTATATAAATTAAATTAAACTAAAAATATATGAAAATAGATAAAAAGATAGAAAGGAGGAATCTAAGATTTTATATCATAGGATATATTATCTTTGGAATCATTCTAATCTTGGCAATAGCTCTTATTACATCATTACTAATATTTTTGAGTAATAGCCATCAGGAGTTATTACAAGAGTGCATTAACAAAAGTCATAGTGTTCCGTATTGTTAATCATTATTAAATTAAAAAACTACCATAATGAATAAACGAAAAATAAAATTATATATTAGGAAAATTAAAAATATTGACCTTTTAGACGGTCAAAAAAGAGGGGAGATCGTGTTTAGAAGGATATTCTTTCTTTTAGCAATGGGTATGTTCATTTATTTATTACTTTTGACATTTGTCGGAAGAAAAGACGAAACTCAAGCTCTTTCGGATATTCAAGAAAATGCAGAAGCAAAAGAAGCTATAGAAGATAAAGTAGAATGGGTTAATGGAGATAGAATAACTACAAAGGCAGATGGTTCGGTTGAGATAGTTCCGGCAGAAGCTTTTATGAGTCAGGAAGAGTTGAATAAAATAAAAGAAAATCAACTAAAAGCACGAAAGATAGAATCATTCTTTAGAGTAAACAGAGGAAATGCACCACTAGCTGATTTTGCAGAGAAATTTGTTGAGGTAGCTAACAAATACAATTTAGATTACAGGTTACTACCAGCGATTGCTACTATTGAAAGTTCTGGTGGGAAAAACAATTTCAGAAGTTACAATGCTTGGGGGTGGGGAAGTAAAGGTTTTAGCAGTTTTGAAGAGGGAATAGAGGTTGTAGGAAGAGGATTAAAAACTGGATATATAGATAAGGGTCGGGATACTGTAGAAGAGATAGCACCTGTTTATTGTCCCCCTAATTATAAAAATTGGGCAAATGGAGTCAATCAGTTTATGCTAGAAATAGAGAATATAGAAGAGAAGTAATTAAATTATTAGATAGCAGAGAATGAACAGGATAAAAATAATTAGATGGGAGTTTGTGAAATCTCGCCCTACACCTATGGGGGTGGCTGGTGGAAATTATGTATATTATGTAGGTGATAGTTATTTTTCGTATAATGAAAATCCTAATAATAATATCATAGATAAAATGTTTGGAATAGATACAGGAGAAGAAACTGCCTTTTATGACGCAAAGGAAGACGAATTCGTAATACTCTTAGGGGATTTTAGAAATGAGATATCAAAAAGAAAAATAGACACTCGTAAGAAGGCGATTGGTTTTTGTAAGGAAAAGTATCCAGAATATGGTTCTCCTATCCTTACTACTCATAAGGGTTTTAATTAAATTATTAAATAATAATAATGGAAAAGAAAAGAGAGATAAAGTTTAGAGCGTGGGATACGGAGGGTAAGAAGATGTTTTTACCTACTAGCGAAGATGGGTGGAGGATAGTTCTTGGAGAGATTTACTCCAAACCAGACACCATTCTTATGCAATTTACTGGACTAAAGGATAAGAATGGAAAAGATATTTTTGAGGGAGACATACTAACCTTTTATGATAATGGAAATGTATACATCGTTCAATATGACGAAGATAATGCAGAGTTTAATTGTGGAAATGAGTATGATAAGCCACTAGCCAAACAATGTGAAGAGGGATTAGAGGTTATTGGAAATATATATGAGAATAGTGAGTTACTATCTAAATTAAACAAGGAATAGAGATGAATATACTAAGGGAAATAAAGTGGTTCATACAAAGGGGTAAAAGGGGTTATGCGGAGAAGGTAAATAAGTTATTAAAGGAGAAAGAAAATGTATGACTGTGAGTGTCCATATTGTAAAAAGATAAACACTTTCTTTGAAGTAGATGGTTGTATAAATCAATATGTACCTAGAATGTGTGAGTTTTGTGGAAAGATATTTTACAACTTACAGAGAAGTTGGTTTGACCCTTTTTATGACAATATGAATGTTGAGATAAGAAAACAAGAGTGGATTGATAAGCAGGTAAAGAGTAAGGAAATTGAAAATGTAGGAGATATGAAGAATGAGAATGGAGAGATTATAGCACATATTTACAGACCATTATTTGATATTTATGAAGAATTTGGTGGTCGTGAACATGCAGAAGAAGTAATAAAGAAAATGTTTAATTAAATTATTAAATAAATAAAATGAAAGTAAAGACAGATAAAATATGGTTGCTGGTACTAATACCAACAATAGTAGTGTGTTTAACTGTTTTCTTAATTGTTAAGTCTGCTCAAAACAGAGAAAATGATAGAATTATGTATGAAATACTAGAAGAGCAAGACAGACAGGACAAGATAGATCAATGTTATGTGTATGCTCATGAGAAATACAGTGAGGAGTGGGATAACACATGTTTATTAATAGGCAGACCTGCTGACTGTTCACTTCCTGTTTCTTATGCAGATGATTTAGATAAAACTTATGAGGCTGAGCTGGATAGATGTTTGATTAGATATTCTAATTAAATTAAACAAATAAGTAATATGGAGAAGAAAGAAAAAGAGATAATAAAAGAAAGTGAGTTCGGGTTAGGACTGGTATACAATCTTTTCTTATTTGCAAAACACTGGTCTTTTATATCAGAGTTAAAGGAACATTATGAGAAGATGTATCCAGATGATAAAGACGAGGCATATTCAAGGTGGATTGAAACATGGGCGAATGGGGCTTCAGACCACTTCTATGATATGCAAATTGGTGAGGGAATATTGCCGAAGAAGCTTACAAAGAGAATCAAAAAATTACAGGAGAAAGCATTGGAGATAGGACACGGCTTTACTGGGAAGAAATACACAGAGAAAGATTTTGAGTGGTTGTTTAGTGAGTCGGAAGATATATGTATGGAGATAGATAAGTATATAGGGATACCAACTATTAAAGCTAAGTGGAATTAAATTAAAAGACAATAAGTAATATGGAGAAGATAACACTTGCTTGTAGGGGGAATTCTAAATGTGGAGGTGATAGGTAATGTCTACGAGAATAGAGATTTACTATCTAAATTAAACAAGGAATAGAGAAATGAAAAAAATAATCAATGGGGATTGTAGAGAAGAACTTCCATCTCTTATTAGGAAATTAAAAAAGGATTTTGTAATAGTAACTGATGTTCCATTTAATATTAATTATCATTATGATAAATATAAGGATAATATGGAGGAAGATGATTACTATGAAATGTTAGGGGAGGTATTCTCTTATGGTGCATTTGTTGTTATACATTATCCAGAACAGATATATAGGATAGCTTTTCAAGTAGGAGAGTTTCCAGAGAGAGTTGTTAGTTGGGTTTATAATTCAAATACTCCACGACAACACAGAGATATAGCATTTTTTGGTATTAAGCCAGATTTTAGGAAAGTAGGACAGCCATATAAGAATCTTAATGATAAGAGAATAAAGAAAAGAATAGAACAAGGGAAGTCGGCTAAACTTTATGACTGGTGGAACATAAATCAAGTAAAGAATGTTTCTGGTGAGAAAACAAAACATCCTTGTCAGATGCCATTAGAGGTTATGAAGAATATAGTCGGAGTGTTACCAGAGGATAGAGTGATTATAGATCCATTTGCAGGTAGTGGGACAACAGCAGTTGCTTGTGAGATATTAAAGAGAGATTATATTATGATAGAAATAGATAAGGACTATTGTGAGATCATTAAAGAAAGAGTTAGAAATACGCAATTAAATCTAAATTATTAAAGGAGAAAGAAAATGAATAAAAAAAATAATGAATATATAAAATTCGGATTGTCATTTGTGAATGCAGATGATTTGTCGGCAATAGAATATATATCAAGACAAACAGATTATAATTATTATGATGACAACAAAGTGGGCAAAGATAGGTTTACTTATAAAATACATTTGAAGACTGGAGAATCATTTCAAGTTACGCTTGTAGGAGAAGAGGAATTAGAAGTATTTAATCATTTAAAGCTTTTTTCTAAATTGTCAAAAGAAGAAGAATGAGAAAAATAACGAAATGGATACATGGGCAAATCGATTATAGGGACAGGTATAATCTTTCTAAGTATCTTGTAGTATGCATGGAAGATAAAATCCATATAAAAGGTACTACCAGATTTTCTTTTAAAGTCCTATGTTTTGATGATTTAGAAGAAGCGAAATATTGGTTAGACATGTATGTTGCAAAAGCAGATAGAGATCAATATGTGATATATAAGTTATTAAAGGAGAAAGAGCAATGAAGAAGAAAGAAAAATATACAATAGAGCTGGTTGAGAACTGTGATAATACGATGAATATAAAAATAACTTTTCCATCAGGTTCAGTTATTGGAGTTTCTAATATGGTTAAAGATAGTTTCAAAATAGATTTTGATAAAAACATTGAAAGATGTAACAGACTAGAGTTAATTTTAACTAAGGAGGAAGAATAATGAATATATTGTTTGGAGATCTTAAAGTTAAAGATATTGTTAGTATTTTGTACTTTTGGTTTAATTTTAATAATTCCTTTAATAACTAATAGTAGGGTTAAAAGTAAGAAAATGAGAGGGTATCCAATTAGTAAGGGAATGCTAAAGGTAGATGCTGGGTGGCAGAAGTCGAAAGACCTGCGAGGTTTATTTTCATTTACCTGTTTACACCGTAGGAGGTGCAATTCCTCCCCCTCTCAATATCTAAATTAAAAAATTATTAAAATGTTCAAGATACAAGTAGAATTAAAGAATTACAGCAGGAAGGCTGATAGGAGTATTGGTTTGAAAGTTGATAGCTTGTATGAAGTGGGAAGTCAAGATATTGCAGAGATAGATAGTCATTTAGGTGATTATGGGATTTTAATTTTGACTGATACTCCGATTGGTAATGAGGTTGATTTTGATGTAAATAAAGTTTTAGAAGATTTGCAACCTGATAGTGATTTAGTTAAAAAGAAAACTCCAAGTAAGAGGTTTAGAGATATTTTATGGAAGTTACAAGAACAAAAGCTTGGGAGAACACCAACTGAAGAAGAATTTGCCAAATATTATAAAGCAGAGTATGACAAGATTTGTGATCATTATCTTAATAAATTTGATGACATAGATATTAGATAAAAATTATCTAGGTTTTTGTAGGCTAGATGGTAAAAATAGTAACTTATGATATACTTAAATAATGAAATGGCATACAGAAATAAGAAAATTATCAGAACTTAAAGAATGGGAAAATAATCCAAGAAAAATATCAGACAAAGCATACCATAGATTAAAAGAAGCTATAGAGCAAAGAGGATTTCACGATATTATTAAAATTGATGAGAATATGGAAATTGACCCACATTATACTTCTGTAATCATTGACCGTTGGGAAAAGTTTACTAATAAAAAGGCAGTTAAATTGAATTAAGGTTAGATTAAAAATGGTGAAAAACACGAAGAAAAACACAGGAGGAGTAACAGGGAAGGGTTTTGATGTTAGTGGGCAACCCAGCCCAGAGTTAAAGAAGAAGGGCTGGGAAAGAAGAAGAATGGCAAGGGAAATGATGGATATCTATGATAAATATCAGCACATGAGTTATAAAGAGTTTCTAGATATTAAGGAAGACATAAAAAACAATCCGCAGAATTATACTGTTGTAGAGGTAGATATGTTTAAGTATGCAAAGAATCCAAAGTTTATATTAGATAGAATAGATAGGCATATAAGTAAAGCACCAACAGAGTTTAAGGGAGAGGTGAAGAATATTACGATAGAGGATATTAGGAATGCTTTTAATGAAGATATAGATGATACAGGAGAGGGTTATGGACAACAATCTCCTTCATAATTTTTATATAAAAGACAAGAAGGCGAGAAAGGTATTGTTTGTGCCTAAAAGGGCACAGATAGATTATCTTCAACATAGGACTGGAAAGGATTTTATTCTCAAAGCGAGGCAGATAGGGTTTACCACATTAGAACAATTGAGAAAACTTAAAAAAGTAATGTTAAATAGCAATATTACAGTCGCCACAATAGCCCACGAGAGGCAAAAAACTGATGATATTTTTCAAATTACGAAATACGCTTGGGATAATCTCCCTGAAGTTTTAAGAGAGAGTTACAATGTAAAATATGACAATATAAGAGAATTGTATTTTGCGAAGGGTTCTGTTAACGAGGGAAGTAGATATTATGTTGATTTGGATATGAGGTCAGGAACAGTTCACGATTTGCACATTTCAGAGGTGGCATTTGTAAAAGATATTGATAGTCTTTTTGCTTCGACATTAGAGGCAGTTCCTAAGGGTGGGGTTATTACTTTGGAAACAACAGCTAATGGATTAAACAAGGCTCACGATTTATGGCAAGATGCGGTTGAGGGAAGAAATGAGTTTACTCCACACTTTTACAATTGGACTTGGGACGAGGATTATTGGGAAACACCACCAGAAAACGACAGTTGGAGGGAGGATTACAAAGTCCTTGCTAAAAAATATAACTTAATAAGTGATATACAGGAGAAATATGGGTTGAGTGATGAGCAGTTTTATTGGTATTACTTAAAGGCTAGGAGATTAAAGGAACTAGTTAAACAGGAGTATCCTACTATCGCAGAGGAGGCTTTTTTATCTTCTTCAATATCGGTCTTTGACCTTTACAAGGTGGCACAATTAAAGGCTCTTGAGCCAATAAGGACATTTAGGGGTGTTAATATTTACAGAGAGCCAAAGGCTGGAAATAAGTATGTAATTGGCTGTGATACTGCAGAAGGGGTAGGTAATGATAGGACTGGTATTGAGGTTTTTGATTTAACTGATATGAAGAATATAGAGGAGGTGGCTAGTTTTCAGGACGTTACAATTAGACCAGACCAGATAGCAGACTTGTTAATAGAATTGGGAAATATGTATAACGAGGCTTTTATCATTCCAGAGAGAAATAGTTCAGGGCTTACAACGGTTTTGAAATTACAGGAGAAAGGCTACAGGAAACTTTTTGTTAATAGGAACATTGACAAAAAAACACAGAAGCAGAAAAATGAGTATGGGTGGAGAACAACTGGGAGTAATAGGGATTTGATGATAGACGATTTTGTTGAGGTTTTTGAAAATGGCAATTTGATAATCAATTCTAATAACATAATCCAAGAGATGAAAACCTTTGTTAGGAAAAACAATGGAAGAAGAGAACACGATGAAGGTTATCACGACGATAGCTTATTCGCTAGTTTCTTGGCGATACAGGGAATTAAATATTATAGAGATAGTAAATATCAATCGTTCGATAGAGGTTTGATAGGGTTATAAAAGTGTGCTAGTATGGTTATATAAGTTTATTGTAGGTGAAAATGTTTACCATAAATAAAGATTTAGAACTATCCTCTGAAATTATTAAAGAAGCAATTGATTATAATGAAAAGAAAAGAAAATATTATCAAAGGTTAGAGGATTATTATTTAGGAAATCACGAGATTTTGAAAAGAACAAAACCACTTGGAAGTAAAAACTCTAAAGTTATAACTAACTACGCAAAATATATTACGGAAATAAATACTGGATATTTATTAGGTAATCCTGTTTCCTATAAATCATTAGATGAAAATATAAATATTGAACCTATTTTAGAAGAATATCAAAAGCAAACGATATCAGATTTAGATGTAGAAATTGCTAAAGATTTATCTATTTTTGGTATTCAATATGAGCTTATTTACAACGACGGCAATGATATAAGGAGCAAAGATATTGATGTGAGAAATGCTATTTGTGTTTATGATAATACTGTTATGCACAAAAAGATGTTTGGCATTATTTACGAATTAAGTGATGATAGAAACAAAGCTTATGATAGTATTACGGTGTATTCAGATAAATATAAATATGTTAATTGTGTAGATAGCAATGGAGATCCAAGAGTTGGAGATAAAGAACCTCATTCATTTAAGAAAGTACCTTTAATAGAGTTCAGGAATAACTCTGATTATATGGGAGACTTCGAACAGGTAATTAGTTTAATTGATGCTTACAATCTATTACAATCGGATAGAATAAACGATAAACAGCAATTAGTTGAAGCTATTCTTTTGGGGTATGGGGTTTCTATGACTGATGAGCAGAAAACCGATTTAAGGAATAATAGAATGATGTTTGATTTACCAATTAAAGGAGAAGCTAACATAGAGTTTCTAGCTAAAAATTTAGATGAAACACAAGTTGATATTTTACGAAGGAATATAGAACAGGATATACATAAAATATCTCTAACACCCAATATGAGCGACGAGAATTTTGTGGGTAATGCTAGTGGAGTTGCGATTGCTTACAAGTTACTTCCTTTTGATCAGAATGTTAAGAACAAGGAAAGGTTCTTTGAAAAAGGGCTGATGGAAAGATTGGAGATTTATAATAATTATTTAGTTAGTATAAACAAATCTAGAGAGTTTGATGTATACAAAGTAGATGCCGTATTTAATAGAAACCTACCACAGAATCTGTTAGAGTTAAGCCAAATAATAAGCAATTTAAGAGGAATCGTAGATGACGAAACACTTATATCTCAACTACCTTTTGTAGATAATCCCAAAAGGAGTATAGAATTAGCTAAAGAAGAGGGATTAAATAGGTTTATTGAGACTGTAAACAATTTCGGAAAAGGCGAACCGAATACCTCAGCAGAAATAAATGCTCAATAAGAATAGTTTATTCTTAATGAAATGGATAATTATTGGTTAGAAAGAACAAAGGCAAGATTAGATTATTCCGAGAGAATTGGTTATTCTGCAATGCAGAGGATACTCCCCATTTACGAACAAGCACTACAAAATATCAATAAAGAAATAAATAAACTATATGTGAACTACGCCGATAAAACTGGTCTAGATGTAATGGAGCTTACCAAAATACTTAGTAATGCCGATAAAGAAAACTTTCTTTTATCTATACAAGTTAAAATGAGAAAACTTGGTTTTAATATTGCAGATGTTTATGATCCGGCATATATAGGAAGGTTAACCAGATTAGAGGCGATGAAACAGCAGATATATTGGGAGATACAATCAATCGCACCAAGAGAACTTGAAATATCAGAAAGTGCGTATTCTAAAATTATAGAAGAAAGTTATTCGGCAAGTAGGAGAGATATAAGGGAATATCTAGGTAGGGATTACAGGGGGTTTGCACATATTGACGATATGACCAAATACCAGATTTTAAGAGAGAATTGGCAAGGGGGAAATTACTCAACTAGAATATGGGCTAACAATGCTATTCTTAATAGTCGCATAGAAGAAGTTTTACCACGAGTGGTTGGTGGTGGATTAGTAAGTGGAATATCACAGGAGAAAATGCAAAGACAAATCAGAGAACATTTTGATGTAAGCAGATATTACGCTATGAGATTAGTTAGAACGGAAACAAATTATTTTACTAATCAGGCAGAATTACAAAGTTATATTGATGAAGGAATAGAATACTATCGTTATGAGGCGATTTTAGATAAACGCACTAGCAAAATTTGTAGGGAATTAAATGGACAAGTCTTTAAAGTAAGCGAGGCAGAAGTGGGAGTTAATTATCCGCCCCTTCATCCATCCTGCAGAAGTGATACAACGGTTGTGTTTAATGAGGAGGCTAAAAGGGAAAAGGTTTGGAATAAAATAGATTGGCAGGAAGAGTTACGACTTCGAGAATTGGAAGAAAAAAGAAAGAGTGGTAAAGGTCGTGATGAATTAGGAATATACGAGACTCAAATGCGAGGATTAGAGTCGGAGGGATACGATAGAAAAGAAATGGAGATGAAGTTGTAATACTAGAATGAAATGTGCTACACTATAAATAGTTAAACCCGACCCGACAGGGGAAAATGGATATAAATTAAGTTTTAAGGTATTATGCCTAAAACCGAAGTAAACACTCAGGTTTCTGATACTCCAGAGGAAACCGTCAAAGAGGAAAATCAGGAGGAGATTTCATTTTCAGAAGAACAGCAAGAGAAGGTCAATGAGCTGATCTCATTAAGACTAGAACGAGCTGAAAAAAGCTGGAAAGCAAAATTAGAGAAAATGCAACAAGAAGCTCAACAGGAAATTCTAAAAGCAAAAGAAGAAGGAGAGCGACTTGCAAAGCTTTCGGCTGAAGAAAGAGAAAAGGAAGTTCTTGAAAAACAGAGGCGAGAAAATGAGGAAAGAGAGAAGCTACTCTCTATGAGAGAGAATAAATTAGAAGCGATATCTATTTTCTCAAAGGCTAATGTACCGATTGATTTGGTTGACTATGTGGTTGACCCTGATAAAGAAAAGACATTAGAAAAAGCCGAGTTGTTTATTAAAAATTATCAAACTTCTGTGGAACAAACCGTTGCCAAGAAATTGGAAGGTGAGCCTCCTAAAGATGTAGATAACAAGAACACCATTCTCAAAACTGGATTGAAATCTGCTTATTAGATTTAATTTTTGAATAAGTAGAAAAATGGCAAGAACAGAATCAATGGCAATTTTAAAAGCCAATGGTGATGAACAACTGCTATCTGAAGTTTACGGAGGGGTACTTGAAAACTTCTCAACCAGAGCATTGTCATCAATCGTTAAAAATAATCAATGGAGTGGAGACCCAAGAAGTGGATCTGTTGAGTTTGATAGAATGTTAAACACAGCAGTTGAAAATTATAATCCTGATGCAACTGATAAGAACTTTAAGATAGAGAAAGTAACCGTTAATGTAGATACTCCAAAGATGATTAGGGAAAGGGCTACACAATGGGATATTGATGAATACGGAATAGATGGAATAATTCAGAGAAAGTCTGATTTATATACCAATTCTATGATAGTATTCGCCGATAGAGCTTTCTTTACAAAAGCAGAAACTGAGGGTAGTGAAGTAACTTTAACTGCAAGTACAGATAAAGGTAAGCTTGATGAGTTTATTAGAACAATAACTGATGCAACCACAGATTACGCTGATGGTATAGACGAGAGTATGGTACATGTATTCTTGAAATCTTCAGTTTGGGATAGACTAAAGGGAGAGTTTGAAAAACTTCCAAACCCAGCTAACGGTGGTGTAACATTATTCGACTATAATGGAGTAAATGTTCATAGGAACTTTAGGCAGACAAAAGATGCAATAATAATGGTTGCAGGTGCAGGTGCAATGCCAATAGCTCCAATAGGAACAGCTGTAGATAAAATAGCGGGTTCAGTTGAGTATTATATTGGTCTATACTTCAAATACGGAGTAAAAATGATAATGCCTGAATTAGTAAAGTATGCAAGTTTTTCTGGAGAGACTCCTAGCTTATAAGTCAGTTAATATAAGTTAAACTTGTATATAAATGGACGAGGTTAAAGCAAGAATAAAAGCATACGCAATAGCGATAAGACCTGATTTGGAAGGTAAAGCCTTGCTTAACACTACCATAGATGAGGTGGTAGATAGGATTTTGGTTTATACGAACAGAGAGCAATTGGTGAGGCAATATGAGGAAGATGTCGTTAATTATCCGATTGATGACAAGACCGATATTGAGGAGGAGAATTATACTTTCTGGAAAAGATATAACGCATATCCTATACCACCTCAACTTGAGAGAAGTATAGCGAGAGCAGTAGTTGATACTATTAAAACCTTTGAAGCAGGTTTAGAAGGTAGAGAGGTGAAATCAATGTCAGACTTACAGCAATCGGTAACTTTCGGTGATGAAATAAAAAGTTATCTTGCTACTAAGAGCGACGTGGATATTTTACTTTCCATTAAGCCTTTGTTAGATAAGTTTAGGATAGCAACTATCGTTGAAGGTATCTGATAGCGTTAAAAACAATATATCGGACTTCTTTTATGACAAAACCTTTACAGTTTATCAGGGAGAAGCCAACGTAGATGATGAAGGGTTTGTTTCTAATGAGTTTGAGGCAACTACTGAAACCTTTAAGGGTAATGTAGCCTTTGACAACTTAGAGCAAATAAGAGAAGATTATGGTATTAAGGAAGAGGTTAATATCAAAATATCTACGCATAAGAATATAGAGTTGGGAACGGTAGTTGGATACAATAATGTTCTTTACAAAATAGTGGGTAAAATACCGAGTGATAGTCATAATATTTTATTGGGTCAAAAATGGTCATAGCAGTTCAAAATCTGGATAGATTGGTTAAAAAGTATAATAGGCTTGGGAATATTGATATGAAGCCTGTTATGCAGAAAGCTACTCAATTGGTTCAAAGGACTGCGAAAGAAATGTCGCCTGTTGATACAGGACATTTGAAGAGAAACATTATGAGAAAGACCTACACATCTCCTAATAATACAGGAGTTGTGGGAGAGGTTTACGACCCAGTAGAATATGGTGTGTATCAGGAGTTTGGGACTTCTAAAATGAAGGCACAGCCTTTTATGCGACCAGCCTTGAGAGTGCACCAAGCGACTATTTACAAGGAGTTTGAAAATTATCTGAAACAGCACAATAGGAGGGCAGTAAAATGATATACGAACCTAAAAAAGATATATACAACATATTGAGCCAAATAAGTGGGGCGAAGGTATATCAGACAAGACCAGAGATTATAAAAGAGCTACCGGCAATTACTTTTAACATAGGTAGCAATGTACCTGAATATGTGCTAGATAAAGATATTGGTATGCAAAATATTGAAGTAATAATTGATATTTTTGCTAAAACGAGTGCAGAAAGTGGTGAGTTGTTAGCCACTCTGGAGGAAACTATGTTGGAAAACGATTATAGATTGATTTTCAATATGGATATGCCAGAAGATGATTTACATCATATAACAACGAGATTTAAGTTAAGTATTTAAGAATATGAGTGCAGTTAAAAGTTTAGGAACAACACTTGTAAAAACAAAATCAGGAAGTGAAACAGAAAATCTCACTATCGCAGATCTAACCAGTATTGGAAGAATTGGTATTGAGAGCGATGAGATTGATGTTACAACGCTTGATAGTTCAGGTGGGTTCAAAGAGTTTATTGCAGGGTTTAAAGATGCCGGAGAGGTTTCTATCTCTGGAATAATTAAATCAGAAGATGCAATGGAAGCAATGCTTAGCCTTGCAGATAGCCAAAATATAGAGAAATGGACTATTACAACACCTAACGGTTCAACTTGGGCATTTGATGGATTCGTCAAAATGTTTGAGGAAGGAGAAGCTACCGTTGATGGAGTTAGAAACTTTAATGGGACAATCAGAATATCAGGGAAACCTACATATACTGCTGTTGCACCAAGTTTATAAAGACTAGGGTGGAAGTACCACCCCTGTCTTTTAGATAAGTTTAGTTAAAAAATAAATGGAGTTAAAATATACACCAAGAGCGATTAAAGAAATCGAGGAAGAGAGTAAAAGACCTGTCCAAGATACTTTAGCTGATTTCAGTATGAAAACCATTTTGCTTTTTGTTAGAAAAGGTCTAATGATTAGCGAGGAAGAGGCTTATAAAGTAATTGAAGATTATTTAGCAGAAGGTAAAGATACCTTTGAATTATATCTCGAAATTACAGAAAAATTGCAAGAAGGGGGTTTTTTACCACGAAAACTAAACCTCAAGAAAGTTCAGGAGGAAATGAACAGGGCTATAGAGAAAGGGGTTTAGTTTACAAAGGGTTCTTTACAAATCTATGGAAGGAGAAAGAGAAGATAGCAATAATAGTTGGCTCGGCTCTTAATATAAATTGGGGCTTGAATATGGAACTTTTTTGGGAGATACAACCAATTAGATTTGAACAATTATTAAAAGCTTACAACGAAATAAATAAGAATAGAGTAATGGAAATAGACTATCAAAACTTCCTCTTGGGTAAATATATTGGAATTGCAATAAATAGTCCTAAAAATTATCCTAGAAAGCCATTCCTATATGAAGAACCTAAAAAAGATGTAATGACTGTTGAAGAAATGGAAGAAATGATGAGAAAGAATACCATAGCACTTGGTGGTGTGATTAAAAAGAAAAAAGATGAGAAATAAGTTATTTAAATATAACAAATGGGTTATGTAGAAGTTGACAAACTGTCGGTACTTATAGAAGCTCAGGCAGGACAATTCAAAAGAGAAATAGCTGAATTACAAAGGCTCACAAAACAAGCTGGATCAGGAATGACTGGTAGTTTTATTAAGGCCAATATTGCCTCTCAAGTTCTTGTAGGTACTTTTAAGAAGTTGGGGAACGCCTCCTTTAATATGGGTAAAAAACTAGTTGACCTTGGTTCTCAATACAGTAGATTAAAGATAGCTACTGATACGGTTGCTAGAAATATGGGAACGAGTGTTAGTCAGGTTAATGATTTGCGAACAGCCTTAGAAGACGCAAACACCTATGGAAGCCAAGCTGAGAATACTATCAAGACATTAGCTTTGTCTGGACTCATAGATATGGCTAATAGCTTGAAATACGTGGACGCCAGAAATGGGGAAACGGTTCAAGGTGTAAATGCTTTGGTTTTGGCAATGAAAGATTTAGGTGCGGCCGCCGGTATTGATAGTGCAGACGCAATAGATAGGGTTACAAAGTTTGTTAGAAGAGGTGAAGTGGCAATGGCTGATGGAATTATAGAGGTTGGTAATATGAGTATGGAGTATAGGGAGTATGCAAAGACGTTGGGAAAGACTTATACGGAACTAACTCAACAAGAATTGGCACAGGCTAGGTTAAACATTGTAATGAGGGAGGCAGGAAAAACTTACGGTGCTTATGCCAATACAATGCAAACTTCTGGTAAGGCGATAGATAGTATTGGGAATGTTATTACTTCGTTATACGAAAGATTGGGTAATTATTTAGAACCTGTATTCGCTTCGGTTACTAGAGCTGTATTTGAATTTGTAGATAGCGTAAGAAGTGCATTGATAGGAAATGAGGCTACTTTTAGGAGCTGGGCTAACAATGTGGCGGCTTATGTAATAGCGGTTGTTAGGATAATCGGAACATTACTTACACGGATTCCGATAGTTGGTAAATATTTTGAAGGATTAACTCATTTTTCACTCAAACCAGTAGTTGCTACTATGGATAAATTAAGTAATAGCACAAGTGGAACTGCTGGTGCTATGGAAGATGCAACAAGTGGTGCTAAAAATCTAAAGAAAGAACTACTAGGCTTAGCTGGTTTTGATGAAATGAACGTACTTTCTCAGAAAGAGGGAGAAGGAACTATCGGAGGAGGAGTAAATGTCGGCGGTGCTGGTATAAGTTTAGAAGAAGCTATGGATGTAGCAAGTCTTAATGAGAACATAGATATCATCAATAAGATGGCAGATGATATAGAAAAAGAATTAAGGGCAAAGATAGAAAGTCTTAGAAAGAGTTTACAACCATTATTAGATATTTTAGAACCAGTAGGGAATTGGTTTTGGGAGAATAAAAAACCAATACTTTTAGTGGGAGGAGCGTTAGCAATTGTTAAAGGTATAGTGGATAAAGTAGTGGGGTCTTTTATTTGGTTTAGTACAGTTGGTAAAGTCCTTAGTCCTGTTGTAGCTCGATTAGGTAGTGCTTTTGAAAGTGTAGGTATTTGGATATTATATGCCAAAGATGCAATAGGTGCATTTATAGGAGCAATAAATCCAGTAACAGTAGTTGTAGGTGCTGTAATTGCGGTATTAGCAGTATTAGAGTATTTGTTTATTAAGAATTGGGAAGCTATAAAGAATTGGCTAAAAGGGATTACGGATAGTCTATTAGAAAGTGAAACTTTAATCGGAGGAATAGTTGGAAGTATAATAACTTTCTTTATCGGTTGGAATGATGTTTTGATAGATTTTTGGGGGAGAGTTTGGGAGAGTGTTAAAGCAATAACTGAAGCTTTAAAATCAATTATTGACCCATTTGCAAAAGTAAGAGAAGCGAAAAAAGAGAATGAACAAGCGAGTAAAGATTTAGAATTGGCTGAAAAAGAGTTAAAAGATGCAACTGATAATTTAAAGATTGCCGAAGAAGATTTAACTATCGCAAGTGGTAATTTGGCAGATGCACAACTTTCTTTAATGGATGCAAATGATAGAGTGGCGGAAGCACAAGCAGAGCTTAAAAGACTTGAATCAGAAGGAAAGGTTGGAACAGAAGAATATACAAGAGCTACTTTGGAACTGACTTCTGCGAAAGGCAGACAACAGACAGCAGAGCAAAGAGTTGCGGAAAAAGAGGCAAAAGTTAAAGAAGTAACAGATAGGGTTTCAGAAGCAAATGCGACTTTGGAACAAAAGACTCAGAATGTTACAGATGCAACATATAAATTCCAAGAAAGTCAGGATAAGCTTAATTCATTACAAGCAGAAACTACCGCAAATAGAATTACAAAAGCTTGGAACGATGTTAGAAATAGTTTAGGAGGTGTTTGGGAAGGCTTTGGTACTTCAGCTAAAAATAGTCTAAATAGTGTTATTTCATATATAAATAGATTTTTAGGAAGATTAAGAGGCAAGAAGATACCAATACTATTTCCAGACGGTTTTTATACCCCAGATATTCCTTATTTAGCAAAAGGAGGAGTAATAGAAGATCCGACATTAGCAGTCTTAGGTGAACAAGGTAGAGAGGCTGTTATCCCGCTAGAAAATAATACTGAATGGATAGATAAACTTGCCGATAAGCTAGGACAAGGTGGACAACCTATAAATCTAACAGTTAAACTTGGAGAAGATACTATTTACAAAGGCTTTATTGACTATCTAAATGATAGGTCTTTAGCGAGTGGTACTAAATTATTGAAATTATAACATGGCAATAGACACACTATTAAAAATAAATGGAGTGAAAGTTCCAAACGTGAGCGAGTATAAAGTACTAAGAGCTAAGTTATGGAGCAATGCTGAAAGGACAATGGCTGGTGAGATACAGGCAGATTTTATTGGTATATTCCCTAAAATACAGGTTAGTTTTGCACCAATGAAGGCTACCGATTTGAAAACAATAATCGGAATGCTAGATACTCCATTCTTCACTTTAACTTGGTATGATGCTAATACACAAAGTGTTAAATCAGCACAATATTACGCAGGAGATTACGAAACACCTTTGCTTGACAAGGGTAAAGAGCTTTACAATGGCTTTGATGTTAGTTTAATCCCTGTTAAAAAGTATAGTTAATTTGTAAGAGGAAATAGATGATAGCTGTATCTGACGATTTCAAAGAAGCAATAAAAGACCCTATAAGGCAGATTTATGCTAAGTTTGATGATGGTGTAGACCTTATTACAGCAAATGATGATTTAAAGTTTGTGAAATTATCTTCATTTGGAGATATAGGTAAAGCGATTATGAGAAAAGCTGAAGTTGGTTATTATGGTTCTCATACTTATGAAAGTGGTAATTTGAGTTTAGGAGTTTATGTAGCTGATAAAGTAGAAAAAGGAACAGTTACAATTTCAATTGCTAATCCTGCTGTAGTTACTTTAGCTTCTCACAATTTTATTGATGGAAATAGAGTAAAGTTATCCACAACAGGAACTTTACCAACTGGACTTACGGAAGGAGTTTCTTATTATGTAATAAAGAAAGATAATAATTCTTTCTATCTTGCAGAAAGTTTTAATAATGCAATGAGTGGAATTAAGATAGCAACTTCAGGTTCGCAATCTGGAGTTCATTCATTGACTTATTACAAAGCAGGCATTGGTTCAACACCTGAGGTAATTGATATGGGCAAGTTTTATGTTTATGAGAAGAATGTTGATGTTAAAGAAGGGCTTACCACTATTTCGTTATACGATAAAATGTTTGAAGCATTGGTCCTTTATGATAATGAATCTTTAACTTATCCGGTAACCTTGAAGCAATTTTTACAAGCTCTCTGTTCAGATTTGAATTGGACACTTGCCACTACAACATTTCCTAATGATGATATGCTTGTTTCCTATGATTATTTAGCATTTCAAGGAAAGAGTTATAGAGATGTACTTAATCAGATTGCAGAAGCTACAGGAACAATTATGTATTTTAATAACGACGATGAACTTGTATTGAGAATAGTAGGTGGGACTTCGGTTGAAACAATTCCACCAGCTCAGTTATACAATCTAAACTCAAAGGAGAAATGGGGAGAATTAAATAGTATTGTATTTAGAAGTAATCCAGTTGAACAGAACTGGATTTGGAATGGAGGATATTACCATACTCCTTTACTTTTGGAAAATGGATATTCTTTTTTGTTAGAAAATGGAGAGAAGTTAAGAACAGAAAGATTGGCTGTTAGAAATGACTTATATCAATTGCGAATAGATAATAATGTGTTTATAGGAGAAGACCCTGAAGCTTATATAACCGATATGGTGAATGCTTTAATGGGTTATTCTTATGTTCCATTCAATGCAAAAACAATAGGGTTAGGATATTTTGAAACAGGAGACACGATTACTTTGAAAGATAATAACAATATCTCTTATAATACTACGATTTTGAATATAGAAATTGAAATGTCTGTAGAAGGCTTTAGAGAAACTCTATCAGCCAATGAATTAGAATTAGGTTTGACTAATGTTAAAAAAGAGACTTCTATTTTAGAGAAGCAGATACAGAAAACAGTTATAACTGGAGAAAATTTAGAAGATAACTCAATTCCAAGTGCAAAAATAAAAGAATTATCAGCAGATAAAATCACAACTGGGAAATTGAAAGTTGGAACTGAAATAACAATTGAAGATGAAGTTACAGGAAAAGTCTTAATTTATATAGGGAATCCTCCAGAATAATGTCAAATCCAATATTAAAAGTAGCTAAAAGAAATATTGATGCAAGAATAGCTAATCCAAACGAATTAACTCTTGATAGCACTAAAAACCAATTAAAAAGATATATTATAAAAGAAGGAACTCTAGTATTTCCAGCAACGGCCGAGGGAATAGGAGTAAGAATGGGTATTTCTATAAAACACGAATTAGGATATATGCCGTTTTTCTTTACTTATATAAAAGGACCTCAAGAAACAAAATATCAAACTGTACCGGCTACAATTAAAGTTCAAGATAATGAAGGAGGTACTGCAATAATATATGCTGGAAGAACTAACGGTATTTACGAGTCTTTTTTGAGTATTTATACAATTTCAATGGTTAATAAAGCTTTTAGTTCTAAAGAAATAGATTATAAATGTATAATTTTTGTAGATCCAAGTAAAGATGGCTGGTTCTAAAATAGTGGTAGCTAGAAAAGATTCTGATGCAAGGACAGGGGATTATAAAGATATGTCTCTACATAGCGACCTTAATTTACAAAAGGTTGTAAAAAGAAAGGTTGCTAATTATGTATATGGTATTTCATCAGAGGGAGTACCAAATCCAACTACTATTTCTCACGGATTGAATTATCCTCCAGAAGTTCTTTTAATGGAAGAATATTCAGCGAATACAATGATGGGGAATGGGATTGACCCTTTTAGATTGGATTACACACCTTCATTTCCATTAAATAAAACAATGAAGTGGTATTGTCCAAGTGGTGTAGAAAGTGTAGTTGTTGAATGTTGGGGAGGTGGTGGTGCTGGAGGTGGAATAGTTACTGATAATGTAGCAGGTGGAGGTGGAGGCGGTGCAGGAGGACAATATGCTAAAAAAACTGTAAATGTAGTATCTGGAACTGCTTATAACATCAGAATTGGTGGTGGTGGAGTAGGAACAACAGGAAATGGAGGAAATGGTGGAGACACCTTTTTTGGAGATAATATAGTGGTTGCCAAAGGTGGAGCAGGAGGTAAATCTTATGAAAATGGAGGAGTAGGAGGTATAGGTTCAACTGCAGGCGGAATAGGAGATGTTGTCTACAAAGGAGGAAATGGTGGAGTGTTTCATCTTGATGAAAATAATTCTCCTACGACAGCAGAAGGAGGTGGTGGTGCTGGAGCTACTGGAGACGGTGGAAATGCACTAGGCAGTTCGTGGCCAAATCCCGGTGGATTAGGGAGAGGGGTTGAATATACCTCTTATACTGGAAATGGAGCTTATGGTATGTTTGCTTCTACGAATGGATATAGTGGATATCCAGCAGGAGGGGGTGGAGGTGGTGGTGGAAACACTTTAAACTTTTATACTACTGATAGAATTGGAGGAAATGGAGGAGCAGGATTTTTGAGATTGACCTATTTTAGGAGACATAATAATCCTAGATATTTTGGTAATGTTGGAGTAGGAGCAGGGGTTAGTGCTGGTAAAATTGGAGAAACTACAATAGAT
>Ga0255346_1001041_pt1 | contig 41245 bp, 33 predicted proteins | sample wastewater_treat_FD_194410 | JGI IMG/M metagenome (GOLD analysis project Ga0255346, IMG submission 194410) | Wastewater microbial communities from Lulu Island WWTP, Vancouver, Canada - plant22 | ecosystem: Engineered > WWTP > Wastewater > Unclassified | place: Canada: Vancouver, British Columbia...
ATTTCTCCCCAACAGGGCTTTGAATTGCTGAATGTTGAAAATTCATAATATACAATCTTTATTTCTGCGGGCAAAACTGCCTGGATTCATCAAATTTTGGTGTCCAACTTTTTGTCCGCAGACCCGTTTTATATGTATTATCAAGGTAGACATTTTGAAGAAGGATCTTCTCAATCTGTTTCCCAAGACTATTAATTTTGCCCCATTATAGGGCGCACATCAGTAAAGTAAGAATTTTTCATTTCTTTCAAGTGCGCCCTATAATGGGGCAAAATTCTATTAAAAGTCTTTGGAAAAGGGGTTCGGGGGAAAACCTTTCCTCAGAAAGGTTTTCCCCCGATAAATGCGTATAAAGCTGCTATATGAGTACAGCAGTTAAGTTCCTTTTTTTTATGCCATAACAAAAATGGGAAGAACCTGATCTTCCCATTTCTTATGATAATTACTTTTTCTTCTTTTGGGAGTCCTTGACATCTTCGGCAGTTTCTTCGATCTCTTCGATAACGTCTTCGAGATCGTCATCCTCTGCGTCGTCGTCATCTTCGCCCTCGGCAGCAGCTTTCTTCTTGTTTGTGTTGATAAGTGCCATTATGAATGCTATTGCAAAGTAGATAACAAGTATCAGCGCTTCAACAAGTGCGATAGGCATAATTGCGTTATGGATGATAGTTGAGAGTGATGATATAGCTGATGATTCAGCAGGAACAAGGATGTTGTAAGCGTTCTTGAATTCAACGTTCTCGTAGTATTCCTTTGAAGTAACTTCTGTGGTATTAACGAGGTTCTTGATCTTTACACCGAGATCTTCAAGCTGTACTTCAACATTTTCCTTCATTTCCTTTGAAGCAGTCTTGTTGCTTGAAAGAGCGTTCTTTCTTGACTTGTAGAATTCAATCCTCTGCTTTGTTTCAGCAAGCTCTGTAGATGTAGTAACTCTTTGATTGATGAGCTTGTCGTATTCCTCGGAAGCCTGAGAATATGAAGTATCGTTTCCGTCAGTGCCGTTACCGAAGATAAGGATAGTGTCCTTTTCGTACTTTGAGATAGAATCCTCGATAGTGTTGAGTCTGTCCTTGAGAGAAGAACTTGTTCTTTCCAGATTCTCTATTCTGTAGTTGCAGTAAGCAATTGAAGCGTTCTTATCCTTTGTGATGTTGTTAACAGTGATAAGAGATGAGATCCTGTCAAGGTCGATGCTTTCGATAGTCTGAGCAGCTCTGTAAAGGTCGTTGAATGAGAAACCTGTCTCATTTGAGCGGAAGAGGTTTGTATCATCGTTTGCCAGATTCTTCAGGTACTTCTCAAGAGTTGTGAGAGTATCATCGAAGATATCTATCTGCTCAGCGTAATCGTAATTCTTGTAGTCCACAGCAGGAACAGCTGTACCGAGTGACTGATTGAAACCGTACTGCTTGTAGAAGAAGTTACGGTATTCTTCCAGCATCGCATTGAGTACGTCAACGCTTTCTGAACGGCTGAGGCCTGTGTCGCCGTAGTTGAAGGTCACCTTGTAAGTTGTCGGATAGTAGGAAACATCCAGCATTGCCTCAGCGGCAGCAAGGTTTCCTGAATTAGCTGTTTCGTAGATGTTCTTGTAGGCTGTGATCCTGTCGATAGCGTCCTCAGGGATTATACCGCTGATGTGGATACTCTTTCTGATGGAGTCAAGCTTGTTGATATCCATATCCAGTGCAGTAAGCGCACCTTCGATAACAGTCGGGTTTTTGAGGCTGTTAGCATCAAAAGTATTGCCTGCCGGGTCGAGGCCCTGTTCGATACCATTGTAGGTGAAGCTTACAAGAGCGTTGATATTGGGCTTTGCAACCATTGTTTTGAAGCCCGAATATGCTGTGGCGACAACGCCGCCGATTATAGCAACAGCCAGCCATATAGCGAAATACTTCTTCAGGTGTTTGAGAATGGCTGAAACGGAAATTATCATTTCTTCCTTTTCATTTTCCTGATTTTTTATGGTTATATTGAGATTTCTCTCGTCTTTTCTTCCCATTTTTTACCTCCTGTTTGATTTGATCTGCAAAACAATAATATTATATCACGTTGCGCTTTAAACGTCAACTGTTAGGGAGAATTTTCAATAAATTCCCTATATTATGCGAACCATAGGCCTATGGTTTGCTGATTTTGCCGATCAGTGCTCAGGCGGTATGACCATTTTTTCTGATGATATCAACTACCTGATCCACGTATTTCTGACATATTTCTTTGCTTTCAGCTTCTACCATTACACGTACAACAGGCTCTGTACCGCTTTCACGGACGAGTATTCTTCCTGTTTCGCCGAGAGCTTCCGTAACGCTCTTTACAGCTGCCTGTACATCGGGGTCAGCCTGAGCAGCGCTCTTGTCCTTAACTCTGACGTTTTCGAGTACCTGTGGGTATTCAACGAAAGGAGCCGCAAGTTCACTGAGCTTCTTTTTGCGTGACATGATGACCTGCATGATCTTCAGGCTTGTGAGGATACCGTCACCTGTTGAAGCGCACTTTGAGAAGATGATATGGCCTGACTGCTCACCGCCGAGACAGCAGCCGTTTTCCTTCATGTATTCGTAAACGTACTTGTCGCCGACTTTGGTCTTAGCGTAGTCGATACCGATCTCATCGAAAGCCTTGAAGAGTCCGAAGTTTGACATTATGGTAGCGACAACAGTGTTGTTGACCAGCTTTCCTCTTTCCTTCATGTATCTGCCGTAGATGTAGAGTATGTGGTCGCCTGAGATAAGTCCGCCCTTTTCGTCAACGCAGAGACATCTGTCAGCGTCGCCGTCAAAAGCAAAACCTGCGTCAAGGCCGTTTTCAACAACGTACTTCTGTAAAACTTCGATATGTGTTGAGCCTGCGTTCTCGTTGATGTTGACACCGTTTGGTTCAGCGTTGATAACGTGAGTCTCAGCGCCGAGAGCGTCGAATACAGCCTTTGCGATAGTCCATGAAGCACCGTTAGCGCAGTCGAGACCTATCTTCATGCCACGGAATGAGTACATACCGAGGGAAATGAGATAGCCCACATAGCGGTTTCTGCCTGAGATATAGTCAACAGTTCTGCCGATCTTGTCGCCCTTTGCGAAGGGGAGTTCATCCCACTTCTGACCGAAAGCTTCAAGCTTGCCGTCGAGATAAGCTTCAACCAGTTCGATAACGCTGTCTTCCATCTTCTCGCCGTTGCCGTTGATAAGCTTCAGGCCGTTGTCGTAGTATGGGTTGTGGCTTGCCGATATCATGATAGCGCAGTCGAAGCTGTCAACTCTTGAGATATAAGCCACGGAAGGTGTAGTTGTAACGTGGAGGAGATAAGCGTCAGCACCTGAAGCAGTGAGACCGCCTACCAGTGAATATTCAAACATATAGCTTGAACGGCGTGTGTCTTTGCCTATAACTATTCTCGGAGCGGAATCGTCTCCGTTTCTTCTTTTAAGCTCTCCGTAGTACCAGCCAAGAAAACGACCGACTCTGAAAGCGTGATCTGCTGTAAGATTTTCATTTGCGGTTCCTCTGAAACCGTCTGTTCCGAAATACTTGCCCACTATTATAAACTCCTTAATAATAAAGTAATGTGTTCGCAAGCGAACATTTTTATTATAACACTTTTCTTCATAACAGTCAATGAATTTTATGTAAAAAGTACAGTGTATATTCATATTGCGGAAATAGCGCTGTCATGCGCCATTTGCACAATTCGGAGAGCGGATTTTGTGCGGTTCGCCTATGACATTTTGAACTAAAACGTGGTATAATAATTGTATAAAGTGTCGGAATATCCGCTATGCGGACATATCATTATGGAGGTGTCTGATATGTATAATGTAGGAGAAGCAGTAGTTTATTCGTCTTACGGTGTTTGTACGGTATCGTCGATCGAGAAGCGTGATTTCGCAGGAGAGAGCCGTGAATACTACGTTCTGCGTCCTGTGGGCAATAAGAGCAATACGTTCTACGTTCCCACGGAAAATGAAGCTTTGACCAGCCGGATGAGGAAAGTGTACTCCAGAAGCGAGGTCGAAAAGCTGATCGGAGATATGCCTGATGAGGGACTTATCTGGATAGACAACGAATCCCAGCGTAAAGAGGAGTATCGCAGGATAATCAGCGGCGGTGACCGTTCGGAACTTATCCGCCTTATCAAGACCCTGTACCTGAAGCGCCGGGACCTGTCGGACCAGCACAAGAAGCTGCATTCCGCTGATGAGAGATTCCTCAGCGAAGCGGAGAATATGCTCTATGACGAGTTCGCCTATGCATTGGATATCTCCCGTGACGAGGTCCTCCCTTACATAAAAGAACACCTCAGCGCATGAGGTGTAAAACAGCACACTTAACCGTGGTGCTTGTATAGTAGTTTATATGTATTATTGAGGTAGACATTTTGAAGAAGATTCTTCTCGAATCTGTTTCCCAAGACTATTAATTTTTCCCCTGATAGGGCGCTCCCAGAAATACTTCTGGTTTTCACTTTTTTCGTGGAGCGCCCTATCAGGGGAAAAATTCTATTAAAAGTCTTTGGAAAGGGGGTACGGGGGAAGAACCTTTCCTCAGAAAGGTTTTCCCCCGATAAATACATATAAAGCTGCTGTATGAATACCACGGATAAGTGTGCTGTTTTGTAGCAAAAAAAGACGCCGGCTATTGCCGACGTCCTTGTTTTAATGTATTAAATTATTCAGCATCTGTTGCAGGGAGCTTATCGATAAGCTTGAGCATGAGCTTCTGGATTGCAAGAGCATCCTTGTTTGTCATACCGTCGCCAACGTTGCAGCAGTCAGCATTTGCCTTACCTACAGCTGTGATGTGGAGAGTATCTGAACCTGTCTCGCCGTACTTTGAAGGATTGGAGAGAGCCTGCATGATGATTACAGCGTCAGAGATGTTTACGATAGTATCGCAGTTAGCATCGCCGAGAAGTGTAACTTCATTGCCCTTAGCATCTGTTGTAGTTGTGGTTGTTGACTCGAGAGTTGTTACAGTTGTAGTATCTGTAGAAGTCTCTGTTGTAACATCAGTTGTAGTTGTTGTAGCTGCTGTTGTAGTTGTTGACTCGCTTGTACCGGGAACCTGAGGATTAGAACCTGAAACGACTGAGTAATCCTTGACATCGAGCTCCTTGAAGCCTGCCCAGATCTGGAACTCAGCTGTTCCGCCTACTACAGCGTCAGCAAGTGGGATCTCGACTGTGAGCTTACCTTCAGCATCAGTTGAACCGCTCCACTCGATCTGTGTCCACTCGTCGCCCTTCATGAAGCCGAGAGCGCCGTTTGTCTTAGTTGATGGTGCGCCTTCGAGGTTAACATAGAGAGTATCCTCGTTCTTAGCATCCTTGAGGTTTATCTTCTTGATCTTTGAAGTAGCCTCAGGCTCTACGATCTCGCCCTCAGGAGCCTTGAGGATATTGATCGACTCAACAGTTGTGAGCTTAGGAGTCTTAGCCTGCATATGAGCGATAGTTGTAGGATCATCGCCCCAGAGATCGGGAACCTTAGACATGATGAAGTAAGCAATGCCGTTTTCCTTATCAATATCGTAAGGCTTCATCTCAGTCCAGCCGCCGTAAGAAGCGTCTGAGAAGCAGAGAACAGGAGTTGAACCTGTGAACTTTATAGCAACTTCCTTGCCTTCGAGCTGTGACCACTCAACTTCGCCGTCACCGCCGGGAGTTGTGTTCTGGTATGTCTTCTCCTTGGAAGCATCCAGCTCGTAAGGTCCTTCGAGGAATGTTGTACCCTCAGCGTAGGACTGGTGCTTAACTGTAGGAATGTGTCTCTCGCTTGCCCACTGGATAGTATCATCGCTCATGATCTCCATCATCTTGTTGATGATAGGAAGGCTTGCTTCATGCCATTCGCCTGTTGTACGGTCGATATAACCGTGGCACTCGCCGGGGTCCTTAGGATTTGAAACAGTGTTGTTATCCCACAGACAGCAAGGGATACCGTACTTCTTTGTAGTTGTGAAGTACTGAGTTGTCCATGCAACACGAGCTTCTGTGTTATCGAAGTTAGATGTACCCATTTCGCCGATAACTACAGGAATATCTCTGTCGAGGAATGTATCACGCATACCCTGAAGGATATTAGCAAGGTTTGCGGAATAAGCGCTTGTGAATTCGGAGTGATCCTTGACAGCTGTATTCATTGTGAAGTCGTAAGGAGTATAAGCGTGGATAGAAACAGCTACATATGGATCGTTAGGAACGTCGATAGCTTCAAGGAACTGAGTTTCAGCACTTGCACAGTAGCCCGGGAGCATCAGGAGACGGGTCTTAGCGTAAGGACCGTCAGTGCTTCTGATAAGGTCAACGAAGTCATGTTCCAGCTTATTGATAACATCACACTCAGGAACAGCTTCAGCAGCCCACCATTCGTGAGGCTGACCAACAGCACGAGGCTCGTTCATGCACTCGAAAATGAGGTGCTGGTCGTAATCCTTGAATTCTTCAGCGATCTGAGTCCAGATCTTGAGGAGCTTTGGCTTGATCTCGTCGTAAGCGCCAGCTAAATCGCCTCTGTTGATCCAGTTCTCGTGGTGAACGTTGAGGATGATGTACATATCGTTCTTGATACCGTAATCAACAACTTCCTTTACACGAGCCATCCACTCAGGATCGATATTGTTGTTCTCGTCGAGGTGCTGGAACCATGTGGTGGGGACACGAACAGTGTTGAATCCCTTAGCCTTGAGAGCATCGAACAGAGTCTGGTTAGCCTTAGGGCATCCCCAGGCTGTTTCAGTCTCAACGCCTGCGTGGTCAGCATCAACGTAAACCTTCGGGTTATCAGCTGAAGGAACGGAAGCCTTAGCATCCATTGTGTTACCGAGGTTCCAGCCTATCTTCATATTCTCTGTGATCTCGAAGGCTGTCATCTCACCCTCTGCCTTAGCATTGAGATACTCGGCAGGAGCGATTCTCAGTGAGGAAAGCATACAAACAGCGGCAGCTGAGATGCTTATGATACGCTTAACATTTTTTGAATTAAACATAGTATAAAACCCTCCCATAAAATTTTTTGATGTTTTCTTATTATCTTTCCGAAGAGTCCAGTGCAGTAAGCTCTTCGCTTTTGACAACTTAATTTTATCACATCCGTAGAAAAAAGTCAAGGAGGTTTGTGCAAATTGCAACAAAACGGACGTAGAATTTATGTAGAATGTTTTAGCGACTTTGCATACAACATTTTCCGATAGGGAATGCTAATTGTTAACAAAATGTAAAAAACACATATATTATTCCTGAAAAAGAAAACGGATGAAATCAAATCATCCGTTTCATTTACATTATTAATTATTGCTTTAAGATTTATTTTTTACAGTCGAAAAAACAGGCTCAGGCTCTTGATTTGATAAAATCAGCCAGTGTGGTGTCGTGTCCTGCTGATGTATAGGCATAGTAACTGAGGATTATAGAAGCGTCGTTACCGTCTATCTTCTTGTCAGCATTGACATCGGCTATCTCTTTCTGCTTGTCGGTAAATTCCATGTCCTTGCCTACCGAAGATTTAGCATAGGCTGAGAGTACAGCCGAAGCGTCGATACCGTCAACCTTGCCGTCGCCTGTAACATCTCCGGGGACAGTTGCGTTGAGGTGGACAGCCACGGTTTTTGATGTGGCATCGCTTGCTGTGATATCCCACGGATTGCCTGTTTCCTTGTCGTCGATAGTGAATTTGTAAACGCACTTCTGGTAAGTATCGGGATTATCGTGGGGGTCGTGGATAATGAAAGTGTCTTCGCCTGTGCCGTTGATAGTATCAGTGAAAGCGGTGGTGCGTCCGAAATCGCCGCCCTTGATATTTACGGTGAGAGTATAGGTGCGGTAATCGTCCTTGGTGTTGTCTCTGCCTTCGAGCAGGAAAGCGTAGTCCTTGCCGCTTTCGATACTGCCTGAGTAGTAGCTGATATCCTTGCCCTCGGGGGAATCGAAAGTGATGGTGAAAGTTCCTGTTGCGCCCTTCGGGAGGACGAATCCGACTTCGCCGTTTACGTCATTCTTGTTGAATTCGTCATAAACAAGCTCTGATTCAGCGGCAAATGCGCTGAAAGGTGTGACAGTCATAATGGCTGCCGCAAAGATTGCTGCTGATGTTTTTATCTTCATAATGAACACTTCTTTCTTTGTGTCAGCCTGTAGCTGAAATGGTAATATCGCTTGTGTTTTCGGTCAGTGGGATGTATGCCGAGAAGCCGCAGTCATTTGTCTCGCCCTCGCAGCCGAGAAGCTTGTCCTCGAAGCAGTTGAAAGCTTCATAGGTCTTGCCGCCCGATGTGATGAGTATTCTCTTGCCGCTTTCGGATATAGTACCGAAAACGTGGGTGTAACTGCCGCTCTGCTCGGTGTGTATATCCGCATCCGCACGTACAGCCGCACCTTCTGCGCTTGCTTCCGGTGCAGGCATCATCGGTGCATACTTCTGGAGATTGCCAAGATTTCGCTCAACTATCTCTATAATTACGGTTGAATCATTCAGTCCGCTTAAATTGTAGGGGACTGCACGTGAGAATGTGGCTGTACTGAAACATTCCGCCATATAGGGGAGTATCGCCTCGCCGTAGGAATCACGGAACATGGCAAGGCTTCCCTGACCTGTTTCGTTTGTGGTCTGAATGCTTATGTCGTCAAGGGCACGGAAATGTCCCTGATACTGATAAGTGAAGGTATGATCGCTGTAGACCTGAGCGTCCTGAGCGTCCTCGGCAGGATATATCATAGCCGCAAGATCGCCGAGACGGTCATTTCGTATTGACCAGTTTTCGCCTGCGGGACAGCTTTCACGGCCAAGCTTTGACATTATGGCGGTGTGACCCACATAAGCGCCCATGTTATTCCAGTGAGTATCGGTCTTATGGTAAAGCGGCATACTTGATTCCGCCGAAAGCAGGGCGGACTTCATATTCAGGTAGTAGTCCCTGCTTGCAAGGGCTGATGACAGCATATCAAAGTTGCTCATTTTATGGGCAGGAACGTAATTCTTCGGCATATGCTCGGGATAGAGCGTATTCTTGTTGGGAGCACAGGTGAAAATGAACTGCGAACCTATGCTGCCGCAATAGCTGTCTATCAGGTCAAGATTATGGACGATATTGCGTATGCCCTGCGGACTGAGAGTATCCGAGCGCAGGTAGTCGCTGACTGTCTCGTCGTAGTAAAGCCATCCGTCGCTGCCGACTATAACGTCTTTATTCGGGGATGTACCAAGAGCGGAAGCCATAAGTCTGCCGTCTGCTGTTACCATCTGCTGACGGAAAGCAAAGTGCTCGGAAAACCAGTCATCGAACTGTGAGAAGAACTCGGTATTTATTTCGCCGTCCTCGGTTTTTATTTTCGGCAATTCCGCAAGTCTGCGCTTTTCCTTTGAACTGTCAGCTTTTACGAATGGCATACACACCGCAGGTACGAGGCATATCCCTATGAAAGCCGCAGAATAAAGACGGTAAAGGATGTTTTTGTTCATATTATCTCCATTGTTAAAACCTAAAGTAGATAAACGGATTGTAGCTTGATGATGAAAGAGTGAGTATGCATACCGCAAACAGCACCATTGATACTGCGTAGCCGAAAAACTGTCCCACAGCCTCAGACTTTTTGCCTGCCAGCTTGTTTTCAACATTTCTGATAACGGGTGTTGAAAAAATGACTGCCAGCACCAGCATTACCAGATAAGCAGGTGTCAGCTGTGCAAGGAACATTGCTCTCTCTGCGCCGCCGCCCGATGGCACGAACATATGCCCGATGAAGCGTACAGCGTCTGTGAGAGTATCGGCACGGAAGAATACGAATGCCAGCAGAGTTACCGCCATAGCATAGCAGTGTCTCAGCATTTTCGGCATTTTCTCGGTGTTGATGAGCTTGTATGACTCCAGCATCATGAAGCCGCCGTTGAGAAGTCCCCATACGATGAAGTTAAGGCTTGCACCGTGCCAGAGACCTGTGCAGAAGAATACCGCCAGCTTGTTAAGGGCTGTCCTTACCTTGCCTTTGCGGTTTCCGCCCAGTGGGATATACATGTATTCCTTGAACCATGTTGACACCGAGATGTGCCATCTGCGCCAGAATTCCTGCATACTCTGTGATATATACGGGTAGTTGAAGTTTTCCTTGAATCTGAAACCGAACATTGCTCCCAGACCAATAGCCATGTCGCTGTATCCGCTGAAATCAAAGTATATCTGGAAAAGATAGGATACTGCGCCCAGCCATGCAAGAGATGCGGAGAGCTGTGAACTGTCGAGAGCGTACACATAATCAGCTGCCGCCGCCATTGTATTGGCGATGAGCAGCTTCTTTGAAAGTCCCAGAATGAAGCGGCGTATGCCCTTTGCTGTCATTTCGGGAGTTGACTCACGATGGTCTATCTGTTCGGCTATATCGTAATATTTTACGATAGGGCCTGCGATAAGCTGTGGGAAAAGCGTGATATACAGCGCCAGTTTGAACGGGCTTTTCTGTATGTATTTTGGGTCCTTGTAAGCGTCTATTACGTAAGACATAGCCTGGAAGGTATAGAATGAGATACCAATGGGAAGGGCTATTTTCGGTACTGTCACGCTTACGAAAGGCAGTTTGTTCAGCATTTCCGCACCGAAGCCTGCGTACTTGAATACACCAAGCATGAGCAGATTTGCCGCAACGCTTAACGCAAGTATGGCTTTACGTGCCTTGTTTTCACTTTTCATACCCAGACCGAAGATGTAGTTCATGCATATTGATATGAGCATGAGGACTACAGCTTTCGGCTCGCCGTAGGTGTAGAAGGCGATACTGAATATGAGAAGCAGGGCATTTTTAGCCTTTATAGTCGGGATAATGCGGTAAAGGATGTATACCGCAGTCAGAAACAGAAACAGGAAAACGGGACTGCTGAAAACCAATAACAGACCTCCTGTCTTATTATTTTAATTGAGAATGGAGAATTGAGAATGTAGAATCAAGGTGTTCACTTCGCTCACAAATTATAAAATTTTAAATCTGTCACCGACAGGTGACACCGCCATTCTCAATCCTGAATTCTATATTCTCAATTATTAAACGGGCACGTAGAAGTCTATCTCGGAAACTGTATCGCCGTTCAGAGTGAAGATAAGCTGCTTTGCGCCATCGCTGTAGATGAGCATATTGCCTGATTCTTCGCCTGTGCCGTAAGCGGCTTCAACGTCAGCACGGCTGCTGCCTACCTTTATGCCCTTTGAAGTAGCATAGTTTCCGCCTAAGATGTCATAGTCGAAGAAATACTCAACACCGCCGTCGATGTAGCACTGTATCTTCAGTTCGCCTGCATAGTCGTATGTCTTGACATCACAGCCGTTTGAGGTGCAGGCAGATGCTGTTGAAGTAACAGGTGAACCGCCGAGAGCTGCAATGATATCAGCGGCATTTTTCAGAAGGTCATCTGTGCTGAACTTTACTTCCTGAGCGACAGGCTCCTGATTTGTATTGCCGTTGTCAGCAGGAGTCTCGTTGTTCTGCTGAGGCTGTTCCTGTGCAGTGGGAGTCTCGTTGTTTCCGCCGTTGTCAGCAGGTGCAGCTGTTGGAGCAGCAGTTGCAGCCTCGCCCTGTGCGGCAGCAGCGGTAGTTTCAGCGGAAGCAGCAGTTGTTGTGTCTGTGCCTGTAGTTGTATTTGTTGAACCGTCATTACCTGTGGTAGTTGTACCTGTTTCGGTGGATGTTGTAACATCGCCTGTTGCAGTTGTTGTAGCTGATATCTTCAGGCTTGCAGAGCTATCGTCTGCTGTCTGTACCTTTCCGCAGGAAGCGGCTCCTGCCATACAGATAAGTGCGGTGAGTAAGAGTGCTGTACATCTCATTTTCATTTTCATATTCTCCTTAAAAATATAGATTTATTTTCATACAGCAGGGGACGTCAGTTATGCCGTCCCCTGTCTGTTATTGAAATATCAGTCGTAATTCGGGTAAACGAACTGGTACCATGTGTAAGTCAGATTTGCAAGGTAAGAGTCCGAAACGTTTGCGCAGCCGTTGCAGGCGTCATAGTTTACCCATACACCGTTGATCTTTACCTGATTCCAGTAGTGGTCACTGTCGTGAGTACCGTTACCGTAAACGATACGGCTCTCATAGCCTGCTTCATGGAAGAGGAGATCCTGGATAGCTGCGAAGTAATAGCAGACAACAAAACGGTTATCCATAGCGTAGTTAGCGAAGTAGCCCTATCCGAGGGATTCTATCTGCTGGAGCGATCTTGTTGCCTCGATGTATTTGTAGTAGTTGTGGCTTCTGATATAGTTGAAGATACCGTCGGGAGTAGGATTTATGGAAGCGAGGATGCTTCTTGCCCTGAGCTGAACAGCCGAGAGCTTCCTTGCAACACCGTCAGCGTCTATCTTGTAATCGCCCATTACGCAGTTAGTGGAAAGAACGCCTGTAGTCTCGTCGAAATGTCTGTTCCAGCCATCGAGCACCTGCCAGCCTGTAAGAGCAGCGCCGTCCTCAGTGCTGAAGTAATATTTATTGCCGTCTATCTCAGCCCAGCCCTTCTGCATAGCGCCTGTGCTGTCGAAATTGTAGGTCTTGTCTTCGAGTTTTATCAGTCCGCTGACAGCTATACCGATCTCATTGAAGTAATATCTGTTATCGCCCACATTCTGCCAGCCTGTGACCATAGTGCCGTCCTCGGTGCTGAAGTAATACTTATCGCCGTTGAGTTCAGCCCAGCCTGTCTGCATAGCGCCTGTGCTTCCGAAGTTGTAGGTCTTGTTTTCGATGTCCATGAATCCCTTGACAGCGGCACCGTTTACGGCGAAGTAATACTTGTCCTCGCCTACATCCTGCCAGCCGAGAAGAGCCGCACCGTCCTCACCGAAGAGGTAAGTCATAGCGCCTGAAGTTACTTTTCCTGTTTCCATAGCGCCGTCAGTGCCGAAGGAGTAGATCTTGCCCTCGATGGTGTGTATGCCTGTGTAAGCAACACCCTTATCATCGTAGTAGTAGGTCTTTCCGTCCTTCTTCTTCCAGCCTGAGAGAAGCTTGCCGTCCTTGCCGAAGTTGTAGCTTTTGCCGCCGATCTCCTGAGCGCCTGTGAGCATTATGCCCTTGTCGCTGAAACCGTAAGTCTCGCCGTCTATTTCGTGAACGCCTGTAAAAGCAGGGCCTTCCTTTGAGAAGTAGTATTTGTCATCGCCTGCTGTAGCCCAGCCTGACTGGAGAATGCCCTCGCTGTCGGCCATATATACCTTTCCGTCAACGGTCTGGAGGCCTGTGAGGAGGATACCCAGCTCGGAGAAAAGGTAGTTTTTCTTGTCGATGGTCTGAGCTCCCGTAACAGCCTTGAAGTCCTTGCCGAAGTAGTATTTCTTCTTGCTTGCGGTCTGCCAGCCTGTAAGAGCGGCACCGTCCTCGTCGAAGAGGTATGTACTTCCGTCTATAGCCTTGAGTCCTGTCTGCATGACACAGCTGTCATCGAAGAGATAAAGCTTGTCGCTGATGGTCTGAAGTCCTGATAAAGCGTAGTTATCCTTGCCGAAGTAATAGGTCTTCTTGTCGATGGTCTGCTTGCCTGTCAGAACTTTGCCGTCCTTGTCCAGGTCATAAAGCTTGCCATCGATAGTGATGAGACCTGTCTGCATAACTCCCTTGTCGTCGAAGTAGCGGAAACTTCCGTCAGCTGTCTGCCAGCCTGTCTGCATTATTCCCTTGCTGTCGAAGAAATACCTGCTGCCGTCTATTTCTTTGAGTCCTTTTGCAAGGCTTGCGTCTTCATTATAGAAGCAGGAGTCCTCACCGAATTTCTGCCAGCCAAGCTGGAGTTTGCCGTCCTTGTCAAGGCGGTATGGTTCATCGGAGAAAGTGCAGTCGCCTGTAAGCATACCGTCTTCTTCCGTGACGATGTAGAAATTATCGTCAGCTTTGATAAGTCCTGTTGTGAACTTACCGTCTTCGGGGCTGTAGTAATATTTCTTTCCGTCCACGGTCTGCCAGCCTGTAGCAATATTGCCTGTATCTGAAATCTTGTAAGGATGGCCGTCTATCACTGTATCACCGACAGCGAGATGTCCGTCGGAGTTTACGTAGCCTTTCATCTTGTCGTATGCTACGAAGCCCTCTTCCTCAACGAGTCTGCCGTATTCATCAAAGAATATCCTGTTTCCGTCATCGTCGGACATAGGGCCTGTCTGCTTGCCGCCGTCAGCGGAGTAGAAATACTTGCCGTCAGCGTAGTCTATCCAGCCTGATATCTGTTCGCCTGTTTCGGGAGAGTAGTATCTGCGGAGACCTTTTACAGTTCTCCAGCCTGTTTTAAGGGTGCCGTCCTCAGAGAAGATGTACGGCTTGCCGCTTATTATCTGTTCGCCTGTTACGGCCTGTTTCTTGCTGTCGTAGTAGAAGATACAGCCGTTTTCGTCTTTATACCATGAAGATTCTGTTGGTTTGTCTTTAAAATCCACAGCAGCCGAAGCCGAAAGCGGAGCCGCTGCAATAAGTCCTATAGCCGCTGCTGCCGAGCAGACCAGCATCTTTGTTTTGTTCTTCATAATTTCTCCTTTGCTCATATATTTTTAGTTACATAATCATATACGAAATAACAAGAGACTTTGTGACATAAAATCTGATTTTATTTTTAGTATAGGTGTAAACTGATACGTTATTATTATATCAAAGAAATATGTGATTTGCAACTGTTTGAGATATATTAATTTATTATTTTCACCCTTATTACACGTAAAAATTTTTTCCGACCTCACAGAATACGGAATGATCCTATTCCATAAACGTATGGCAGAAGCGTTGACATTATATTTTTCTTCGTGATATAATGATAACATATTTTTACAAGGAGGTAATGATAATGGACATCAGACTTGAAAACATCGATAAGGGAAAAGCCTTTGACTGGGGCAAGACCTCGGAGGATTACGCTAAATTCCGTGATATCTACCCCGATGAGTTCTACAGGTACATCATTGATATGGGGCTTTGCGTCAAGGGACAGAAAGTCCTCGATATCGGCACGGGTACAGGAGTCCTTCCGAGAAATATGTACCGTTTCGGCGCAGAATGGACAGGAAGCGATATTTCCGCCGAGCAGATAAAACAGGCTGAACTGCTGTCTCAGGGAATGGATATAAAGTATATCGCCGCTTCTGCCGAGGATATGGATTTCCCCGATGAAAGCTTTGACGTTATCACTGCCTGTCAGTGCTACTGGTATTTCGACCATGAGCGTATCGCTCCTGCGCTTGCAAGGATGCTGAAAAAGGGCGGAAGCTTCCTTATGCTCATGATGAACTGGCTTCCTTTCGATGATAATATAGCAGGCGCAAGCGAAGAACTGGTACTCAAGTACAGCCCCGACTGGAGCGGCGGAGGGGAGAGGGTTCATCCCATAAGTGTGCCTGATGCGTACAGCCCTTATTTTGAAATTGCCCATACAGCGGAGATACTGCTTGATGTGCCGTTTACCCGTGAGAAGTGGAACGGCAGAATGAAAGCCTGCCGTGGAATAGGCGCTTCTCTGCCGCCTGAAAAGATAGCAGAGTGGGAAAAGGAACATATGGCTATGCTGAGGGAAAAGGCTGCTGAGAAGTTCACAGTGAAGCATTTTGCCGCAGTTGCACAGCTTGTGAAAAAGTAATGCTGATGGCACATGAAAAACAGCTGAATTGCAGGGATGCCCATTGGACATCCTCAGAGCGGCAAAAATATGCGGGCGAGCGGAACTCGCCCCTACACACTTAATAATAACCGATTTGTAGGGGCGCTTTCCGAGCGCCCGCATTTTTTTATAAAACATAAGGCTGTCATTCTGTTGAAAATACCGCATATTTTACAAAACTTTTTCTTTACTAATACGAAAATATGTGATATAATTATATTACAGAATTATTATCTGAAAGGATGTGCTTGAAATGAAAGCAGATAAATACGCAGTTACAGGCGAAAAAAAGATCGACATAAGAAAGCTCCCGACCAACAGCAAAAAGGACGGAGCAGACAAGGATGAAACTATTGCTAAATATGAAGCCAACAAGGCTGAAATTGCACTCTTGCAGGATAAGTTCTATGCCGACGGCCGTGAGGGACTCATCATCGTTCTTCAGGCACTTGACGCTTCAGGCAAGGATTCGGCAGTAAAGAACGTTTTCAGCGGCATCAACCCACAGGGAGTGAAGATTCATTCCTACAAAGCGCCTAACTCCGAGGAACTTTCCCACGATTACCTATGGCGTATCCATCAGAATATCCCACGCAGAGGCGAGATAGCTGTTTTCAACCGCAGCCATTATGAGGACCTCATTACTGTCCAGGTGGAGAATATCAAGCCCCTTTATCATATGTCCGACCGCATAATCGGCAAGGACGACAAGACCTTCTTCAAAGAGCGCTATGAACAGGTCAACAACTTTGAGGAGTATCTGTATCAGAACGGCTACAAGGTGATAAAGATATTCCTGCATATTTCAAAGGAGGAGCAGACCAAACAGCTTCTGGAGCGTATCGAACTTCCTGAGAAGAACTGGAAATTCCGTGCAGACGATCTGAAGGTAAGGGATAAATTTGACGCATATGTTGACTGCTTCAACGAGGTCATAAACAAGACTTCCACCAAGAACAGCCCGTGGTACGTTCTTCCCGGCGATCAGAGATGGTACACACGCTACCTTATCACGGAGATAATCCTTGATGCGCTGAAGTCGGCAAAGTCGGAGTATCCTCCGCTTCCCGAGGAGGACAGGGAGCGCATGGACGAGTGCAGGGCAATGCTGAAAGCTGATCTTGCAGAGAACGAGCCGGAAGAAACTCCTAAGAAAAAATCAAAGAAGAAATAATAAGAGAGCGGATGGAAACATCCGCTTAAAAACCTGTTTCGGGACGCCGAGGGCGGCGTCCCCTACAAAATCATTCACGAAGAATAGCCGTATTGTAGGGGCGGACGCCCTCGTCCGCCCGATAATTCCACATTAATTCTGCCTTTATTGACAGACTGAGAGCGGATGTTTCCATCCGCTCTTTAAAATTACAGGCAGAAAAAGGGCACACAGTACTGTGTGCCCTTTGTTTTTTATTTTATCATTCAGCAGCCTGTTCGCTTTCGGGAAGCTTATCGATGAGCTGTAACTTGTACTTCTGGATAGAAAGTGCGTCTGCGTTTGTGATGCCGTCACCTCTGTTGTTGACATCGCCGTTAGCCTTGCCAAGTGCTGTAAGGCTGTACTTTGATGGGTTGGAGAGTGACTGCATGATGATTACAGCATCACTTACGTCTACTGTTTCATCGCAGTTAGCGTCACCGAGTAACTGTGCAACGACCACACCGCTTGTGATATATGATGTAGTTGTTGTTTCTTCGGGAGCAGAAGTTGTTGTTGTTTCTGCTGTTGTAGTTGTTGTAGTTGAAGAAGTGTTGCCGTTTGCCTTTGTTGTTCTTGCAGGCTCTTCAACAACTGTCTTGCCCTTTACGATAGCGTCGAATGCAGGCTTAGCCATGAAGTCGTCACCGAAGAGGAGAGGGAGCTGCTTAGCTCTCCAGCTCTTTGTATCGTTAACGCCCCAGAAAATAACTGCTGAAACGTTGTCCTTGTACTTTTCGATAGCATCCATGATGCCCTTGTAGTAATCAGCCTGGTGATCGAAATACTTTGAACCGTTCTGCTCGGGAACTGTTACGTCAAGCTCAGTGATCTGAACATCAAGACCTGTTGCAACGTAGTCCTTGAGAGCGGATTCGTACATAGAGATCGATGGGAATGCAGACTGCATATTGTCACGGCAGTCAAGGTGGGACTGCATACCGATACCGTCGATATTGCCTGCCTTCTTGAGCCTCTCAGCCATTTCGATGATCTGAGTCTTCTTGCCCATGTATTCGTTATAGTCGTTGTAGTAGAGCTTGCATCCCTCAGGAGCGTACTTTCTTGCGTACTCGAAAGCGTAGTCGATGAATGAGTTATCGCCGAATACTGCTACCCAGTCAGAAGCTGCATAGTTGTTGGATGCGTCGCAGTGGCCGGGCTTACGAGGAGTACCGTCTTCCAGCCATGCTTCGTTTACAACGTCGCAGGCGTAGAAATCAACGTCAGGATAGAGAGCGGTAAGAGTCTCGAAGTAGAGCTTGATGTAGTTCTCCATACGCTTGAGCATCTTCTCCGGTGAAACGTAATCCTTCTCAGCGTCGAAGTCTTCCTTGAAGAACCACTCAGGAGTCTGGCTGTGCCATACGAGAGTGTGAACTCTTACAGGGATGCCGTATTTCTGAGCGTAGTTGAGGACCGGCTTAGCCTTTGAGAAGCTTACCTGTGGGTGCTCGTCGTCGCCGTTTTCCTCTAAGTATTTGAGAGTAGCTTCCTTGTTGAGAACTGAGTCAGGCTTCATTTCGTTGCCGACTGTGATGCTCTCGCCGAAGTGCTTCTGAACCAGATCCATGAATGGCTTTGAAGCGAGATCGTCAGGAGTAAGAGCTGTACCTACCTTGAAATCGTTCTTATAGATACCGCTGAGTGAAGGGATATCCTTCTGGATCTCAACTGAAGCAGCTTCAACGATCTTGAAATCGTCGATGATGAGGTCATCTGAGCCGCCCTCGAAGTAGATGTATACACCTTCCATGCCGTCGCTGTAGCTTACAGGAACGTGAGTTACAGTCTGCCAGTCACTGCCGTTGAGGTTCTGAGCCAGATTTGAGTAAGATGTCTGGCCGTCGATAGTGTACTGGAAGCTGAGCATAGCGCTTGTGTAGTACTTACCCTTTACTGAAGCAGTTACATAGTACTGAGTGTTTGGCTCCAGCACTCCGTCGAGACGGAAAGCAGGGCCGTTCCATGATTCTGATCTGCCGCTTGCGAGGAGAGCGCCGTCGCCTGTCTTTGCATCTGTTGTGATGGAAAGCTCGGTTGTGTCGTCGCCGCCACGGTTTGACCAGTTCTTGAGGTCGTCTTCGCTTTCAAATCCGAGATCGTAGACAACCTTCTCTTCTGCGGCATTTACTGTATTGAGGACAGAAACTGCTGAGGTGGCAGAAAATGTCATGGCAATACTCATAATGCCTGCGATGGTTTTTCTGATGTTTGAACCTTTCATTTGTAAAATCCTCCTTTGGGCCGTGCTTGAGCCCATTATTTCGTAATTCAATTTTAGCACTAATTTTTCAAAACGTCAATGAACAATTTATGAATGAGCAACATATGCCCCTTTATTAGCAAATTTTGAAAAACAGAAAAACAGGAAACGCAATATTTGGTAAGAAGATGTATATAAGCGCAAAAAAGCCGCTCCCGAAGGAGCGGCCTTAAAGTGTTATTACTTAGTTGTTGGGAGATTTGTGATGAGGCTGAGAGTGTACTTCTGGATTGCGAGTGCATCGTAGTTAGTTACACCGTCGCCAACGTCACAGCAGTCTGCGTTAGCCCAACCCTGAGCTGTGATATGGAGTGGGTTAGAACCGTTCTGGCCATATGCAGATGGGTTTGAGATAGCCTGCATGATCATTACAGCGTCTGCAATGCTTACCTGACCGTCGCAGTTAGCGTCGCCAACGAGAGTAGCCTTTGTTGACTGTGACTGAGTTGTAGGCTGTGTAGTAGGCTGAGTTGTTGGCTGTGTTGTTCTCTGAGTTGTAGGCTGTGTTGTTCTCTGTGTAGTAGGCTGAGTTGTTCTCTGAGTTGTAGGCTGAGTAGTTACGTTTGAAGAAGAACCGCCGCTTGTCTTGAGAACTACGGAGTCGATAGTGAATTCATCACAGTCGATCCACCAAACACCGAACTTGATCTCGCCGCCGTACTGAGTCTGGATGATAGAAGCGATATCAGAAGGAACCTTCCATGTGATTGTACCGCTGTTGCCGCTGATAGACTGAGCGATCTCGTCGCCCATAGCCCAGTAGCCGTTAGCAGAATCAGTTGTGGATGTACCGAACTGACCAACATACTTGCCGATGTTCTTGTTAGCAGAGATATTTACCTGAACCTCTGTGATCTTGTCGCTGCTTGAGATACCGAAATCCTTGTAAGCGAAACCGATCATTCTCTCGTCTTCGCCGAGAGCGCTGTATGTAACCTTCTTGTTAGGCTTGATAGAGAATCCGTCGCTGTTTGAAGAAGAAGGTGTCTGAGTTGTCTGAGTTGTTCTCTGTGTAGTAGGCTGAGTTGTAGGCTGTGTGGTTCTCTGAGTTGTAGGCTGAGTTGTGATGTTTGAAGAAGAACCGCCGCTTGTCTTGAGTGTTACAGAGTCGATTGTGAAATCGTCGCAGTCGATCCACCAAACACCGAACTTGATCTCGCCGCCGTACTGAGTCTGGATGATAGAAGCGATATCAGAAGGAACCTTCCATGTGATTGTGCCGCTGTTGCCGCTGATAGACTGAGTGATCTCGTCGCCCATAGCCCAGTAGCCGTTAGCAGAATCAGTTGTGGATGTACCGAACTGACCAACATACTTGCCGATGTTCTTGTTAGCAGAGATATTTACCTGAACCTCTGTGATCTTCTCACTGCTTGAGATACCGAAATCCTTGTATGAGAAGCCGATCATTCTCTCATCTTCGCCGAGAGCACTGTATGTAACCTTCTTGTTAGGCTTGATTGTGTAACCGTCGCTGCTTGAAGAAGGTGTCTGAGTTGTTACTGTAGGAGTCTGAGTTGTAGGCTGTGTAGTAGGCTGAGTTGTAGGCTGTGTTCCGGGATTAGCAGTTGTGCCGGGAGTCTGTGTAACTACAGGACCGTCAGAAGAACCGCCCTTAACGCCCGGGAGAGAAGAAGTTGAATCAGGTGTACCTGTCTTGCAGTGGTAGTAAAGACCGGCAGCTGCGCCTACGAAACCGGCGTTGTAGTCGATAGCAACTTCGTTAGCCTGATAATCTGAACGCTTATCTGCGTAAGTACCGTTAGCATCTGTAGGACCGCCGCAGAGTGCGCCGATGAGTGAGTACTTTGATGGTACTCCGTCTGACTCAGCAGTATCTGTACCTGAAGCAGCTCTGTGGTGAGGCATACTTGAAGCGTTTGGCTTGAAGCCTACAACGAGACAGTATGACTGGCCGTTAGCGAATGCCTTGTCGCCTGTGAGGTACTGCATCTGGCCCTTAGCCCAGTCAGCGTTACCCTTGTTGTACTTAGCAGCTACGAGAGCACACATCTGTGCTGTAGCATTATGTCTTGCAGAGCCCCATGCATCGATGAACTTATAGCCATCGCCGCTGAGGTCGCCGAGGTATCCTGCTGCGCTCCAGTCGCCGGTGATCTCACCCTTGAGCATTGCAGCACCGAGAGAAACGTTCTCCCAGCAGTGTACCCAGTAAGCCTTGCCTATGTTATCAACATCGCCCTTGTAAGCGCTGTCCTTGGTAGCAAGGTAGAGCCAGCAGGCAGCCCAGCCGAGCTCATCGGAAGTATCCTTGTTTCCGTAGAATTTGCATGAATATGAACCCGGATGCTGTTTAGCGAAGTTGTAGAGAGCCTTAGCGTACTTGAGGTCATCGGGGTTGCCGAAGTTTACATAGTTAGCAGCAAGTGCAGCAGCGTACTCAGCTACGATATTAGCTGCGCCGTCTGAAGTCCACTTACAGCCGCCTCTGTCGCCCTGATTCTCAGGAGGGCCCCAGTAAGCGTGGTCCGTGTCGCCGTCGCCCTTTTCGATACAAACCTTAGAAACTGTATCGCCGTTGAGGACTGTAGCATCACGGAAGAACTTAGCGAAGTAATCAGCGATTGTCTTGTAGTGAGCAGCCTGGCCTGTAGCCTCGAAAGCGTCCTTGAATTCGTAGTAAGCCCAGCCCAGAGTTGAAGCTGAGTAGCCCTGAGGCTGACCGAACATAGCGTGGTCACCTGCATCGTGGAAGCCGCCGTCTACTTCATCTGAAGTATGGCAGTTGCCTCTCCATGAAAGGCGTGTAGTAGATTCTACGTTCTTACCGCACATATTTGCGTCATAGAAATAGAGGGAATACTGAAGGAGTTTTGCGTAGTTGTCGGAATCTGCTGCGTTAGCTGTGAGAGAGGGGCTTACTACAGCAGTGAATGGAGCAGCGAGTGACGAAATAGCCATTGCGCCGCTGATAAGGATGGACTTAAGTCTGTTTGACTTATGCATAGTTATCACACTTCTTTCCAAATGGTAGTGGGCCTATAATATGTTGTACCTATATTATACATTTTTTGCGCTCACAATAAGTAACAAAACGGTTACAGAGATATTACAATTCAGTGAAATGCTGCAAATAACCTGTAAAATCGTCACAATGCGCAAAAAACTGCTGATTTTTTGTCTATATTAACGTTGCGATTCTTCAAACATAGGTAGAAAAAAAGAGGAACTATCTCCAGACGGGAGAGTAGTTCCACTTGAATGTCAACCAAAACTCAGCAAGGAAGTGACGTTATCAGATCCAGAGTGTATCTCTGGATAGCCAGAGCGTCATGGTTTGTCATGCCGTCGCCTCGTGAAGAAACGTCCGCAGCGTCACGTCCTTTTTCTGTGATGTGGGACTGCGCAGTACCCTCCAGACCGTAACGTGACGGATTCGACAGCGCCTGCATTATGAGTACGGCGTCTGAGATATCCACCTTCTTGTCCAGATTTGCGTCACCGAAAAGGGTTGGCGCAGGCTGTGTTACAGGTGCGGGCGGAGTTGGAGTGGTCTGAGTCGGCTGAGGAGGCCATCCCCAGTTCCAGCCCGGCCATCCCCACTGGAATGCAGTTGTTGTGGTGGTAGTAGTTGTCGTTGTTGTGGTAGTGGTGGGCTTGGTCGTAGCCTTTGTCGTTGCTTTAGTTGTGGCTTTGGTGGTTGTCTTGGTAGTAGCTTTGGTTGTGGTGGTAGTTGTCTTGGTTGTGGCCTTAGTGGTGGTCACTTTCGGAATATCCGGAAGTGCTGCAAAATTATAATTGTAGGACTTCACCGTTGACTCAACGCTTGAACCCGCAGCTCCGTATACAGTGCCGTTGAAGCTGCCTTTTCCGCCGTTGTTGATAGTATTGGGAAGATAGACGATATCGCAGCTGCCGTTGTAAATTTTTATTTCTCTGAGATTCGGACATTCTGCGAACGACTCAAGACCGATACTTCTTACAGAAACGGGGAGAGTCACCGAACTGAGTGCAGTTCTCTGGAAAGCGTTGGATGAAATTTCGGTAACGGTATCGGGTATCGTTACCGAGGAAAGATTCGTTGCTCCGAGAAAAGCGGCTCTGCCCACATTGGTGATACCGCTCTGGATGACAACATTTCTGATCTCGTTCATATACTTGGACCAGGGAATATATGTAACAGCTTCCCAGTTTACCATATTTCCTGAACCTGAGATCGTGAGAGTGCCGCCGCTGAGTGTCCATGAAGCATTCTGACCGCATACCCCCGAGCTGTCAGCTGTGACTGTTTCATTGACGATGGACGGCGGAGAAAGCTCGACCGCTTTGGCGGCAGGATAAACCGAGGCTGTACCGCAGGTTCCTGCTGCCAGGAGCAAACACAGAATAGTTTTGAATGGTTTCATGTTTTTCAAAATGTGTTCAACACCTTTCGGGATTGTATTTTAATTCCCGTATCCCCCTATAGGCAACTCCGCACAAACCTCGCCTTACGGCTTTGCCGGTGTTGCCGATACAATTATGATAATTGTTAATACATAATAACATTATTTTCACAAAAAATCAAGTGTTATTTCATATTCAAACGAAAATTCAACAAAAAGTTCAAAAAATATTTCCCTTCATTGCTTTATTTCTACAATGAGAAGAAATAAGATGTGTATAATTTATGAACGAATAATGTATGAGTTTAAATGATGTGTGCGGAACATATAGTCTTATAACTATAAATGTATTAAAACTATACTAAATATTGTGAACGCCGTTCATATTTGCGTCAGCCGCCGACTTTCAGGTGTTGATTTTTTTACTGTTTTGCGTTATACTATTATTGCTGATGAATAATGAAAGCGGTGATACTATGCCAAGATTTTTTACAAATGAGATAAATGAGGACAATATAGTCCTGACGGGCAGCGATGCCAACCACATCGGCCGCTCCCTCCGCATGAAGAAAGGTGAGGAGATAACGGTGTGCTGCAACGGCATCGACTACAATTGCACCATATCTTCCATAACTGCCGATTCGGTCTATCTTGACCTTGTGGAAAAACATCCCTGTGCGGCGGAACCCGATATACAGGTAACGCTTTTTCAGGCTGTCCCCAAGCTTGACAAGCTGGAGTACATCATCCAGAAAAGTGTGGAACTGGGAGCCACAAGGATCGTGCCGGTGCTCACGAGAAGATGCATATCCCGTCCCGATGAAAAGGATTTCGCAAAGAAGCTGCCGAGACTTAACAAGATCGCTGCCGAAGCCGCAAAGCAGTCGGGCAGGGGAATGATCCCCGAAGTCACACCCATTGTCAGCTTCAAAAAAGCTGTGGAAATGATGGGCGAACTGGACCGCAATATTCTCCTCTATGAGGAAGAGGGCGGCCGCTCTTTCAGTGAGGTTGATTTTGACGGCGTAAGATCCGCAGGCATTATAATAGGAAGCGAGGGCGGATTCGATCAGGAAGAGGCGGAAACCATGGTTAACAACGGTGCTGTGCGTGTCTGGCTGGGAAAAAGGATACTGCGTTGTGAAACTGCACCAATAACCGCCTTGTCAATTTTGATGTTTTTAACAAATAATATGTAAGTGGTTGAAATTCTGAAAAATATATGGTATAATATAAAAAGATTATCGCAACCCGATCGCAAGCGGTTCGGTAAGTAATTGGCAGTTCGCTGAAACCCCGTCCATAACGGCGCTTTCTTGGAACATCCATATAAATTCTTGCGGAGAAAAGAGGAGTATAAAATGAACAAATTTTTAATCGCTATTCTTGCTGCAGGTGCAGCAGCTGCTGTTGGATATGTTGCAGCACAGGCTCTCAAGGATAAGGGTTCAGATTACGACGATGACGATTACGATGATTTCGACGATTTCGATGCAGATGATGCTGATTATGAGGTCACAGAGGATACTGTGAAGGAAACTGCTGAGGATATCAAGGATGCTGCTGAGGATGCAGTTGACGATATCAAGGAAACAGCCGAAGATCTCAAGGATGTTGCTGAAGATGCAATTGACGGCGTAAAGGACGCTTTTGACAAGTAATTCTGATTATGCGGGGAGCTTTAAAGCTCCCCTTTTTGTTGCTGCTTTGTTACACAGATGTGCAGCATTCAACATTATGTACAATATTTCGTACAAGTATACAAAACGCAAAAATAGGTATTGACTTTTCATGCGAGCTTTGCTATAATATAAAAGCTGTCTGACACGGACACGCAATGGTCGGACCGAGGCGTAGCTCAGTTTGGTAGAGTGCTTGCTTTGGGAGCAAGATGCCGCAGGTTCAAGTCCTGTCGCCTCGACCAGAACTTTTTCAAAAAGCTTCAAAAAAACTTGAAAAAATTTTGAAAAAGGTCTTGACAAATGAAAAGAAGTGTGATATAATAATTAAGCAATAAAGCGCTGGTGTAGCTCAGTTGGTAGAGCAGCTGATTTGTAATCAGCAGGTCGGGGGTTCGAGTCCGTCCACCAGCTCCATTATTTTGCTTAAATGAAGTATCATGCTTCATATGGGAGAGTTCCCGAGTGGCCAAAGGGGGCAGACTGTAAATCTGTTGCTTTCATGCTTCGATGGTTCAAATCCATCCTCTCCCACCACTAAGCCCCGAGCAAAATCGGGGCTATTTTAATTTAAAGGGGTATTAATTATGTTCTGGACTAATCTTGTAAAAACTATTGCCAAGGTACTTCTGGTTGTAATGCTCATCGCTGTTTTCATCGCATTCATCGGTGCAGTAAGGATCAGCGTCGTTTCCGGTCTCGTTACCCTCGTTGGAGGATGCATCGGTTCATTTGTTGCTGTTTCAGGCATCATGATGATCTGCGAGATCTCAGAGAATATCGCTGCTATCAAGAATCACCTGACAGGTACAACTTCCAATGCAACTGAGCCTATCAGCTTCAACAGCATTGCTCAGAATCTTGGCGTTAACCTTAATAATCAGAATAACACTGCTCAGTCTGCTGCTCCTGCACAGCCTGTTACACCCGTACAGCCTGATGCACCTGTTCAGCCAGCTGCTCCTGCGCAGGAAGAGTCAAAGCCTGTTGATCTCAGCAAATAATGATCTGACGGCACCTTGAGTGTGCCTTTGAAAAAGTACCTTGCTTTAACGGCAAGGACTTTTTTATGCCCGGAAAAAAAGAGGATTTGCATTAAAACTTATGCGAATCGTTAAATAAAGTATAGGAGATTAACGATATGCCCGCTGTAAGAACTACGCCTTCTGTTGAAGCTTTTAAAAAATACTGGTGGAACAGAAAAGCTACTATGACTAATCTGATCCTGTGGATCGTACTTATTGTTATCGACATTCTGCTTATTATCGGCGGTGCACTTACTCCCGGGGCAGGTCCTGACAGTTTCCTTATGTTTTTTGTCATCCTGGGCATTATATATATCATCAGGATGGTGAATACTCCTCAGAAACTCTACGACAGGGTAACTAAGATATCTCCCGATCAGGTGGAGACCGTGGCTTTCGGTGACATCGGCTTCACTGTTGAATTAAGAGGCACTAATGTCATGGAACATAAGGAGATACCCTATGTCCGTGTGACTTCAGCTCAGTACAAAGACGGCTGGTTCTATATCGTCGTCGATCAGATGTACACTAATTTTTTCTGTACTTCCGATTTCATCGAGGGTTCTCCCGAGGAACTGCTGAATATTCTCAGCGCTAAAGTCGGAAACAGATTGACTGTAAAAATGTAAAGGCGGAAAACAACATGAAAGAAGATAAGCGCTTCTATGAGGGATTTGAAGGTGAAAAGAAGTTCATCTTCTGCCTCTATGAAAATGACACACCAATCGAAAAACTCCATCTGTGGGAAGGATACTTTGATGATATACTCTCACTTATCCCTTACTCAGGCAAGAAATGGGAAGGTCTGGCTGAGTATTATCAGCTTGCCCTTGATTTCGATGACGAGCACTGGAAGGTGCCTTCATGCAGAAAAGCACTGGAACAGCTTGAAGCTATAGACAGGCACAGGATGAAGTATCCTCGCCGTTCCGACTGCTATGATGCAGTTGTTGAGCTTTTCCGCAAGGCTGTTTCCGGGAAGCTGGATGTTTATATAGATTGTGAATGAAAGTAACGGGATATGCCCGTTCATATAAAGAAGGATAAATATAATTAATTCGACAATAAAATATCTATAAAACCGCCGAAGGCGGCATTCCGGGGTCAAGGGGGATGTTTTCTCCCTTGCGGAGAGGGGTACGGGGAGAGGCAGAGCCTCTCCTAAGAAGTAGTGCGACGAGCGTAGCTATGTCACACGGCTGTTTGACAAGTACTTCCCTCGGCGAAGACCGACGAAGAAATTATCGATATTTATTTGCCGAAGAAACAAAGCTGAAAACGGATATGCAGCCGTCTGACGGCTCCGCTTCCGTTTATCGTGTTGGAGGAAAGAAAATATGATAAGAGAAGATTTAAGAAACATCGCTATCATCGCCCACGTTGACCACGGTAAGACTACCCTCGTTGACGAAATGCTCAAGCAGGGCGGTGTGTTCCGTGAGAATCAGGCTGTTGCCGAGAGAGTTATGGACTCAAACGACATCGAGCGTGAAAGAGGTATCACTATCCTTGCGAAGAATACTTCTGTAATGTACAACGACATCAAGATCAACATCATCGACACCCCCGGCCATGCTGATTTCGGCGGCGAGGTCGAGCGTGTACTGGAAATGGTTGACGGCGTTCTCCTGCTTGTTGACGCTGCTGAAGGCCCTATGCCGCAGACTCGTTTCGTTCTCTCAAAGGCACTGGAAATGGGCCACAAGATCATCGTTGTCGTAAACAAGATAGACCGTCCCGACGCTCGCCTTGACGAGATCGGCGATGAAGTTCTTGAACTTCTCCTTGACCTTGACGCTAACGAGGAACAGCTTGAGTCTCCTCTGCTTTTCTGCTCAGGCAGAAGCGGTACAGCTTCACTCAGCCAGTATGAAGCAGGCACAGACTTAAAGCCCCTTTTCGATACTATCATCAACTACATAGAGCCTCCTAAGGGCGAACCCGAAGAGCCGCTCCAGATGCTTATCTCCTCTATCGACTACAATGAGTATGTCGGACGTATCGGTATCGGCCGTATCGTAAGAGGCAGCATCAAGGTAAACCAGCAGGTTACTGTCTGTGATTACACAGGCTCTAAGAAGAACTACAACTCCAAGATTGTTTCACTTCTCCAGATTCAGGGACTTAACCGTGTTCCCGTTCAGGAGGCTACAGTGGGTGATATCGTGTGGATATCAGGTATCGAAGGCATCACTATCGGCGATACTATCTGCGCTACAGAGGCTCCCGAGCCGCTGCCTTTCGTTAAGATAAGCGAACCTACAGTTGAAATGACTTTCGCTGTAAACGACAGCCCCTTCGCTGGCAAGGAAGGTAAGTTCGTTACTTCCCGTCAGCTCCGTGAGAGACTTTTCAAGGAACTGCTCAAGGACGTTTCTCTCCGTGTTGAGGAGACCGACAACACAGACGCATTCCGTGTTGCAGGCCGTGGTGAGATGCATCTTTCCATCCTTATCGAGAATATGCGCCGTGAGGGCTATGAGCTTTCAGTTTCAACTCCCCGTGTACTGTTCAAGACAGGCGAAAACGGCGAGAGAACAGAGCCTATCGAGCGTCTTGTTATCGATGTTCCTGCTGACTGCGTTGGCTCAGTCATGGAGAAGATAGGCGCACGTAAGGGCGAAATGGTGGATATGCACCCACAGGGCACACGTACAAGAATTGAATTCCTCGTTCCTGCAAGAGGTCTTTTCGGCTACAAGAGCGAATTCCTTACCGATACAAAGGGCGAGGGCATCATGAGCCACGTTTTCGACAGCTATCAGCCTTACAAGGGCGATATCGAGCGCAGAAACACAGGTTCACTTATTTCCTTCGAGACAGGCGAGGCTGTTACTTACGGTCTCTACAACGCTCAGGAAAGAGGTCAGCTCTTCATCACATCAGGTACTCCTGTTTACGAGGGAATGGTCGTAGGTGCTTCACCTAAGGTCGAAGACCTCGTTGTCAACGTATGCAAGAAGAAGCACCTGACTAATACCCGTGCAAGCGGAAGCGATGACGCACTTCGTCTTGTACCTCCGAGAGTTCTCAGCCTTGAGGACTGCCTTGAATTCCTTGCTGACGACGAACTTCTTGAAGTAACTCCTGAGTCTCTCCGTATCAGAAAGAGAATACTCAGCAATCAGCAGAGAGCTAAGATAAGAGGAAACGCTGCAAAGAATCAGTGATTGCAGCTGACATAACAAGCCTGCGGGCGGAGCGGAAATGCGCTGCCGTCCGCTTGTCAGCTTTCAGATTTTTCTGAAAGTATACACAAAACCATCATGCCATTTGCAGTTTTGGGAGTTAAATTATGAAAAAGACATTATTGACATTACTGCTCGCTTCCGCAGTTGCCTTTACTGCCGGATGCAGCAAGGCCGAGGATGTTCAGCCTCAGCCATCAGAGGTGCAGCCTGAGACTGAAGAAGTTGTTACCGAGCCCGATTCATATGAACCTCTTGCTACCGTAAGAGAACGTAATATCGAGGAAGCAGGCGATTTCGACTACGAGATATACGAGGGCAGGACCATCATCACCAAGTATAACGGAAAGGCTTCAAACGTCGAGATACCTGCCGAGGTCGAGGGAGTTCCCGTCTGCGAGATAGGCTTCTACTGCTTTGAGGCAAACTATCAGCTGGAATCAGTTACTCTCCCCGAAACAGTTGATATTATCGGAGAGGGCGCATTCATGGACTGCGGCTCACTTTCACAGATAAACATCCCCGCAAACCTTAAAGAAGTTCAGAGAGGCGCTTTTGTCGGATGTGTCAGCATCCCCGAAATGACTCTCCCTGCAACCGTTACCCGTGTTCAGGAGGAAGCATTCACAGCCTGCGAGGGTATGACCTCACTGACTATTATGAATCCCGATCTTGCTTATGAGAACTGGGGACTCGAAGACCTCCCGAATCTGGTAGTCTACGCTCCCGAAGGTTCTTCCGCAGCTGCATGGGCTTCTGCTATGGGCAAGCTGGGATAAAGGAGAATGATGATGAACAAGATGAAATTAACTGCATTGCTGCTGGCTGCGGCAATGGGCTGCGGTGTATTTACAGCCTGCGGCAGTAAAAAAAGCGGCTCAACATCTTCAGAGGTTTCATCCGATAAAGAAGCCGTGACAGAGGAATTTGATTCCGAAAGCTATAACGATAGCATCATGAAGGATATCGAAAAGGCTGAGGTGTCTGATGAACCGCTGACTTTCGGTTCTGTGGGCAAAGAAGTAACTCCGAAAGAGGAAGACGATGACGGAGATCTGGGTTCTTACCGTGAAACAGACAATGGCACTAAGCTTTACTACAGCAGTGAGGCATTCCCCGATGAACTGATGCTCACCCTCGAACAGTATTTCAACTCCTTTGCCAATGCTGATTATACCACATACAGCCGCTGCGCTTATCCCGATTATCTGGAGAAAATGGAAGCTTATCTTCAGAAAGAACACGGCTATGATATGAAGACTTCATTTGCTACTCAGTGTACTAATCTGGCAAATAATATGGGCGGTAAATTCAAGGTCACACGTATCAAGATGGATGTTCCTCAGCAGTACGATGAGGAGAAGGACAACCTTCATGCTTATTTCGATAACTTTACCGATATTCTCGGCGAAGGCTACTATGATAAGCTTGTCGGGGAAGTTGATAATGTCTATGACGGCGAATTCTACGTAATGGCTGAAGGCGGCCGCAGCGGTTCGGAAAAACTGCTGATAAGCGCTTATGAAATAATCTTTGTGGAAAAAGACGGAAGATATTACGTTTTCGGTTGATAAAGGAGCATGGTTATGAAAGCTATTTTTAAGAGGACAGCAGCTGTTGTTGTCGCTGCTGCTATGATGACTGTGTCTGTTGCTTGCAGCAGCGGAAAAAATGAGGAGAGCAGTTCCTCTAATCTGGTGGGAAACGGCCCTTCCGACGGTCTTGAAGTCAAGGAAGAAGATATGCCCTACGGCGCAACTATGACTTCTCTCAAAGCTGCGAACAACGACAAGGTGAAGATGGATATCGACTTTGATCCGAGATATTTTGTGCAGGAGGGGACTGATTATCCTGAGATATACCTGCTTACAGAATACCTCGAAGCTATGCAGAAGCGTGACAGCGCAGCTATGGAAAAGATCTTCTATAAGCCGTTCCTTGAATATTCTGTAAAGACCAGCAATTTCGAGAGCGTTCAGGATTACCTTGACAAGTATATCGATAATCTTGAAACAAGGGCAAAAAGTCAGATCGAATTCACATACGCTGTTGTGGATACCTGCCTTAACGAAAACGAAAAGAATGAACTTACCGATTTTGAATTCGTTGACAGCAAACTGGACGAACTTGCAGGAGAAAAGCTTTCCGATAAGGTGAAGAGCCGTAAACTCGTTTATATGGACGTTTCTTTCAAGGATTCTCAGGACAATTACTATATGCTGAATGATACCCTTGACTACGATATCTCTGTCTATATCTACAATATCGACGGTACATATTATCTTCTCTGATATGGTAAACAGTAAAGGGCGCACTATTAAGTGCGCCCTTGCCGCTGAGCGAACAACGGCGCAGCCACGATCCGCTCGTAAACTCGCTTACTTTCTGTAAGAACGATGAGTTTCAGGTCGCTTGCCGGCTTGTATAATAAATGATATATGTAGGGGCGCTTTCCGAGCGCCCTTGCCGCTGAGCGAGTGACTCCCTGTAGTACAGGGAGATGTCCGAAGGACAGAGGGTACGTGCGACCGTTGGGAGGCGGCGCAATCACGTTCCGCTCGTAAACTCGCTTACTTTTGTAAGAACGATGAGTTTCAGGTCGCTCGCCGGCTTGTATAATAAATGATATGTGTAGGGGCGCTTTCCGAGCGCCCTTGATATTATCCGCCCCTTTTGCCGCCTCAGCGTTCTGCCAAATGAAATAAACAAGGACAGTCAAAAAACATAGATGGGACGATGTGGGCATTGCCTCCTGACCTCAATGAAAAACAGACAAAATTTAAGGGCGTACAAAATGTACGCCCTTGATCGTTATTATACAACTCAGATCTGTGTTGAGTAGTTTGGTGCTTCCTTGGTGATGTAGATGTCGTGTGGATGGCTTTCCTTGAGGCCTGCGCCTGTGATGCGGATGAACTTAGCCTTCTCGTGGAGAGTCGGGATATCAGGACAGCCGCAGTAGCCCATACCTGAACGGATACCGCCGACAAGCTGGAAGATAGTGTCAGCAACTGCACCCTTGAATGGTACACGGCCTTCAACACCCTCAGGAACGAGCTTCTTAGCGCCTTCCTGGAAGTATCTGTCTGTAGAACCGTTAGCCATAGCGCCAAGGCTTCCCATACCACGGTATACCTTGAACTGACGGCCCTGATAGATCTCAGTCTCACCGGGAGCTTCTGCACATCCTGCAAGGAGAGAACCGAGCATTACAACGTTTGCGCCTGCTGCGAGAGCCTTTACGATATCGCCTGAGTACTTGATACCGCCGTCAGCGATTACAGGAATGCCGTACTTCTGAGCAACGCAAGCAACGTCATATACAGCTGTGATCTGTGGAACACCGATACCTGCAACGACACGGGTCGTACAGATAGAACCGGGGCCGATACCTACCTTGAGGCAGTCAGCGCCTGCTGCGATAAGAGCCTCAGCAGCTTCAGCTGTTGCGATATTACCTGCGATAACAGGTGTATCGGGGAATGCTTCCTTGACCATCTTCAGGCACTTGATGATGTTAGCGCTGTGGCCGTGAGCGGAATCGAGAACGAGAACGTCAGCCTGAGCTTCGATAAGAGCCTTTGCTCTGTCGAGAACGTTAGCTGTAACACCGATAGCAGCACCGCAGAGAAGTCTTCCCTGTGAGTCACGGGCAGAGTTAGGATACTGAACGGACTTTTCGATGTCCTTTATAGTGATGAGTCCCTTGAGGTAGCCATCGCCGTCTACCAGCGGGAGCTTTTCGATCTTGTGGGCACGGAGGATCTCCTGAGCCTGCTCAAGAGTTGTACCAACAGGTGCTGTGATAAGGTTGTCCTTAGTCATAACTTCTGAGATCTTAGCGTTGAAGTCTGTGAGGAAACGCATATCTCTGTTGGTGATTATGCCGACCAGCTTGCCCTTTCCGTCAACTATCGGTACGCCTGAGATCTTGTACTTACCCATGAGTTCATCAGCATCAGCAACGATGTGATCTTCTGTAAGTGAGAACGGGTCAACGATAACACCGTTTTCAGAGCGCTTTACCTTATCAACTTCCTCGGCCTGCTGCTCGATGGTCATATTCTTGTGGATGATACCGATACCGCCTTCACGAGCGATAGCGATAGCCATACGTGAATCTGTTACCGTATCCATAGCGGCAGTCATGATCGGGGTATTGAGGTGGATAGTTTTTGTGAGCTGGGTTCCGATCTGTATCATGTTCGGAGTAACGTTCGACTCAGCGGGGATAAGAAGAACGTCGTCGAAGGTGAGACCTTCCTTCTGAAATTTACTGTTCATGTCAGTCAGCATAATTTTTTCCTCCTTAAATAATGTATAAACGACAGGTTTATTACCTTTAATGATACCATTTTTTCGGCGAAGTGTCAACAGTTTGAGAAAGAGGCGGATTTAGAAAATACCTGTTCATTTATGCCGCCTTTTGGCGAAAAGAGCAATGTGTTCTGATATCATATTAAAGCGGTGATGATGCGCAGTAAAAAAGGACAGGGATGACCTGTCCTTTTGTTATATCATGATACTGATGCGGAAGCGTATAATATGAGTATTGCTGAAGCGTCACGGGCATCGATGATGCCGTCACCGTTGTAGTCAGCCGACTGAAACTGCTTATCGGTAAATGTGGGGTCATGTCCTGCTGATACCCTTGCGTATTCGGTAAGAGTAAGAGTAGCATCTCTGCCGTCGATAATGCCGTCTTCGTTGACATCGCCCCTGAGCGAATTATCGTCATCGGAGAATTTCATATTCAGGCTCTGAGCGTACTTTTCAGCTGATGAACCTGCTGCGCCGATAATGCGGAAGTCGGAGATATTGTCCTCCGAGCCGCTTCTGAGACTGTAGGTCCTGCCTAAAGCATTAGTGCCGATAGTCTCCACGGAAGGCGGTATACAGATGCTTTTCAGACTCTCACAGCTGTAGAATGCGTTTGCGCCTATGTAGCTGACGGAATCGGGTATCTTTATCTCGTAAAGGGCTGAACATCCGCTGAAGCAGTTTTCGGGTATGGCCTTTATGGAATTGCTAAGCTTTATCTCCTCAAGTCCCGAACAGCTGAAAAAGCAGTAATTGCCTATGGATGTTACCGAGTCGGGGAGAGATATATTTTTCAGTGCAAGGCATCCCGAGAAAGCGTAATCTCCGATAACTTCAACGCTGTCGGGGATATTCACCGAGGTCAGCTCTGTTTTTCCGAAGAATGCACGTTTGCCTATCACACGGGTGGATGAGCTTATATTTGCGTCATTTCCGCCTGCGTAGAGGATGAGCGCATCGTCTTTGCAGAGCGAGTTGTTCTCTGAGCGGTATACCTTATTATCTTTGCTGACACTTATGCTGCTCAGTGAAGGACAGGCTGTGAAAGCGTAGTCGCCGATGTATGAAGTGCCTGAGCCTATGTAAACGCTGTTCAGCTTCTGACAGGCGCTGAATGCTCTGCTGCCTATGCTGCGGAGAGTATCGGGAAGTATGACAGTTTTCAGCTCGGTGCTGCCTGCAAAGAAGTTATCAGCTATGGAAGTGACACTGAGGCCTGCTAAGGTCGAGGGGACTTCGAGGGTGCTTCCGCTTCCTGAAACTCCCGTAACAGTAACAGAGCCGTTGTCTATGGTGAATATCAGTTCGTATCCTGTGTCTGTACCTGCCGCAGCTGCCGCAGAAGGGCAGCAAAGCGTGAAAAGCATTGCGGAAGCCAAAAAGGCGGATATACATTTTCTCATAGTGATACTCCTTTCATAAAGTGAGGAAGGATCATTCAACTGTCTTGCCGTTTATCAGCACCATCACGGGTTCGCTCATAAGGTCAAGGGGATTCTCACCCTTGCGGTAAAGCTGGATATCAGCGTCTTTTCCTGCGGTGAGCGTACCTGTAACATCATCGATACCCAGTATCTCAGCGGCTTCACAGGTTATTGCCCTGAGAGCGTCATCGAAGCTGAGACCGCCCTTAACTGCCGCCTGAGCGGAGAGAGGGAGGTACTGTATCGGGATAACGGTGTGGTCGGTGCATATTGCTGTCTTTACGCCGTTTTCAATGAGGACGGAGGCGTTTTTCAGCTCCAGACCTTTCATTTCGGGCTTGCAGCGGTCGCAGATGAGAGGTCCGCATATCACGGGGACTTTCTCCTCAGCGATAATATCAGCTATTTTCCAGCCCTCTGTGCCGTGAATGATGACCGGGTCAAGGTTGAATTCCTTGGCTATACGCATAGCAGTGCAGATATCGTCAGCACGGTGACAGTGGAAAAATGCCTTTATCTTGCGGTCCATAAGTGGGAGTAGAGCCTCGCACTTGATGTCGTATTCGGGCGGGTCGTAATTCTCGCTGTCCTGATAGTAGCTGTCCATGTCGTGGCCGTAGCGCCTTGCCTTGTAGAGTCCCTCACGGATAAGAGCGGTGACAGCCATGCGTGTTATGGGAGTCTCGGCCCTGTCGTTGTACACGTTTTTGGGATTCTCACCGAGAGCGAATTTTATGCCGCATACGGAAATGAGCATATCGTCGATGCGTCTGCCTGCGGTTTTTATGGCGCATATCTCGCCGCCGCAGGGATTAGCGCTTCCCGGACTTGAAGCAACTGCGGTAATGCCACGCTTCCTTGCTTCCTCGAAACAGCGGTCAAATGGGTTTATGCCGTCGATAGCCCTCATCTGCGGAGTGAAGGGGTCTGTGGATTCGTTGCAGTCGTCGCCCTCGAAGTCAAGGCCGTTTTCGATAATGCCGAGGTGGGTGTGTGCATCTATGAAGCCGGGGTAAAGAGTGCCGCCCTCAGCGTTTATGCTGCCCTCGGGGATGCTTTCGGGAGCGCCCTCGCCGACAGCGGTTATCTTGCCGTTATCTATGGAGACATAGCCGTTGGGGATAATGCCCCTGCTGTCCATAGTGTAAATTTCAGCGTTGTATATAAGCATTTCCGCTCACTTTCTGACAGCCTGAGCTATCTTCTCTGCATTTTCAACAGGGCTTCCCTCGCATTCAACTCTTACAGTGGAATGGCTGAGGTAGACCTCTCTGCGCCGGTCGTAGAGGGCTTTCAGCTCCTCCTTTGTGGAGCGCATAACTATGGGGCGGTTGGTATCGCCGCTGATACGCTCATAGCAGGTCTCAAACGGAACATCGAGAAAAACTATCTCAGCGCCTGCTTCTTTTGCGGCTTTGGCTGTATCGGGATTGAGCATTGCTCCGCCTCCGCAGGCTGCAACTATGGTCTTGCCGCAGAGCGACTTGACTATCTCAGCTTCGGTCTGACGGAAGAAAGGCTCTCCCTTTTTCTCGAAAATATCGGGGATGGACATTCCAAGGGTGCGGACGATAAGATCATCTGTATCGGTAAAGCCACTGCCCAGTTTTTTGGCAGCAAGCTTGCCTGCTGTGGTCTTTCCGCAGCCCATGAATCCGCATAAAAATATGGTCATGGTATCTATCCTTTCGTATTCAGAAGATATGCTTACTTACGGGAATTCTGCTCGATAACAGCATCTTCCACAGCCTTGATGATGGGGGCGATTTCCTCGTTTGTGAATGTGCCGCCGTACCATATCTCATGAGCCTTTACAGCCTGATATACCAGCATAGCAGCGCCGCCCACAGCAGTCTTGCCCATTGCTCTTGCCTTCTTCATGAGAAGTGTCTCGATTGGGTTGTAGATAACGTCGAAAACGCTTCCGCAGTCCTCGATGACCTTGTCGCTTACTGCGCAGGCATCCACCTTCGGGAACATTCCAACGGGGGTAGCGTTTATGAGGATATCGAACTTGCCTTCAAGCTCGGATATATTTACTATCCTTACCGAAGCGCCCGAGCATTTCTCAAGTATCTCGGCCATAAGTATCTGAGCGTTCTTGAAATCCTGCGGTATTACTGCGAGAGTGATATCGCCGCCGTGACGTGCAACTTCTATGGCGATCATGCGTCCTACACCGCCGCAGCCGAGAATAGCTGCTTTGCCGCCGATAGGGAGTCCCTCAGCTGAGCGGAGGAAGCCGTCGCAGTCGGTGTTGTAGCCGATAAGTCTGCCGTTGTCGTTCTTTATGCAGTTCACGGAATTATAGCGGAGAGCGCTTTCTGCAAGTTCATCCATGAGAGGGATGACTGTCTGCTTGTGGGGGATAGTTACGTTCATGCCGCCCAGTGTGAGGAAAAGCTCACGGCTCTGTGCAAGCTTTTCGGGCTCGATGTCGATGAGTTCGTAGTCTGCGTCACGTCCGCTGAGAGCGAACAGCTTTTCATGTATCAGCGGAGACATTGAATGTCCCAGCGGATGGCCTGTAAGTGCAAATTTATTCATATTTATCAGCTCCACTTTTGATTTATCCATAATAATTTATGGTGTCTTTCTTGATATGCGGGACGTCGGGGACGCCGTCCCTTACATGATCATAATTCTGCTTTCTGAACACTTATCACTGAAAAAGTGCTGCAAGTGTTTCGAGATTTTCAACATTCAGAGCTGTCGCTTCTTTAAGTGTCTTCTTAACAAGTCCTGTGAGAGTGCGTCCGGGACCGAATTCAACAAAACGGTCTGCGCCTGCTTCGCTCATTGCTGCAAGTTCGGATGTGAAGCGTACAGGTGATACGATGTGCTTTGCAAGAAGTGAAGCCATATCCGAGAAGTCTGTCAGTTCGCCGCCTGTAACGTTTGAGTAATACTTGCACTGAGGAGCGTTGAAAGTGATAGTCTTGGCTGTCTCGTAGAATTTATCAGCTGCGCTCTGCATAAGCTTTGAATGGAATGCGCCTGCAACATTGAGGGGGATGACTCTTGCCTTCATCTCCTTGAAAATGCCGCTTACTTCTTCGATGCCTTCGGGAGTTCCTGCAACTACGGTCTGAACGGGTGAGTTGTAGTTTACGGCAGTAACGTACTCCTTAGCGTTTGCGCATACTTCCTCTACCTTTTCCGGCTCTATCTTCATGATAGCAGCCATAGCGCCCTTAGTGCCCTGTGTAGCCTCTTCCATAGCCTCTGCTCTTGCCTTGATAAGGCGGAAAGCGTCTTCGAGAGTTACCATTCCCGAAGCGTACATAGCTGCGTACTCGCCAAGTGAGTGACCTGCAACGCCTTCAAATGTGAAGCCCTTTTCCTTTGCGGCTTCAAGGCAGATGATAGAAGTAGCCATGATAGCGGGCTGTGAATTCACTGTTCTCGACAGTTCCTCAAGAGGAGCGCTGAAGCATATCTCCTTCAGGTCTCGGCCGAGGATAGCTGAGCCTGTTTCGTAGACTTTAAGCAGCTGTGCAGAACTTTCTGCGATATCCTTGCCCATTCCCTCGTACTGAGAACCCTGTCCTGAAAATAGTGAAATTGTCATAATGTAAAACATCCTTTCTGTATGTTATATACAAAATACTTAGCTAAATTTAACTGATTTCTTAATTAAAATTGTGCGAAATGACGATATTTTGTTTTCGCTTCATCAAAGTGCTAAAATATCGTTGCAAAAAAATCAGAAATGATTTAAAATGTATTATGTGGGACTTTGCACCCATAACTATACTATACCATAATTTTTTGGATTTTACAACCATATTTTTTGAATTTGCTTCCTTTAAGCATGACATTATATATTTATTAAGGAGTTTTTGAATGGGAATCAATATACTGGGAATGGGCAAGTACCTTCCCGAGCAGAAGCTCAAGAACGACGATTTTAAGAAATTCATCGATACCAGCGATGAGTGGATACGTACCAGAACAGGCATAACCGAGCGCCCTATGGCAGGCTGGGAGCCTACATGGTATATGGGCAAACAGGCTGCTCTTGCAGCTATTGAAAATGCGGGTATCGACCCGAAGGACATCGGTCTTGTCATCTCCTGTACTGCTACTTCCGATTTCCATACTCCCAGTATGGCAAGCGTTATACAGTATGAGACAGGCGCTGTGAATGCAGGTGCATTTGACCTGAACGCTGCCTGCACAGGATTTGTGTATGCACTGGATACCGCAAGGAGATTCCTTGAAACAGATGAGAACATGAAATATGTGTTAGTTGTAGCTAACGAATCTCTTTCACGCTTCCTCGATTTCACCGACAGAAGTTCATGCATCCTTTTCGGTGACGGCGCTGCTGCTGCTGTTGTCGAAAGAAGCAGCAAGCTTTATTCATCGGTTCTCGGCTCCGACGGAAGCGGCGCACAGCTTCTCTGTGCAAGAACTCTCGATGTTGCCCCCGAAGTAGCGGTGGAAAGCGATTTTGAGGACCCCTTCCCGAAAATGCCGCAGCACAAGCTGCTCCAGAACGGCAAGGAAGTATATAAATTTGCTACAAATGCGCTCCCGAAGTCATTTGAACTTGCGGCTGAAAAGATCGGCATAACCAAGGATGATATAGACTGGTTCGTGCCCCATCAGGCAAATGTCCGTATAATCGAGACTGCTGCAAAGAAACTGGGAGTGCCTATGGATAAGTTCGTTATCACCCTCGACCACTACGGAAATACATCATCCGCTTCCATCCCTCTCGCACTCTGTGAGGCTATCGAAAAGGGAATGGTGAAAAAAGGCCAGAAGCTGGCTCTCATCGGCTTCGGAGCAGGCCTGACTTACGGCGGGATCATTTTAGAATATTAATTGAGAATTGAAAATGGAGAATGTAGAATGAATGTGTTCGCTGACGCTCACATATCTGAAATTGTCCTGAAAGTAAATATAATTCTCCATTATTAATTCTGCATTCTCAATTTTCAGAAAGGGAGTACAATAATGAAAACAAGAATAACAGATCTTCTCGGTATAGAATATCCTATCATTCAGGGCGGTATGGCATGGGTCGCTGAGCATACTCTTGCTGCTGCCGTATCAAATGCAGGCGGTGCAGGAATCATCGCAGGCGGCAATGCTCCTATCGACTATCTCCGTGAGCAGATCCGTCTGTGCAAGGAAAAGACAGACAAGCCTTTCGGCGTGAACGTTATGCTCATGAGCCCTAATGCTGCCGATCTTGCACAGCTCTGTATCGACGAAAAAGTCGCATTCGTAACAACAGGTGCAGGAAATCCCGGCACATACGTTGCCGCATGGAAAGAAGCAGGCATAAAGGTCATCCCCGTTGTTCCTTCCGTTGCTCTTGCAAAGAGAATGGAAAAGAGCGGCGCTGACGCTGTTATCGCTGAGGGTACGGAATCAGGCGGACACATCGGCGAGAATACAACAATGTGTCTCGTTCCGCAGGTAGTTGACGCTGTTTCTATCCCTGTTATCGCAGCAGGCGGTATCGCTGACGGACGTGGAATGGCTGCATCATTCATGCTGGGCGCAGAGGGCGTACAGATAGGCACACGCTTCCTTGCTTCCGAGGAGTGCCAGATACACCCGGTGTTCAAGGATCTCGTTATCAAGGCTAAGGACACAGACAGCGTTGTAACAGGAAGATACACAGGCCACCCATGCAGAAACGTCAAGACAAAGTTTGCCAAGAAGCTTGCTAACGGCGAAAAGGACGGTACGCTTTCACCCGAGGAATTCGAGAACCTCACAGTAGGCGCACTCCGCCGTGCTGTTGTTGAGGGCGACCTTGAAAGCGGTTCATTCCTCTGCGGCGCAATCGCAGGCATGATAAATGAAGTGAAGCCATGCGCTGACATCGTCAAGGAGATAAACGACGGCGCTGAGAAGCTTCTCTGCAAGTAAGACAGTCTGTAGGGGCGCACAGTGTGCGCCCGTGGGAAAATAATAAAGTAGGGAACGCCGCCCTCGGCGTTCCACGAATAACCGAAAAATAACATTTATCCGCGTAGGAGCGGATATCATCCGCACGACAATGATATAGGTGAAAAAATGAAACAGTATAAATACATAAGTCGGGCCTGCGGACAAAAAGTTGGACGTAAGGAGTGCACAAAACAATGTACAGTTACGAGCAACGAAAGAAAGCGATCAAGACATATCTGAAAACACAGTCTGTGAGTGAAACGTTGAGGATACTT
>Ga0255346_1001042_pt1 | contig 41243 bp, 37 predicted proteins | sample wastewater_treat_FD_194410 | JGI IMG/M metagenome (GOLD analysis project Ga0255346, IMG submission 194410) | Wastewater microbial communities from Lulu Island WWTP, Vancouver, Canada - plant22 | ecosystem: Engineered > WWTP > Wastewater > Unclassified | place: Canada: Vancouver, British Columbia...
CCCCCTCTCTCCGCCATTTTTTACAACCGAATCACGCGCGCCCTTAGCTCAGTTGGATAGAGCGTTGGACTACGAATCCAAAGGTCCTAGGTTCGAGCCCTAGAGGGCGCGCCAGTAAAATCAAGGACTTAGAGGCATTTTCTCTAAGTCCTTTTCTTTTGTGTGTGACTCGGTGTGTGACAAAGTGTGTGGATTATCGAGGGCTCTCTCATAAACGGTCATCGCACTTCGCTCTGCCTCACCAATCGAATGCAGGTAAATCTCCGTCGTGGTTCTGTTCTCATGGCCCAGGAGCCGCTGAATGGACCCGATATTCACATTCGCATGGTCAAGCACTGAAGCCCCGAAGTGCCGCAGGGAGTGGTACCGGAAGTACTTGACCCCCGCCTTCTCGCAAAGGTTCTTCATAAGCTTGCTGCGCACCTGGTAGGGGCCTTCGACCCACGTGCCCTCTTTCCATGACCAGTATCGGTGCCAGAATACCCAAGGCTTTGTTCTATCCCGTTTGGCGTACAGTCGCGTCAACAAGTCATAGAGCCTATTCGTCATGGGTATCTTTCGCGGAGAGAGATGCCCGCCTCGCTTCTTGCGGGTATAAAGGACTATGGAGCGCTCTTGGAAGTTCAGATCTTCCCATTTCAGCCTGTTGATCTCGCTCATCCGCCCCATCGTCTCCAGAAATGTCCAGAGATAGGGCCGATCCTCGGGCTCGGCCGCGAGAATAACGCGAAGGATATCCTCCCTTGGCGGGATGTATTTTATCTTCTTTTCAACTGGCAAGAATCTGATTCCCTGCGTCGGGTTCTCGGTTATCCATTTTCGCTGAAGGGCGAAATTGAACACGGCCCTCAAGTAACGGAGATCACGGTTGGCAGTGAAGTTCGACACCCGGGCTCGTTTCAACAGGTACTCTTCAACCACATCCCTCGTAATGTCGCTGCAATTAAGAGATCCCCACTCCTCGCAAAAGTGCTTACCCGCCGACCGATAACTATTGTAATGGGATTTGGAATTATAAGACTTGGCATAATCCAAGCATTTTAATACCAGCGCCCTAAAACCCATGTCGATGGGGGTTATCGTCGGTGGCGGCGGGTTTTTGATTTCCTCCTTTCTGTGCTCCATTGCACGCTTTGCATCTGCCTTTGTTTTGTAACCGGCTTTGCTGTACCGGGTACCGTTCAGGATGAACTCGTACCTCCATCCTTTCCCTTTTACCAAATAGCAGCTCATAGAGATCCTCCTTAGATGGGAAAAATAGAGAACCTCCGAGCTTCTTGCCGCCAAGTCTCTTCCAATGTTTATAAACCCAGCTCGGGCTCTTGCGAAGATACTTGGCAACCTCCTCAAGTGTCATCATATCATATTGATATTCTTTATGAAAGGGAGTTGTACGCACGGAAATTCCCCAATAAAAAAGCCTACAGCTTGTGACTGTAGGCCAGCGTACAACATTCTCTATCTATAGCTAAAATTGATCAAAGCACTGGATGAATTGCTCTAATGCGGGAATATGTCGGTTGAGTCTCTTCCGTCTGTCATTTATATACTCTTGAGCACTTAAGATGGCATATCCTTTAGCTTCCACATCTGTCATCCTTGTTTCTTTTAATTGACTGTATTTCTCCCGTATCAACTTTTCTAAAGAGCTTGTGTGCTTTTTCAATGTTCTTTGGGCATCGTATTCGCTTCTTCTTTCATTCAAGTATTTATTCTTTGGGCTGCAGTCAGGACAATAATATCTAGGACCGCTTCTTTTCTTAGAGATGAAATAGGCGCCACACTTTGGCATTGTACAGCGTCGTATTAGCTTTCTCTTCGACTGAATATCATCTCTAAAATAGCGCACAACGCAATATGACAATAATTCAACTAACCTGATTCTATCCTTACCATTAAAATCTACGTTTTCATAAATGCCCCTTAGTTCGTCTATATATAAGAAAGGCTTATAACAGGCATCATAAAGAGTGACATAAGTTTGAAGTGTACGCATATCGTCAATACACTTGCTTTCATCTAGCATGTCATCGAGTATTGTCCGCGCGACAGATCGCGCTTTTTTATACTCCTTCTCTACATCATCTTCAAGAAAACGCACATCTGCAAAAGATGGATTTGTCCTGATTACAGGTCCTATCCGTTTCATAGCTTGATTTGCTGACTCAGAGTTGGCCAAGATCGTCATAATATGACCTTGCAAAATATCCTCCGGGTGATGGTCATGTTTTCTTTTCCTCATGAACATACCTCTAATGTCATTTAAATTGGCGACATTCTCATATATTCATCGGCAGAATCCTTCATCCATTTAATGAATTCGTTCTCGTCTATGTAGCATGAATATTCTGATGTAAAATCGAGGGTCCGTTTTGAGCCTTCAAAACTGCCTCCAGGCACCTCAAAAGGGGTCGTTGAGGCGTCTGAAAATAGCGGATATCCGATCCTCGTGTAGTACACGGCTTTTGCCATTATTTGAGTGGATATGACCAAAAACCCGTAATTTGGTCAAAGTGCTCTCTCAAGCATGGAAACTCTGTATCTCGACACATAGGCAACGAATAGCCGATTTTCCATATTCTGAAAAACGGTGATTTTCATGAATCCACCCGGTTGCGGTTTGGAAATCCTATTCTGACACAAGAATACGGCCTGAAAAAGCCTTCAAAGAGAATTTACCGAAGCGGTATACTCAACAGGGGTAGGAGATCTTACCAGAATACGTCATATTCGGTCCTAGCGGGTCTAGGCCGCAGTCCATGCTTTCATGAGGGTGTTTTCCGGCGTGTCTAAATCAGTGCTATGAGCGGTTATCATAGCCACAGGAGTCTGATTGCAGTTTCAGTCAGATTTCCTGAACAGAAATCCACAAACAGTTGTCCTCAATGGCGAAATTAGACTTCAACCCGTAATTATGGATATTATCTTCTCGGAAGGCATGATAACTTAAATCAAATAGGCGATATATGGGACAAACGGATTATAATGATATCATAAAGAAGACTTGGCAGATTTGATGCATCGTCGAAGTGAACTGAGTGAAACGCCTGAAACGGCATTCAGCAGACGGAGCATCACTCTGCCACGATGCCGAGCGTTAGCTGTAACAATAGCATGCAGAAACTTCTTACTACATTAATTGTGATTCTCGCTCTGGCAGTGCTTTCAGTGCTCGTTGCGGCGCTGTTTGGCTCTTATACCTTAATTTTCGACCCATCGAATAACTTAAACATTTCTCAACGATTAAGCTTACTTCCTTCCATTGTAATTAGCGCCGGCGTATTAGTTGCCATTCTTACCTTTGCACGGGAGAGAAAGAAACAGGCATTAGAGCGCCAAAGACACATGTCAGAGGTGTTCTTGGAACGAGTAAAGGACGGCTTCAAAACCGTAATTGACCTACTCTCCGATCAAAACAATAACAGGGCTACGTGGGTACGTGCCGCTCGTACTCTCTTAAAATCGGTGGAGCTTAAAGCCCAGATATCATCTGAGGAGTACAAAATCGCATACGAACTTGAGGAAGAACGCGCACGAAACGACCTGTACACAATACTGTCGCTAGTAGACAAGAAGTCTGGTGCAAGAGTCCCACTTCCGCCCCAGTTCTTCTATGGCATTGACGATTGGCGCACGTGTCATTCACTTGATGATGCAGCGATCAAAGCATCAAGCAGTGCGGTGGTATATTCCATGACGATTGATGAGGTTCCGCCCCAAGCCTTCCTCAAGCCTCTCTCACCAAAATCAGTAATCGCGATATTCGACTTCGTGGAATATCCCAAGACATACAATGATCCACTGAAGTCGGTAGGTGATTGGGATGACAACTGGGAGGCTTCTCATGGAATAGATCAGGGAGCTCGTCGTTACGTCGCTCACACAAAGCAAAAGGTAGCTGTAGGTGGGAAATTGCATGATAATGAAAAGAAGAAGAGCAGCTAACAAGGTGTTCGTGCCTACGTCAGGAACAGCGCACAGCTTCCTGACACCTCAATAGCGGCACGGCACTAAAACACATTAGGTGCAAATCAATGAATCCTGAATGGTTCGGTGACTCGTATGACATCGTGAAACGTTTCTTCTGCGAAGCGCTCCGTAGCCAAGGCTACGCGACCTATATTGAACCTTTGCCCACTGGCTCTTGGAACGGCACCGAAGAACAGTTCTATCGTTTACTAGGCGTCGAGCATGTTCGATGCCACCTGCCAGACCAGCGACCGTCAGCACTATTCATAGATCCAGACATCGGAATCGCAGAGCGAGCATCTAAGAAGCATACAACGCTAAGCCGAATCGTTCAAGAACTACTGAAGCACCAAATCGTCTGGGTCTTCGATCAATCATTCTCGCGCAGTGCCGACCCACACGAGCAGATGCTGGCGAAGCTGATTCAACTTCGTTCTATGGGCGGGTACGGCTGCTACTACGATTCTCATGCTAAGTTCTTATTTGTTGGCCATTCCCAGCAAGAAGTTGGCGCCGTAGCGGAGAACTTCTTCAGCTATGGGCTACCTCGCTCGCGTATGCTGTTTCCAAACGGTACCTAACTAGGTATTTGAGATGGACCTTCAACAGCGGGCTTCGCTCACGGGCTCGGCCATTCAATAGCATTATTCACCGTAATATTCCCACGAGACCCTCGGCCCTTTTGTCACGCTTCGTAGGTGAAGTCGGTAATCAAAAACATAATATCGAAATGACCAATACAGTAGGCATAGTTTATGTCAGGACAGGTTAGGAGTCCTCTTTATTCCTAAAGCGACGATTCCTTAGAGTAAGGCAGAAGATAGAGCTTGGGTCGATTAAGACCGGCCGATTTTGGGTTATACGTTTGGTCGTGCATTTACTCATCTGCACTCGCTTCGTACCAGCAGAATCACAGAGTTGGATTTCTTTCGCTGAAATGGATTTGATCACGCTCCAATGCTCATAATCGACCGCTTCAATCGAAATGATGATGGCGACATTCTCATGCTGCAGGAGCTTTGCCATTTTAGCTACGACTTTGGATGGTGTAGGCTTTTGGTCATCTTCATATAGACGCCTGATGCGGATGTTATACTTGGTCTGAAGAACAGCCCTGGCGATATTAAAGACCTCCCGGTCGCCAATCCCACCTGTTATGACCGAACTGAGGCGTTTCTTCGATTCCACATGCCGCAGGATTCTTCGGAAGACCCTTTCTGCCTCCTTATAGTCCAGATCCTTGATGAGTATTCTCATTGCATTGATAAGACTGTACACGCCGCATAGACTGTCAAGGGCGCCCTGCTCGTAAGGCACGAGTATCTTCATTGAGAGTTATCCTTTTGGGTTAGGTTATAGATTTCTGATGAGGTTTATTTCCGAAGCCTTCCTGATTTGCCAGTTGATGTCCCGGTCTATCTCCAACCAGCCCCGAATCTTCACCTCCTTCATTTCGGTAAATGAGATGTATCCCCACTCCGCCATGTCGTGGTCGCCGTTGAGGATGGCATAGCCCCAAAAGAGGTCCTCGCCGTCGTACTCGGCGATAAACCAGTCACAGCTACCGATGAAGAAGTGAAGGTAGATGAGTTTGTCTTTCAGGGGGACGTCTTCTGTCTGGTAGAGACGGGGTATCCGGTCTAGCTCTTCACGATTAGGAACGTTCCACATATGAACCTCCTTTCAAACGGCTTCAGCCAGTTCGTCTTTGCCAAGAATCTCAATTAGGACACGCTCGACGCTGTCTAGGAGACGAAAGCATGCCGCAAGGGGGGTGAGGCCCGCTTGTTTTGCATATCCCTCGATATAGGCGTGGGAGTTTCCGAGGTTGCTACCTGGCGACTTGCCCACGAGATGGCAGAGGGCCTGAGCACTCAGCTCTGCGACGATTTCCTGATCCCAGTGCTGCCCAGGACGAAGGGGCTCGATGACTCTTGCGTAGCTTGCATGGCTTAATTCGTGGAAGAATACTGACTCTTCGGGGGTGGCAAGGAGGATTGAGTTGGACTTACTGGAGAAAGCCCCGTAGGCGCCGAGCAATAGGCGACCCGTCGAGACAGTGATGCCCCATTCCCTAGCCTTTTCGAGGAGCGGTAAATTCGGCAGGGGAAATTCCTGCTGATATGCCAAGGGGGCGCCGTCTGTGTCTTCAACACGGAAGACCGGCCTTGCCAGAAATCCGGCCAAGATGACTCGCTCCTCGACCGGGTGAAAGGGATCGACCCGCCTGACGAGCCTTGGAACGAGAATGTAGATGGCCTTGGAGCCTTTCTTGATGTACCGGCCAACGCTTTGCCATTGGCGATAGCCTCTTGCGTCAGTCGTACCGGCCAGGTGAATGAGCAGCCGATTCATAAACGACCACTTGGCCGAAGGGACGTCGGAGCGCGGGTACATGGAGTAAGCGATGGCCTGAGGGATGTCGCCAGCCTCAAACCTGTCCAAAATGTTGCTTAAAACGCGTTTAACCTCGCTGTGCATAGAGAAACCTCCTTGGGTAGTAGATTGTGCCGTCCGGGCAGAGCTACGCCTTTCTGGCTGATTTCCAAGCCGGTTACGAACCCATCTGATTGTGGAAAGCTGTTGATTTAGTTAGACGGAAGAACTCGGGGGCAGCCTTATGAAATGGACTGCCCTTAAGGTGGTGGGCCTTACTTTAAGATGGCTTCAGCAAGCCTCTGATTCTGCTCGGGCAGCACGTCAGCATAAAGACTCGTCATGGACAGGCTTGCATGCCCGAGTTGCCTTTGGACAAACCGAATGTTCTTGGACCTTGCTAGAAGCAAAGTCGCGTATGTATGCCTGGCGCTATGGATCGAGTAGTGCATGGGCAGGTTGGCCTCCTCAAGGGCTTTCTTGAAGCTGTACTGCAGGGCGCTTGTGGCGAAGTGAGCCCCGCCTCGGCCAGCCAACAACGGGGCTGTGGCATCCGCGGGCTGTTTCCATTTCTGCTTCATGGCTATGAAATGCTTCACGTGGTTAACGATTTCGGAGTCTAGGTAGACGGTTCTAGACTTTCCCCCTTTGCCACGCTGAACGATGAGGTAGTTTTCCTTCCCATTGAAATACAGGTCTCCGACCTTCAGCGCTGCGATCTCACTCACCCGTAATCCAGTGTGAAAAGCCAGGTTGACCAGCAGGTGGCGAGTTACCCATGTGGTTCGGTTGCATGCCATGTCTTTTCTTGCTAGCTTTTTCGAAACGAGATGAAGCTGTCGTGCTTCCTTGGATGAAAGGAACTTGTGCCTTGTAATTGAGTAGCTACTCATCATGACCTCCCTGAGAGGGCATAGCTGTGCTCAGAGGACAAGCCAGGTGGCTTTCCTGAAGCAATCGGCATGTTGTTTATCGTGATTAGTGAGTGAGAAAAGTGGCTGAATGGCGAAAGAAGGGAAAGTGCTATTTTCTGTAATAATTATAGCACAAGAAGGCGGATGTGTCAAGCTATATTATTGATATTATTGATGTTTACTGTATTGGCTGCTGCTGAGTTTCAGCCTTGTTCTAACCATTTCTTAGTAACTGGCAAACATTTGCTGGATATAAAATGCGCTCCCAAGTGACCCATAGCTTGAAAATCCGCGGAGTGCTGACTATAGCAAGTCGATCTGAATTGGCTGAGTTCATATCATGCCAGTCCAGCACTTCTTCTTGAAGTTGTGGAAAATATGAATTCCATTTTTATACTGTATTTCAGAGGGAAAGGATGGTAAGAAGGCCATCAAAAGAGGAAATATGGTCGAATGTTCCATCCCGTATTAACGTACCGGAGGGAAAAATCGGGCTAAATGACAGGACCCCCATTTCTGAAAAGGAGCGGGGTTTTTTATTGCTGTTTATCAAGCCGTTAGGGTTGTATTAGACGGGTGGTGTTTGGGTTGTTATCGCTGATTCATCTAAAGACTGTTAGCCCGGACAGGAGCCTATAGCATGGCGTCGCAAGTCATATCGAAACAGCGCGTTGCCGATCATGGCGAGGTGTTGACAGGGAAACGGGAGGTCAACGCCATGCTAGACTTGGTGAAACAGGAAACGGAGCGAATTGACTCGCGATTTCTCGAACCGGCTTGCGGCAATGGGAACTTCCTGACCGTCATCTTGGAACGAAAGCTCGCGGTGGCCGAGAAGCGCTACGGCAAGTCGCAATTGGATTTCGAACGCTACGCCATCCTCGCTATTTCCTCGATCTATGGCATTGACATCCTGGAGGACAATGTACGGCAGTGCCGTCACCGCCTTTATGGTGTGTTCGACTGCGATTATTATTCCCGCCTTTTCAAAAACCGCGCCAAGAATAAATGCCGCGAAGCGGTCCGCTTCATCCTTGAGCGCAACATCATATGGGGTGATGCGCTCGATCTGAAGACGTGCAATGAACCACGTGTGCCAATCGTCTTTTCCGAATGGTCACCGGTCAACGGGAGCATGCTCAAACGACGGGACTTCACCTTTCACGGCCTGCTGGAGCATGAAGGCATGAAGGAACTACCGCTCTTCTCCGATCTTGGCGAAGACGTGTTCATCCCCACCCCGGAGAAGGAATATTCCCCGGTTCACTTCATGGAGATCGCCCATGCTCAACAGTAGCAACTACAACCCCGACGTGCTTTCCTGCATTGCCAATTTGAGCAGCGACGAGGTGTTCACACCGCCAAAACTGGTGAACCGGATTCTCGATTTGCTTCCGGTGGAACTGTGGAGCGACAGTAAAGCCACTTTCCTTGATCCCGGCTGCAAATCGGGCGTGTTCCTACGCGAGATCGCCAAGCGTTTCGATAAAGGATTGGAGAAGCAAATACCCAACCGCCAGAAGCGAATGAACCACATATTCAAGAACCAGCTTTACGGGCTCGCCATTACGCAGTTGACCGCCTTGTTGTCTCGCCGGTCCGTCTACTGTTCCAAGACAGCTAACGGGCAATACTCCGTATGCGAGGTCTTCGACGATTCGCAGGGTAATATCCGTTTTGGCCGTGTTGAGCACACGTGGAAGAGCGGACGGTGCGAATTCTGTGGCGTGAGCGAAGGGGCCTATGAAAGAGGCGCGGAACTGGAAACGCATGCTTATGAGTTCATTCATACAGAACAGCCAGAAGAGGTTTTCAAGATGAAGTTTGATGTCATTGTCGGTAATCCGCCCTATCAGCTGGGCTCGGACGGCAGTACTCGCGATATACCCATCTATAACAGATTCGTTGAGCAGGCGAAGAAGCTGAATCCGCGCTTTCTTTGTATGATCATCCCGTCACGTTGGATGGCCAGCGGGTTGGGGCTGTCCGAGTTTCGACGCTCGATGTTGAATGATAGACGAATCAGGAAGCTGATTGATTACCCGGTCGCAAGCGAGATCTTCCCGGGCGTTGAGGTGAAGGGTGGCGTCTGTTATTTTCTCTGGGAGCGCGACACCGAGGGTGACTGTGAAGTGACGACAGTGCGCGGTGACGACGTAGTCGGACCGGTCAAGCGTAACCTTGGCGAACACGATGTCTTTGTCCGAGACAGCCGTGCCCTCGACATCTTACACAAGGTTCTGGCTAGGGGAGAGCCGTCAATAACAGAGATACTTTCTGTCGACAAGGAGTTTGGTTGGACGTCGAACTTTGATGCTTTTCACGACAAGCAGAAGTCGGGAGATGTGCCACTCTACTACATCAGGAAGACGAAGCGAAGTACCGGGTGGATCGAGCGTTCCGCAATCGACAAAAGCAAGAAGCTCATTGATAAGTGGAAGGTGATGATTCCGCAAGCATACGGCGCCGGCGAGGGAATCCCCCACCAGATTCTGGGGCAGCCTTTCGTAGCGCCAAAGCCGTCAGTCTGCACCCAGACGTACCTATTTGTCTATGTTGATACTAAGAAGGCCGCGGAAAGTGTTGAGAGCTATGTGCGCACGAGGTTCCTGCGTTTCCTTGTCTCGCTCAGAAAGATCACGCAGCATGCCACGCGCTCGACGTACACATGGGTACCTCAGCAGACGTGGGACCGCATCTGGACGGACAAGGAACTCTACAAGAGATACGGCCTAGACAAAGACGAGATCTCGTTTATTGAATCGAGAGTCCGCCCGATGGAGGCAAGCGATGAGTAACGGTTTCTTTCCCTCGCGCCCAGCATCGCGGCCAACCATATACGCTTACGAGGATACGAACCCGCAGTACGCGGGCCTGCTCAAGGTCGGCTATACGACCGTGGACGCACAGAGCCGCATCGCCCAGCAGTACCCAACGTTGCGGCCTGGCAAGCCGCCGTACCGAATCGTCCTGGAAGAATCCGCCATGCGCAGCGACGGGACGGTGTTTACCGACCACGACGTACACCGGATGCTGCGGGTCAATGGCATCAAGAACCCGGAAGGCGAGTGGTTCCGTTGCACGGTTGCCAGTGTCAAGTCGGCGATCATCGCCGTGCGGACCGGGCAACTGAACGAGGAGAACCGGTCGCTGGATTTCAAGATGCGCCCGGAGCAGGAAGCTGCGGTCGAGAAGACGGCCGCCTATTTCGCCAGTTGGCGCAGGGACAAGAATAACGGGGACAGGCCCCCGCGCTATCTCTGGAACGCCAAGATGCGGTTCGGTAAAACTTTCGCCGCCTATCAGTTGGCGAAGAAGATGGGCTGGCGTAAGGTGCTGGTCCTGACATTCAAGCCCGCCGTACAAAGTGCCTGGGAAGAGGACTTAAAGTGTCATTTGGACTTCAAGGGCTGGCAGTTCATCAAGCCCGGTGGGATGACCTATGAGCAGGCGGACAAGAAGAAGCCCTTTGTCTGTTTTGGCTCATTTCAGGACTACCTGGGCCGGAACCCGAGCACCGGCGGTATCAAGACCAAGAACGAATGGGTGCACGCAACGAATTGGGATTGTGTGATTCTGGATGAGTATCACTACGGAGCATGGCGCGAGAACGCGAAAGAACTCTTCGAGGCTGAGGACAAGAAAGAGGTCGAGTTCGGAGAAGGGGAAGGTATCGAGGTTTTCGACGAGGAGATCATGCCGATCACGACGGACGGGTATCTCTACCTGTCCGGCACACCGTTCCGGGCTATCGCGTCAGGCGAGTTCATCGAGGAGCAAATATACAACTGGACCTATTCCGACGAGCAGCGGGCTAAGAGGGACTGGAAAGGACCCGGCAACCCCTACACCGCGTTGCCCCGGATGGTGCTCTTGACCTACCAACTCCCGGACGCGATTCGAGAAATCGCCATGCAGGGCGAGTTCAACGAGTTCGACTTGAATGTTTTCTTTTCCGCCGAGGGAATCGGCGACAAGGCAAAGTTCAAGTATGAGAATGAGGTCCAGAAATGGCTGGACCTGATTCGCGGCGCGTTCATGCCGACGAGTGTTGATAACCTGAAACTCGGGGCGCAGAAGCCGCCGATGCCGTTTTCCGATGTGCGGCTCCTGAGCGTCTTGTCGCATTCCTTCTGGTTTCTGCCTAGCGTTGCGGCCTGTCACGCCATGCGAAACCTGCTTGCGAAAAAGCAAAACCGTTTCTATCACGACTACAAGATCATAGTGGCCGCTGGGAGCGCCGCCGGAATCGGCGTGGCGGCCTTGCCCCCGGTGCAGGAGGCGATGGATGATCCGCTCACCACCAAGACCATCACACTGTCATGCGGAAAGCTGACCACGGGCGTGACGGTGAAGCCGTGGACGGGCATCCTCATGCTGCGCAACTCATCCAGCCCGGAAACCTATTTTCAGGCGGCCTTTCGTGTGCAATCGCCTTGGACGGTCCGCAACCCTGACGGCGCATCTCCGAACGCTGAGCAGATCATCAAGGAGGAGTGCTACGTCTTCGACTTCGCCCCGGACCGTGCCCTGCGGCAGATCGCCTCCTACAGCTGCCGGTTGAACATCAACGAGGCGAACCCGGAAAGGAAGGTGGAGGAGTTCATCAGCTTCCTGCCAGTTCTAGCCTACGACGGCAGTTCCATGAAGCAGATTGACGCCGCCGGCATTCTCGACATGGCGATGAGCGGCACGACGGCCACCCTGCTGGCCCGGCGCTGGGAAAGCGCCCTGCTGGTGAATGTGGACAACGACACCTTGCGCCGTCTCATGTCCAACAAGAAAGCGATGGAAGCCCTCATGAGAATCGAAGGTTTCCGCAATCTAAATCAGGACATCGAGACGATCATCAACAAATCGGAAGCCGTGAAGAAGGTGCGCAAGGACGCCAACGACGAGGTACTGACCCCTAAGCAGAAGAAGGAACTTTCCGACGAAGAGAAGGAATACAAGAGCCTGCGCAAGCAGATTCAGGAAAAGCTCATAAAATTCGCCACGCGGGTTCCTATCTTCATGTATCTGACCGACTACCGCGAGCGAACGCTGAAGGATGTGATCACCCAACTCGAGCCGGGTTTGTTCAAGAAGGTAACAGGGCTGACTGTGAAGGACTTCGAGTTGTTGGTCAGCCTGGGCGTGTTCAACAGCGCCCTGATGAACGATGCAGTGTATAAGTTCAAACGCTACGAAGATGCGAGTTTAATCTACACGGGCATTAACAAACACGAAGGCGAGGACATCGGCCTTTACGATACAGTCATCACCCGAAAAGATGCGCAGAGAGTATTTGAAAATGTCCCAGCCAGTGCCGGATACGGGACATGAAAGAATGGACTAACATAAAAGAATGAGTTCCAATCGCTTGCAGCGGACAAGCCGTGCCGCTGAAGCATGGCGTTCGCACTTTCTATTGTTAACCTTGAATTCGCGTTTTAATGGAGATGTCAGCAGTGAAGTGCTTAAAAAGAAGCGTATTTATGCTTTTTGTACATTTCGTGTATTTTCTACAATATATCACCAAAGGTATGACGGCTGTGTGCTGTGTCTCATAAAATAGACTCTATCGTACGTGATCCATCCAACTTCGCACAGCGTCCTCTAACTGGCTCCACAAAGAAGAAGTCCTGTCTCCGGGTCCGAACATTAGCCTTACAAATCCATGTTTCTTGTCTCCTTTTAAGCGTGGAAGTTGAACAATCTGATAATGTGTAACAGAATACTTTGGCATTCGTCTGAGGCGTTCCCTCCTTTCAGTAAACCAACGTTTTAGTTTTGCATCGCGAATTTTAGTCACATCAACAGTGAATATATTATCGCTCGGTGGCTGTAACTGTTCATGTACAAAGGGGATGATTCTTCGCGCCAGATTATCAAGATCAATTCCACCAACATGGGGGGCTTGATAAAGGATTGTGACCCCTACTTTGACCTTTAACGGCATCAGTAAATTGGCTCGTCTCTTGAAATCATCAAGTGCCTGCTTCACTGCCTCCTTGAAAGCCGCCGATTCTCCTTCTTTAAGATCGGAGTGCTTGAGGTCAATTGCCAGCGGAGGATTTAACATAGTATCTCTCATCGCTGCATAAATTCCCTGTATTTCTGTTGGATCATTAGAAGATGGCGAAATCAGGGATAGGAATTGTCTCAGAGAAAGAGAAAGAGCTCCGAGTAATTCTTTCTGCGCATCCAGAAGATGCATTTCTCTGACAGCCTCGTAAACATCCTCGCTAAACTTACTAACCCAAAGAGTTTTGTCTTTCTCCATGTCTCGGAGTTCTCTAATGGCATCGCTAGAAGCTCCCTCCTCTTCATCCTTAAATCGTTTAGCCCATTCTTCTGAATGCGAGTGACGTCGGGACAGCCCCGCTGAGTTATCTGGAATGTCTCCGGAGAGTGCCTTATCAAGCAAGGATGCGTCTTCTAACAAGTTTGTGTAGGGAGCGACCTTTAGCCGGATACTTGGTAATCCACTTTTTCCAGAAATGTGATATTTGACTGCAAGATATCGAATCTGTCTGTCATCTTCTAGAAGTAGTCGCTTTCTGCGCGTATTCAGACTTCGTATGGGAATCTGAAGAAGATCCAAGTAGTTTTTAGGTATTGTATGAATTGCCGGGGGATCATTTGCGGTTGGAAATAGATCTATCTCTAATGCTACAGGTGCTTTGAAATATCTCTTATTCCAGCGTTTCAATGCCTTCAGAATGGCTTCTTGAAAAGCATACTTCTCGCCTCCAGAAATCGCCTTCTTGCTTTTAGGTTCCATATTGATTGGCTCAAGAAGAAACGTCTTCTTCTGTCGTCGACGCCACATACTGATTTGGCAATCAATTGTGTTTAGGTAATTGTCATGTTCAATATTCAAGATTAATCCTTTCGGCGAGCCTCTCTATTTAGAGATTTCCGTTGCCTTCCTCCTCCTTTTTATGGCTTCTATGACCGACTTTAATGATTCGATATCTTCTCCAAGTTGCTTGGCATCAGGTACAGAAGCTGATTTGCCTGATGCTGGGTCATGGGCGTCCACAACACCGCAGCACACTTTATGAAGTCTCGCAATTTCCTTATACTCATCATGGGTAAAGCCTACAACTCCTTCTAGTTGGTCGACTCGAATCCAGTCACGGTAACGCTGCACAACGCCGTTAAATACAACATCTTGAATGGTCCGTTCAATAGTGGCTCGCAGATGATCGTATTCATGCCGCATCCTTGCTCTTTCCTTTTCATTAGGGTATATTGGCCACTTACGCGCTAATTCCCTCTGCGCCTTCTCATGCTTATCTATCCTATCTTTGTAAGATTTGTGCTCCCAAGGAAGCCCCTCACATACATGCCCCGGGCAGTCATCGTTCCATTCTAAATGACCTATTAGATAGGGAATACTTTGATATTCAAGTTGATCTCGCAGGTCACCCAGGAATACTGTGTCGTGAGTAAATACGATTACCTGTCTCTCCTTTGCTTCCTTAACAAGGCGTCTTGCAACATTCCTTCTCCAATGGTGGTCAAGGGAAGATACTGGGTCATCGAAAACAATTCCACCTTTATGCTGTACGATATGCAATTCAGCAAGAAAAGAACCTAGGGCAATAGCCCGTTGTTCGCCTTCACTCAGTATTTCATCAAGCGTCTTTGCTACAGGTAGATCAAGAACAAGTTTGTGCATCATCTTACCTTGAGAGACGCGCTCGGTCAGCTTAGTCTTGATGTGGCCAACACCAATTTCTTGAAATTCATCATCTAGTGCCTTTTTCAGTGCACTAGTAACAGCCTTGCTTGCAAGCTCTCTTGCCTTATCAGAGATAGCTTTCGTTTTAAGGTCTCCCTTACATTGTGTCAAAGCTTCCTTCATTTGCATTCGTTTTAGCAGATCGAGGATTGCTGTCTTTCGCAAGGCTAGATTAGTCCGCGCTTGAAGTTCTACCATTTCCGCATCAAGAGCCTTTCTTTCAGTCTCACTACTTGCCTTATCTAAATCCGTTGCCTCAGCATCAATCTTTGATGAAAGAGTTAACAGTTGCTCACGTGGGTCTCTTTCAAGTAAGGGGGCCCCCTTCCATTCGTGCGTATCAGCAGCAGCTAATAACAATGACCTCTTGGTTTCGACCATTGATTCGAATGCTTGTGTTCTTTCAATAAGACTTGAATCTAATATCTTTATCTCTTCTGTAAGCGCTGGGTCCATACCGAAAGTTAGATTGGCCTTTCGAATCTTGTTTAGCTCACTTTCACGTTGCGCCTGCTGCTTTTCAGCGTATTTGGTAGCATCATCTGTAACGAATTCTTCAAAACGTAACATCCTCGCTGCGCCATCTTTAGTGAAAGGCTGCTGACATAGCATGCATTTGGCATCATCATTTACATAGGGGAATGTCCTGTCTGGATATGCTATCTGCGTAGAAAAACGACGCGCTGCCTCGAAAAGAACTCTCCACGCATCCTCGCCTGTGCCAGGCAGTAAAGATTCTCCTGACCTGAGTTTCTCTGCTGCGATGTTCCTCGCCTTTGTCGCAGCGCAAGCTTTACTATCGCATGCCCTGAGAGAGTCCTCTGCTTTGTCATCGACTAACGCGACAGCACTGTTGATACGTGATACAAGAGCATTTATCCGCAGTATAGAAAGTCTCAACGCTTTTGCTTTTGCCTGCGGGTCTGATTCTGAGAGTGCCTTGCTAAGCTCTGCAAGTCGATCTTTCTCTGAATTTGTGAGAGTTGCCAATGTCTTGACTATCTCTACGTCAGTCTTTGGTCCCAGAGAAGCTATTACTCTACCAACAGCAGTATCCCCTATAAGGTCAATAAAAGCGGCTGTATCAGTATTGATAGTATCGAGTTCTCCATTTAAACGCTTTGCAAGCGTTGGCATAACAATTTGTGCAAGGTTTTCAACAATGTCGAGACCATAAGGTAAGTATGCTGCTTCCTGTTCAGAATCTAAGTAGGCTCTAGCACAACGACTATCAAATACGGCAATCGTAGACAGTTCATCAGGAGGGACTTCATCTCTCTCCCACTTTAACGAAGAAGCCTCTTTCTTGATTACGACATCAAAGATAGCTTCAGGGGTGCGGGTAGACGCTGCAGGATCGAATGCATTTGGATGAATGCTTTCTGAACGATCTCGAGCTCGACATGCTCGCTTTAACACTCGAGAATAACCAGATTTACCAGATGCATTACCGCCGTATATTATCGTTATTCCATCAGGTGAAAAGCTGAGCAACTCTGTTGGGGGCAGACGATTAACATTCTTAAGCTCGCGTATGGCGCTAAGAATGACATGGTCAGTGCTGGCGATTTGTGCCGGGAGATGCTCAGCAGCAAGAGGGATTGGTTGGATCTTGGGAGAATCAATTAACCCATGAGAGTCCTTCATCATTGCATAGAGTTCATCAAAATCATTCTCCTCAAGTTGTTCCTTTTGAAGTAATCGACGGACCGCATCGCGTTGCCAAGCAGTAAGTTCAGCTTCTGACCAAAATAGAATGTCATTGAGTAAGGACATAGTATTATTCCCTCCCAACGGACTTTGTTGTCAGGGTTTAACCGACTCTAAGATGATCACCTTTTCTTAGTCTATCAATACGAAAAGAGGACGAACAGACATTACAAATAGCGTTCGCAGAGGTACTTAATGTACTCAGGATGACTATTTCTGCATTCATGTGAGAGATTAATAATCAGTTCTTGATAACTCAAAGCATGGAATTTGATATTGTCGGATTCGGTGATCTTAGAGAATATGTCGATTTCTTCCCTGTGACGTGCGCCAGTATTGCCGAATGCATCGTACCAGAGATATAGAAGCCGGAAGCCGGTTTTACCTAAAGCCGATTTGAGACCCAGTATATGCTTTATTAGTTGGGCAGGGTGAAGATGATGGAAACTGTGATCTTCTGGACTGATGGATTTAGCCAATGTGTGAATATTCGGAATATCTCTCCAAATGTCGGCCAGGTTGAGATATTCAGGCTTAAGTCCTCCATGGCTGCGCGATGAATAGGCTTCCGTGAACTTACACTCAATTGCATACCGCTTGACTACGGCTGACTCAGCATTATAAATAACCAAATCAATGTTAGGAGGATTTCCTAATAGGCTATCGTCGATGACATACTTGTCCTCAAAGACTATCCTTTCAGGGCTCTTGTTATCTCTTCTACAGAAACCACATGCTGCCGCAATAGCCGGGACTTGGTCTATCTGTTTCCAATACTGAAATACATTGACTGAAAGTGCAGACGACGAATGAAGGGCTTGCATCTTCGCGGGACTGTCCAGGCTCCCCTTTATCTCGTTACCGTCACCTCTTGAGAAGGATAATCGGACCTCATTATCCAGAGGCTGAAAGAGATTATCGTCAAGCTTATCGGTATAGAGAGGCCGCCCGCGTTCCCCCTTACTGCCGATTAGCTTTAAGCCGCGATTCATGGCCCACTGGACTTGCTTTGCGAGAATGTATTCACGAGCCTGCATATGTAATCACCCCCTGATTAGTGATAGTGATGCATGGTCTACATAGGTTCAGCACCTAATTCACGCGACGAGGGCGAGCATGTCTTGGTGGATGGCTTGCCAAGATTGATCGAGGTTAATAGTTCGGATTCTGATCTTATGCTTGTTGTGAGTGTAGTCTGCCGAAAGGGGTGAGTCGACAGTAGGATACAGCAACATCATCTCGCAGGTATCAGCCAACTGTCCCTCCAGATTGTCCATATAGGCGTTGATTTGGTAGACGTGCAATGAGCGAAGCGTTTCCGCCTCGTAGTGCTTTTGGGTGGCCTCTGGTGTGAATTTACAGTCGATGATGATCTTACGAGTGCTCGAAGTCAGGCTGATATCAGTTTGCATCTTCGGCAGCAGCCCCTCTGATACCTTATCAGCGGCGATCCAACGCCAGTAAATGTCCTCCCGCTTGACTCGGTAGTCGGTGTGAACGCGGTAGAACGTGCGGACGAAGTTTTCGAACAGGATCGCCATCTGCCGCTTGTCCTGAACGAAATCCATAAACTTGCTTGTGCCTGACTTTTCGGAGACAAGCAGATTTCGATGAATTAGTTCACAGACTTTTAGTAGGAAGTCGTAGAATTGGTTATTGCGGTACAGCTGAATCTGTCCGAACAGTCGGTTAGTTAACTCAACATCCTGAATATCGGAAAAAAGGCGGCAGAGCTGATGCAAGCCCTCGGAACATCCTGTTGCCAAGCCCTGAGTTCGCATCAACCGCCGCATAGTGGCTTTTAGTATCTGGTTGTGTAGAACGTTGTAGCTCAATTCATCGAAACTGCAGGGCAGTTTTCCGGTTACTCTGGCACTTCTGCAGATGGCCTCTTGAAAGCAAATCCGGCCCCGCAAACGACTTGTCCACTCATTCTGAGTGATGTAACCCCGGTCAAATCCCCGCTTGATCAGGTGGTTAGTGCCATTGATCAGAACCCTAGCAAATAGATCAGCCAAGGTTGTTGAGTCGATGGCCTCCACCGCGACGACATCCTTCTCTTCCAGCTTATCCCAAGCGTAGCACAGTAGGTAGTATATGTTTTGAATCGGGATATTCACGATCTAACTCACGCCAGCAGCGCCGACCGCTGTTCTTTCACCTTCTGTTCATTGTCAAACCAGTATTCCTGAATCAAAGGCACAATTTCTGACTCAATCACTCGCCGATACCAGCCGTCATCCGGGATAATGCCGTTTCGGGGGCAAAAATAGCTATGGCCAATCTGGTATCCGGGTCCAAGATTCTTTGTGTCTGCTGCGATGATCTCGTTAAGCGCGTTCATACGAGTAACGATTTTCTTCACTAACGCCGAATCAGCCCCAGCTTCTATCAGGTAATCCCTGAACGCCTCGCTCGCAAATTCAGGCCGGAGAGTAATGAATCGAAACCTTCGACGAAGGGCATAGTCTACCATCGCGAGGGATCGATCGGCGGTATTCATCATGCCTATAAGATACAAATTCTCCGGTATGTAGAATCTATCATCTGCATCTTGGGAATAGGCTAACGGCATGGCGTTCTCTTTTCCTCGCTTATCGGGCTCTATCAGCATCATCAATTCACCGAAGATCTTACTCAGATTGCCACGATTTATCTCGTCGACGATGAAGACATAAGGCTTGTCAAGCCCCTCTTCGCGCTGCGCCTGGCGACAGAACTGATGGAAAATACCGTACTTTATATCGAAGTGGCCCCTTGGCGTCGGTCGGAAACCTTGGATGAAATCTTCATAGGAATAAGACTGATGGAACTGGATCATTTCGATTCTCTGGCTATCATTTGACTCAATCAGAGCATAAGCGAGTCTTTTGGCGACGAAGGTTTTCCCAACACCAGGAGCACCTTGAAGCACGACGTTCTTCTTTTCCTTCAAAGCCATCAACATCTCGTCAAACAAAGCCTCTGCCATAAACAGCCCCTTCATTGCCTTCTTCTTGTCGTAGGGCTCTATTTCCGTCGTTGTTGGGATATCTGTCTCATCGATAATGCTGCGAATGATTTCGTATTCCTGTTCCGTAAGTTTGAACAGGCTGCCCTGGTTATTAATAAGCGGTTCACTGTTCGTCAAATCAGGATTGGCCTGGAGCATCTCATACGGTATAGGTTTGGATAACTTCTCTGTTTTCTCAAACTCAATCCCCTCTCCATTCTCGGTCATGTGAAGACCTTTAGTTATCTTGCAGACTGCGACAATTTCCCTTTGCGGAGAGGTGACGTAGCCTATAACCAGATCGCCGGGCTTTGCTTCAAGGAAATAACGGTATTTCTGGCGTTTATTACCCTTTTCATTGCGGGACGTATAGGTTTGCCGCTCTCCAACCAAGGTTTGCTCAAAGTTCCAAATCTTCGGATTTGCATTCAACCACCAGTAGGCGATGCTAGACTTTGTTTCCGGACCTATATCCAGTCCCACCTTGTCCGCAAGCAGCTTGATGAAGTCGGTGTAGGGTGTGATATCAGTGAGAGTTTTTAACGCCATCTTGCTGTCATCTGGCAGTTCCCACTCGCCCCCGGCCAGCCACTTCACTTTGCGTACATGTTTGAATTGAGTCCTTTTTTCGTCGAATTCATACTCGCCTTCGACAACACCATAGCCTAGAAGCTTGGTTTGACCCTGCTTAGCGAAAATGATATCACCCTTTTTAACGTCATGGACAAATTGCCAGCAGGCATGAGCATCGTTCTTCTTAGATGAATCCCCCGGCCTCAACTCTTGAAGTTTAAGGCGAATCTCTTCCTTATCTTTGAATTGACGCAGATCAGGTGTCCCGTCAAATCCGATAGCCGCAATTCCCTTATCTTGGAATTCTTTCCATAGCTCACCCCCAGTTCCAGTCGACAAAGTCCAATACTGGCGAACCCCGCTCTTTATAGGCGGTTCAGGCGGTGTATCGCTCTTTTTGTCATCGGGTTTGTCCTTTTTCTCAGTTTTGTAGTTGTCGGGGCATACACACCAGATGAAAGACTGTACGTCCACCCAATCGGTGGGCTTCTGTGGTTCGAGGGCTTTCCAGAATGCTTTTCCAAACACAATCACATTGTGCAACTTGTCTGCATCAGGTCTCCCGCTGGGAAGCTCGTAACTCAGTTCCATGCCCAACTTGCGATAGAAGCTAATTTTCACAGGGAAGAAATCCTGAGGGCGCAGTGCCCATAAAAGTACTGTCAGTGCATCCCAGTTCGGTTTCAGGTTGTGTCGGGCAAAGGTGTCAAACAGGGAGCTCGTGCTTTCTGGACCCTGGTATGACGCGGATGTGGCATTGAGGAATTCCTGCAAAACATCGCAGATCACATCGTCAGTTTCGCCGAGAGTGGCGTTCCAAGCGTGAAAGCTGACGAGGTTAGAGGTTAACAGCCTTATGATATCTTTTGCGGCCGTTATGCCCTGTTTCTTCGTCAGTAAATCGGATAACTTCTCACTCCCAAGCTCTTGCTGGAACTTCTTTATGATCGCCCGCTTGTATCCGGTCTCTTTTGCAACAAAGTCTTCCCCCGGATTCTGAAAATCTGTAAAACCCTTGATGACCTTGTGAAAGCGTTCCCAGAGTGTCTGCATCTTCGTCGGCGTTAAATCAAGTATCGACTGGTTCTGTGTAGCGAACAGATTGGCCTGGTGAGACACCGTTGGGTAGTTCTTACCGACTCGGTCCGTCATTTCCTTCAACCATAGCCGGTAGCTCTCGTAATCCTCCGCGTCTGCCGTCACACCTTTGGCTTTGCCATAAACCTTTGTCTTATTGTCAGCGGGAAGGAATATCTCTGGGTTGATCCAGAACATACCTATGGTCAGACTGGCAATACCGACCCTCTTCAGCTTCAGGCTCCTGTTGAACAACTCCGCATTAACCGTCTCGATGTTGCCGTCCACTGCCAACGAGGCGATCTGCCACAAACAGGCTATGTGGTCCTTCTCGCGCTGCCCAGCATACGGAAACAGCCAAGAGTTCATGGGGTGCAGGACGGGAATGCCGGTGAAGTCATCCGGGACCTGAGCCTTGAGGCTCCATCGTGTCTTGAGAAACTTCCAGTTATCCCTGCGGCTCTTGTCGGTTATACCCCGATTGAATGAGGCCAGAAAAGTGAACGGATCAATTTCGGCAAGAGGGATAATCTTGCCATCCGCGGCTTTGTCTTGGAGGCTGATGACCTTAAGCCCCTCCTGCTCCATATCTCGCAGGATCGTCAGCAATTCCTTCTCGTTCTGACGATGCGCCAGAATTCGCTGTATCGCCTCTCGGTGTATGGGTATCCAGCTAAACATAATTAAGATATCCTATTTCTGTTATTGTAGTTTTTGGTAAAGATATCAGGATCGCCATAACGACCGTCATCTCTTTTGCCTTTAATAAAAAACCCCGCCCTCATTAATAGAGATGCGGGGATTTATCTATGGCTCGTTCATGTTTCCCTTTGTAACGACGGTTAGAAAGGGTTGCGCGGAGAAAGTATCACTATGATATTTAAGGGGAATTTATACCCGAATAAAATCAATAGTCAAGCAATTTGGCTAGCCCTATCGAATTTGTAGTCAAGTTGCCATTCGCATATTGGAATAGGCGTATTTTGGAGATTTCGCATGATATCTCCAATATCCTTCACAGCTCTATTTCAAGTTATACCCTGCGTTCCCGAACCCCGCCTTACAATCTTACGGAAGTAGTCAGCACTATTATGTCTCTATGCTATTGATCCATATGGCTATTTCTGTCCACAAATACTATCTGAAAATAGGAATATAACTAGGTACATGATTTGCAGTGATTTACAAAAACTCTGAATAAATTGGGCGAATATGCTCCGCGCGATTCTAATCATATCCTACTTCCTCTTTCTGAGCATTGATTGCTGTCATGCTGAAGCTGCTGCTTTGCAGGGGAAGGAGGCTTTTGAGCAGGAAATTATCAGGGACTTTTCAAAGGAAATTGGCAGTGAAAACGTTATTCAGGAGAACAAACCGAAGAAAGGTATTGAGGGGATTAAAGGCAAGCGAAGTCCAGATTTGCTTACCATTGACAACGGTCTCTGCACAATGTGGGAGACAAAAAGCCCCGCGGAAGCGAAAGGCAAGTCGTGGTTTGCAAATCCCCGCAATGATTACATTGCAACCTGCAGAAACAAATACGCTGCTGAACGGGAGAGTGTTAGAACTAATCCCACATTAAGCCAGCAGGCCAAGAAGGCTAAGATAGATTGCTTGGCGTGGACTATCGTGATTGGCTGTCAAATGCGTCATTATGCAGATAACTACAAAAGCGAATGGCATCTGCCTGCGGTAAAATCAAACGCATGCAACACGATTAATCGGATCGGATTAATTGCACCAATTGGAAACGAGATATCTAAAAAGCTAAGGCTCTATGATAATGTAGAAGCCATAAAATGTGCTCTCGAGACCCTGGGAATTAAAGGCGAAGTAAAACCGAAAGGAAATAGAATATATACTACCTTTGATAGTGTTCAGTATAAAATCCCATTTGGTAAGCCTAGTAATCAGACCGCTTCAGAAAAGGCCGCCAACAAGGACGTAACTCCAGAAAAAGAACATCATAAATCCGGTAGTCAGGCAGAAAGTGCCGCTGCTAAAGGAGAGTCACCCGGCAAAAGTAAATTAGAACCCGGGCCGATTAATGCAAGTGAAGCCACTACCAGTAGCAAATCACCAGGTCTATTCTCTAGTCTCAAAGAAAAGGTCTTAGACCTCTATACTTCGACACGCAATAAGATTGTTACCTTTATTGATGATGCATCAAAGGTATGTGCAGACTTTTATCGAAATGTTAGCCATAAAATATCTACCTTCGTCCGTTCGATCGCAGAGAAGGTCTCAAATCTTTATCATGCAATAGTGGAGCATTTGACGAAACTGAAAGACAAGGCAACTCCGAGTCCATCAACGGACAAAGCACCGGCATCTATTCCTTCATCTGATAGTTTAACTAGTCAGTCTCAGCCCCATTCCGAAGCTAAGCCCGATTCTCGTGCCCCTTCAAAGCAACCCAGCATAGCTCCGGCAAACACGATTGCCAAACCAAGTCCCGCCTGGCATTCAACATTCGGCAAGATATTTAACGGCATAATGAAAGCATCGGTAGCTTTCAGCATTGTATTCTCGGGGTATACGATGACAAAAGAAGTATATGAGAAAGCAATGCAAGGCATAACCGTGCATCCATCGAGGGTACTTGCCAGGGGGATTGTCGGATTTGCTGGTGCACTAGCCGGTGGAATTGCCATTGGCGCTTTATGTACATTGATTACCATAGGAACGGCTTGGGGTGCCGTAATTCTAGGTGCGCTAGGGACATTTGTTGGGACCGTAGCTGGTGGAATAGGTGCTGAATGGCTGTATGAATGGATTGTTCCAATGGACGGGTTTGGATGGGCTATCGGGGACTTTCTTCTTGGCGGATTGTTAGGGTCTATTTTAGGGGCTTTCCCTGGCATGATAGGTGGTTTAATCGTTGCGAGAGTAAGGAATGCGTTAACACCGGCACCAAAGATGCTTCCAAAGGAGAAAAAGCTCCGGAAGAAGATCATGAACGCCTGTGTTAACGGGTGTCGGAAGGTAAAGCATTGGGCAGATAAGAAGGCGAGAAAGCGCCGCTATGCAACCTGTGGTTTATGCCTTGGCTTCGTTTTCGGTGGATTCTTCATGGCCACTACATTTCTCTACCTGTTTAATTAGAGTTCGCTTATCGCAAGGCGAATAATCCCGTCACCTTCTAGTTCGCGCAGACTAGTAGGCGAGTGTGCGGCTTCGTCCTACGGACTCAGCCGCGCCGCGGCGAGTGGCTCTAAAGCAGAATAAGAAGTGCGTCGTCTTACAGACGGCACAATCACCACCTTCGGTGGTGCTTCTGTGCCACCTATTAGGTGGCGATGGTGTAGATCCTTTTCTTACTTTAATCAATAACTGAGAACTAATCTTTCTCTTATTATTCATCACATTGAACGTAAACACACCAGCTACACCAGCTACACCATCCACACCACCGCCACCACCTAGGTTCTTTCGTCAACTTTACTTCTTCTTAGATCTTCTTTTCTTCATCGTGATTGTCAATAGCTTTCTGCCGCGGTTCATCACATGAGTATATTCAATGCCTATGTTTCGTAATGAGGGAGCAAGCTCTTTAAGTCTAGCAGATAATTTGCTTGCTCCTTTCGGCCATTGCTCGTCCTTCAGCACCCTCTGGTCGCTTTCTTTATCTCCAAGTTCACTCACTAGCTGATCCAGCAACTCCTTATGTGTCCCTTTCCAATTGCCGTCGTGCCTCTTCAAGAAGTCCTTAAGAGCAGCTCCAAGCACATCGTATTCGACACTGCTTCGACTCATATGTCTTCTGTTCTTCATTATTTCTTTTAGTAACCGCCCTTTTACTCTAGTAATTGCCGGCTCGGCAGCAGCGACCCACTCATAAAAGTCTGCCATTCTGGAATGACTGTTGAGCTGAATTTTGCCTTTATTCTTCAATGCCGTCGCCACTGCATTACATATTGCTCCTAAAATTCGAGGCTGGTCCTTTCTGAATGAGTCAAACAGTTCTTCAACCGTCCGGCGGCGTTTGTCAGATAGTTTCTTCAACTCTACAGTAATCGCTCGATCTGCCAGGTCAGGTTTGTTTATTATATTAGCTATACCATTTAATATTAATGGTCTTCTCATATCAAATACCACTTCTTCAGCGTCCGTGTATAGCTGTCTCGTCGATAATCCGCCTCGTGTCGATAGTCGACATAGTGCATTTGATGTGCGTTCTGAAATACGAGAGATATTATCAAATACTAATACCCAATTATTCCTACACGCTATCATCAAATCACGCTCTGATTCATGCAGAGTTCTTAATGGGCCAACAGAAGGATCAATAATGTTCTTTAACAATTCAGCGACAGTACTTTTACCAGAACCTGCTTCACCTTGCAGAACGAGAATGGGAAAAGGACCATCAGGCTTCAGGGTACCAATGATCCATGTTAGCAAGAGCAACTTATCTTGATTTGTGCAATTGAAGTATCTCTTGAGTATTTTGAAAGTATCGAAATTATCATCAACATCAACTGGTATTGGTAATGGACGTGAGGTAGTCGAGCCATGAAAAGCAGCCTTGGGAGATCGTACTATCTTCCATCCCTTTCGAGTTATTTTAACGATAACGCCATCGCTACGCCGTAGGTCTAAATATATTGTCTTCTTATTCTTGCTGCGCCCAACTCGTTTATAGACTTTTCTCTCCGGGCATTCCTTTTTCGCCTTATGTGAAAGAAAACCTATTGTGCTATTAAGGTCTTTGCTAAGTGGCAAAAACCCATTGCCAACATAATACTCATGGGATAGCCACTGGCGAAATTCCTCCGAATTCAGCAACATATAATGTTTGCTACCCTCTTGCACAATTTCACAGTAGCTTTCCCCATGTTCATCATGGAAAAGGTTCATAGATGTTCCTACTTTCGCCAATACAAAATCTAACAATGATCTAGTAACTTGGTTAGCGTCTTTCATAAAAATCTCCTTAAATTGTATCGTTTCGTTGCTTAATTTGATCGTTAACCTGCCAATCGAGGAAGGATGATCGCATCACGCTTGAAAGTCATCGTCTTCTTTCGATTGGCACCCAAACAAACTAGACCGACCCCTATATGCAGTTGTCAAAGAGCAGCGCCCAATAGGCGGAAGATGGGTCCATTCTAATGACTGCCATTGAATCGCGCTAATTGACACGCCCACTGTCTAGAATTGGCTTTTTCCTAAATCTGTCAGTTGACTATCTCGGGGTGAGGCCGGGGCTATTTTAGAAGGACTGGGTAGGGTATGTTGGAGAGGATTGGCTGCCCTATACGCGTGGATAAGGCAAGCCAAGGGCACAGACTTCCCGTATGAATCTGTGCCTCAATTGGTGTGTGACTCGGTGTGTGACTTGGTGTGTGTATTATATGCGAAATTCACCAAGATCAGCTAAATTGTAACTAAATGAGCAAAGTCGTTTAATCAATATAATCGGCAAGTTATTAATATATGAGGAGTTTAAGAAGCTCGGTCGTTCTTTCTACGAATCCAAAGGTCCTAGGTTCGAGCCCTAGAGGGCGCGCCAGTAAACACAAGGGGTTGCGAGATTTTCATTGCCCGCAGCCCCTTTTTTATGTATTTTTCCTTCAGATATAGCCACTTATAAAATAAGACGATGCAAACAAAGATTCACATATCCGTCCCCGCGAACGAAATCGACTCTTTCTGCAGAAGGAATCACATCCGTAAGCTTTCCTTCTTCGGTTCCGTTCTCAGGGATGATTTCAAGCCGACAAGCGACGTTGATGTGCTGGTGGAATTCAAACCGGGTCAGACGATTGGTTTCTTCCGTCTTGCTGAAATGGAAATGGAACTCTCCAGAATCCTGGGGCGCAAGGTGGACTTGCGGACGCCGATGGAGTTAAGCAGATATTTCCGACAGGACGTTCTCAATACTGCAGAGGTCCAGTATGCTGAAGGCTGATCTCGTTCGCGTGCGCCACATGCTGGATGCCGCAAAAGATGCCGTTGCATTTTCCACGAACAAAACCCGCCACGATTTGGACACCGACAGGATGCTCGTTCTGTCCTTGGTCAAGTCCATTGAGATTATCGGAGAAGCTGCCTCCAAAGTATCCAAAGAATCGAGAGAACAGTTTCCCGAAATTCCCTGGGCAGTTATCGTTGCCATGCGGAATCGGCTGATCCATGCATACTACGACGTCGACTTGGATCGTGTCTGGGACACGGTCACAAGCGATCTGCCGCCACTCATCCGTTCGCTTGAGAATCTGCATAAGAAAGAAAACCAGTCTACCTGAAATCCCCGGTTCGAATCCCCCTTTCTCCGCCATTTTTTACAACCGAATCACGCGCTGTCAATGACAGATTAAAAGTGTACCACCCCCTGCGCAGTAGAGTGCTTTAGGGTGGTGCGGTAGGGACGGCATCACCTACATTGCCATCCTGAACGGCTTTGTGTATCTGGCGGTCATCCTGGATCGGTTCGCCCGCAGGGTCGTGGGGTATGCCCTGTCACGCAACATCGACACGGCCTTGTGCCTGGAGGCCCTCCGGATGGCCCTGGCGCTTCGCAGGCCCCCGAAAGGGATCGTCGACCACTCGGATCAAGGGATCCAGTACGCCGCCAACGACTACGTGAAGGAGTTGCTTGCAAACGGCTTCCGGATCAGCATGGCCCGCAAGGGCAACCCCTACGACAACGCGGCGGCCGAGAGCTTCATCAAGACCCTGAAGGCCGAGGAAGTCTATCTCTGGGAGTACAGGACGATGGACGATGTCCAAAATCGTCTTCCCTGCTTCATCGAGGACGTTTATAATCGCAAGCGGCTGCATTCCTCACTGGGATATGGGCCGCCTGTGGAGTTCGAGGAGATGTTCAACCAAACCAAATCCTGTCCTGTTGCCCTAACCGCGGCTGTCTAGCCCGAGGGGTGCACTCCAAGCAACTTCTTAATATTCTTTGGCACTGGAAAGTCAGCAAATTCAATATGCAATCCTTCTATTCCATCGATATTCCTCTGCCTATGCCCTATTGGTGTGTGGTTCGAATTTGCTCCTTTTACCACCATGTGGAAATCAGCATCGCTGTGTCCATAAGCTATTTTTTTATACGCACTCATTACCTTTGTAATCAGGTATGCCTCTATCTTCTTGTTATCAAGCGACATAGTATTTTCGAATGTCATAATAATTGTTTTTTCTCTAATCTCATCTAGTTTTTGACACCAGTATTTTGTTAAAGCGTAAATGGAAGCTTTTCCTTGCCAAGGAATGAATATTCTACCTTCACTGAGAATATGCTCAGGTTCCTTGGCTACCATGTATTCCGCCAACAAATTCGGAAAGGGCATGTTTTGAAGATCATAATAGTTCCACAAGCCATTATCAAAATATTTTCCTTCCTCTCTTAATCGCTCCGCAACATTTCGCGATTCCCCAATATATGTAATCCACGTATCTAGGTCTTGAAGCAGCCATATGTAGATGCCCCGATATTTAGGGGCATCATGCATATTCCTTACTTGAGTTTGATTAAGCTTTAAACAATGTGTCATCTTCAGCATTGGGGTGCCTCTCTGCGGTTAGACAGATGTGGTTAGGGTAGCCGTACAGGATTTGGTTCGGTTGAACATCTCCTCGAACTCCATAGGCAGCACATGGCCGAGAATGGAGATAGAGGGCTTTGTCACTGCAAGCTCTTGATGAACAGGGCTTTCCTGAGAAAAGTGTTCTTCATGCTCTCTGCCATGGAATCATGCTACCTCCTAGCCTTATTGCCGGTGCAACCCGTGTGCCAGGATAATGCTCGGAAATGCCAAACGGCTTGCCGCTTACAGGCCTCTGGGAATGTGGCCGCCCAACCTGTAGAGGATGTTCCGGAGGACCCGGTAGGGCGTCAGCTCTTTCGTGCCCTGTGGCCTGTCCTGAACATCGGCTGACCAAACCGTCTTGCCTGATTGAGCGTCCACGAATCGGATTCTCACCCCCACCTCGCACTTGTTCCTCTCGATGGTCCGAACCGAAACGATCCGGGAGTTGGTTGTCCCGGCCAATTGAGACCTCCAGGTAACCTGGCGATCGTCGGCCACGCAACTGAAGCTCGTGATGATGCCCTTGACGTGCATGTTTGCCGAAAGGCTACCATAGGCGCCATCGGTGCCGTCCGGTGAATCGTACGAATCCGGCTCGACCCTGTATCCCTTGTCGACGAGTATCAACCTCAAGATATCGGCCGCCTGCCGGCCCACGGTCTCGTTGTCGCACTGGAAGTCGGCGACAGCGATTGTCCGGACCTCCGGCCGGACGTAGCGGGCTCCGCATGCCGAGAGGGCCAATAGCATCAGGCCTGACACGAGCAGGGCGCATACCCTTCTTAAATGAAACATTCGCGTCATTTTCCAGTCAGCGTTCATGCTCACCTCCACATGGCTCATGCGTCGTATTGACAGGAAGATTCACATTGACCAGCTCAAAGAAGGCGCAACGAAATCTCCGTTCTTTATACCTCTTGATCTAATGTGTTCTCCGTTGAAATCAACCGACTCGCAAATGTGTTCGGGCGTGAAATGGACGCCAGGAAAATTGATCGGCTCCTCCGTGTGCCGGTATCCGACATATCTAAGTTTCCGCGCACAGGGGCGCGCGTCGAACAGGCTGCCTATAAAGCCGCGTCTACCTGGCGGATGATCTTACATCGCGTACCGTCCTTCAGGCCCGGATACCCTGCAAGAACCGCCCTGGGAAGCCACATCCTTTTCAAACGCCCTGCAATGATCGCTATCCGTCATGTCCCTAACCCCTTTGGCGTCCGACCATTTAAAATCCGACCCTTCTTGAGACTTTTTTCGCCACCACCGCTTTCAGACTCGTTTCTATCCCGAGTGCCTCGACAAGATTCCCATGCGTCCTTTCATGTTCCGGAAGGAAACTGAACCGGTCCCTGACAACCCTGAAGTCTCCGGGGGTCAGATTCGAGATGCCTCTGAGTACATCCATATCCTCTGAGTCGGGCGGGCTGGCGACCAGGGAAGCCAGCAGCTTGTTGTAGAAACTCACATTGCCTTCCGGAGTCAGATAGTCGAAGCCGATCTTGTGGTTGAACCGACGGATGGCTGCCGTATCGAGGTCGTCCAGGCGGTTGGTCGTGCATACCAGGATTCCCCTGTAGCGTTCCATCCCTGTCAGAAACTCGTTTGTAAAGCTGATCTCCCAAGAGCGTTGGGCCCTGTCCCGACTGAAGAGCACCGTGTCTGCCTCGTCAATAACGAGGATGGCCTCCTCCCTTTCGGCCTCTTCAAAAGAATCCCGGATCTTGCTTTCCGTCATCCCCACGTAGGGGTCCAAGATGTCGCTTGCCCGTTTGCAGATGATCTCTCGGTCCAGGCACTTTGCGATGTAGCGGGCCAGTTCGCTTTTCCCCGTCCCCGGAGGCCCATGAAAGAGCAGGTTCATGTTCCGGCAGGCATGCTGATCGCCTGCCCGAAGGTGGTGATCAAACAATTCGAGCTGTTTCACCAGCGTCGCGATGTCGCCTTCGACGTTCAGGCCCTCCAAAGAGTAGTCTGCCTCGACGCTGTCTGCCCTCATGGGCCTTTGGCCTTCATTCAGAAGCATCAGATGGTTGTCGAGAATCATTGTTATGGCCGAACTGAATCCCGAATTTGTCGGTATGCTCACCTCCATGGCTTTTTTCACGGCGAGGTCGATGGCCCCTGCGCTCACTTTGTATCTGCCGGCCAGCCGCTCGAGCTCTTCCCTGGAAAATCTTCCCTTGACCTTGTTCTGTTTCAGGACGGTCTCCCACAGCCTAAGCCGCTGCTTGCGGTTAAAGGGCCTGAAGTGAAGGCTGTAGGAAAAGCGCCTGCGTACCGACGGCTCTATGCCCTCGATTGAGTTTGTGATCCAGATGATTCGCGCCGCAGGCAGATCCATCAGCTCATTGAGCCACCCCTTGTCCTGGGTTTCCCCTCTCGTCAGCCATGCCCCGCTTGTGTTCAGAACGTTGTCCGCCTCGTCCACGATGATGATAGACCCCTCGCCCTTGCTCGTCATGTTGAGGGAAACGTGGATTGCCGTCCGGATCGATTCCGTCTTGTTTTGCTGGTCCCGTACGATCTCGTAGGTGGGCACCCGGAGCTTTCGGGCCAGTCCCCTTGCATAACTTGTTTTTCCCGTCCCCGCCGCCCCGTAAAGGAGGATATGCGTTGCCGTTTTGGGCTTTTCCTTCAGCAGTTTCAGCAGGTGGTCGGTTTCCTTCGGATCGGTAAAATGGCAGCCTAGGGGGATCGCCCGTTTGCGCATGGGGACGAAGAATCGGCTCTGCAGGTCGTCGTCGTTGCACTTTGTGAAGAAATTGACGAAGTCGTCGCTCAGCTGAAAGAAGACTCTGCCCATTTCGACCATGTTGAGCCTGCTGAGCGATCCTCCCAGGGCTTCGTCAATCTCGCCGCTTCTCATATTGAGCATGGTGGCCAGGCATTTTCGCCCCTGAAAGGCCTGGCACTGCAGGTGATCGACGAAGTAGGCATCGGCCGACCTGTAGGTCGCATTGATCAGCAGGAAATAGCAGAGCTCGATTTCCCGTTCCGTCAGGCCGAGCATCCTGGCCAGGATTGCCATCTTCTTCTCGATGCCGGAAGACCCCCGGTATCGGTTGTTCCTGATCAGCTGGGCCAGCAGCTCTCTGAGGGCAGCAACCACGGCTTTGTGCTCCTGCCGATCCAGTTGCTTGACGGAGCCCAGCAGCGTGTGCGGGTCGCAAACGTCGCCGCTCATTTCGTCTTTCAAGTTCCCCAGTCCTGTCCCAACCGCCTTCCTCCTGATATGGCTGCTAATGAAGCCGTGCAGCCGTCCCATGCTCCTGCCCAGAATCTGACCGAGCATCTGCAGGGTTTCCATATCCAGCTCAGGGTTCAGCTCCAGGTAACGGCTCATGTAAAGGGCGAGCCTGTTCCGACAGAATATCTGGTCTTTATCCTCCCTGGCTGGATTGATCGGGGTTTGCACGAATTGTCTTCCCGATGTCCGCCCCCGCCGCATCCTCATTGCAACCTCCTCTCTTGAGTCTGCACAGCCAATCTACCCGACTGACATTCCACATAACGGAATGATCTTTATTTCGAATAAGGCTCCCATTTCTGCCGGGAAACGGTCAAGGTTTCAGGATAATAACCGATGACGAAGTATGAGGGACTGTTTGTGGCCGGCAGGACCCTGTGTATCCGTTTCATGTTGGGAGGATAGCGGGGCGTCATTCCATAACGCGGAACGATCTTTGATCTGAGAAGTGAGTGCACATGGCTGAAAAGATCGACATTTACCGAAGCTATGGCGAGAAACTGATCAGCCTCTTTGCCAGGCTGCTCTTTTCAGGCGAGAAACATTCCCTCACGGAGCTTGCCCGGATGCTGAGCTGCTCCAAGCAGACGGTCCTTCGCCTGATGGAGGACATCCGAAAGGCCTATGGGGTGGACATCGAGGAGAGCTACTCGGCAAACCGCAAATACTACCGGGTAAAAAGACCCGGGGTTGTAAAGCCGATCTATCCCCTAACCGGGCTAGAGCTCGCCGTCCTCCGGATGTGTCGGGATTTCACCAGCCACCTCCTGGGTAAGAAACTCTTTGACGAAGCCGCCCGTGCGATCGGCAAGAGCCAGGCCCTCTTGCCTGCAGAGCCTTCCGGCAACGGCAACCACTTCGCCGCCTTCAGGCCCGGCACGATCGACTACACCCCGTTTCATGAGATCATCTGCAACCTCATCGAGGCCATGGATGCGCGTAAAGTGTGCCGAATCACCTACAAGGCAATCTCCCAGGACAGGCCCAAGACCTTTCATATCAAGCCACTGAAGATTTTCACCCAACGGGAAACGCTCTACCTGCATGCGCAAAAGGCAAAAGAGCCCGGCAAGACCTATCACGCTCCGGACTATGACCCGCTTCTTGCCATCCACAGGATGAAAAAGGTGGACATCACCGAGCGCACCTTCGACTACCCGACCGACTTCAGCTTCGAGAAGGCCTTCAACAGTCACTTCGGTGTGATGAAAGGGGAACCCTTTGAGGTGGAGGTGGAGTTCAGCGGATGGGCAGCCCTGTATGTAGCAGAGCGCATCTGGAGTCCGGAGCAGAAGATAAAGAAAGTGGGGAAAAACAAAATCCGCCTGAACTTCACGGCAACGTCCGAGCCTGAGTTGATTTCATGGGTACTTTCCTTTGGGGAACAAGCCACTCTTCGCGCACCGCAGCTGCTAGTTTCTCAAATGACGAGCCTAGTAGGCAAAATGGAGAAGCGATACTTATTATCCCAGCTTCAAATAGCAGCTAATACTGCATCGATGCTGACGGGCTATCAAAATACTTGTTTGTGAGTTCAGCAAGCGTTGTTTACATTTTCGGGGTTATCAGACGAGGTGACAGACCTCAGAAGGAGACCCCGATGGTTATTCACAAGAACACGCGCCTGACCCCATTTCAGAGGAAGGCGATCTGCAAGTCCTATCACGAGGACAAGAAGAAGGTCAGCCAGAAGAAGTGGGGCGTGTCTTGTATTTCAACATGCCCCTCGCACCGGTTTTCCCGCAACGACAAATCGCTTAATTCGCCTCGGCTCATAATATAAGATGCCTGTCTGCAGCAAGGGAGCAATATGGAGTCTGTGTATTTCAACATTTCTCATTGTTCGCGTAAACTGCACGCAGAGCATAATATATAGGAAAAGGACTTTGCCCATTCTTCCAAGCCATCTCTGAGACTCAGACGCAGAAATTCAGCCACTGAAAGAAACTCCTAGCCGAATCCTACAAACCATTCCGCCGTATGGAATGGCCCTGGTTTATCCTTGGTTCAAGAACATCCAAACCGGACTTTTTGCTGCCCGGCACGTGAAGTGCCCGCAACAGAACGACCCAGGGAGAAACCACATGGATTACGCGCTGAATAAAGCAGATCATGCAGAAAAAGGCGGCGGTCAGGAAGCCGCGCACTTGAGCCCCTCCGCCTCATCCCGGCATCCTAACCCCGAGGACATCGAACTCGCCAGGAAGAGGGTGGAACTCAGCCTGTACCTGGACAAGGCTGCGGAACATGAGAAGGAGTTTTCTGCCCTCCGGGAAAGCCTCATCGAGTTCGGTGCGCAACTTATCAGGCTTATTGAATCCAAGGGGGCTAGCCTCGAAGCATCAGCCGGGACAAATGTCAGGGGGAATTCAGCCGGCAGGCCGGTCTCCATGAAAACAATCCCGTTTCGTGCGTCTGCAACCCCTTCAAAGACGGATTCGGCTACCGCGCAGGTCAACAGGGCTGGCTCATCCGACAAAGCGGGAGGGTACTTGCCCATCATCACTGCAATTTGCAACGAGTTGCGTTCTGATGCGATGCTTGCCCTCCTGGGCGAGGACATTCTCCGCGGACAGGGGATCCCGCCGGCCGCGTTCACTCTCATAACTGGAACGGCCCCGGCCCGCTGCACCGACCAGCCAGACGGCGACTCGGGCAACAGGACCGGTGCGGAGTTGATCCTCGTCATCCGACAGATCTATGCCGCCCGGGAAAGAATCCTCTTCCTTCACCGCGGTATCATGAAACTCCGGTTCTCCATGCTCTACCAGCTGATGATGGAAGTTCAGAAGGCCGACGAAAATGGAATCGACCTGCTCGGCTGCACCGCCGGGCAGTCGAGATAGGTCTTACCTTCAACGGGAATAGAAAGGGTCCAAATAAGTCGGTTTTCAACTGCGTCCCGGGCGCGTTCCCGCGCAATCACCGCCCTGAAGACCGTACAGTCTCTGCCGCACGTCCTCGCACACCTGCGCCCTGCCCTTCCATTGCTTCTTGGCAACGCAGTTCTTGAAGTTGGGGCAGGCGATGTCACGGTCAGATTCTCCTCTCTTTTTTTTCGCGATGCTGAAAAAGCCGAAATTCGTCAACAGCCGCAGGATCCATCCCTCCGACCGATTTCTCTCTCTTCACTTTGGCGGCTCCTGCGCCTCATCCGCGCACACCGTTTCCGCAAGCCAGCCGATTGGCGTGTCGGGCGGGATTGGTCGAGGGGCGGGCTCCCGGTACTGTTTTTCGGTAAGCGCCGAATCGCGGAGGATCCGGCCATGGCGGTCGTAGTACACAACACTATTATGCCGGTAGAGCCCCTCCTCGCAGTCAATCAGTTCATAACTGACCATGTAGGCAACCCCCTTGGTTGCCGGAATCGCTGCCTCCACAACGGCAGCCATCCTGGCGTTGAGCATCTGCCTCGAGGTCACGGTCACAAAACGGCCCATTTGCCGCACAGACGCCCTGTCGTAATGACACGGGCCCCAAACCGTCTCCCCCAGTTCGACCCACTCCGCCGCGTTCGCAGTCTGCACCATCCCCAGGAGAACGAGGAAAATAGAAACGATTGGGAGCGACTTCATGAGATCCCCCTTTCGATGAGGGACCCGCTCCCCAGGAGCGACTCGAAGAGGGCGGCCAGCATCGCGGCCTGGGAGACGCGACGGCAGGAGGCTTCGTGAAGCCCCTGGACGGAGAGCCCGAAGGCATCCCCCGGGTCGCCCCGTCGCGAGCTGAGCACCACGGGCGTTGCGGCCAGCCGAGGACTCAGGCGCAGCTTGCGCAGGAACTCGTAGCCCGCCCCGCCCGAGCGGGAAAGCTCCGTGACGACGATGTCGGGCGAAAAACCCAACAGCACCTGGAAGGCCTCGGCGTTGCTTGCCGCCAGGCGGATCACCGCCGCCGGCCAGCGCGAGCGGATGACCCCCGTGACCAGGGCGCGCCCCTCGGGCTCGTCGTCGACGACGAGAAAACGCGGCGCCCGCCCCCAGCCCGCCTCCGTGCCGTCCGCAAGGGCCCCCTCGAACATCCCGGGCTCGAATAGCTGCTGTTGCACATCCTTCCGGTTCGATTCCGTCATTTATTGCCCTCCACAGAACAGATGAACTCGACTCAGATAAATCCCCCTCTGTCCCCCTTTGTTAAAGGGGGAAGCACAGAGATGAACTTTTTTTCCAAAAGGAGAGAGCTGGAGATTTACACGTCAACTGCCAACAGACACAGAACACCCAACTCTTCCCTGCACCGGGGGCAGAGATCGTGCGCGTCCTCCCCTGCCGTCTCCAGGAACAGCTCCCCGAGGGTCTCAAAGGGGCTTGCAGCTCCCTCTTCCTCGTCGTATTCCTCTCCGCACTTCCTGCATCTCGGTATGGCGCAGCCTCCTGCAGTGAATGCAGACCATCTGCTTTCCCTCTTCGGCCATGTCGCGCCTCCCCTACCTTCCCCGTTGCGAATCGTCTCTTTCCTTCCGCGGCTTCTGCCGCCTGTCGCCCATCTGCTCGATCAGCCCCGCGGCCCGCATGACGCACTCCGGGCTGATCTTGGGAACCACCGGATGGCACCCGACATAGCCGGCAAGGTATTCCGCGGAAGGATTGTCGATGTCCAGCCGGGCGCACACGAGGTAGGTGACCGATTCGGCCTCGAACTCGCGCTGGGTCTCCGCCAGGCCCAGTCGGTCCGGCCACCACCGGGGGTCCGGCGTCCCCAGGTGGCCACAGTAGAGGTGCGCCAGCTCGTGAACCAGCGTCGCATATCGCGCCTCCCTGCTCATGCCTTCGTTGAGCTGCAGCGTGTAGCGCAGCGGAACGGCGATCCGGATCGGTCTGCCCCGTTCATCGACGCCGGCGTCAAACAATAGCGGCTGCCAGGGACCGGCCGGGACAGTGCTGATCGAGCCCGCTGCCTGCGAACCCGCCTTCACCTCCTGGACATACACGCCGTCGCGTTTGGCGTTCTCCATCGTCATTTCCAACTGGCGACGCACCTTGCCGCTCCGGACCTCGTAGGGACACGTCACTTCGGGCGGCAGGGGTTCGGCCTCCGGCCCGGGCTCCGTGTCGGAGACGTCGAAGACGAACATGACCGGTCCCATGGGCCGCAGGATGACCAGGGGCCGGCCGTCGGCCTTGATGAACCGGCCGTACCTGCGAAGCCACCGTTCGGGCGGCGCCACGAACATCGCCCCCGGCATCTGGATGTGAACCAGCATCGCGTTGTAGGGCGCGTACGCGCGGAAGCGGGCAACGAACTTCATGAGCTGCGCATAAGACGCGCTGGTCCGGTACTTCCTGGCGTGGCAGAAGAGCTCGTCCAGCGCGCGCCGCGTGATCTCTTCGTCCCACTTCTCCGCAGGCGTCTTCCCGTCCGGTCCTGTGAGCCCGTGCCCGGCAAGTTCTTCCATGAGGTCCCTCCCTCAATCTTTCATCCCTTCCGGAATCAGTCCCGCGCTCACCCCTGACCCCCGGCTTCGCGGTCCTTCCGCATCTTCTCCAGCTCATCGAGGCTGTCGATGAACCAGCCCGGCAGCGCGCGCAGATCGACCGTCTCCGGCTCTTCCTGGATGCGCCGCATCATCTCGAAGAACCACACCCGCTTCGGGTGCCTCGCCCCGGGGGCCGTGCGAAGCCTCTGCGTGCGCAGCTGGCCCCGGGCATCGTCGAACTGGATCACGATCTCCCAATCGGGGTTGTAGACTTCCAGGAGCCTCACCGCATCGGGCGGCAGATAAGCCCTCAGATGCTCGTCGAGAAGAAACCCCGAAAGCCTTGCGCTCAGCGGACCTTCCTCGCCGGGCTCGATGCCCAGCGCGAGCCTGCCGTTCGTCACGTACCAGTCGTAGGCCGTGAAAACGAGTTCGTCCCACTGCATCAGCGCATTGCGCACGCAGGCAGGCACGTCATCCCCTTCGAACCCGGTGATGTTCTCGTCCGGTATCCCGGTTAGTTCCTTCATGGAAACCTTGCCCTCCTTGACCTGGAGACTGTGTAATAACCGGGCTCTTGTCATTGCGAGCCACGGCCCCCGCCCGGTGACGGGGTGATCGATGGAAGAAACTCCCTCCCCTCAATCCCTCCCATCAAGGGAGGGGAACTGTGGATGCTGTTTCTCAGGAGCGACCGGCGGGAGCACGGCGATCTCAAGAAGTCAGGGGACATTCGAGATTGCCTTAGCCGCTTCGCTCCTTCGCAATGGCATTGCGTCACCGCTTCTTGTACGGGAGGCTGTCCCCGGCGCGGCGAAAAGAGACGTGACGCCGCCGCCGGGGATGCCCGGTTTGTCCGCCGATCAGCTCCGGAACCCGCGCCGGCGGGACAGGCCCGACATGTGCCCCGCCTTCTCGGCCTCGGTTGCACGGAAAAAGGCCGCGTGGACGAGGGCCTTGTTGTAGACCAGGGCCGATCCCACCATGCCCTTCCCCTCGAGACGGAAGTCCCAGCCATGACCCACGGACTTGAAACGCTGCCCCGTGCAGGCCAGGGCCTCGGCCAGGAAGGATTGGGGATAGCCGTCGGGGGTAACCTTCCCGTTCTTGCCGCCCAGCGCGATGGCCTCCATGGCGTAGCTCTTCACGAGCTTGGGGTGCAGGGCCGCGTAGGCCCCCTCGAGCGAGACCAGGTCAAAGCCCGCGGCCCTGCCGTCGATCAGGACCAAGAGCCCCTGCTGACCGGGAAGACAGGTGAACTTCCCCAGGTACTCGTCGATGTCGCCCGCCTTCGACTCGAAGGCGTCCTTCATGGCCCCCGTGGGGGATGCAACGCGGCTCTCCCTGAGCATGGAGGCGACGTTGTCCCACACGGCCCCCTGGTCGGACTGGAACCGCCCGCCGACCTTGAGCGAGGCCGACACGCTCTGCCTGGCCGCGCCCCTCACGCGGTGGGCCGCGATGTGGCCCGACTCGTCGAAGTGCGATGACACATAGGACCAGCGCCCCTGCTCGGTGCAGCTCACGGGGATGATCGTCTCGGACTGGCGCCGAAGCAGGATCGTCGTGTTGACGATGCGGTTCTGCTTGGCCCCGGCCAACTCCTCCCCGTCGAGGATAAGCACCGCCTCGGGGGCGCTGTTGATAACCTTTAGCTCCGGCACCGCGCCCCCCGCGCTCACCTCGGTGACCGTGAGGAACCCGCCCGCCATGGCCTCTTTCATGGTCAGGTAGTGCGGGCCGCCGTCGACGGCCGAAAAAATCGGCCAGACGGCCATGTTACGGTGCCGCTGCGCCTCGCCGAACGTGAGCCCCTCCAGATGATGCTTGATCGTATTCTCCATAAGCCCCCCTCCCTCCCGAAAGAGCCCGAAGGCGAAACGGGAGATTTTTCATTGTCTGGGAGCATTATCGCCACTCCTTCCTTATATAAAAGGACGTTCCGACAGCCCTCTGTCGGGGGAAGTTCCATGCATCACATTTCCCTCTCCCCCCGGAGACGGTGTCACAATGTCATTGCGAGCCCCGGACCCCGGTTGGGAACGGGGTTATCGACGGAATAAACAGAGCCGATCCGTCATTGCGAGGAGGGCGTGAACCCGACGCGGCAATCCACTGAAATGATTGAGATTGCTTCGCTTCCCCCCGCGCTTCGCTCGGGGCTTCGGCTCACCGCAATGACCCTCAAAGTTGTTCATTAGGAGGAGCGAGGCGACTGAAGCAATCTCGGATGTTCCGAAAAAGATTGAGATTGCCGCGCTCCCTTCGGTCGCTCGCAATGACGAGAGCCGATGATGACACAGTCTCTGGCGGGAGTGGATTGGGGTGGGAGTGATTTTCCCTTCTTTTTGCCCCCTCTCCCCCGGCGGAGAGGGTCAGGGTGAGGGGGAAATCATTGGGGCAAACAGCCTTCCTGCCGCCATGAAGCGAATATGCCGCCTAATCGCTTCAGGGAACGAAAAGTGTTACCCATGTCGCCGAACGTTTGCCGCGGGCTTCCCTGCCCACCCAGGTTCGACGTCATTCCGCCTTGACATCATAACGTCATACTGTTATACCAGCATCCGAGGTGATCAAATGAGTGAATCCGCAAAACGTTCCACCATCTACCTGGACCCCGATCTTCACCGCGCATTGCGCCTCAAGGCGATTCACACCGGGCGTTCCATGTCCGATCTCGTCAACGAGACCATTCGCATGGCCTTTCGCGAAGACCAGGAGGATCTTTCAGCGTTCGATGAGCGCGTACGGGAACCGGAAATGACGTATGAAGCGCTCTTGAAGGACCTGAAGGCTCATGGGAAAATATGAACTTGCGTTCAAAAAATCCGTGGCCAAAGATCTTCGGGCGTTTCCCGCGAAAGATGTCCATCGCATCCTGAAGTGCTTTGAGATGCTGGCACTGAATCCACGCCCCCCCGGATGCGAAAAGCTCTCCGGTCAGGAGCGATATCGGCTGCGCCAGGGGGTCTATCGCATTGTCTATGAAATCCAGGATGATCGGTTGAAGGTCATCGTAGTGAAGGTCGGCCATCGGCGGGGCGTGTACAGGACAGAGCGGTAAATGATCCCCATGCAGCGGACCCCGGCCCTTCACACGGAGCCGTATAGTCCCTTCCGGGGGAAATTCAACGTACTATCGTCATACCTGATAAAGCGGGCATCCGGAAGTTCCCGAAAAAGACAGTACTCCGCGCCACGCTTCGCCCTTTCCATCAGCTCAGGGCCGTGAGCCTGTCGAACGGCTTGCACGGACGTCAGTTCCCTCGCCCAGCGGGCAAAAATCATCCTTGCAAATTGAAAGTCCGTGTTTTATATTGCAAGCCATGATAAGGCGAACCCTTCAAGACACAGTCGCCCGCTCTTTAAAGGCTTATCCAGTCGTCGGCATCCTGGGATCCCGACAGGTGGGGAAAACCACGCTCGCGAAGATGATCAAAGACAAAGCCCGGCCCGACGCGGTGTACCTTGACCTGGAATTGCCTTCGGATTGGAACAAGCTTCAAGACCCCGAACTGTACCTGGAACAGTTCGAAAAACAGCTTGTCATCATCGATGAGATCCAGCGGATGCCGGCGCTCTTCCCGCTGCTCCGAGCGCTGGTCGACAAGAACAGGGTTCCCGGACGCTTCCTCATCCTGGGCTCGGCGTCGCCGGCCCTGATCCGCCATTCCTCCGAGAGTCTGGCGGGAC